>OCTW011416560.1_pt1 | contig 14074 bp, 8 predicted proteins | sample 1539671 | NCBI WGS metagenome assembly OCTW01 (sample SAMN02144230, study PRJEB22623) | gut metagenome | biome: sheep rumen | host: Ovis aries | place: New Zealand | reverse complement strand
TTATAGATTATGTACTATATTTATAAACAAATAAACGGGAATAATTATATAATATTAAAAACCTTCAGTCAACAGGTATATAGTTCCCTTTTTTAATTCTTGTTGAAATTCTTTTTTTGGTCATAACATATATAAATATTACCAATTTTTTTGCTATTTCAATATTTTGCATTATATTTATCAACGTAAATGTATTGATGATGTGGTATATTCCAAAATCACTTAACTCAATATTATAGATAATGTTTAAAAAATGTAAAACATGAAAAGTGAAGTAACAAAAGAACAAATTCATTCTTTCTTGAATGGCCATAATCCTATGGAAAGGATTATTAAAATTGAGGGCGATTATAATGATGATAAAATGTCCGTAATTTATCGTGATGAAAATGGATTGAAGAAAGTTTCACACGAACCGTTTTATCCATTTTGTTGGGCAAAGCAAAGTGCTGGACGAGGGCTTTTCGACGGTAATAGGTCATTGTTAAAAGCTAAGTTGCAGCAATATCATATTTCTTGTAAAGGGTTAAGAATTTCTGATTCTGAAGGTAATGTTCCAGAACGAATGGAAAGAGGATATAGGGTTATGTTCAAGGCAAATTCCCCAATGTCCTATCAGAAATTCATGCAGTTTTTCAAGGAAGGTGGCAGACCAATATATCCCAATCAAAATGATATTAATTATGGACTTAGGGAATATATAACTGTCAGTCCTGTTGAGCAGTTTATGATTCAAACAGGAAAAAGGCAGTTTAAGGGATATGATGATTATGACCAACTATTGCGTGTCGAATTTGACTTGGAAACAGAAGGGCTTGACCCGCAAAAGGATTGTATATCACAAATTGGCATAAGAACAAATAGGGGCTTTGAACAGATTATTCCTGTACTTGGAGAAGGTGAAGAAAAATGGAATAACGAAATAAAGGCATTAGACCAATTTTTCAGAATCATTAGACAGATAGATGGTGACATATTAACTGGTCATAATATTGAAAACTTTGACTTATGGTTTATTGATGAACGACTTAAATTAAGGGGTTCTTCACTTGAAAAATTTACGGAACATTTATTTCCGCATAGGGGCATATATAGGGCAAAAAAGCAGAAAGTGCTTAAACTCGGTGGCGAAATGGAATATTACACACCAACAATTATGTGGGGTACAACGATTACTGACTCATTGTTTGCAGTAAGAAGAGCACAAGCACTTAATTCCAATATTAAAAAGGCAGATTTGAAATATATCACCAAATTTTCAAAACTTAACAAGCCAAACCGTGTCTATGTCCCTGGCAAAATTATCAACGATACTTGGGCAGATGAAAAAAAGAGATATGCACATAATGACGAAAACGGACATTGGTTCAAAATAACGAAGGCATTATTACAGAAAACATTTGTCAATGATAATAATGTTGAAACAAAACGTTATGAACTTCTTGATGAGAACACAAGGTTATATGATGCAAAGGAAAATGAAACATTTAACATTGTAAGCGGTAGATATATAGTTGAACGATATCTGTTGGATGACCTTTACGAAACTGATAAGGTTGAACTGTCTTTCAATCAGACAAACTACCAAATCTGCAAGATGCTACCAGTTCCGTTTGAAAAAATGTGTACAATGGGTACTGCTGCAATTTGGAAATATATTATGTGTACTTGGAGTTATGAAAATAACCTTGCAATACCAGAATTAATTGATACACATGCATTTACAGGTGGTCTTTCAAGGCTTCTTGTAACGGGTTATGTTGATAGAATTATTAAACTTGACTATAATTCACTTTATCCGTCAATTATTCTTTCACACGATATCAATACAAAAATTGATATTATGGGTGCAATGAGTACAATGTTGGAATATATTCTTACTAAACGTGAAGAATATAAAGGAGAAAAGAAATCAGCAGATAAAAAGGTGCGTGAAATAACACAACTTATTGAAAACAAACCAAATGATGAAGAATTGCTGAATGAATTGAAAAAATATAAGTCAAAATATACACTTTTTGATAATATGCAGAGTGCCGTGAAAGTTATCGGCAACGGATTTTTCGGTTCTTATGGTAGTGGCTCGGTGTTCCCTTGGAGTGACCTTATTTGCGCAGAAGAAACAACGTGTACTGGACGTATGGCACTTCGTTTAATGATTGGATGGTTCACGAATCTGGGATATAAACCTTTGGTTGGTGACAGTTTTACAGGTGATACTCCACTTTTCATAAAAGATAACAAAACAGGTCTTATTGATATTAAATCAATTTCTGAATTAATGAATGATGAACATATTAATAAAGATGTATTGGGTAGGGAATATGATTATTCTAAGAAGGATTACAAAGTGTTGTGTCGTAGCGGTTGGGTAGAACCATCATACATTTATAGGCACAAGACGGATAAACCAATTTATCGTGTACAAGATGAAAATATGACTGTTGATGTAACCGAAGACCACTCATTATTCAATTCTGAACAAGAAAAAATAAAGCCAAACGAAATAGGTAAAAATACTAAATTAGAATATTATAATAAACATTTACAAACAGTTTCGTATAACATAACAGACAAGAAAAATCTTGAAAATTATGCAAAGGTTGTAGCACGAAGCGGTCTGAAAATACCAAAAAGAATAATTAATGCAAATAAAGAAACAAGAGAAATATTCATTAACTATCTTAACAAATACCTTACGAAAGAAGTGAATATACAGAATTTCTCTAAAACATTTGTTGCAGGATATAATTTTATTCAATGTTAAAATAAAAATTGTTTTTTTGGAAACTTTGGACTATTTATAATAAAAAGACCTATGTTAAAACAAGATTTAATTAATATATTGACTTCAAAACAGAGGGAATACGATTATTCATTATTACCCGATACGTTTACATATAAGGATAAATTACCTATAATATGTCATTGTTGTGACTCTTTGGGGAAAGAACATGGTTTATTTAGTCATACAATAGGTCACTTAAAAAGAGGTGATGGTTGTCCTAAATGTAATGGTAAATATATGACAAAGGAACTGTTCATTGTAGAAGCAAAAAAGATTCATGGAGAAGAAGCATACAATTATGATAAATTCGTCTTTATAAACAAAAAGACAAAGGGTACAATTCATTGTAACAAACATAATATAGATTTTGAACAGACACCACAAAAACACCTGCAAGGTCAAGGATGTCCAAAGTGTCGTTATGAAAAATCATCTTTATCAAAGACACACACTAACGAGTGGTTTCTAAATAAAGCAAAGGAAGTACACTCTGATAAATATGATTATTCTAAATCAGTATATACAAAGGGTTATGAGAAAATCGAAATAATCTGCCACGAAAAGGATGAATATGGTAATGAACATGGTTCGTTTTGGATGACACCAGATAACCACTTACATAAAACAAATCCACAAGGTTGCCCAAAATGTGCAAGAAATAGAACAGACAACGCACAAAGAGACACAATTCAGGACTTTATATATAAATCTAATTTAATTCATAATAATCAATATGATTATTCAAAGGTGGAATATGTTAACAGTAAAACAAAGGTGTGTATAATATGTCCGAAACATGGTGAATTTTGGATGAAACCAGATAATCATATTGGAGGACAAGGATGCCCTCACTGTGCTAAGATAATATCAAACAGTGAAACTGAAATATATGATTTCTGTTGTGATATTTTGGGTAGAGATAATGTAAAACAAAGAGTAAGGAAGATTTTATCCGAAAATAAAGAACTTGATATATACATACCTTCTAAAAACATTGCAATTGAATACAATGGTCTTATATGGCATTCTGAGAAATTCAATAGGGATAAAAACTATCATCTTATAAAAACAAATGAATGTAAAAATAAGGGAATTAGACTTATTCATATATTCGAAGACGAATGGTTGGAACACTCAGATATTATAAAGTCAATGTTAAAGAATATTTTAGAATATACCGAAAATAGGATATTTGCAAGAAAATGCATCGTAAAACACGTTTCAACAAAGGAAGCAATGCAATTTCTTGATAAAAACCATATACAGGGCAGATGTAAAGCAAAATATCATTATGGACTATTTTATAATGATGAATTGGTAAGTCTGATGACTTTCGGACACACAAGGCAACAACGAAAATACAATAAAGACTATAATAATACATATGAATTATTGAGGTTCTGTAATAAGTTGAACACCAATGTTATTGGTGGTGCAAGTAAATTATTAAAACACTTTATTGATGATATAAAACCAAATGAAATAATAACATATGCAGATAAAAGATGGTCTATTGGTAATTTATATGAAACTTTGGGGTTTGTTCACACACATGACAGTAAGCCAAATTATTTCTACATATTTGGACAAAAACGTGAAAACCGTTTTAAGTATAGAAAAGGACAACTGATTAAACAAGGTTTTGATAAAAATAAAACCGAACACGAAATAATGTTGGAAAGAGGAATCTATAGAATTTATGATTGTGGAACAATGGTTTATAAATGGAAATTTAAGAGAATTTAACAAATAACTTTTGGGTTATTGAAATATAAAACCTATATTTGTAATATAAAAATTTAAAATGTAAAATTATGTTGAATATAAAAAAAATGGAGGATAGCCAAAACATCGGTGTTGTGTACGACATTTCTCTTGATGGCACGGTAGTTAATGCCCTTGGGATGAATGTTATGAGCAACACCGATGGCTGAATGGTTTCAATTTCCAAATGCCAAACGAATTTAGATATACAAAAGAACATCCTTATATTGGTAAGGGTTTGAATCGTCTTGTAAAAGAGGGTAAGGAGTACATTGACGAATGGGGTGACATTATGGAGTTCAACGACCTGTTTATGAGGAAAAAAATGGGTTTGGATGAAGATGAAGTTATTCCTGCAAACATCACATGTTCAAGAAAGAACTATCTTGACCTCTTGGATAATGGAGAGGTTAAAATAGTTGGTAATACCCTTAAATCAAAGAAAATGCCAATCTATATTGAAAAATTCATTGCAAAGGCTGCTGACTTGCTACTTCATAATAAAGGTAAGGAATTTATCGAGTACTACTATGATTATATTGAAAAAATATATAATATGCAAATACCTTTGAAAGATATTGCTTCTGTTGGTAAAATTAAGACAAGTATAAAGGAATATAAAGAAAAATGCAAAGAGTTTACTAAAGCTGGAACAAAAAAGGCAAGACAAGCATGGTATGAACTTGCAATAAAGGAAAACCTAAATGTAAATATGGGTGATTCCATATATTTTATTAATACTGGCAAGAAAAAAGGTGAAAGTGACATTAAACGTGTAACTGAATATTATTATATTGATGAGAATGGCAAGGAAATTGATTATCTTGTTAATAATAATGGTGAAAAAGTTCTTGATAAGAAGGGAAATATTATTTCCTTAACCAAATATATTGAAAAAGAATATAAAAAATATTATAAAGAATATTCAGATTCTGAATTTTCCAAGTCAAGACTTGAATATGCCAATAATATCCTTTTCAAGGATAAGGAAATATTAGAAAGGGATAAGATAATATTTAATTGTGTTCTTCTTAGCAATGACCTTGTTGAAGATGAAGATGACCATTATTGTGATGATAATTTTGAGTACAACACAGCAAAATATATTGAAATGTTCAATAAACGTATAAGACCATTACTTGTTGTGTTTGACAAAAGCATTCGAACAACAATAAATGAAAAAGGTAAGGAAGTTGATAACATATTGATTTCAAATCCAAATGACAGGAAGACATTTACCGAAGAAGAGACACGGCTTATCAGTGGACAACCGTTCAATGAAACAGACCAAGACACATATGAGCAATTAATGACAATGGAAGACAAAGAAATCAAATTTTGGCTTTCTATTAATAAAGAGCCTGCATACATCAATGAATGCGGTATGAATTGGGAAGAAATAAAACAAGATTATCTAAAACGCCAAGAAGAAATGAAGAAAGAAGGTGTAAAAGATGAAATTGAAGCATATAATTCTATTATAGATAATTTGAAACAATCTGAAATTGAAGAATTACTTGAAGATGGTATATTACCAGAAAAACTTTTGTCACTAATTGATGAAAATTTCCAAACAGGAATTTTTACTTCAAAAAAATGGGGTATACAACTTGGAACAATTTATGATATTATTGATAAACCCTTCTTGAAAGAAGAAGATGATGATATAGAATAGTAAAAGGTGGGACTAACTTAAATCCCACCTTTTTGATTATTTTTGATTTTTAGTCATTAGAACAAAGCAACTATAAATGCTGCAACAACACCAAATGCGCATCCAATACCAAAATCTTTGTAATTAAACTTTCCATCTTCCTTAACAAATAATTGTTTTAATATTTCTGCGCCAAAGGAAAAACCAACACCAGCCAAAGCACCAAGTGCAAAAAGGTTAATGAAAGGCAATGTTGCTGCTAAACAAAATTCTTGGACAATAATTAACACAGCGGCTAATACTGCAAGAACTATGTTAAAATGAACACTTTGGAAAAATTTCTTCATATTAGTTTTTTATTAAATATTTATTATCTTTTTTAATATGTGCCACAATCAATTGTAGAACTAAGATATAGTCCATTTGTACCATTGCTTAAAGCATTATCGGTTTGTACTGTATCAAGTTTTGCTGAAATTGTCTGACTACCATTTGATTTTGCCGTTACATTAATACCATTGCCTGCAACAACCCCTGTAAGAGCATCACTTGCCAAGGCATCCAAGGCTGACTTATCTGCCTTTTTGCTTTCAAGGTCATTCAAAGCAGCAGATGTAACTTTTTCAATTTCTTCAAGGTCAGCAGCACTTGCAATATCATCCTCAGTAACTGTAAGGTCTGTCAAAACGCCATCAGCTTCAACAACTTGAACAGCAACATGTTTTCCTGTAGCAACTGTTGTGCTACCAACTGTTGCATCAAGTGCTTCAAATTTGGTATTAATACCGCTAAGTTTAAGACCATCAGCACCAACAGTAAGATAATTTTCGGAAGTTGAATCAATTTTAACGTTAAGTGATTTATTACCAGTTGCTTCACTACCAAACTCAATACCATTACCAAGTTTAGCAGAAACCTCGCCACCATTTACTTGAAGACCATCTTTAAACTCTGCTTCTTTAAGGAATGCGCCAATAGGAACGGCTACAAGTGTATAAACACCACTACCATTGACATATTCGATGAGAAGAGCATCTTCGCCACTTCCATCTGTGATAGTGCCAGTTGAAGCATCTGCTGTTGCACCAACGTGACCAAGTTGTGCGGTAACAAATGCATTATCCTTTGGAACAACAATTGTTGAGGAACCTGTAACATCACTATAAGTTTCACTTGTACCTTCTGCTACTTGAAGCTTGTATTCAGCAAGACTTGTGCCTGCGGGAGAATCAACAGCAACTACTTTATATTTTTTTGCTGCGTTACCTGTTGAAGTAATTTTATTATCTAATTCAGCAAGAACAGTTTCTACATTAGTACCTGTGAACAATTCACCACTATCAGCGACACTTACATCAGCAGCAGCGCCACTTGTTGCAACATCAGCAAGACCAATGCCATCAATTGCACTTTGAATTTGTGTTGCAATATCACCTTCAGTAGTTTTATAAAGGTCAAAAATAGTTACACCCCATTCACGTTTAACTGCAATAATTGATTTAGCATCAGTTGTAGTACCATAAGTTGCCACCCACATCTCACCGTCACCAAGTTGTGGAGCTTTTGAATTAATACCAGCTATTGCAGCCTCACGTGATGCATATAAAGTTTGATTTCTTAATAGTTTTAAAACAGCCATTTTAATATATGTTTATATAATTTATTTTTATTTAAAGTGAAATCGGATATTCACCGAAATCAATAAGTTGTTCAATTGCATGTTCAATATTATCAAGTCTTTCAATAATAGTCTTATTACTTGAATCCATGTCACCTATTTTTGATATAACATAGTTAATACTTTCGAGTGCACTATTAGCTTTTTGACTTGCTTCTGTGATTCTGCTATCAAACGAACCAACTTGATTTCTTAAACGTTCAATTTCAATTTCAAGATTTTGTTGTCTTTCCTGAAGACCATCAATATCTTCTTCATTATTGGTAATACGTTCTTTCTGATTATCCAAATCAGTCTGATATGATGCAAGAGAAATCTTGATATTTTCATTATCTTCTTGTAATTCTCCAATATCTTCTTTCATTCCTGCAATATAGTCAGTTTGTTCTTTAAGAAGATTGATTGCGCCTTGAACAGTTGTTACTTCATTTCCAAAAAGTGCTTTATGGGCATTACTGTCACCATCTACAAATAATGAACCATTATCATTGACTAAGAGATTGTTTTCATTATCAAGTATTGAAACCTGTGCACTTAAAACATCACCGTCTTCAGCTTGTGTCTTTGTTAATATTATTGGACTATTAGTATCATTCTGAACAGTCCAAGTATTTACCAAGTCGCTGACTGGAATCGTAATGCGTTCAGTTGATTCATCATCTTTCTTGACGATTATCACAATGCTTTGTGTTTCAGCATCATAGAAAGCATCTTGAACAATGCCGAAATTATTTAATTCAAATGTTTTATCACCATTTCCGTCATTGAATGTCATTACATTTGAAGCTTTGTCATAACTTAATGTTACCGTTGCATAAATTCCATCTGAATCACTCTTAATAATATTAGCATTTTGTCCACCAAGAGTCTTTATTTTAACGTCAGAACTAAGAACACGTGTATCAGCACCAGTCTCCTTAACCATTGTCATTGTTATGGTGTTTGTGCTGTTTGTCACAAATTTCATATCATCAATATCTGACTGAATTTCTTGAACAGAGCCAGACAAAGTGTTAATTGCATTTGCATTTGTTGTTTCTGCCGTTTGTGCACGTTGCTTTTCTTCAAGAATCTTTTCGTCAGCATATTCAAAAGCCTCATTTCTTGCTTCTGCTGCTTTTACTGTTGCATCATCTTCGGCATCACGGAACTTTGTGTCTGTATATGCATTTGCATCCTCTAATACAGAAGTTGATATTGCACTGGCTACTTCTTCTTTTGAGACATAAAGATTACCATTTTCAATGCCAATTAAGTTATCCGTACTACGTAATTTAATGTTGCCTGATAATTTATCAACTCCACCTGTTACAACAGTTTTTGTGAGAATAATTGGAGAATTTTGTGGGTTTTCTGTGTCCCAAGTATGAATTATACCATGAATAGGAATAACAAGAGTGCTACCCGTTCTAAATGTAATGATTAATTCTTCATTTGCATCATTATATTCAGCACTCTCAAACAATTCTACACCAGGAAGATTCTTTGTGATTGTCTGATTACCAACTGTTAAAATAAGCTTATTTGTTGAAGCATCAACGTCAATTGTTATATTGGCTTCCAAACCACCGTTTCTTACAACGATTGAATTTGTTGAACCAAGTTTCACATTGGTTTTAACCTGCGCTTCATTATTTGCATGCGTTACTTCCGTTAATGCCGTGTCTGTTTCAGCACCATTAACATTTGTGTGTTCGCCCAAATCGACTCTTTGTACAATTGCATCATCTTTAAAGACACCATCTTTATAGCCACTTGTAGTAAATATAAGCTGATGTCTTGCATCATCATATTTAAGGTGAGAAGCAGCATAAATACCATCTGTTTTAATGCCAATGATATTATTATTGAAATCTAAGTCATCACTTTCACCATACTTTGAAATTTTTACTTCAGCTTTTAATGTCTTAGTATTGCCATCGACAAGATAAATCATGTTAATACTATCAGTACTTTCAACATTAAAACTACCACCACCAATTTCTTGTTGAACATAGTTTGAAATAAGGTCAACAGCTTCGCTAATGGATTTTGCATTGCCAATAATAGCGTCTCTTATATTTCCTGGTTGGTAGTAAATCTTATTGTGTATTCTGTTTTCATCAACAGTAAGTCCAGCTGCTGTAATAATGTTATCAAGTGCTTCCGCAAGACCTTCAAGTTCTTCACTATCAGCTTCCACGGTTTCAGCAAGGCTGTCGATTTGTTCTTCTGCCTTTGCCATGTCAATTGCATAATAGCTACCGGGTGCTGTATTAGATGTGCCAAAAGCCAAAATGACATTTGGGTTTCTTGTATCACCATATTTAACGACAATTGGTTCTGAATCAAGAGAATTTGGTTTGTAATAGTCAGTTAAATATGCTATTGCAAGTTCTCTTGTTTCGAAAACCTCTTCATGGTGTAAAACTACCAAATTGCAATTATTATTTCTCATAATCTATATTATATAATTTTGTTTTCTTTATATTATAAATATTCATTAGAATGTTCCAAAATTAAAGTTAAACTGTACATCTATATCATTTGTACCGTCTTTGCTCTTAAGAGTTAAAACACCATTTTGAGTATTAAATACAGTACCTTCTTCTGTAAGAATCTTACCGTCTAATTCATTAATCTTTTCATCATGTTCAGCATCCTTTTCGGTTGAACGGTTAATTTCACCTTCAATTAAACCTCTAAGGTCTTCTATATTTTGTGTTTGTTGCTGATTTTCTTCTTGTAATGCAGCTATTGCTTCATCATGTGTATTGTCCTTTTCAGTTGAACGGTTAATTTCAGCTTCAAGACCATCACTTAATGTTTGCACATTATTTGTTATCGTGGTAATGCTTTCATCATGTGCATTGTCCTTTTCAGTTGAACGTTCAATCTCATTTTGAAGTGTTTCTTGAATTTCATTCAGTCTGTCTTCAATTTCTTGTGCATTGATTTTTGCAACATCCACCAATTCACCGTTAACAACACGATATTCAATATACTTTGGCGTATATATCCTATTATCGTCACATTCTTCGTCATGACAATGGCAATGGCAATCATCATTATTTCCAGTATCAGTATTATCGGCAAAAGAAACCTCATTTATAACAACAACAGATTCTCCATCTGCAAGTTCCTTTCTTAACCATTCCTTACCATTCCATTCATTTGTAAAGAATCTTTTTACTTCATGTACTTCCTCTCCATCATTTGGTAATACATACTTACAACAGCAGTCACAAGCGCATTCTGCAAGTGCCACATTTACGGAAGTCCATATTGTTTTACCATGTGCAACAGAAGGCATAAGAACAGCAGAATAATTAGTACCTAATATTTCTTCACGTTCATTGAAATTATTACCTTTGAAATCCTTTATGAGCCTTACTGACAAATAGTTATCACTTGCTAAAATATCTTGTAATACATCACTTCTATTGTATGCAAATGCTTTTATGTAGGCATCACGAAATTCATGATTTGAACCAGTCCAAAAATAAGCACGTTCATTAAAATACATGAAATCTTTTGCTTCATTTGCATAACCAGCAGGGATTACAGAGAAGCAATATTTGTCAATGCCACTATGGTTTTTCTTATTTTTGTAATGGCAATGGCCATATTCGCCACAATAGTCTGGATGACAAAGTGTGTGTGTGCCACAATTACATTCAGTTGCAGTTTCTTGTGCATAATCTATGCAAGTATGTTCACAATTATCAGCGCAACAGCCTTGATTGCCACACTCATCACAAGAAGATTCATCTTCTTTCTTCCAATATTCCTTTGTTTTTAATAATTTGCCTGCAAATTTTCCAAGAAATTTATTACTTCTTTGGTCATCATGGTTTCTAAAGTCTTCATTAGGCTCAACGGCATTCAACATGTCATCCCAATCTTGCTTTGTTGGTATTCTCCATTCCGAGTGTGTTTCTTTAAGTTTGCAAGCTATCTTTTTCAAACCCTCATAGTTGTAAAGATAACCATAATCATTTACGTTTTCGACTGTAAGGAATCTATCACCAGGTAATAAGCATTTCATTGATGGCAATTTCTCACCATCAGCAACATTTACAATGCATTTAACCGGACGATATTGTCCTGTTTTTGCAATTGGTGAAATACCGACAGGTGATTTTGGAAGTCCGTTACCGATAAGAGTTGCATCCGTAGAAATTGCTTCTCCAATATTGTAATTTGTTGTAAAACCCGTAATTGTTTGTGTAACGCCATTCTGTGTAATTGTCAAAATGCCATTAACCTCATCAAAATCAACTGATAAATCCTTTACACAACCTTCTGTAAGTTTATCAGTTGTTAACTTGTTTCCGTTCATCAATGTAATAACAATTTTATCTTCAAGTAGTTCAAGAGATTTAATATCCCTACCTTCCAAGGTATGAAAATTGTTATCAACTTCTGAACCTGTAAGGGCACAATTTTTCGTTACATCACCCTCATATTGTGAAATAAGTCTAAAATATGTAATACCGTTCATGAAATTATTTTGCTTTGTTTCTTATTTATTATAAATATCATATGATTTTGCTAAAATTATAGTTTTTAACTACTTCAGTGTAATTTAATGGACAAGTGTAAAATCTAAAACTTTTAAACCATCCAATAAAACTACCACCAAATTCTTTTTCAAGAGGTAATGTATATTCTGGGAGTTTCTTATAGTTCAAATATACAACTTCTGAAAGTCCTTGTGTACCACCACCTAATGATATATTAAATGGTACACCTTCTTGTTTTTCTTCCAAGTCATTTAACAACTTTAGATTCAGCATAGGGAGTTCCCTTGAAATCATTACTAATTTGCCGTTTACGTAAAAATATAATTGCATCTTGTCACTTATGCTGTTTAATGTCAGACATTTTGTGTCTTTTTGAATATGTTTAACCGGCATAATTTTTACATTTATAGTATACCATTGCTTATCATGTATGACTGGTACTGAACTGAACTCTGTTTCAACCTTGTATTTTTCTTCTTCACTCTCACAATCTTTTACAAGATACTTATAACCAATAGTACCATCATCTTTTATTTGTAGTGCAAAAGCATTTCTATAAATGTCTTGTAAAACATTATATTCTTTATTATGAATATCAAGCACTTTTTCTACCTTTTTGACATCATATCCACCACAACCTCTATGAAATAATGTGAAATAGTTTCCAATATTTGGTTTTTTTATGTATTTTAAAATAAATTCAGTATTTTCATCCCATGTATTAGCCTTTTCGCCATTACATGTTCTGTCAAATATTAAAAATTTATTATCTGTCTTATATTCAACAATATTTGGTTGATACATGTCATAGCCATTTTCTGTTTCAATTTTCATGTTCTCATCTATAACCAAATCTTTTTCATAATACTCATCAGTAACATATTTGTTACAAATATCACAAGGCTTTTCATTCAAATATTCATCATTAAAAGCACTTTCAGTAGTATTTTCCTGTTGAACAAGATAATCTTCTGAAAAATACCCTTCACTTTCATAAATTTCAACAAAAGCCTTGAAATAATCATCATTTAATGGATTGCTGTCCGTATAATTATCTTCTACATAATTGTCAGCAAAGCCACTCTTTTTACACCAGTCAAAATCGTGGTCTGTAAGGTATTTTTCCCACCATTTATTTTCGGCTCTTGTACCAATATAGAAGAAAATTCCTTTATTTTTAGGATAAACATCATTCAATGTTCTCTTTTCGTTAACAAAATCTTCCTTATTAAGTACAAATTCAAGACACCAACCACTCCCAATGTCAGTTGGTAATGTTTTATATTTTAAGCCATCATTTGCGCAGAAAAAACCTTGATACCAACCACCATTTAATTTTGAAACATTAAATTCATTGTTCCAAGATACAATGTCGTTTGAATAGTCATAGATTTGATGATTACCATTTACCTTTGATAATGACAATCTTAAATCATTATCTTGTGGCTTAAAAGATGTATTTGTAAAAATTTCAAAAAATTCCCTATTTGTTATTCTGTCTTTTTCGTAGTGCGTTCTAGCGTTATCAACAGAAGTAAATCCAAAATTATTGAAAGAAAAAGTATTATCATTAATAGCATTTTCCCAAACGTATTTAGATTTAGAGTAAATATTGTCAAACCAAACGCATTCATCATCTGAAATATCTATATAAGTTGACAAACAACGCTCGGTCAGACCGTCAG
>OCTW013367997.1_pt1 | contig 14075 bp, 11 predicted proteins | sample 1539671 | NCBI WGS metagenome assembly OCTW01 (sample SAMN02144230, study PRJEB22623) | gut metagenome | biome: sheep rumen | host: Ovis aries | place: New Zealand | reverse complement strand
GGGTCGTAGGCTTTCACGGTGAAGAGCAGCCGCCGGCGGTCGACCTCGATCAGTTCGCTGTCGCACCACACATCCAAGCCGACGGGTGTGGCCGAGCAATGCGACACATTAATATGTGTGCCAACAGTACTTTGACCTTCGGGCAACAGTGGGGCAACGCTGTCGGCGCAAGTTTTTTCCATCAGGGCTATCATCATGGGCGTGGCAAACACCTTAGCCAGACCGCTGCCTACGCGGTCGGCAGTCATCTGGTCGGTGACCGTCTGGGTCAATCGATTGGTTATTCCTGGAGATATCATAGTTCTAATGTGTTAATGTGTTAATTCGTTAATGTGCTAATGTGTTAATGTGGGATTGTGTTAGTTTTATTCAAGTCAAGCATTCAAGCATTCACACATTTACACATTCAAGCATTCAAGTTAGTGTCCATAATCGGCCAGGAACTTGATGCGCATAAGCCGGATTTCCTCGTGCGTATAGTCTTCATCGTCGTCAAACTCCGCGTAGGCCTCTTGCAGAGCCTGCTGCATGTCGCCGCTCTCCGACTCGCGCCAATACTCCATCAGCACATCCTGATGCTCCGGCTCGATATTCTCGTCGATATAGTAGTCGATATTGAGCTTGGTGCCGGACGAGATGATGCGCTCAATCTCGGCCAGCAGCTCGTCGAGCGTCAGTCCCTTGCCCCGGGCAATATCGTCCAGCGACTTGCGGCGGTCAATGGCCTGGATGATATAAATCTTGTTCTCCGAGCGGCGGGCTGCCGAGTGTACCACAATGTCCTGCGGACGCTCAATGTCGTTTTCCTCCACATATTTCTTGATGAGGTCCACAAACGGGGGGCCATACTTCTGCGCCTTGGCGATGCCCACGCCCACACAGCGGCTCAGCTCCTCGACCGTGCAGGGGTACTGGATTGTCATGTCGTTCAGCGAGCGGTCCTCAAAAATGACGTGCAGCGGCAGTTTCTGGTGCCGTGCCATGTTGCGGAGCAGACTCTTCAGCTGGGCATACAGAGCCTCGTCGCCAACCGCCGCGGCCCCGGTGGGGGCAGGGGTCTCGTCGTCGGCTGCGCCCTGGCTATAGTCGTGGTCGCATGCCACCATGATGTCGTAAGGCTTCTTGATAAAGCGGTGGCCGGCCGGCGTAAGCTTCAGCACACCGTAAAGCTCAATCTCCTTGGTCAGCAGTTTCTCGAACAGGGCCTGCCGCAGCACTGCCTTCCAGAACAGCGCGTCGTGGTCCGTGCCCTGGCCCCACTGCTCCAGTTCGTCCTGGTGGTAAATCTTCGTGTTGCTGTTCTTCTTGCCCAGCATTACATCCACAATGTCCTGCGCCTTGAAGGCCTGCTTTGTGGCCAGCACCGTCTCGAGGGCATACTGCATCTCCTCGCGTGCGGGCACACGGGGCTTGGGATGCAGGCAGTTGTCGCAGCATCCGCAGTTCTCCTCATTATAATCCTCGCCGAAGTAGCGCAGCAGGTTCAGCCTTCTGCACACCGACGACTCGGCATAACTCACCACCTCCTGCACCAGCTGGTTGGCCAGCTCCTGCTCGGTGATATTCTTGTCGGTGAAAAACTTGTACAGCTTCTCCACATCCTGCTCCGAATAGAAGGCAATGCACTGCCCCTCGCCGCCGTCGCGTCCGGCGCGCCCAGTCTCCTGGTAATAGCCCTCCAGACTCTTCGGAATGTCGTGGTGGATCACAAAGCGCACGTCAGGCTTGTCAATACCCATGCCGAATGCAATCGTGGCCACAATCACATCCACCTCCTCCATCAGGAACTTGTCCTGGTTCTCGGCTCGCACCTTGTTGTCCAACCCCGCGTGATAGGGTAGGGCCTTGATGCCGTTCAGCTGCAGCAGCTCGGCCAACTCCTCTACCCGTTTGCGTGTCAGACAGTAGATGATGCCGCTCTTGCCCTCGTTCTGCCGCACAAACTTCACAATCTCCTTGTGCAGCTCAATAGGCTCCGACGGCTTGGGACGCACCTCGTAGTAAAGGTTGGGCCGGTTAAACGACGAGATAAACAGTCGCGCATCCTCCATCCGCAAATTCTTGATGATGTCCTGCTGCACCTTCGGCGTGGCGGAAGCCGTCAGCGCCAGGATCGGCACCTTGGGGTTAATCATATCCACCGCCGCGCGCAGCCGGCGGTATTCAGGACGGAAATCGTGGCCCCACTCCGAGATACAGTGGGCCTCGTCAATGGCAAAAAACGATATGTGCAGCTGTTGCAGAAACTCCACAGTATCCTCTTTCGAGAGAGTCTCGGGTGCCACATACAGCAACTTCGTGCCCCCCCTCAGCAAATCCTCCTTCACCTCGCGCGTCTGAACCTTCGACAACGACGAGTTCAGAAAATGGGCCACACAGTCGCGTCCCGCCGTGTAGCGCACCGCGTCGACCTGGTTCTTCATCAATGCAATCAGGGGCGAAACCACAATCGCCGTACCCTCGCATATCATTGCCGGCAGCTGGTAGCACAATGATTTTCCGCCTCCCGTGGGCATGATTACGAAAGTGTCGTTGCCCTCCAAGACGCTGTTAATGATAGCCTCCTGCTCGCCCTTGAAATGGTCGAAGCCGAATATTTCCTTTAATTGTGTCTGCAAAACTGTCATAATCCAAAAAAAATCTGTAATTTTGCAATTCAAAGATAGCATTTTTTTTTAAAATGGCATAAAAAAATTAGCCTTGAAGACACACGAACAAATACAGCAAATTGCTTTAGAAGTAATTGCAGAAGAAAAAAAAGCCGTCGAAAGCCTGGCAGGGCACATCGATAACAGTTTTTCCGCAGCCGTCGAAACCATTTTTTGCGCCTCTGGCCGCGTCATTTTCACCGGCATCGGCAAAAGCGCCAACATAGCCGCCAAAGTAGTGTCCACCCTCAACAGCACCGGCACCCCCGCGCTCTTCATGCACGCCGCCGACGCCATCCACGGCGACCTCGGCATGGTCCAGCCCGCCGACGTGGTGGTATGCGTTTCCAAAAGCGGCAACACCCCCGAAATCAAAGTCCTCATCCCGCTTGTCAAGAACTTCGGCAACAAACTCATTGCCATCGTCGGCAACACTGACTCCTTCCTTGCCCGCGAGGCCGACATCGTGCTCAACACCACCGTGGCCCACGAGGCCTGCCCCAACAACCTCGCCCCCACCAGCAGCACCACCGCCCAACTCGTCATGGGCGACGCCCTGGCCATAGCCCTCATGGCCTGCCGCAACTTCACCGCCGCCGACTTCGCCCGTTTCCACCCCGGCGGCGCCCTGGGCAAACAGCTCTACATGCGCGTCAGCGACCTCTACCTCCAGAACGAGAAACCCCAAGTGGCCCCCGACACCCCGGTGCGCGACACCATACTCGAAATGACCACGCGCCGCCTGGGCTGCGCCGTCGTCGCCACCCCCGTCCCGGGCGGCTGCGTGGCGCAGGGCATCGTCACCGACGGCGACCTCCGCCGCATGATCAAAGCCAATACCGATTTCAGCAGCCTCACCGCCGCCGACATCATGACCCCCAACCCCAAGAGCATCCTCGACACCGAATATGCCGTCAACGCCTTGGGCCTCATGCGTACCCACAGCATCACCCAGCTCGTGGTTGTCGACAGCCAAGGCCTCTACCTCGGCGTCCTCCACCTCCACGACATCCTCCGTGAAGGCATCATATAATCACCCCATCCCCGTCACACAAACACCCCCCTCCAACATGCAGCTCCGAACCGAAAACGTAGTCAAGATATACCGCTCCCGCACCGTAGTCAAAGAGGTGAGCGTCAGTGTCAACCAGGGCGAAATCGTGGGCCTCCTCGGACCCAACGGCGCCGGCAAAACCACCACTTTCTACATGATAGTGGGCATCATCAAACCCTTCTCCGGACGTGTGTTCCTCGACGACCGCGAGATCACCAAAATGCCCATGTACCGCCGCGCCCAGCTCGGCGTGGGATACCTGGCACAGGAAGCCTCCGTCTTCCGCCACATGACCGTGGAGGACAACATCATGTCCATCCTCGAATTCCGCCGCGACCTCGACAACCCCGCCCGCAAAGAGAAACTCGAATCCCTCCTCGACGAATTCGGACTGCAGCGCATCCGCCACAGCAAAGGCATCCAGCTCTCCGGCGGCGAGCGCCGCCGCACCGAGATTGCCCGCGCACTGGCCAACGACCCCAAATTCCTTCTCCTCGACGAGCCCTTCGCCGGCGTCGACCCCATTGCCGTGCAGGACATCCAGGACATCGTGGCCCACCTCAAGGACCGCAATATCGGCATCCTCATCACCGACCACAATGTCCACGAAACCCTCTCCATCACCGACCGCGCCTACCTCCTCTACGAAGGCAGTGTCCTCCACCACGGCACCCCCGAGGAGATGGCGGCTGACCCCGATGTGCGCGAAAAATATCTGGGCCGCGATTTCGAACTGCGCCGCGCCACCACCCGCTCGCTGGGCGGCGAGTGACGCACCCCTCGGACGGCAAGGCCGGCTGCGGCACGCGCCGCGGCACCCCTGCAGCCCGCCTCTCCCTGCATCCCCCTTCGGTGGCTCTGCCTCCGCCCGCCCGTCCCCTGTTGGGCGGCGGAGCGAGTCCTATATGTCCCACGGCGGCGGAAGAAATGCTGGCTCAATGCAATAAAAACAGCCTCGATGGAGCGAAGGAGGATCGGGGTGGACGCCGCCGGGCGTGCGGAGTGGTGGGGAGCCTATCCGATGGGGCAGGCGGGGTGGGCGCCGCCCATGTCGCAACCGCGGTTGCGGGCCAGCCACAGCAGGGCGTAGCTGCAGGTGGCCGTTGCCTGTCCGCCGCGCCGTTCAATCTCGGCCACGGCGCGGCGGACCAGTTCCGACCCTATGCCTTGGCCCCGCAGATGGTCGGCCACGTGGGTGTGGTTGATGGTGTAGATGCCGGGAGCCGTTTGGGGGAAGGTGACTTCGGCCACGGTGAGGCCCTCGTGTTCAAGGCGGATTCTGTTGTGTTCGGTGATGTATTGCATGGTTTTGACTGTTTGAAGGTGCGGGATGGCCATACCCCCAGCCCCTCTAAAGAGACGTACCCCCGACCCCTCTAAAGAGACATACCCCCAACCCCTCTAAAGAGGGGAGGAGGGGAGGCGAGTGGGTGTTATGTTAGGTGCGGGTTGTCCAGCCGCATGATTTCCACCGGGTGTGAACCGCTCGTTTGGAGGTGGCTGCGGCAGTTGGTGCGGCCAGTGTGGCGGAAGCCGCATTTCTGCATGACGCGGCTGCTGGCGTGGTTGTCGGGGAAGTGGTCGGCCCAGAGGGTGCGGATGCCCAGTTGGCGGAAGCAGTGGTCTGTTAGCAGCCGGAGGGCCTCGGTGGCGATGCCGCGGTTCCAGTAGGGCCGCGCCACCCAGTAGCCCGCCTCGGCATCGTGGGGGCCGATGCTGATGTTGCTTTCCGACGGGGTGTAGTAGCAGATGCAGCCTATGGGTTCGGAGGTTTGCTTGAGGATGATGGCCCAGGTGTGGTCGTTGTTGAAGAGGGTGCGGATCACGGCGCGGCTTTCGTCGAGGCACTGGTGTGGCGGCCAGCCCGCGCGGGGTCCCACCTCGGGGTCGGAGGCATGGCGGAAGAGGGCCGGCGCATCGTCGTCGCACCACGGGCGCATCAGTATCCGTTCGGTTTCCATGACGGGCTGTACGAGGTTTTCCCTTGCTTCGGGGCGGTTGGCGTGCAGCTCTCCCACAGTGGGGCAGTGGTTCATTTCGGGGCAGCGGCCGCAGGTGTCGACACCTTTCAGCAGTGCGCATTGGCGTATGTGGCAGAGGGTGCTGCAATAGTAGGTCTTTGCCCCGTCGGTGCGACATCCCTCGCAGTGGATGTGTTCGGGCAGGATGTCGACGTGGTTCAGCTCGCTCCATAGGCGTGCCGTCCGCTCGCGAAGGGCTTGGTCGTTGTTCTTTGTGGCTGTATAGGCATCGCATTTGGCGCAGTCCAGCCCACAGAAGGCTATCAAGGTGTCCATGGGTTGCAGGGGTTGAAATTCGGCTGCAAAGATACACATTTACTTTCAATTAGCAAAAATATTTTTTGCAGGTGGGGAAAAATGCGTATTTTTGCACGCTGAAATGACACAAAGATTGATTATGGATCGGATGAGCAGTTGTGGGGGCAGGCCTGTCAAGGTGTACAGGACGTGGTGGAGCGTCGCGATGATGTCGCTGCCGCCCGTCTGCCTGGCCGCAGTTTTTTTGTATGCGCTGTTTGCGGTCGATGTCCAGTGGTGGTTTTGGGTGTTGATGCTGTCGATGGTTGCGGGGTTGCTGTATATGTCCGTCACGTGGCTTCGGCACGTAGGCGACAGGATTGAGGTTTTCGACAGGGGTCTGCACATCACTTGGGCCGAGCGGAGGAGGGAGGGTGGCAAGTGGGTGGCTGTGGGGGATGTGTGGCTGGAATGGCGCGACATCAAGGCGTTCAGCAAAACAAGCGAGACGGACTATATCCTTCTGTTTACTCGCCGCTGGATATGGCTCCACGCCCGCGACGGCGCCTGTTACCGCATTACACCAGACCCGTTCTTCCTGGAGAGAAAGCTGCGCGAGTATTGGGCCACGTTTGGCCGCTCGCGCAGCTCTTGATGTTTAATCTTCGATTTTCACGGCTAGCCAGCCGTAGTCTTGATAGTAGCGGAAGGGGAGTTTTTGGGTCTGGACGAGTTGGCGAAGTTGTTCCCGGCGGACGGCTTCGCGGACGTCGGCGTTGGAGTGCATGTTGCTGTAGAGGTCGTAGTGGGGACCGAAGATGCGGCGGGCGCTGGGGGTGAAGCTGGCGCCGTCGGTGGTCTGGTCGAAGGAGGTCACTGTGAGGTTGCCGCCTGTGCGGCGCAGGGTGAAGAGGCCGCTGTGGTTGCCGCCGGAGATGCATTTGAGGGTGTCGCCGGCGGGGTTGTACCAATATATCCAGCAGTCGCACCAGGCCAGCATCAGGCTGTCGCCCTGCTCCTCTTCGTGTACCATCATCAGCGTCGGGACGCAGAGTTCGCCCTGCTGGTATTGCGAGCCGATTTCGTCTTTCAGATAGCCGATGATTGTGCCGCGCAGGGCTTGCTCGCGGCGGTTCAGTGCGATGTGTCGGATGCAGTCGGCTTTATGCCCGTCGAAGTCGGACATGAGCCATTGCCCGTCTACACGCTCCATGTAGAGGCGGTGCTCCTCCACGTCGGTATTTTCGTCGAAGGAGCCGTCCTCCCACTGTTGCCGCACGCTGATGGTGGCCACGGCATGGTCCGCGTCAGTAAGCTCCACGGCGGTCACGGTGTAGTCGGCGATGGTGCCGCCGTTGCCGGTCACAAAGTAGTAGAGCCATTCGTGGTCCATGGCTTCGTGGTCGGGCAGGCGGTTGAACATGGTGTCCAGCACGGCGTAGAAGTCGGCCGTCATGTAGTCCTTGGACTCCTCCCGCAGCTCGTGGTCGGGGATGTAGCGGCAGAGCTCGGCGGCCCGCTGCTTCAGTTGCTCTTCAGTGCTCGTGCACGCCGCCAAAAGCAAGGCGGCCAGGGTGATGGTGAGTGTTTGTTTCATTAGTTTTATGTTTTGAGGTTTCGTGTTTTCGATAGGTAATATCTATTCTTCGGTACTGTAGTAGACCTTGTAGTATTTGCCACGTTCGTCTTCGCCTTGTTCAATGTGGTCGCGGTTACCATCGATGATAATCTGGATTTTCTTGTCAAGGCGAATGATACGCTTATAGCTGCGTTGCTGCTTTTTGAAGGCGTGCTGCGAGATGGTGAAACTGTCGTCGATTTCCGTCGCGTGCTCTTCCTCGTAGCTCTTCTTGTAGCTTTTGAAGCTTTCAATCACCTCTGGCTGTTCAATCACCTCGTTGGCAAATTCCTCCATATCGAAAGAGTCTTTCTCCTTGAAGAACTGCAGCGAACGGTTCAGCAGGTCAATCTGATCAGCCTTGGGCACCTCGAACTCTTTGGGTAGTTCTTTGGTGATGAACTGCTTGGCCATAGCCATAACATTCTCGGTATTCGCATACTCATCCTTGCGTTGCCGCACATGCAGGAAGTCATCTATCCAATACTGCGCGTCCACACCCCGATTGGTGTTGTCCACCACAGCCACCACATAGCCATTCTCCCGGTCCTTGTTGAAGATAAGACAACCTTTATCGAGCTTCTTGATATTAATGCCCTGTTCGCTTTCGAGATTGAAATTGCCCCCCTCTCGTAACACCTTTAAGAAAGTGTCCTTATTCTCCGACTTGAACAGACCAATGGCATCCACTGTTTCACCATCTACGATGCAGTCTTTGAAATAGACCGTGTAAAACTCACCGCCTTTGATTTTCGGATGAGTACTCTGCTCGTAGAGGTACTTGGCAAGGTTTACCGACTGCTCATACAGTGCCTCAGGATTGTCAAAGATTGCATTTGCAGCACCATATACCACATTGTACTCAATACCACTGTCGTGGTAAAGTTGGTAATATTCGTCAGAGGTAAAAGGTGGCAACAAATAATTTATCAGCAATCTTTTAAGCCCATCATTAAAAGAGAGGACCGCTTCTGATAACAATAACCCCTCATCGGCTGTTTTATTACCGACTATATGAAGCGAAACAAGTTTTAATGCTGAAATTTCACCATATATCATTTCTTTTCTGTTTTTCTAATTAAAACATAAAACAATCTTGTGAATTGGAATGTATCAATAATAAACCAAACCAATAATCCACAAAATGTACCAATAGAAACATTCTTAATTATTTGAAACAACTTAGAGCTCAGACAACCTATTATGACTTGAAAATCGACGTATCCCAATATATATGAGTACAATGATAATACAAAGGATATAATCACAATTCTTTTATTAAACGCAATAAATCTATTATATAACTCATCCCTACTCATCATCCATTTAATGGTATCGCTATTGCCTTGGAGTATGATACCTAAAAAAGTTAATAAAAACCCAAAAGCACACATGCCAATAGCAGGAAACTCTATAATCAAAGGTCTCCAATTAGAAAAAGTCGGATTAAGAACAACAATAATACTACAAACTATTATTCCAGCACATAATCCACCAATCTTTTCCCACCAGTAACTAATTGTTTTACCAGCAACTCTCATTTTATTGACCTGTTAATTGTCGAAATTCCGGTAACAACCTGTTATACAAGTCTGTAATACCAATCATTCTGTCGGATTGTTGAACATCAGAATGAACTTGGATGTCTGGTATTTTAAAATACACATTAAAAGAATCCGCCAAAATATCAATTGTTTTGCATTTCTTTGGATCTTCGCTATCATAGGTATATCCTTCTACTCTCAATTGTTGGACGTTTAATCGATGACCTTTTTCTGCTATATTTAATTTCACAGCATCTACTAAACCTTGAACCATCGAACGACTAAGCCCCATTGGATTTACCTTTTTCTGTAATGCAAATTGTTCAATTGTTATTGTATTGGCATTACTTTGTACACCCATTTGGACTTGATGATTTATAAAATTATTATATAAAGAATCACTATTTTCCTTAAAACAATTTATCAATTCCGTTGGGGCATAAAGTTCTATTAAAATCTTTTTGTAATAGTCCATTTGTAGCATTCTCTGATATTCATTTGCGCGGACGATTGGCGGGAAACTAATATCAAACCGAACATTATCCTCTTCTGCATTCCAATGGTAATAAACGAATTCTCGGAATTGGTTTGGGAAACATCCATTTTTATTAACTTCATAAAGAAGTATGTTTCGTCTAACATCATAAAAAAGAATATTTGCATATGCAAAACCCTCTTCTTCTGGATTAATTAGAACTTGGGAATAAGTTCCTGTATTTTTATTTCTTTTAGGAGGAATGTCAGAGTCTTGTGTTGTAACTATGATTGCCATCAGGCAATCCTGTATTTGACAATTTAATAGTGTAAAATTAAATATCTTCTCATTCAAACGATATTCTCTGTTATTCATAAATCTCAAAATATCCGAGAAATGAACTGATTGGGTTTCTCCTTCGGCATATCTGAAATTTACTGATAGTACGTCTACATTTCTTTTTTTATTAGCCATATTATTATTTATTGATTAATATTGTCTTCTAATATTTTCTCCATTATAGATAGAGCTTCTTGCTCTTTGAGGTAGGCTTGGTAACGGAGGTCGTTTGCTTGTAATACTTTGTTGTTTATTTCTTTTTGTTTTGATTCGTTTTTGATAATCGGAATCTCAATATTTTGAACTTGGGTAGTGTCTATCTCGTCAACCACAGCTCCAAATGTATTACGTTTGATCAGCTGCAAAGCATATTCTGTACTCAACCAGCAATAAAGGTATCCTGCAATTTGGTCGCTGGCAGGAATAATTCTGATGATATGGTCGCTACCTATCCAGTTAGTCCAATGTCTTGGAACAATTGTTGTTTTTCCTATTGTACCACTACGTGTGATTAAAATGCTGTTTTCTTTTAATTTCAGTTCATCATCTATATCAGAATGAGCAAGATATTTTTCAGAGGATGGATTTAGTTCATTGATCTGTTTTCCACCAATTAATTTTGTTCCATGTGTTGCCTCAACATACGTTCTTTTGAAACGTGTGGGAAGTGCAACATCCTGTGTAATATTACTATCTCCACAATAACGAATTTCGTTCGCGTTTTTCTTTAGCAAATTGAGAATTGTTGTACAAATAGGTGTATGATATGAGCAGTCCAATCGTAGATTTAGTTCGCTTAATTTAGTGGTGTAGTTACGTAGGTTAACGTCTTTGTCAAAGTATGTTGGTTTCAGTTGTTCTATTGGTGGCAACTGTAGTTCTTCATACAAAATTTGCTCGGCTTTGTCTATTAGTTCATTGGACTTGTCTCGAAGGTCGTAGGATTCAACAACTAAATTGTGAATTTTCTTTTTAATCGAATCTGGTGCATTGGGGATTATGATGTTTTTCAAATGCTCTGGTTCGATTTCTTGTATCACGGCACCATACATCATTGAGAGGATTTGATTTTTTACCTCAGGTAGATTTAGACAGGCATAGATGTAACCCGAATAATTCTCGCACTCTAATCGAATAATATGCTGACTAAAAGCAAACTTCTCCAATGTCCTATTGACAAATGTTGTATTTCCGATAGTGCCAGAGCAAGACAACAGTACAGTATGTCTTTTTACCATTAAACTCTTATCAGATGCAAGATTCCGTTTAATGTATTTTACCGGTTGTGGGTTTGTATTTAGCATCTCGGAGCTTCCTAAGAATCCAACGGAATCAGGCGTTCCTTTCTCAACATAATTACGTTTGAAACGGCCTGCATGATATGCTCTCTTAACCATACTATTTTCACCCCACAAATGAACATATCCGTGTCGGCAATGCTCTACCTTGTACTTGGCGGCTTTGGCTTCGAGGTTGAAGGCACATGCTTCCAAGCGGGTATTGTTACTGTATACTTCCGAAAGTGCCACCGAGGTGTATCTCAATGGATCCGGTGCAAGAGGATCGATTCTTTCAATCTCCTCTGGTTGCAACTTGTGGGCAAGATTACCTGTTACCATGCAATACCCTCCTGTTTTTTCCATTTAGCAAACACGTCGGCAACCAATACCGTTTGGTCATTTATGCCTCTCTCCTGACGGGTCTCCTTTCTGTAAACAAGGTTGCCATCTGCATCTTTCTCAGCAATCAGGTAATCCTTTTCTGTCATGATAATGTTGCCTTTCTCGTCGCGTTTGTATAAAATATTTCCGCGCTTGTCGTGACCGATATGGTCAATCATTGTCATAAAGATGTTGTAGTCAATAATCTGTCTGGACTTCTCTTCTTCATCAATCTCTTTCTTGGTTTTCTTTTGAAGGAAAAGGATGGAACATTGTGTGCCATTGTGTGGCTGAAAGGCATCAGCGTGCAAATCCACGCTGGCTACAATTTTGGTCTTTTTAATCAGCCAGTAACGAATATACTCTAACCCAGGAGAACCCAGTATGCTGTCAGGTAGCACAATGGCAGTACGACCGCCTTCTTTTAGCAATTGCAATATTCTTTCTATGAAAAGTTGCTCGGGTGGTACACTACTTTGTAGTCGTTCCGTCATTTGCCAATTATCTTCGCTGTCTTTTTGCCAGATGTGTCCCAAGTCGAACTGCTCAAGTATCTGGGTGTCGCGGATCGGAATTTTGGAGCCAAATGGCGGATTGGTGACAATTACATCAAAGAATCCTAAAGTATTATGGTTTTTGATGCTGCCATTATTGATGTGAAGGGCATTTTCAAGATGAGCTCTGGTGCCACTATCCCACTCTTGTGGCGGAAGCAGGGTGTTCATCTGGAATATGTTGCCGCTACCGTCATTATTCATCACCATGTTCATCTTGGTCGCCTTAACCAAAGATGGGTCAATGTCAAATCCAAAGAAGTTTTCTTTTGCCGTTTCAGATATTTTTTCGTTGTAGGCCTGCTGTATGTCGCTGTTCCACGATGCTTGTTCACCATATAGCTTTTCGAAGCGTTCTTTTAATCGCTCAATTGCCTTGTTCATAGCGGTTACAACAAAGCCTCCCGTTCCGCAGCTGCTGTCCAGAACTTTCTCGTCGTCTTTAGGGTTAATCATATCCACGGCCATCTTCATCACATTGCGCGGCGTGAAAAACTGCCCTCTGTTGCCTCGCAGATTGACACCGACTATTTCTTCGTATGCCTTGCCTTTAATATCAATATTGGTTTTAAGTAAGGCGTATTTCTGTAGTTCTGCAACAACAAAGGTCAAGGTTCTTGGATGAAGATTCAATGTGTCGTTGGCAGCAAAAATCTGGGAATTCTTTTTCTTGACAGACTCAAAGATATTGCTTATACGCTTATATACAGACGACTGACCGTCTTTATAGTTGCGTTCCTTGCTGGTGGTGTAGAACTGGATAGGGTTAAGAACCTGGTGCTCGTCGTGAATCTTGCAGAATATCACCTTTAAAAATTCAAAGAAAGCTTCGTTTGGCTGTAGCCCCTCGTTACTAAAAATGATATTGTGGCAGGTGCGAAATACAAACAGCAAGTTGTCGTCGTAGGCTCTTTTCAGAGTGTTTCTATTGGGACGTTCATTCTCATCGGTTGAACCGTCTGCCGAGGGTATATCATTAAATTCACTATATACAAAATGGCCTTTTTCATCGACGGTTTTTCTATACACCGTCTTATGCAGACCATTGGTCCACATACCCCATTCGCAATTATTACAAGCCGACATATAGGTCTTCAGCTGTTCGATGCCATTGTCCTTGTCTGACGGCTTGACAGCCTCTTTCTTGCATTCAATAATAATTTTGATGCGATGTTGGTCCTTTTTGTCAGCCTCAGTCAGCACGTCATCTGCGAAAATAACAATGTCAGCGCGCTTCCTGCCAGAACCCATCTGAATAGGATATTCCACCGCGATGTTCTCTTTGGCGTACTTGTGTTCGTTCACCAAACGTTTCTCAACGGTCTGGCGGACGTACTCCTCTGGGGTATCACTGCGAATAGATCCGTCTACATAATCGCGGATTTTGCCTTCGGGAATGATTATTACTCTATTTATTTCTGCCATTATAATTTATTCTCTAAATTAATCTGCAAAAATACACATTATTTTTGATATTGCAGTACATTAATTGAAGTGTTGTGTAAACAATGATGTTTACAACACTTTGGCGTTGGTAGGGAGTGGGCATCGTAGTGTTATTCTCCAACCACAATGTAAATCGTCATAATGTTCTATATACATAAAATTAGATATTATACGCCATCAGTTATGTGTTTGCTTGCAGTTCTTGAGTTCCGGGTGTCATTGTGCTGAGAGGCTGTAGGGTTTAGAGGCGGGGGATTGGAAGAGGTGCTTGTTGGGGCGGGGGCCCATTTCGAACTCCAGTGTGCCGCCTTCCATCAGCTGGCTGTAGGTGAGGTAGGCCTTGTCGTGGGGCTTGCCGTTCCATCGCACGCGCTGTATGTAGCGGTTTTTGTCGCTCACCTTGGGGGCTTTTATCTCAAGATATTTCCCGCTGCCCATCCTCACCCGCATATAGGGCAGGTAGGGCGCCCCAATCACA
>OCTW011435652.1_pt1 | contig 14078 bp, 11 predicted proteins | sample 1539671 | NCBI WGS metagenome assembly OCTW01 (sample SAMN02144230, study PRJEB22623) | gut metagenome | biome: sheep rumen | host: Ovis aries | place: New Zealand | reverse complement strand
GAAGCGAGCTCTTCTAGATGGGAATCGACGAACGCTTGCTCGTTGCCGTGGCTGATGTTCTCATAGATGGAACAAGGTTTCAGACCATGGGATGAGATGAAGTCATCATAGGCTTTCTTTCTTAATGAAACTTCTGATTCAACAGTCGGTTTTGTTCCGATGAAGGCTAGTTTTCTTGCGCCTTTATCGAAGAGATATTGCAGGGCGTCTTTGGTGGATTCGTAATTGGTGCTGCTGACGAAAGGGATATCGTCGCTGAGGTGGCGGTCGATACTGACCAGCGCACATCCTGCAAACTCTTGCGTGTCATGCTTGTAGTGGGTAACGAAGATGGCCCCGTCGATTTCCTTTTGGTGAATTTTATGAAGGATTTCTTTTTCTTTCTCCTCGTTCATCTGCGAAGTGATCAAGAGCAAGGAGCATCCGTTTTTGTCTGCGATTTGCTCAACGCCATCCACAAATTCGGCGAAGAAGGGGTGGTTGATGACCGGGACCATAACGGCAATGACGCCGCTGCGTTTTTGACGGAGCCTTGCCCCATTGACATTGGGCACGTAATGGAGCTCGTCGATGACCTCTTGTATCTTTTTCCTTGTCGATTCCTTGACGAATTTGTCGCCGCGGATGACACGAGATACGGTCCCAAGTCCATAACCGCTTTTCTTTGCTACGTCGCTAATTGTTACTTTGTCCATTGATTAGCTCCTTTTCGCCTTGATGAGGCAGATCGCGGCAATAACGATGGCTAGCAATCCTAGACCCAATCCAATCGCGGGTCCTGAATACGTCCAGACTGATGTTCCTGATGGAAGTGGGGCAAGCGGATCGTTTTGATTGTCCGCTGCGGTCTTTAACGGCTTCACCTGAATGTTGAAGCGGTGCTCGCCGTTGATGAGGACTTCGTTATCTCCAATAGAGAGGACATCCTTATCGATAATCAAGGTGAAGTCTTTCACTTGATAGGAAGAAGAAGGCAAGGTCACGCCGCCAAGTTCGACGGAAACGATGTCCATCCTGCCGATATAGATGACGGCATCGAGCCCTTCATTCAACACTTTATCCGCGAATTGCACGGTTTTTTGAATTTCTTTGACGGCAACGTGGATGGTGTAAGACACCTCTTCACCTTCAACGAAGAAGCGATAAGACTTATTGCTATCGAGAAGCTTCATGTAGGTTTCAGAGATGATGACTTCACCGTCTTCAACCTTCCAATATCCACGCTGAACCAAGGCGTTCTTCTCATCGATGTTATAGATGGCTTTGATGTATTGGTTGCCAGTATTCTCGAAGTGAAAGTCACCGGATTCATAGACATAATCATCCTGAGCCAATGTGACTTCTTCAAAGACCACGGTTCCAGAGAATACGTTGAGCCCGATGAAGCCAGCTTCTGGCACAGTAGATGGGAGTGTGGTGGAAAGAATGTTCTTGCCATTTAAATATATGGTTAAGTGGCGATCTTCGCATTGGACACCATAATTTGCGATATCGTTTGCAAGCGGATCGATGGAGGTGGAGGCAATCACGCCGCGAGGGGAGAAGATTTTGCAGACCTTCGCAGCTTTATCAACATTGCAGACAAGATAATCGCTCATGTCTTTTTGGGCGAAAATGACAAGTCCAGCAGCTGCGGCGTTGCTTAAATTGATCTTGGCGGTCATGTTGAAATAGGACATTTCTTCATCTGAAAGCAAATAACCATCGCCATATTTTTGCTCGCCGACAAGGCCGGCGTTGCTCTTGCGCCACTTGCCGGAAACGATGTTTTCTTTCTTTAGGTCGAATCCGCAAGAAACATCGGCTTCTTCAACATGGACATGAACGGTTTTGCTTTGGCCTTCAATAGAAGCAATGATGTCAGCGTCACCATTGGCGAGCGCTTTGACGCTTACGCCTCTAACAGTCGGGGTAATCGCAATGACATTTTCTTCTTGCTGCACTTCGTATTGGATTTCTTCCTTATTCGAGGCATAGACTTGGAGTTCTTTGGAATCGGATAAAGACAAATCCATTTGAATTTCGTCTTGATCAGCGTAAAGAACGCCTTCTTCCAGTGGCATTTCATGCCAAATGGAAGAGATTTCATTGACGTTCAACGAAGTGAAGGTGATTGGGCCACCCGAAACGATGTAAGCAGCGTTAGAGGCTGGGGATGCAAGGGTTAATCCATAGAAGGCATAACGATCATCGTCGGTAAAGATTTCCACGCCTCCATTGTCGGAAAGGACATAGAAAGATAGATGCTCTCCATCACAGGGCTCAGCGGTGAATTTGTGATGGTAATTCTTTTGGAAATGAATGCCCGCATCGGAAGTGAAGCGACGGTCAAAATAATAACCATCTTCTTTGTTCCATCCGAAAGCGGTGTATTCGTTTTCTCCTCCGTTGATTCTAAATTCAACGGGTTTTTGCGAAGGATTTTCGATTTCTGCGGCTAATTCAAAGGTATGCGTATTGACTGGTTCAAGTGGATTGGATTCGCCGTCAAAAACCAAGTTATTTTCATTAACCAAATTGGTTTTGCCGAAGTTTTCGTTATTTTTTGTAATCGGGGTTTGAGTGAGGTAATAGCCATTTCCTTCTTTTTTCAAACCAAGCTCGACGGGGATTGTCATACCTCCGCCGTTCCAAGGATGACGGACTTCTGCGTAGATGCCGCTTTCAGCATCGCTTGGCAATCCAGAGTACCAAGAAATCGAGATTGCTTTTCCGTAATACTCGGATGTTTCATCGTCAATATTGAAGGACTGGGCGGCGTAGCTATCTTCTGCATAATCCATTTTGACAAACGCGCTTTGTCCGACTTCTCCATAATCTCTGCCATCGGCCAAAACGAATCGGATGCGTCCTTCCACATCGTCATAGATGAGATTTCCTACCGCATAGTAACGGGAAGAAACGCTGATGACTTGACGGAACGTTCCATCGTCGGCAACGATAGGATGCACCGACATGCATTCTGGATAAACATAGTTGTATCCGCCGGCATAATCCCAGTCCAGCATGTTCTGAGATTTTAGGAACCAAAATTGGTTTTGGGTTCCGCCAGATAGAATCATGCCCCACAAAGTGACTTTATCGTTTTCCTTTTTCAGTGGGAAGATAGAAGGGTCGCGGCAATCGATCTTATGTTGAGAGAAAATTAATCTTTGCGGGATTTCACGTTGCTTGGTCCAAGTGGTACCGCCGTCATCGCTGGTGATAATGATTTGATCCTGTCCATCTGCTCCATCACGGGTGTAATAGCCGATTAATCCATCGCCCGAGCCATTAGGAAACCAACCCTGGCCATCGACAGCATCGCTCATTCCGCGATGATAGGCCATTGCAATGCCGCTCCAAGCGTATCCCATGGAATCAGGGAATAGGGCATAAGGCAATTCCTGCCAATGCACTAAGTCGCGGCTGCGGGCGTGCCCCCAATACATATGATCCCAATACTTGCTGTAAGGATGGGTCTGATAATACATATGGTACCAGCCCTTGTAATAGACGAGGCCGTTAGGATCGTTATTCCAGTGAGCGTATTGGGAATAATGATATTGGTTGCGATAAGGCTCGCTGTAATAAACGTAATCGCTGTTTCCTACGTAGGTATTATCAAAGGTCACGCTAGCGTTAAAAACGTTGAAACCAATATCTCCTCCTTGATAGGAAGAGCCATCCAAGAACCCGTTGAGGTTGATGTGTTCGTCGACGCCGAAACGTTTGATATTATCGACAAAAAACTCGGCATAGGCACGATCTCCGTCTATCGTGACAACGAGTTTAAGATGGAACTCTTGGCAGGCGTTTAATTTTGGGCGAATGACTTCAAGTTCGCTTGATGTCACTTGGCTGTTGCCGATTAAGTAATCGCTGTAGTGCTCTTTTGCATGATAGCCATATTGATCTCGGGTGAAATAAAGGAGCTTTGTACGGTTTTCAACACGATCGATATTAAAAACCCAATAATGGTCGTACGTGCCCCCAATGGCTAGACCACAAGCTTGGCCGGAATCGAAATGAGCGACGGTGGTGAAAACGAAACTTTCCTCGGCAGTATATCTTTGATCAAGCGAAGAAAATGCGTCGCCGCTATCTTCAAGATGTATTTCATCCATCTTCGCGCTTTTGGTGACGGAAGCAAAAGTCAGCGTGGAAAGAGCCAAAGAAAGAAAAAGGAATGCATTAACCACGGCGAGACCCTCCTTCTAGGATAGATTTGCCGGTCTCCGCATCGAAAAGATGAATCTTTTCAGGTGCGAAGTTGAGGCATAGTTTCGTTCCCGGCTCCATTCCCTTATGGTCGTTTACCGAAACGATATAATCTTGGGTTTGATTTTCGAGATGGACAAAGAGATGGGTAACTGAACCAAGGATTTCAAAAATGGATAAAACCGTGGTAAGTCCTTTCTCGGCAAGCTCGATATGCTCAGCGCGGACGCCGAGGACGAGTTTATGAGGCTTCCCGTCTTTGTATTGCTCTTCGATTGGGCGCATTTTGCTGCAATCAAATTGCAATGTTTCTCCATTTTCAAATAACAAAGTGGCGACTTGATCAGAAATGGTGGCCTCTACTTTGAAGAAGTTCATTTGAGGCGTTCCGATGAAGCCGGCTACAAATATATTATTAGGATAAGAGAAGACATCTGTTGGTTTATCGACTTGTTGAATGACGCCGTCTTTCATAACGACGATGACCGAACCCATTGTCATGGCTTCGATTTGGTCGTGGGTGACGTAAATGAAAGTTGTTTTCAGACGTTGGTGAAGTTTGACGATTTCGCTTCTCATCGACGTTCTTAACTTGGCGTCCAAGTTAGAAAGCGGCTCGTCAAGTAAGAAAAGCTTTGGGCCACGGACAATGGCTCTGCCCAAAGCGACACGTTGCATCTGGCCGCCGCTCATTTCCGATGGCTTTCTTTGAAGCAATTCCTTGATGCCAAGGATTTCGGCTGCCCATTGGACTTTCTCATCGATTTCTTGTCGGTTGAGATGGCGCTTGGTAATGACGGTTTTGCCGTTTTTATCAACGGTTTCTTCCTCAATCTTGCGCATTCTCAAACCGAACGCGATGTTATCGTAGGCACTTAAATGAGGATAAAGAGCATAATTCTGGAACACCATGGCCATATTGCGGTTCATCGGGTCAACATTATTGATGAGCTCATCGTCCATGAAGAGTTCACCAGCGGTGATATCTTCAAGGCCAGCGATCATGCGAAGCGTCGTGGATTTACCACATCCAGACGGACCGACGAAGACGACGAATTCGCCATCTTCGATTTCGAGATTGAAATCCTTAACCGCGACGAAATCTTTCGGAGCCGTCCTTTTTTCGTGCTTGAAGATGCGCTTAAAAAGGGAAGGGCCTTTGTCGCGGGAGGGGTAGACCTTGTAAATGTGACGCAAAGATAATTTGGACATAATTGGCGTTCCTTTGGTAAATTGGAATCGTTTCCAGTTTCCAACATATTATCTTTGTTACACTGATAAATCAAGATTTATTGATTCCTTTTTTTCAGCAAATCTTTGTGAGACGTAGGGCAATGCAGTTTCGTGGGAAATTGGCCTTTAAAACATGTTAGCTTCGTGGGAAACCTGCCCAAAAGGGCCGTTAGTTTCGTGGGAAAACCATTTTAAGAACCCTCTTTTTGCTGGCTATTGAAATAGTTTTTTGAGCGCCCATATCAAAGCCCTCCTCGTGTTGCCGATATGCAAAGATCGCTTCTAAGCATTCATCAGTGCCCAAAAAGACGGTTTTGATGCTATTTTTGATGTGAGAAGATTATTCTGCGAACATCGCAGTGGAAAGATAACGTTCGCCGGTGTCGGGGAAGAGGACGACGATGGTTTTGCCTTCGTTTTCCTCACGCTTTGCTAACTTGATAGCCGCGGACAGAGCGGCGCCGGAAGAAATGCCGATAAGAAGGCCTTCCACTCGAGCCGATTCTCTGCCTTTTTCAAACGCTTCCTCGTTAGAGATTGGCATAATCTCGTCATAGACGTTGGTGTCTAATGTCGCGGGGACAAAGCCTGCTCCGATGCCTTGGATCTTATGAGGGCCTGGGGTGCCTTTGGATAAAACAGGGGAGGATTCAGGTTCGACAGCGACCACGCGCACGTTTTTGATTTTCTCTTTTAAGTATTTGCCAACGCCAGAAAGCGTTCCTCCAGTGCCCACGCCGGCGACGAAGATATCGACTTGGCCATCGCTATCTTCATAGATTTCAGGACCGGTCGTGCGGTAATGGATGCGTGGGTTCGCGGGGTTATTGAATTGCGATGGGATGAAAGAATTCGGGATTTCTTTAGCGAGTTCTTCGGCTTTTGCGATCGCGCCTTTCATGCCTTTGCTTCCTTCGGTAAGAACAAGCTCCGCCCCATAGGCTTTTAGTAGATTCCTTCTTTCGACGGACATCGTATCTGGCATGGTAAGGATGATGCGAAGCCCTTTGCTAGCGGCTACCATCGATAAACCAATACCCGTGTTACCGCTGGTAGGTTCAACGATGACGGTAGAGGAATTGATGAGACCTTGTTCCTCGGCGTCTTCAATCATGGCTTTCGCGATGCGGTCTTTGACGCTTCCGGCCGGGTTGAAGGATTCAACTTTGGCTAGAATGCGTGCTTTTAGGCCATATTTTTCTTCAATTCTTTTTAATTCGACAAGTGGTGTGCCCCCGACCGTGTCGATGATTCGATCATAGATTTTCATGTGTTTCTGCTCCATTCATACTAAACCTATCAATTTAATAGGTTTACAAGATTTTAGCATCGGGTTATAATGCTGTCAACATAGGTGCTCTATATGAAAATATCCGCAAAAGGCGTTGCCGCCATCAAATTATTCATCGACTTAGGGGAACGTGCTGAAGAAGGTTTTATCTCCTTAATTGATATCAGCAAAAGGAAAGAAGTCTCTAAGAAATTCTTGGAACAGATTGTTCCTTTATATAAGAATGCAGGGCTACTCGTTGGGAAAGGCGGGAACCAGGGCGGATATCGTTTGGCTAAGCTACCTCATGAAATCTCTTTGAAGGATATCCTATTCTATTCCGAGTCATTGTTTTCGCCCTTAAGCAGCGATAACGCATTGCTTAACGAAATCTTTGGTGAGTTAGATAAAAAAACAGAGGATTATCTCTCCTCTATCTTATTAGATGATTTGGTGGAACGACAGAAGGAATACTACGCGAATTCCTGGTCTATCTAATTGGTTAAGTTCTGGCTGATGCGTTTCACCAAAAACGAAGAAAAGTCTTCTGCTTGAGTTTCCTTTTATTGTCTTAAGAGTCGGCGGACGACTTTTTTGGTTTCTGGATCGGCTTTGTCAAAGGCTAAAAGCAAATCGCGGTCTTCTTGCTTCAGTTCGCGCAGGCCGCAGTGACGGATCAACAAAAGATATTCGACCGTGGTGTCCAACGCTTCTGCAATCGCGTAGATTTGCTCTAACGTCATGGTGGGGCTGCCTTGAAGAAGGCGCGACACCTGATGCTGTGGCATGCCAAGCTTCTTGCCTAACGCTTCTTGGGTAATCGAACGTTCTTCCATGCGCTTTTTGATGCGCTCAAGCATGCGTGATGTTTTCTCGTCGAGTTGTTTCATCTTAGCCATTTTATCATCACGTCAATGAGATTGGTCTAATTAAGGATAAGAATTCCTCTTTGGGAATGGTTTTGCTGCAATCGTAGCCTTGGATATGATCGGCTTTCATTTTGATGAGCTTTTCTGCGACTTCTTCGGTTTCTACGCCTTCAAAAAGCAATTTGATGCCGCGAGGAGAGAACATCGAGAATAACCCTAAGAAAGCGTTATCTTGCTTGCCTTTCGCTAATAAATCAGTCATGGAACGGTCAAACTTCAAAACCAAGATATCTAATTGAAGAATGCGGGAAAGGCTGGAATAACCGGTGCCGAAATCATCGATCGCGATGCGATATCCTTAACGATACAGGCAAACGAAAAAACCACACCTTTTTCAATCAAGCCCCCTTTCCTCTAACGGAAAGGAAGCCAAATAAGTTACAATGAAGAAGAAAGGAGCACTTTATGCCCATTCATATCGGCGTGGTTCGCTTACGTTCCTCGCTATCGATTACCGATAAAAAATTACAAGCAATCTGCGACAGCTTCCTTAGCCGTTGCAATTTCCATAATCAACTCGTCTACGAAACCCCAAACAAAGACCTCATGAACGTCTTTTTCGTTCAAACTGGCGGCAGTGAGATCTATTTCAAAGACGTTTATCTTTCTTACCCTGAGCCTTATATCATCTTGGCTAGAAGAGAAAACAACTCTCTAGCGGCTTCGATGGAGATCGTCTCCTTCTTGCAAGGCCAAAATAAGCGCGCTTTCCTGCTTTTTGGCGAAGAAGAGGAAGTGGGGGAGAAACTTCTCCGCTTCGCTAGATTCTATGAAGCGAAAAAGAAACTCGCTTCGATGCGCCTTGGCGTCATCGGCAGGCCAAGCGATTGGCTTATCGCCTCAAATGTCGACCCCATCGCTTTGAAAAAGAAGTGGGGCATCACCTTGGTCAACGTCCCTTATAAGCGCTTGATCGCCGAGATTGAAAAAGGCGATATCGCAGATGACCCACGCGTTGTCGCGATGGCGAAGAAGAGTCGCAGAAAAGATGACCTGCGCTTCTCTTTCGTCATTCATCAAGCCCTCATAAATGTCTGCAAGCAACATCATTTAGATGGCTTCACTCTGCGTTGCTTTGACCTTGTGAAGAAGTATCAGCAGACCGCTTGCCTCGGGTTTGGATTGCTCAATGATGATTTGATTGTCTCTGGATGTGAAGGCGATGTTCCTGCGATGCTATCGATGGTTTTCGCAAAAGTGTTGTGGGGCGAGCCAGCCTTTATGGCCAACCCTGCCTCCTTTGATTTTGCCCTCCGTCAAGCGACCTACGCTCATTGCACAATTCCGTTATCGATGTGCAAGGAATACCGCTTGGATACCCACTTCGAATCCGATCACGGCATCGGCATCGCCGGCACGATGAAGCTCGAGGATGTCACCTGCTACAAGATTAAACCTGACCTTAGCAAAATCCGAGCCAAGGAAGGGAAAATCATCGCCACCCCATTCCGTAAAAACATGTGCCGCACCCAAATCGAGGTTGCTTTCAACGAAGACATCACCGATATGGTCGCCACCCCGTTTGGCAACCATATGGTATTCGTATATGGAAACCGCAAAGAAGAATTGGAGCAGTTCTTCGAGTATTTAGGGTAAATGAAACCAAGAAATCTCGTTTCTTAAGATTTCATATGCCGAGAGTATTATTCCTGTCTTTTGTTAGGCAAATTTTGCCTTTTAAGCGCTTTTCTACCCGAAGCGTGGTTTGCAATATGGGCATTACTTTGGCATAATAGGGGCGATTTCCTTAAAGGAAATGCTCATTAAACCCGTTTTTATCATTTGATTTTTCTTCCCTGAAGGGGATTGCACATGAACATCGACACTAAGACGCCCTATGGTGGGATCGATATTTCCCAAGAGGCGATTGCCTCTGTGGTCGGCAAAGCCGTTTGCGATTGCTACGGCGTAGCCGGACTTGCTTCGAAAGCCTCGCTTCGCGATGTCGCCAGCGAGATTTTGAAGACCAAGGATTATGTCAAAGGCATTTATTGCAAAAAAGCGAAACAAGGCTATGAGATCGACGTCTATCTCTATGTCTATTACGGCGTGAAAATCCCCGAGATTCTTTCCGAAGTGCAAAAGAAAGTCAAATACGTCCTGCAACAGACCTTTGAGATCAAGCCTCACAAAGTCAATGTTTACGTTCAGGACATCAAAGAGATTGACTGACCATGAAACATATTGACGCGAAATTATTGAAACAGATGCTCCTATCCGGGGCTAACAATCTATACAACCACTACCCAGAAGTGGATCAGCTCAATGTTTTCCCTGTCCCTGACGGAGACACGGGCATGAACATGAATCTGACCGTTTCTAGCGGCGCTCGCGAAATCGAAAACCGCCCAGACAACGATGATTTATATGCCTTAGCATCGAGCTTTTCCCGTGGCTTATTGATGGGCGCTAGAGGCAACTCCGGCGTCATCACCAGCCAGATTTTCAAAGGCTTCTCCAACGCCATGCAAGGCAAGAAGACCCTGACGGTCTTAGACCTTGCCGATGCCTTCGTCTCGGCCAAAGAAGTGGCTTACAAAGCCGTCATGAAGCCGGTGGAAGGCACCATTTTGACGGTCATCCGCGAATCTTCCGATGCCCTCAAGCTCATGGTCAAAGAGAACATGTCGATCGAAGACGCGATGGATCTCTTCTTAGAAGAAGCCAGAAAATCTCTTGACCATACCCCAGAACTTCTCCCGGTTTTGAAAGAAGTCGGCGTCGTCGATAGCGGCGGTGCGGGCTTGGTTTATCTCATCGAAGGCATGACGGAAGCGACCCATGGTTATGTCGTGATCCGCAATGCCGATGTCGGTGAGACTCCAGTCGCCCCAGTCATCAACAGTGCTTATGCCGGCGCTCAGCTTTCCGAAGACGAAGAAGGCTATGGCTATTGCACCCAATTCATCTTGCGCATTGGCAAAGCCGAAGATGGCAAGAAGCCCTTTGACGAGAAAAAATTCTCCCGCTTCCTTTCAACCCATGGCAAGTCGATCGTCACCGTTCGCGATGACGATATCGTCAAAGTCCATGTCCATACCCTCACCCCGGGCAATATGCTCAATTATGCCCAGCAATTCGGCGAATTCGTGACCATCACGATTGAGAATATGTCGGAAGAGCACGATAACATCAGCCAAGGCAAGAAGGCCACGGACTATGATATCGGGCATGGGGTCCATGAAGAGAAGAAACCCGAGGCCCAAACGGAAGACGAAGGCCCGGTCGAATTCAAACCCGAGAAGGATTTCGCTCTCGTTGCCGTTTCTAGCGGTGCTGGTTTAGATGAGATGTTCACCCAACTTGGGGTCGATGTCATCGTCTCGGGTGGCCAAACCATGAACCCATCCACCGAGGATTTCGTCAAAGCCATCGCCAAATGCCACGCCAAACACGTCTTCCTTCTCCCCAATAACTCCAACATCGTCTTGGCCGCGAGCCAAGCCTGCGAAGTCTGCGAAGGCGGGGAAGTCCATGCCTACGTCGTCCCAAGCAAGACCATCCCGCAGGGATTATCCGCGGCGATGAGCTTCTCTTTCGCGGGAGAAGATCCTGAATCCATCCTCAAGACGATGAAGGCTAGCCTCCGCAAAGTCAAATCCGGGCAAGTCACCTACGCGATCAAAGACACCGATATCTCAGGCGTTCATATTACCAAAGGCTTCTACATGGCCATGAAGGATAAGAACATCGTCTCCTGCGTGAAGGACAAGATGGTGGCCTTATCTGACCTCATCGCCTCTTTGGTGAAACGCACCGCCAGCGTCCTCACGGTCATCGTCGGCGAAGATGTTTCTGATGAAGAGCTTGCTCAAGTCGAAGAAAGCCTCAACCAAGAATATGGCGATAGCCTCGAAGTCGTGGTCTATCGTGGCGATCAAGCGGTCTATTCCTTCCTTGTCGGGGTGGAATAACCATCTATCAAACCTTTATGAGGGGATCCGTCCCCTCTTTTTGCTTTGACTAGGAAATTCTATTTGCACACCAGATTACAAAAATACCGGCCTCCCATGGCGGGATGGCCGGTCAGCGGTCGATTTTGTAGACGAACCCTCCCTTGATCTGGTCGTAGGCGTCCCTCGGTACGAGGAGCTCGCGGTCGCAGCGCGGGCAGCAGACCGCCGGGGCCTCCTCGGCGCGGGGGTCTGCGATTTCCAAAAGCACGTCGAGCTCCATCTCCTCCTCGTAGTCGCAGCCAAGGCACTTCATGTCGACTTTGTCGACGTCCCACTCCGCGTCGTGCCTGACGCGGAAGTTGTACTTCCATCTCCTCATCCGTATTCTCCCTTCATGTACGAAAGCTCGTAGTTGACGCGCATCTGCGCGCCGCATTTGCAAAGCGTCGGGTCGTAGCCGAACGACTTGATGAGCCCCTTTGCCCACGTGTTGTCCTCGAGCATCCTGGCGAGCTGCGACGGCGAGAAGAGCAGCCCGGTCTTGGGCTCGGCCTTGCATTTGTTCGAGTAGAAGCCGTAGTAGCGGATCTGCTGGAACCCCTTGTCGGGGACGTGGATCAGGAGCTTCTTGACGAACTCCTCGGCGCTTTCCTCGACGTACTGCCTGCCCTTTTTCTCGGACTCGTCGCCGACGTCGCCGTCCTCGTGCGGGTCGTAGAACCAACGCACGACCATCGTCTTCGGGTCGAAGGACTCGATCCTCCGCTCGGAGATCGCGGGGTGCGAGGCGTACCTGGCGATGTAGTGGGTCAGCTCGGTGATGTCGCGGGTGGTCGTCCTCTCGTTGGAGAACTTCGGGCCGTAGACGTAGTAGCCCTTGGGGTACTTCTCGCGCAGGCCCTTCATGAGCAGCCACATCGCCCGGCGCTCGCCCGCCGGCAGCTCCGCCTTGCAGAAGGCGTACACCCTGGCGAACAGCTCGTTCATGAAGGCGAGGCGGAGGAAGTCGAAGGAGAAGAAGTCGAGCTTGTGGAGCCCCCCGTCCTTGTCCATCCAGCGCTCGGCGACGAGGGCGTGGATGTGCGGGTGCCACTTGAGGTCGCGCCCGAAGGTGTGGAGGAAGCACACGAAGCCGAGCTTCCTGCCCTCGCGCCTGTAGGCCTTCGGCGCGTGCTTCCTGAGCAGCAGGCGGAACGACTCGTTGACGGAGGCGAAGAGGGCGTCCAGCATCGGCTTCCTGTGCGCTCGGAAGAAGCGCCTCAGCTGATGGGGTATGGTGAAGACGAACTGCCTGTGGGGCACCTCGAGGCACTTGGCGGACACCTTGGCGCTCCTGGCGTCCCTGTATTTCTTCCCGCAGCTCGGGCACATCCTCGAGTGGCAGGAGAACCCGATCATGTAGAAGTCGCCGCACTTCGGGCATTCGTAGTAGAGGTAGCCGTTGGCGAAGTCGTGGCAGCCGATGAACTTCTCGACGCAGGCGACGAGGCCGGGCCTGGTGAGCAGGCGGGCGTATTTCTCCTTGAAGGAGGGCCACGCCGCCCTGATTATCTCCCTGATCGAGACGTCGCCCTGGAGCTTCCTGGCGTAGTAGCAGTTGTTGTATTTCCGGACCTCGTTGACCCAGACGTCATGGCCGCGCTTCTTGGCCTCCTCGAGCTCGGCCGAAAACCTTTTGAAGTAGGTGTTGACCTTGAAGTCAGAGTTGCGGTAAGGTCCAGCCATAACCCATTCTACCAAAAAACTCGGGCAACCCCGAGTTTCAGCCGAAATTTATTTCGGTTTTGTTCTCATGGAGTGGAGGCAATCTTCGTGGCCGATGGTTTAACCGTCTTCCTAATTGATTAATTTTTGTCGCATAAAAACGCTTAATTTTGATGATAAATGACAAATAATTCAGATTTTATCTATAAAACGATGAAAAAAATTGTCGCATAAATTTGCTTAATATATTGAAAACAAATGTGTTTTGTCAGTGTTTAGACCCCTAATAAACGGCGCGATTCGAATGTATCAAAACTTGGTTGTCCAGTAGGTGGACAAGTAAGTTTTGAAGACATATGAAAACGGATTTGAGTTTGGCCGTTTTATAATGCTCGGCTCCCGATTCGATATTTGTTCCATTTATAAACTCACGAGAACATCGATTAAACCGCAGGTGAAACGCTCCATGAAACCTGATTGTCTTTGTTGGCCAACTCATGAAGCAATCGAAAAAGCCATCGGGCTGAACGCCGATGGCTATTAGAAGCGGTTGAGCTTTTAAGGGCAAAACCGACTAATCGTCAACTTCCCAATGACCGCCCTTAGAAGGGCCGACGTATCTGATACGTGAGGATACTTGCAAGGTTCTGCCGATTGTTGCTCTAGAAACACCAAGGCGTTTTGCCATTTCGTTTTTCGTGATTTTGCTGTTTTCTCGAATTAAAACGATGATTTGGGTTTCCAGTTCGTTTTGGGGCTCATTTTGGGGCTCATTTTGGGGCTCATTTTGGGGCTCATTTTGGGGCTCATTTTGGGGCTCATGGGGCTCATTTTGGGCATCAAGGC
>OCTW011539691.1_pt1 | contig 14087 bp, 8 predicted proteins | sample 1539671 | NCBI WGS metagenome assembly OCTW01 (sample SAMN02144230, study PRJEB22623) | gut metagenome | biome: sheep rumen | host: Ovis aries | place: New Zealand | reverse complement strand
CCCCCTCCCCGTCGGCTCCACCCTCGCCCTCATCGGCATTCCCCTGATCCTCGTCCTCCTACTTCGCCAGCAGCATGCTTAAGGTCCATCACTTATCCATCGGCCACGGCCAGCGTATCCTGGTCCGGGACATCTCTTTCGAGATCGCCCCGGGCGAGGTCATCCTCCTCGCCGGGCCGAACGGTTCCGGGAAGACCACGCTTTTGAAGAGACTGTCTTCCGGGGGTATAGGTCCCCGAAACCTCCGGTCGCAAAGCGACCTCCGTCCCTCCCATAAATGGGCCCCTCCCTCTAATGTGCCGAGGGTGGCACAGTTTCGGGGACCTATACCCCCGGAAGTCATCCTGATTCCCACCAATATTCCCAAAGTCAAGGGTTTCACGGTGGAAGGGTTTATCCAGACGGGATGCTACGCGGAGAGCGACTGGCGGGGAAGGATTTCGGCCGATGCGGCCGGGAGGCTGGATGCAGCGCTGGAACTGCTAGGGATCAAGGAGTTGAAGGAGCGCGACATCGCGACGCTCAGCGACGGGGAGTTCCAGAAGGCGTGCCTCGCCGTCGGCCTCACCAGGCAGGCGGAAGTGCTGCTGCTGGACGAGCCTACGGCGTTCCTGGACGTGGAAAACCGCATCAGCGTCCTGCAGGCACTGCGGGACATCGCCCGCAAGACCGGAACGGCCGTGCTGTTCTCCAGCCACGACATCCACGACGCCGTGCAGGTGGCCGACCGCGTCTTCGCCCTCACCCGCGACGGACGGTTCATCGCCTCTACGCAGGATAACCGACCGGCTGTCCTGAGAGAAGCCTTCCCTACCCTCGCCGAGACCATCTAGCGGGAAGTCCCCGGCAGGATGCCGAAGAGTTCACGATAACACTTGGAAAAATAAGAAGGAGAGCTGAAGCCCACCTCGTAGGCGATTTCCGCAATGGTCTTGTCCGTATTTTTCAGACGCTTTTCCGCTTCCTTGAGCCGCATGATCCGGATGACTTCCACGGGAGAATAGCCTGTTAACGCTTTCACCTTCCGGTAGAGCTGAACCCTGGAAAGACCGACCTCGGAAGCAAGCTGTTCCACGTTCAGGTCCGGATCCGACAAGTGGTTCTTCGCATAGGAACGGAAGCGGGAGAGAAAGTCGTTTTCCCGCGCCGGTGCGTCAATGGAGCCGTTTTCCAGATAGTACTGCTTGAGTTGCAGACGGCTCTTCAGGAGATTTCCGATCCGGGAGAGCAATACCTTCTCACTGAAAGGCTTGCTGATGTAGGCGTCCGCCCCGGAAGCGTACCCTTCCGCACGCTGGTCCTCCATGTTCTTCGCCGTCAGCAGAATGACGGGGATATGGCTCGTCGCGAGCTGTGCCTTCAGGGCCTGACAGAAGGCCAGCCCGTCCATGACGGGCATCATCACGTCACTGATGACCAGGTCGGGGAGTTGACGCCCGGCCACTTCCAGCGCCTCTTTTCCATCGGCAGCAAGAAGGAGCCGGTATTCATCTTTCAGCAATGACGCGATGAAGGTCCTGAGGCTCTCGTTGTCATCCACGACCAGCACGGTGGGACGCTGTTCCTCAGTATCGGTCATCAGTTCCAGATGCTCGGTCTCCCGGCGGGAGAAACCACTGTAGGAGTGGACGACGCTGAATTGCTCCCGGTATTTGCCAGCATCCTCGGCCTCGACAATCTCCACGCCAGGTTGCTCCAAGGGCAAAGTCACGGTAAAAGTGGTTTCCGCACCCACCCGGCTTTCCACGCCGACGGTTCCTCCGTGTAACTGGACAATGCTTTTCACCAGGGCCAGGCCGATGCCCGTTCCGGAAGAATGGTCGCCCACCTGGTAGAACCGGTCAAAAACCAGCCTCAGTTTGTCGGCCGGGATGCCCTCGCCAGTGTCCGTTACCGAAAGACGAGCCCTATTCCCGTCGGAAGCAAGGCTGACCACGATGCTGTCCTTGGCCGCAGTATGCTTGAACGCATTGCTAAGGAGGTTGAACAGCACCCGCTCCGTCAGGTGCATGTCGGCCTCCACCATCAGCGATTCCGGTCCCTCATAGCGCAGGTCGCGGCCCTTGAATCCAAGCATCCACTGTTGAACGGCCACCGGCAAGTCGAATCGGGACACCCGCAGGGGCATTTTCCCGTTCTCGATCTTGCGGAAATCCAGGATGCTGTTGACCAGGCGGAGCAGGATGTCCACGTTCTCCCGGGCGATGCCCAGCGACGCCCGGTCCTCCGGATTCAAGGCGGAGGAGTCCAGGATATGCTCCAAAGGTCCGGCGATCAAGGACAAGGGAGTACGGAACTCATGGCTCACGGAAGTGAAAAACTCCAGTTTCGCATCCGTGGTTTCCTCCAGTTTCCTGGACAGATGGTGCAATTCTTCGTTCCGGCGTTCCAGTTCCACCGTGAACCGGCGCATCCGGTTGTATACGAAGAAAGCACCGACGAACAGCAGGATCAGCAGGGCCGTCAGGCCTATGAGCAGGTACAGGACCAGCCGCTGCGTATTGTACTCGGACAGGGAACTGTCCAGTTGGGCGCTCACCTTCTCCACCATCTCGCGCTGATCGGCGATTTCATGTTCCTGCATGAGGACCATCGCCGCATTGTGACTGTCCACGAGGGCGGACTCCAGCTTTGTCTCCCGGGAAAAACCGTTTCCAGACAGGATGTCCATCGCCAGTTTCATGACCAGGTCACCCCGGGTGGGATAAATATAGGATGCCGTCAGGACGCCGTCCAGCACGTCCTGCAGCCCTCCCTCCGGAAGCGCATCCACGCCCAGCAGAGGCAGGCCCTCCGGTTTACCCAGGGCCTCCCAAGCACCCCTGGCCATCCGGTCATTCTGGCCGAAGACGGCATCGAAGGAAACACCTTCCTCCATCCAGTGCTTCATCACGCGGGTGCCGCCTTCCTGCAGCCAGTCACCGTAGTCGGAAGCGACCAGTTCCATGCCGGGATGGGCCGCCAGGGCCTCCATGAAGCCCCGGTGGCGTTCGGCCGCAGGCGAAGATTCCTTGAGCCCCTGGATCTCCACCACGCGTCCCTTTCCATTCAGGATGCCGGCCAGATAGTCTCCCAGGATCCGACCGATGAGCACATTGTCTGCCCCGATGAAGGCCGTGTATTTGTCCGAATCGATCTTCCGGTCGAATAGGATGACCGGAACGCCGGCATCGAAGGCTTCCTCGATGGCCGGCGTGATCGTGTGGCTCTGATTGGGTGAGACGATCAACAAGTCCACCCCGCCTGCCACCAGCTGACGGATCTGCGCCATCTGGCGCTCGCTATCGTCGTCGGCCGATGACAATCGAAGTTGGACGCCGTAGGAATGGGCAGCCAGGGACAGTTCCTCGTTCAGTTTGGACCGCCAGATGTCATCGCTGCATTGGGAGACACCGATAACATAATCCTTCTTCCCTCCAGTACAACCGAAGAGAAGAAGGAAAGTGCATAGAAAAAGTAAATGTTTGATTCTCAATCTAAAGAGCTTTAAGTTCATCAGGGACCACGGGCATGGCACCCTTCTGGGTACAAACGTACGCAGACACCTTCACAGCCGTTTCGTGGGCAACCGCCACCGACTTTCCCTGCAGGATGGAGCCGATGAAGGACCCGGTGAAGGAGTCGCCGGCACCGACGGTATCGGCCACCTCCACCTTCGGGGTCACCTGATAGGACATGCCGCCTGCGTGGAAGACATAACTTCCGTTGGTGCCGCAGGTCAGGATGAGCATCCGCAGGCCGTATTTGTCAAAGATATGCCAGCATTTCTCCTCCAGGCTGAGTCCCGGGATATCGTACAGGCGGGAAATCACCACCAGTTCCTCGTCATTGATCTTCAGGATGTCACAGCGGCGGAAGGACGCCTCCAGCACTTCCTTGGTATAGAAACTCTGACGGAGGTTGATGTCGAAGACCTTCAGGCAGTCCGCCGGAACGGCATCCAGGAAGGCGCCGATGGTATTCCGGGAGATTTCGCTCCGCTGCGCGAGGGAGCCGAAGCACACTGCCTTGCAATCTGCGGCCAAAGAGGCCAGCTCGTCGTCGAAGGGTATATTGTCCCAGGCAACATCGGTCTTGATCTCGTACTGCGGTACGCCCTGCGCATCCAACGTCACCTGGACGGTTCCGGTCGGAAACTCCACCCGGGCCAGATGATAAGGGAGCTGGTGTTCTTCGAAGGCCTCGACAATCTCTTCGCCCAGCGCATCATGGCCGATGGCGCTGACGGCGATACCTTCCAGACCGAACTGGCGGGCGTGATAAGCGAAGTTAGCGGGAGCACCGCCCAGTTTCTTTCCTTCAGGAAGCATGTCCCAAAGCGCTTCACCGATACCAATAACGTACTTTCCCATAATTACTTGCGCATTTTAGTCATATAATAGAGCAAATAGGCGACGCCCACGGCCATCACCGCAACGGCACCGGCCTGGCCCACCGCATCAGAAGCGAATCCCATCAGGAGCGGGAACACCGTACCGCCGAACAGGCCCATGATCATCAATCCCGACACCTCGTTCTGTTTCTCCGGAACGGCCAGGAGCGCCTGGGAGAACACGATGGAGAAGATGTTGGAGTTTCCGAAGCCCACCAGGGCGATCGCAACATACAGGATGGTCTTGGTCGCCCCAAAGAACATGCCGACCATGGCAAGAGCCATCATCAACACGCTGACCAGGAAGAACTTCCTGTGGCTGAACTTTGCCAGGATAAACGAGCCGGACAGGCAGCCCACCGTACGGAAGATAAAGTACAGGCTGGTGGCGAAACCGGCTTCGGTGAGCGTCATGCCCACGCGCTCCATCAGGAGCTTCGGAGCCGTGGTGTTCGTGCCCACGTCAATGCCCACATGGCACATGATACCCAGGAAGGACAGGAGCACGACGGGCTTTCCCAGAAGCTTGAAGCACTCCGCGAAGGAAGAAGCCTTGTCCGGAGCCGCCTCGCGCTCGATCGGGGAAAGGAGGAGCAGGAGCGAAGCCAGGATGCCGATGGACATATACACCGGGAAGAGGATCCGCCAGCCAAGGCCGAAGGTAGGCATGGCCGCCGTAGCGCCCCACATGGCGATATACGGGGCCATGAAGGAGGCGATGGCTTTCACGAACTGTCCGAAAGTCATGGTGCTGGCCAGCCGGTCACCCTTGATGATGTTGGTAATGAGCGGGTTCAAAGAGGTCTGCATGAGCGCGTTGCCGATGCCCAGCAGCGAGAAGGAGACAAGCATGAGCCCATAGCTTTCACCGAAGATGGGAAGGAGCAGGGAGACGACCGTCACCACTAGGCTCAGCAGGACCGTATTCTTCCGGCCGATCCGGTTCATCAGCATCCCTGTCGGGACGGAGAAGATCAGGAACCAGAAAAAGACCAGGGAAGGAAAGATGTTGGCGGCCGAGTCGCTCAGGCCCAGGTCGGACTGGACATAGTTGGAGGCGATGCCCACGAGGTCCACGAACCCCATGGCGAAGAAGCAGAGCATCACCGGGATGAGTTGTATCTTTTTGTTCATTTGGCGATCGGATAAAGGGTTACGTCAGCTTTCAGGTTGCCGTAGAGTTTCAAGGTGTTATAAGGAGAGGAAGGGAATACGAGGTTCGTCATGCAGAAGTCCTCGCCGAAGGCCTCGATGCTGGCGCTGTCCACCAGCAGGCGGAGTTCCATCTTGCCGCCCACCTGGGCAGGCGCCGTGGTGACCGCTGCAAAGGACTTGCTGAACTTGACATGGCCGCTTCCCCGGCGGTCCATCGAGAAGGTCTGGGTCTCCGGCTCGTAGGTGAAGACCACCTGCTCACCGGTCTCGTTGGAGAGCACGAAGGTGGCGCCTTCCTTCTTGGGAAGGGTGAATCGGACCACCAGCTCGTACGCACGCTGAGGGCTCTCGAATAGTTCCACGGGCGCGGTGGCCAGCGTGTATTGGACGGGCCGGCCGCGGAGGGCTTCCACCTCCGGAGAGGGCGTGCTCTTCAGGATCACCTCCTTCCCCTTCCGGATCAGGGACAGGTCGCGGGGAACGGAGTTGGCGCTGCGGAACTGCTGCGTCGGGACGGAATTGGCATACTGCCAGTTGCTCATCCAGGCCAGGGCGACCGTGCGGCCCTGCGGCGCGTTGCTCCAGGTAACCGTAGCATAATGGTCCTTGCCGTAGTCCATCCAGCGGGTGACGGTGGGAAGGTCATCGCACTTGAAGGTCTTCCCGTCGAAACTGCCCACGAAATACTGCGTGGCGCTGCCGCCGAAGGGACCGCCCGGATTGATGTTCAGGAGCAGCACCCACTTGTCCTTGCCCTCGAAAGAAAGACGGATCAGGTCGGGGCACTCCCAGACACCGTTGTGGTTGCCGTAGGCGAGGCCGAAGCTGCTTTCGTATTTCCAGTCCTTCAGGTTGTCGGAGCTGTAGAACTGCACCTCCTGACCGGCGGCGAGGACCACCTTCCATTGGCGGGTCTGGTCGTCCCAGAACACCTTGGGATCGCGGAAATCGGGCGTATCCTCGGCCACGATCACCGGATTTCCGGGGAATTTGGTGAAGGTGCGGCCTCCGTCGTTGCTGTAGGCCAGGCTCTGCGTCTGATTGTCTCCGGCGGAGGTATACATGGCCACGATGGCATCCCGGCCGAAACCGGCCGTGTTCTCCTTGTCCACGACGGCGCTGCCGCTGAAGATGTCACCGAGCGCATCCGGAAGGATGGCATTGTCCAGCTGCTCCCAGTGGACGAGGTCGCGCGTCACGGCATGTCCCCAGGTCATGTTGCCCCAGAAACTGCCGTAGGGATTGTACTGGAAGAACAGATGCCATTCCCCGTCCTTGTACACCATGCCGTTGGGGTCGTTCATCCAACCGTATTCCGGCGTGAAATGGTAGGTGGGCCGATAGACCTTCTCCGTATTGGTCCGGTCGAATACGGGCGCAGTGGTCATGTCGCTCCAGCACACGTCGTCGGAAGGATCCCGGCGCACGCCGCGTCCCTGGGTCATCCGGACGTCCAGCAGGATGCTGCTGCCACTCCAGGCGCCCAGGTCCAGCGGAACCAGGTAATCCGTCTTGTCGATGGCCAGGGAAACATTGGCAGCAAGGACTTCCGTGCCGTTCGAAAGCACTTTCACGCGCGCTTCCTGCGCCGTTTCCTGTACCGGCAGCAGCACGTAGCGGTCTTTCCCGCTTACCCGGATCATCGTATGGGTATCGCTCAGATGACGGATGGTGAGATTCTGCGCACCGGCACCCAGGGTAAGCAGGAAGCTCGCTATGAAAAGGATGTATCTCATTGTCAGTGTCTTTTCTCAAAGATACGCTTTTTCACCGGAAAATCAATAGGTGGAGACGCGGACATCGCTGACCTGGATGGAGTTGCCGTAGCCGTTGATGCTCCAGCAGTTCCGGCGGATTCCATAGATCCGGCAGGTGAACGCGCACACATCATTGATGTACATCACCACGACGGAATTGTCCGTAAAGATGTCCACGTGATAGATGTTGTCAGCCGGGCGGACGAAAGCGTAGCCGTCGGCCCCTTCAATGAAGCCCTTGCCTTCCTCCCCTTCCTGCTCGAAATTGACCTTGCGGATGTTCTCGTTCTCCGCATTCACTACCAGGGTATAGTACTTCTTGGAGTCCGTCCCGCGGACAAAGGAAACGCCCCAGCGGTCCCACGCGGAAGCCGTCACCGTGAAGGAGATGTGATTGCTGTTCTCCAAGCGGTTGTACAGGGTATAATCGGAACCGCTCTCCACGACCTTGACGTTGAGCGGGCGGCTGTACTTGCCGGCCATGGCCGGCACCTGGCCGAGCGTCAGGGTGCCGTCGGCATGCTGGATGAGCTTGTGGCACACCATGGAACCGGACCAGTTGGGCTCGCCGGAAGCGCCCACGTTGACATTCTTGTCGTGGATGGTCGCACCGGTGCGATAGGGGCTCCAGCCCCAGATATAGCGGTCGGTCCCGTCGGAAGCGGTCTTGCCCGCATAGAAGGCGCGGCTGTCTAGCACCCCCTCATGACCGTCCTGCGGCCAATGGGCACCCGGGTCGCCGAAGCATTCCTTCAGGCCCTCGAAACTGCGGGCCATCATGTACTTGACCTTGCGGCTCCAGCTCGCCCGGTAGCCCTCGCTGTACACGAAGTACCACCAGTCCCCCATCTTGAAGATGTCCGGGCATTCACACATGCGGTCCCAAACCATGTTGAAGGAGCCCACATGCTCCCAGGTCCTGAGGTCGGAGGACTTGAAGTCGGCGAATTTCAGGTTGCTGGAAATGACCATGTGCCACAGGCCGTCGTCGGCCTTGAACACCTGCGGATCGCGGAAGTCGTTGCTCGAGTAGCCGAAGTCATCCCCCTTCAGGGCCCAGAGCAGGTCCTTGGTCCAGGTCTTGAAATCCGGGGAGGTAGCCCTCAACACCACCTCGCGGTTGGTGCAGTTGCCGTTGTGGCCGGTGTAGTAGATGTAGTACAGACCGTCTGCCTCATTGTACACGCAGCAGCCGGTTCCGATAGCGGCATCCTGTTCCAACGTGGAAGCGCCGGTGGGAAGGACTTCACCCAGCGAGGTATAGCTGGCACCGTCCTTCGTGGAAACGCCCCAGATCGGATGGAAATTGTAGGTGCCGTTGTTCTCGAACTCCTGCAGGTAGAGGACTTTGTACTCGCCCGCTTTCGCATCCCAGAAAGGCATCGTGTCCCCCACCCGGCCGATGGCGGGGGTATAGTACGTATTGAATCCTTTGTCGTCAGCGCTGGCGAAATAGGTGGAAGAGGCGTCCCAGTCGCGGGGAGCGTCGCCATATTCTTCCTTGCTGCAAGCCATCGTCAGGGTTCCCATGAGGAGGATGGCGGTGATGTATGCTGTTCTTTTCATACTGCTATTTCGTAAGGTAGTTGATTGCATTCTCGGTCATGATGGCGATGTTGCGGTGGAATTTCTCCTCGTAACCGGCCTCATAGGTATAGGAATACCAGTCGTAGCAGCCGGAGCCGATGCAGATCACGCCGCCCTTGCCGTCCTTCGGGAGGTACTCCCAGGCCACGACGGCTCCGTCGCCGCCCACGCCGAGGATCCGTCCGCCCGTGCGCGCTTCCCAGGCACCGTGGTTGTCATAGCCGCCCCAGTCGGTACCGATGTGGTACTGTGCCGTGGAGTTGGTGATGTGATAGCCGGCATCGGTGCAATAAACCTCGTTGGCATTGTCGCCCTGGACCAGACCCTGGTAGAGCGGATGGTCGTTCTGGCCGTCGAAGATCCGGAAGGTCCAGGGACCGCCGCAAAGCTCGGCGCTGTCTTCGTTCTGGCCCCAGCAGTTGTTCGGCGTGGTCCACTCGTCATCACCGGTAACACCGATGAAGGAAGGCAGGTTCGTGGCATAGCGCGTAAGGAGCAGGGCGCCGCCGGCCTCGTGGAAGGCACGCAGCTGATTCCTGGCAGCCAGGGCCTCCGGTGCCTTGGCCACGAAGGCATCGTGGCCGTCCACGCCGCCGTCCATGTGGAAATGCCACCAGAGGAGGGCGCACTCAGATAGATCCAGGGTTCCGGCCTGGAGGTCGGAGAAGGAGGCGTACATGGTCCCGGGCACATGGGCGATCATCCAGTCACAGGCCGCCTTGGCCTCAGCATCCAGGTCGTTCATCACCTGCGCCGCGCCCACGAACAGGGCCTTGGGCTTGTCAATGGCAATCACCGTAACGGTATAGACGCTCCTGGCGGAATTGTTCGTCACCGTGTAGGTAACCGGCTCGGAGAAGTCCTGCGCCACACCGGAGGCCGGCGTCACGGTCGCATTCACGCTGTAGGTGATGGTCGGCACCAGGGCATGGATGTTTTCCGATCCGGGGATATAGACCGTGATAGTCTTGGCATCCTGGTCGATCGTGCCGGTGTAGATGTCATTGATGACGAAGTGGCTGATGCGGGCCTCGTCATGCAAGACGGACAGGGTCCAGTCGATGACGGCATCCCCGTTGGTTACATGCAGTCCTTTGGGCGCATCCATGTTCAGTTTCTCCCCTACCCGGACATTGCAGGAGGCTCCGTCCGACAGGGTCAGGGCCGTGATTTCCATTCCGGAGGTTGCGTACACTTCCGGGAGCCGTACCACGATGCTGCGGCTCGGAAGGTCTATGTTCCCCTCGTATCCGTCCAGGGAAAGGGCGCTGACCAAACAGTCACCGCTGAGGTCCAGGTCGCTAACCGTCGTCTTGGAGCAGGCCACGAGGCCCAGCAGGGCGGCCGCGATATAGAAAAGTTTTGTTTTCATACTCTATTGATTATCACCAGTTACCGATGTTCTGCGTGTAATGGCCGTTGGAAGCGGCGATCTGAGAGGCGGGAATGGGCAGATACTCATCCTTGTCGGCCGTGAAACGGGCCTCGCGGTAGATGGAGCAGTTGTCAATCTCCTCGGCGTAGTACTTATTCAGCACCTGGGCGGCTTCGCCCCATCGTACCAGGTCGAAGAAACGCTCGCACTCCATGCCCATCTCCAGGCGACGTTCCATCTTGACGATCTTCAGCGCAGCAGCCTTGTCGTAGCTGCCCTTGTACTGGGTTATGTAGATCTTGACACCGTAGCGGGTGGGATAGTCTGCAAACATCTGCGTGGAAGAAGCGGCGCGGGCACGGATCTGGTTCACCAGGTCGATGGCCTTTCCGCTGTCACCCAGCTGGGCATAAGCTTCGGCCCGCTCCAGCAGGACATCGGCATAACGGAAGACGATGCGGTTCATCGGGGATGCCCAATAGGAACCCTTGATGAGGTATTCACCCACCAGGGCGGGATCCACGTTCTGTTTCAGGCTGATATAGTAGCCGTACAGTCCGTTTCCACGGCTCCACTGCTTGCTCTCGTCCTGGATGAAGTTCTTGTTGAACAGGTAAGGAAGGCCGGGCATGCCTACGGTCAGGAACAGGCGCGGGTCGGCATTGTCCACCCCCTTGTCATAATCCTTCTCGTTGAAACTGTCCGGGAGGGGCAGGCCGTCGGCACCGGTGCGGAAGGCGTTCACCAGGTTCTGGCTGGGCTTGTAGAAGTCGCAGGCTCCGTCGGTCACGTTGTCGATGCTGGGGCCGATCAGGCCGTAGCTCCAGTTCAGGTTGCCGTAGGTAGATCCGTCGTTACGGGAATACTGGATGGCCCAGAGGCTTTCCTTGCCGTTCTCGTACATCTCCTCCGGACGGAAGTTGTTGTGGATGTCCGCCTCCAGGCCATAGCCGGCATAGAGGGCGGGTTCGGTGAACTCGATGACTTTGCGGAGGTCCCCGTCATTGACGGAACTGACCTGGTTGCTCTTCGGATCGTCCTGGCGGTAGGCCTTGTACAGATAGACCTTGGCGAGGAAGGCGGCGGCAGCGGCCTTGGTGGGACGGCCCTTGTCGGCCTGGACCGCAGGAAGCGTGTTGTAGGCTTCCATCAGGTCGTCGATGATGACCTGCCATCCCTCGTCATTGGAATAGGCGGTATTGGAGAGTTCATTGTACTCGGCATAGGTCAGGTCGTGCCGGTTCACGAACGGGATGTTCTTGAACAGGCGCTTCAGGAGGAAGTGGCCGTATGCCCGGAGAAACTTCATCTCGGCGAGGCGCTGCTCCTTCATGGCATAGCTCTCGTCGCACTCGTTCAGGAGGGCGATGGCGCTGTTGACACGGGACAGGCTGTTGTACAGGCGCACCCAGATATCATTGAGGTTCCAGTTGGTCGTGAGGACACCCTGCTGGATTTCCAGCTGGTGGAACACGTCACCGTCGGAAGTACCGTTGCCGCCCTTGTAAGCGTCATCGGAGCGCACGTCGAAATTCCACATGGAGAAGGAAGAGTTGATGTCTTCGGCCGTAGTGAAGATGGCATAGGCCGACACCACCATGGCCTCCGCGTTGGCGGGATCCTTCACCTGCTCGTCGCTGAGCGTACCCTGCGGAACCTGTTCTCCCAGCAGGTCGCTGCAGGCGGTGAGGACGCCGAGGACCGGGATCATATAGAGAAGGGAAATAAGCTTTTTCATGATTGTCATGGTTTAGAAGGATACGTTCACACCGAGGGTGGCATTCACCGGGATCGGATAACCGAAGTTGGCATTCTCGGGATCCACGCCCGTGAAGCCGCAGCTCTTGATGGTCAGCAGGTTCTGCGCGGACACATAGGCTCTCAGACGGGCCAGGTGCAGTTTCTCGCACAGACTCTTGGGGACGTTGTAGCCGAGCTGGATGGTACGGAGCTTGGCAAAGGAGCCGTTCTCCACGAAATAGCTGGACACGCGCTTCTCATTGTTGTTGTCCATGATGCTCACGGCAGGAATGTTGGAATCCATGTTCACCGGGCTCCAGGCGTCCAGCATGCGGCGTCCCTTGTTCAGGTTGGAGATGTTCAGACCGCTCCACAGGTCGGTTTCCCGCTTGAGGTCGCTGATCACGTCCACTCCCTGGACGCCCTGCCAGAACATTGTGAGATCCACGTTCTTGTACTGCAGGTAGATATTCAGGCCCCAGGTGAAATCCGGAACCGGAGAGTAGATCCACTTCTGGTCCTTTTCGTTGATGACCCCGTCCCCGTTGAGATCCTTCCAGCGGATGCGGCCCAGTCCGGCGCCGCCCTGCGTGGCGTGGTTGTCAATCTCATCCTGGCTCTTGAAGATCCCGTCATAGACATAGCCTACCTGGGCGCCCATGGGATGGCCCACGACGCTTTCGACGCCATTTCCGCCGAAGGTACCGTTGGCCGCGATCGTATCGGGAAGTTTGGTCACCCTGTTGTCATAGGTGCTGATGTTTCCGGAGAAGTCATACTGGAAGTCGCCGGCTTCCCCGCGGTATCCGAAGTTGAATTCCAGACCCCTGTTCTGCATTTCGCCGGCGTTGATCCACTGGGAGGAGCCCTCGCCCATCACACCGATGCCAGGCATGTACACCAGGATGTCCGTGGTCTTCTTGTAGTAGGCCTCAAAGGAACCGTAGAGGGCACTCTTGAACAGGGCGAAATCCAGGCCCAGATTGGTCTGGGTCGTGGTTTCCCATTTCAAGTCGTCATTTCCGAGCTGGTTTCGCTTGAAGCCGCTGGCGAGCGTCTGGCCGCCGTTGGTACCGGCGATGTCGTAGCTCGTTCCGTAGCTCTGCCCACCGAAACCGGCCTCACCGTAATTGCTCTCATAGATGGTGTAGCGAGCGATGTTGGAAATCTCCTGGTTACCGGTCTGTCCCCAGCTGGCCCTGATTTTCAGGTTCTCCAGCCACATGGCATCCTCCAGGAACTTCTCCTTGTCCAGTCTCCAGCCCAGGCTCACGGACGGGAACATACCGAAACGGTTGTTGCGGCCGAACCGGCTGGAACCGTCGTAACGGAGGGTGACGCTGGCCAGATACCGGTCGGCATAGTTGTAGTTCACCTTTCCGAAATAGGAGACCAGGGTGTAGCCACCGCCGCCGCCATACGCCTCAGCCTCGCCCACGGCGGCGCTGGGCCACATGTAATCCGGATTCAGGACGGCGAAATCATACGCCTTCCCGCTGAACCAGGTGTCGTCCTCCCGGTTGATTTCCGTACCCAGGAGCACATCTCCGCGATGGTTGCCCGCTTCAAAGTTGTAGGTCGCGATCGCGTTCCACATCCACTTGAGCCAGTGCTCCTGCTTGGCCTCCACGGCGTTGGTCGCATTGGCCACCGTACCTTCTGTCACCGGATATGTGAAGATGCGCTGCTCCTTCTGGGAATAGTCCAGGCCGAAGGTCGTCTTGAGATTCAGGCCCTTCATCGGGTTGATGTTCAGATAGGCGTCACCGAACATTCTCCAGTAGTAATAGCGGTTGTCCGCATTGCGGGTCAGGCGGGCGAGCGGGTTCTCGCGGTCGGCATAGCCGCCAACGGGACCGGCGAATTCACCCTCGGTGGTATAGACGGGAATGGACGGGTTGAACTGGAGCACATTCTCCAGGAATCCGCCGGGTGCCTGCACCTCGCTGGTGCGGTTCAGAGTGAAGTGCTCGCCGATGGTGAGGATGTTCTTGTCCCCAATCTTGAGGAACTTGTAATCCGTGTTGATACGGGCGGAAAGACGGGAGAAGTCCGAATGCTTGATGATACCGTCATTCTTGTAATAGCCCAGGGAGAAGAA
>OCTW013393014.1_pt1 | contig 14090 bp, 10 predicted proteins | sample 1539671 | NCBI WGS metagenome assembly OCTW01 (sample SAMN02144230, study PRJEB22623) | gut metagenome | biome: sheep rumen | host: Ovis aries | place: New Zealand | reverse complement strand
AAAAAAAATCAAGAGATTAAATGGGTATCACCTACGACAGCATTTTGCAACGATTTGTGTTCGACTTTGAGCATGATGGCAACGAGGACATCGTCAGCCTGATGGGCACGGGCTATCAGGTAGAAGCCTTTGGCAAGTGTTTCTATTATGGCTATGAGTTTGCTGAGCAGGTGGATGGCGCGACGCGTAGTGCCTTCATCAAACATGTTAAGTTCTCAACTACCATACAGGGCAATCCCGACCTTGCGATGTTCATCAAGAAAGCTGTAGACAACCTCAGCCACAAAATTAACCTCTACGACTACAACCTTGTAGTGATGCCCGAGTCGTCCAGCAAGGTGAACGAGTATATGTTGCGCTATATTTATCGTTTTGCCCAGCCGACACTGCGTAAGATGGAGCTGGTGAAAAACCTGCCGCGGAACATTTCTTTCGACATGGATGCCTACGAGCAACTGTATTTAGACGATGTTTTAGAGAACGGCCGTCCCCGCTATACGGCAGCCCAGAAGGAAGAAGCCAAGCAATCTATCAACCAGATGCTTGACCTTATCCATAAAAAAGACTACTTCACCATTGCCAAAGACGTGAAGAAGAGCCGATTTCGCCCCTATATGATGCAGTTTCTCAAATACGCAAGCAAAGAAGATGAGCAACTCTGCGCCGCCATTCGTCAGCAGAACGTGCTGGTGATTGACGATGTGGCGACGAGCGGTTCCACTATCAACGAGATTCTTCGCACGCTGCGTATTCTCAACGAGGACAACGATATCACTATTTTCAGTCTTATCGGCCGCAAAGACCTTATGGCCGACGCGAATTAAAAATCAAAGGCATTCGGCGATGTCGAAGGCTATCTGGATGCGGTGGGGTTCCTTTTGGCGGGGGTAGCGCTCTTCGGTCATGATGGGCAGGGTGACCGAGAATTTGCGGCCGCCGGGGATGGTGAAGGATTGCTGCTCGTCCGGGCCGTAGAATTGGTTGTCGCGGATGGAGTAGAGCGTATATTCATCGCTGCCTGATACTTTTAGCTCGACCATATCGTCGCTCCCCACGGTCTGTACATGCAGGCATTCGGGCTTCCCCCCGGTGTAGGCCAAACCTCCCCGGTGCATCGTGATGCTCTTGCCGGCGGGGATGCTGTCCTCCAGCACGATGAAGGTGTTCCACACCCGTTTCCCGTTGGCATCGAGCAGGTTTTCCGATTCGAGGCGGCATGTCGCCACACGGCCGAGACGGCTCTGTGCCGTCAGCTGAAGGGTGCTGTCGTGGTCCGCCGCGAAGCAGACTTCGTAGTCGACGCAATATGCTATGCGGCTATTGTTGTCCCAGTCGAAAGGCGCGGGCTTTTCTCCCCCGGCGTTCCCGCCGCAGCCAGCCACAACTGCCGCTCCGCAAGTGGCTCCCAGCGTTGCCAATAGTCTCAATACAATTCTGTCTCTCATCGTGTTGCTGATTTTAGGTGTTTCCCGCCCGCTGTCTGGGCGTCGATGCAAAGGTACGCAAAAATATCGATTTGGCAAACAGGCTCGCGACAGTCTCAATCGGTGTGCGGCACATCCCGTGGCAGGGCAGAACCGTTTTGCCCAGTCCCAAGAGGATGCCGCTGCCGATGGTGAGGAATTGGCGTAAGCCCGCCGAAGCTTCGCTCGGTCGGCACTCTTGCATCCCCACATCGAGGGCGGTTCTTCGTCCGGGGAGCGGATAGCTGAAATAGGGCAGACGTACAATTAATGGCGGTCGAGCGGAGGAAGGGTTGCAGGGCATAGGCCCCAATCCGCCAAGGCGGGCGTTCTGCTTTGCCGGTGCGCCGTGGCGGGGGATGATGGATGGCGGCTTGCCGCCGCCGCTGCTTTTTTGGGGGCGTAGAGGAAGAAACTTCTTGCCGAATGCGAATTTTTGCGTATCTTTGCCCCTGTCAACAGATGTCTAACTAAACACGATAATAGCAAGAAACACAACGAACAACAATACATATAATTGAATAAGCGTTTGCTGTTTATTTGAAAACGTTCTAAAGCTTGGCCGCTATAGGAACATCCGATTGATAAGCGCAAACGTCCACGCAATGTGGGCGTTTATCTTTTGGATGTAGGTCAGGCCAAGCACCTCGGAACGTTGGATAAATGTCCCACGTTTTTTTATGGGTGCTGGAGCCCGGCCTTCCGTTTTTTCTGATACTCGGCATCAACGCATACAACAGGGATTTGAATGTGTAACGAGATTGATATACATGAGAATGATCTTCACCAGCATGCGCCCGCTGTGCTGGAGGAGCTACTGAAAGACCACACATTGTGTGGACGTAGGGCAGGATATATCAGTTTTGCCATAGATGTTTCAACTAATTGTTTTAGCCAGATTCTTTCTTTAGTTCCCATATATGGTTTCACCACCGAGCGACCTCTGCTGGGTGGCTCACACATTTTTGTGCTGAAAGAGGTGAGGAATTGTTGTTTTTGAAATAGGTTTGTAGATATGATGTAAAACAAAAGATAAACCAACATGGTAGAGTCTCAAAATAATAGTATGGAAGCGTTTGATGGTCTGACGCGAGAACAATTAGGGAATCTTGTAAAATATGCTACAGGAAAAATCAGGATTAAGCAAAAGCATCTAACCCAAATAGGGATTTCGGATGATGTTTTAGCCCTAATGAAGGATGGGGAATGGGATAGAAAACAAGAATACATCTCCCTCTTTGCGCTTATTTTGCGTCGTGTAGTTCCACAAAAAATGAAGCTTAAATATTTTCCATCTCGCGAAAGAACCGAAAAAAAGATGCGGGGAGAAAATGGAAACTTAAATGAGTATAAAGATTTCCTTTTAGAATTATTCAGAATGCCCAACCTCCCACCAAAAGCCCCAAAAAGAAGAATAAACTATTATGAAGGTTTACGTAGGAGAACATACGATGACAGTAATTCACTTCGGGACTGGCAGAGTGGCGCGTGGGATTCTTCTACGGCATGTAAAATAGGGTATCATTCAGATTTTGAATATGGTATAACAGATACTTAATTACTATGGCAGATTTTAATATTGGTGACACTGTAAGAAATATATTTACAGGGCAGACTGGTAAGGTGGAGTTTGTACATGCAGCAAGACGAGGGTTGCAATTGTACAGGGTGTTCTATAGTATGGACAGTGTGAAGGACGAGAAAGAAGATGACTTAGAGCGTGCTGTGCAAATACGCGACCTTTTTGACCGTTGCGCGATAGGTGCATTCAATGGTTACAGCGACTTTCAGCTGTATAACACAACTTATAAGATTGATAACTCGAGCAACAACACGCTTTCGTCCATTAAGGCATCAAAGACGTTGTTTAAAACTTACCAGTATATTCCGTTGATGAAGTTTCTAACTTCTGATGTACGACGGCTGTTGATAGCTGATGAGGTTGGTCTTGGAAAGACTATTGAAGCTGGTCATATCATGCTGGAGTTGAAGGCAAGAAGCGAGTTGAAAAATGTCCTTGTGGTTTGCCCTAAAGCACTGACAAACAAATGGCAGGGGGAGTTGGAGGAACGCTTCGGGTTGAACTTCGTCATCTATAAGGATAAGAATGCCATGAAGCAGGACATTAAGGGACACAACGGCAATGCACGTGGTATCATCACCTATGAGTCAATCTCTGACCGCCGAGGCCGTTCAAGGGTAAGCAAGGAGAAACGAGAGGAAGAACGCAAGAAAGAACGTGAAACACAGGAGAAAAGTGTCTTGTATTTCCTTGAACAGAACAACATACGGTATAGTCTTGTTGTGTGCGACGAAGCTCATCATGTGCGCAATGAGAATACCTCACGACGGGCATCGATTGACCGATTGCTACATTGTGCTGATGCTGCATTGTTTCTCACTGCCACTCCAGTGATGCTTGGTAGGCGCAACTTGTTTAGTTTGCTCAATCTATTAAATAGCCAACGATATAGTTTTCAAGAGTCGTTTGAGAACGAAATGAAGCATGTGGAACCGATTGTGTGGGCAGTGCGGGCCTTGAACGCCAATATGTCATTTGATGAGATAAAGAAAGGCTTGGATGATCAGATGCCCGAGAATGACTATATCAGAGATTTAGCAGGTTTCAGCCGTTTGGTGGAGCACCTCAAGCTGCCAGAGACACCCAAGACGAGAACGATGGTTCAAAGCGACCTATACGATATAAATCCATTGAGTGCGATTATGTCCCGCACACGAAAAGTGGATGTAACGACGGATCTTTCACAGGCTACCCGCGACACACGTACCATAAAGGTGAGGCTATATCCAGAAGAGCAGGAGATGTTTGATGAGTATATGGAAGACTTTGAGGATCTTGACCCATTAGCAGTGACAACCCGGCGTCGACAAATAGCCAGTAGTGTATATGGATTTGAATATGGTTATGCCCATTTTGAAGATTCTCTGCCTGATGCCAAATTTGACAGTTTGATGGAAATACTTAGTGAATGCCAGAATAAGGGCAATGGAAAGGCGATTGTCTTTGTGGGATTCAAGAACACACTTTATTATTTGGCAAAAAGACTGGACAATAAAGGTGTAGGCTATCGTGCTATCAGCGGCGACGACAAAACGCGAGAAGAGCGGGTTCAGGCTGTTGAAGATTTTAGAACGAGAAATGATATACAGGTGCTTCTCTCTACAGAGGTTGGGGGAGAGGGCCTCGACATGCAGTTCTGTAACACGCTTGTAAACTATGACTTGCCGTGGAACCCTATGGTGGTGGAACAGCGGATAGGCCGAATAGACCGCATAGGACAGCAGTCGGAGGTGATACATATCTATACGATGCTTGTAGAAGGTTCAATACAGACCGAAATCCACGACCGATTGCTGACGAGAATCGAAACGTTCCGCCAGACGATAGGAGACCTTGAGGCTATATTGGACGAGGGTATAGTGGAGAAGATAGAGGAGCTGTATAGGACAAAAATGACTCGCGCCGAACTTGAAGAGAAAATGAAGAGGATAGACCGAGCTATTGAGCGCAACCTTGAAGACTCGAAACGTCTTGAACGAGAGTTGTCGGGATCGTTTACGAGCGATTCGTATTTGCGCGACCATCTTAACAAGATTATCCGAAACAATGCCTACGTTACTGAGCAGGAGTTGGAAAACTATGTGCGCTGCCTGTTCCGTGAAGAACTGCCCACATGTAGTATTGGCCCATTGCAGGACGGATTGGCAACTATCAGCGTGCCGCGTAACAATATAAAAGCGTTGACAAATTTTCTATATAAATTCAACAACCTGACGGGAGAGCGGGCTCAGGTGATGAACGATTTTATCAACATGATGCGAGACCGAGAGAGACTTGTGGTGACGTTTGATCAGGAGGTGGCAGAGAAAAATCGCAACATTGTGTTCCTTAATATATATCATCCACTTGTAATCGCTGCAAAAGAGACATTCTATAAGAGCAGAGACAACTTAGGTGGTGTATTCAGATTCCAACTGAAAATGGGTGAGGTAAAAGACGCTCACAGGGGTTACTATATGCAAGCAATTTATGATGTTGGTACTGAGTATCAGCGTTTCGGCAGTAAGCGCAATGTGAATGAGGTTCATAGTGTAGTATACGATTTGCAGCAGCATGATGTGATTAATTTGGCTGATGATTTCTATGGAGCCGTACAGAGTTACGGGCATGTTTGGGAATCCAACGACGTATTCCGGATGGATGAGAGTGATATTGAAGACATACGAGTTTGTATGAACAGGGCAATGGGTGATTTCTGCGATGAGTACCGCCATAATGTGGTCATGCGTCAGAAGGATGACATACGTCAGCAGCAGCAAGGCCAGAATGCTCGCTATGACTTTTTAATTAGACAACTAAAAGAAATAATAGAGGACAATGAATCCAGAATTGAGGAATGCAACCGTCAGATCTTTGATGGAATGGGTGACAGCCCCTGTATGTGGGACTACGAGCGCGAGCCAGCGAAGAGACGTACCTATGCGAAAGCAAAAGAGGAATTCTTGCAAGTAAGGCCTGCAATGCAAGGCCGATTGAAAAGCCTTGAGGAGGAGTATTCGTCACGGACTCTTGAACTGGAGTCTGTGCCAGATCCCATTGTAAGCAGTAAAATTATTATGTTGAACCTAATTCATGTGGTATAGGATATGAGTAATACAAAAATAGGATTGGATTTTGGTACTCACCAAACTAAGGTATGTATTGTTGACAGTAGTGACCGTCGTAATCGACGATATTTATTTCACCCTTTCTTCGATTTGCAAGGAATAGAAAGATTGACTATACCTTCTCTGGTTCAAATCAATGACGACAATACGCTTTCGTACGGGTATGTGGATGCCAGGCGAGCCAAGATGGTTAGGCCCACGGATACGAAACTAATACCCAAGAAACCGCAAGAACCAGTTTATCGGTCGTATCAGGAGTTCCCACCAATCCCTAAGCCCCAACGGCCATCCATACTTGATGAAAACCCTCATAAGAGAGATAATGTCATATCCCTGTTTTCTGATTTGAGAGAAGCCCTTTTCCGGAAGGAAAAGAATGGAGGTAAAAGTCACAAACAGCTACAGGAAGAGGCTAAGATGAAGTATGAGAATGAAATGGCTGAATACAGGGAACTCTCTAATGCAAGGGAGCAGTCTGTTGCTCAAAATCGTGCTCAGACAGACCAGATAAACGCCCGATTGCGCTCGGAATATGAGGACAGCCTTGAAAAATATTGGCATAAAATAGAAGAGCTGGACAGCAAACGTATTCCACAGGTGTTTCGCTATTTTAAACAAGCAGTTTTTTCGACAGGAATGAAATGGGAACACGAAATCAGCCCAATGCTTATATCGATATGGTATCTTACATTTGTATTCTTTCAGTTGGATAAGAAATATGACACTCTGAATCTTACCGTCAGCATGGGGACTTCAAGCGGTGTGCAGACTTGGAAGAGTAATAAGAAGAAGGCTACTGAGATAATACTTACCGTCTATGATTTGATAGAACGAGTGTATGATCATGACGAAAACCGTTTTCTCAAAGCAACGATCGATGAATTGAAGTCAGTGACCAAGATTGTCAATTATAGCGATGAAAAGAAAGAAGAAAATGCGATATTTGTGTTTCCTGAGGCTATAGCCAATCTACAGCCGTTGGCACAACGAAAGGCATTTGCGACAGGTTTAAACTTATTGGTGGATATTGGTGGGGGTACGACAGATATAAGCCTCTTTGCTGCACCCACGGGGGAAGAGGTAAAAGTTTTCGACTATCAATCACTGCCCTTTGGTATTAATAGTATCGATGATGGTGGTGAAAAACCACATTTTTCAGCTGTGTTAAGAGCAGTAAACCACTTCACACGTAAATTAGAAAACTATGCTTACAGCATCCATGTTCCTCAATCAGAAGTAAATAAAATTGTGAATAAACGCAATATTGTTTTCACTGGTGGAGGATCGTCCCGGAATGAACTGATTCGCCCCTATGCTGGTTTTACTGAAATCATCCGTTTTAAGGAGAGATTCTTTAATTTGATTCCAACTGATGGAATACAAGATGTTTCAGATGAGCTGCATGTATTGTCTACTGCACTTGGTCTTGCTATGGCAAAAGAAGACGACAAAAAAATACCAATGATAGGATATGAACAACTATTTGCTCAGGTGGCTAAAGCATATGAAAATTGTGTAACGAACCATGGTAGAGACCACTATGAACATGGTTTGAGCGACTACTAGTCAACTAAGTAATTGACAAACAAAGGTCAATGTCTCATCGGCACATAAACATGAAATATATTGGGAGGCAACAGTTGATTCTACTAAATAGAGTTTCATGCCTTGTGGCTACACCTAAGCAAATTTGTGATGAACTAAATAGTACTCCATTTGAGGTTGCAGGAATCCAATTTATCATCAAATCACCCCTTCGTGCAGCTGCTCGATAGGGAATATCAGGTCCCAATTGCGGCCCCAAACGATGTTGCCGCCATCAAGAGTGAATGTACGAAACTTTTTAGGGTCAAGGTATTTGTTGTACTGCGGATGCGGATGACGGCGGATGTAGTCGCCGACATCCACAGTGCTGTCGGTGCCGTCGCTGAAAACCAGCCGCACTTTCAATCCCCCAAGGTCGAATGCCTCTGTTATATATAATCTGTCGCTCATAATTTTGTTTTGATATTAGTGCTTCTCACTGGCTGTTTCATCACAAAGAATCGTACCCACTTGTCTATGATGTTTTTGTTGTATTTGCGAATAAATGCCTCTGCAATACGTCTATCCTTTGAAGACAACGGTGACATGCCATGTTTTTCCCTAATATTGATGCGTTCCAAACTACCATTCATCATGATAAGTTCAAAAACACTCTCAGCCTCTCCATGTTTTACATGCACATGAATAGGTTCATGTTCATTGGAGAAGAAGTAGAAGATAAATCCGAAGTATTCGTATATTTTAGGCATATCATATTGTTATTTCACGCTGCAAAAATACGAATAATAATTGAATCTACCAAATCTTATTCGCTATCGTCTATAATATGGCTGGTTATTTGAGGTTGCGTACCTCCGGCACGCTTATTTTGGAACCCCTTTACCTCAGGATGCACTTCGTTTGTCTGGGGTTATTAAGATTCAGACTCTACAACAACAAGCATCAGATAATCTCTAAAGGCTGCCCATAGAGGCAATGCACGACATTTTGTTAGCACTTTGCGAAGGGGCATTGGGAGGGAGCGCGAATCAGCGATCAATGAATTATTCTAATAATTCAAAAAAAGTGTGTATCTTTGCAGAATAAAATATTTGCATAATTTATTCAATTAAAGAAAGGATTAGACTATGGTGAATATCGAGAATCTGAATATCGATGCTTCGGCAAAGGAGAATGTGAAGACTTGGCTGAACGGCCAGTATGACGAGGATACCAAGCAGGCTATCCGCGACATGATGGATAATCCCAACGAGCTGAACGAGAGTTTCTACCGCAATCTGGAGTTCGGCACCGGCGGCTTGCGCGGCATTATGGGCGTGGGCACCAACCGCATGAACAAATATACGGTGGCCATGGCCACGCAGGGGTTGGCAAACTATGTGAAGAAATGCTTCGAGGGCGTCGGTCAGCTGAAGGCGGCGGTGAGCCACGACAGCCGCAACCACAGCCGCGAGTTTGCCGAGATTACGGCCAAGGTGTTGGCGGCTAATGGTTTCAAGGTCTATCTGTTCGAGGCGCTGCGCCCCACGCCCGAGCTGTCGTTTGCCGTGCGCCATCTGGGCTGCCAGACGGGTGTGATGGTGACGGCCAGCCACAACCCCAAGGAGTATAATGGCTATAAGGCCTACTGGGACGACGGCTGCCAGCTGGTGGCGCCGCACGACACGAATGTGATTGACGAGGTGCTGAAAATCAAGGGCGCCGAGGATGTGAAGATGACTGGCGGCGAGGCCAATATTGAGATAATAGGGGAGAATGTGGACAAGGTGTATCTGGACCGTGTGGCGCAGAACTCGCTGCATCCGGAGCTGATCAAGAAGCATCACGACCTGAAAATAGTGTACACACCGCTGCATGGCACGGGCATCACGCTGATTCCGCGTATGCTGCAGCAGCTGGGCTTCACGAATGTGAATGTGGTGAAGGAGCAGGCCACACCCGACGGCAATTTCCCCACCACCCCGAGTCCCAACCCCGAGGAGCATGCGGCCATGAAGATGGCTGTGGACCTGGCCAAAGAGATCGACGCCGACATCGTGTTTGCCAGTGACCCCGACGCCGACCGCGTGGGGGTGGCCGTGAAACGCCCCGACGGCGAGTGGATGCTGCTGAACGGCAACCAGACCATGTCGGTGCTGATATACTATCTGCTGAAGCAGTGGAAAGAGACGGGCCGCCTGACGGGCAAGGAGTTTATCGTGAAGACTATCGTCACCAGCGAGTTGCCGGCCGACATTGCCAAGCGTGTGGGTGTGAAGGTGTATGATGTGCTGACGGGCTTCAAGTTCATCGGCGACAAGATTCGCGAGCTGGAGGGCAAGGAGGTCTTCATAGGCGGCGGCGAGGAGAGCTACGGCTATATGATTGGCGACTTTGTGCGCGACAAGGATGCCGTGGCGGCATGCTCGATGATTGCCGAGATTGCGGCCTGGGCCGCCGAGCAGGGCAAGACCTTCTTCGATGTGCTGGTGGACCTCTACACCGAGTATGGTTTCTATAAGGAGGGCCTGCTGAGCGTGGTGCGCAAAGGGAAGAGCGGAGCTGAGGAGATCCAGCAGATGATGAAGGACTACCGTGAGAATCCCCCCAAGGAAATCGACGGCGAGCGGGTGGTGTGCATCAAGGATTACAAGCTGCACGAAAGCACCGACCTCGTCACCGGCCAGAAGGAGCGTATAGACCTGCCCACCAGCAATGTGCTGCAGTTTTTCACCGACAAGGGCAACAAGGTCACCGTGCGCCCCAGCGGCACCGAGCCGAAGATTAAGTTCTACTTCGGCGTGAAGGGCACGCTGGAGAGCAAGGCTGACTTCGACAAGGTGAACAATGCGCTGGACGGCAAGATCGAGGTCATCAAGCGCTCGATGAAACTGGTATAGTTCTTTGGTGCGGCGGCGGGCGGAACGCCCGCCGCCGCACTTCTTAAACCACAGTAGACAACGATGGACTTTTGGGAAATTATTTTGCTGGTGCTCGGCCCCTTGTTGCCTATCGCGGCTTTTGTGTGGTGCAAACGGCGTGTGGAGCCGCAGGCCTATGCGGCGCACGACCAGCGGCGCGAGGAGTATGTGGAAGCCATGAAAGACCGCTATGGCGAGCCACAGCAGATGTTGTGGACTGGCGATGTGCCCCTGTTGTTCTACGAGGACTTTATGGTGATGGACGGCGTCCGCCTGCCTTACGACAGCATTGTGGACGTGACCTGCAACAACTCCAGCGACTTTGGCCCTGGAGGCCGCTATCAGGTGATTGTGCGCACCTCGCTGGCGGGGCACGAATTCCTCCACACCTTGATGGATAACGACATGCAGGAGGCCATCGACATGGTCGAGTTTATCCACAGCCGCAAAACCAGGCCATGAAACGGTTGGCGTTTGTGGCTCTTATCCTGCTGCTTCCCTCCATGCTCTGCGGACAGGGGGAGGAGCGCTGGAGGATGGCATTCTGGAATGTGGAGAATTTCTTTGACACGTGGAAGGATACGCTGAAGGACGACGGTTCGTTCACACCCGAAGGGGATCACCACTGGGTGCCGCGCAAGTATCAGAAGAAGAAAAACAATATCTACAAGACGATAGCCGCCATGCGGTGGCCTGCTGTGGTGGGTCTGGCCGAGGTGGAGAACGACTATGTGCTGTATGATTTGTGCCGGAACAGCCCATTGAGGAAGATGGGGTATGATTTTATCCACTATGAGTCGCCCGACGAGCGGGGGGTGGACTGCGCATTGCTCTACAGGGTGGACTATTTCGAAGTGTTCAAGACGGAGATTGTGCAGGTGTCGGACAGCACCCAAGGGTTCTACACCCGCGATGTGTTGCTGGTGGGCGGTGTGTTGCGCGACGCCAAAGGCGCGGGCGACAGCTGTTTTGTGCTGGTGATGCACTGGCCCTCGAAGTTGGGAGGAGCCGAGGCCGAAGGCCACCGCATGGCGATTGCCCGCAGGGTGAACGAAACGATGGACCACCTGCAGCGCACCCACCCCGGGGCATTGGTGGTGGCTATGGGCGACCTGAACGCTACAAGCGACGAGGCCCCCGTGAGCCAGGGGCTGGGCTTTGGGGGAGGGCTGCGCAATGCTTTGGGCTTTTATGACCTGGTGAATACCCTCCCGAAAGGGCAGGGGAGCTACAAGTATCAGGGCCAGTGGCAGTATATTGACCATGTGATAGCAAACCGGGAGCTGCCCGTCGAGGTGTTCGCTCCCGATTTCTTGTTGGTGGATGATGAGACCTATCTGGGGCGGAAGCCTTTCAGGACTTACTTGGGGATGAGGTATGTGGGCGGTTTCAGCGACCATCTCCCCATTATAATCCGAGTGGAATGAGGCGTTGGGTGGCCATAGCATTGCTGGCATTGGTGCTTTGCCCTTTGCGGGGCAGGGCGCAGGAGGTGCTGCCCAGCGTGTGGCAGGAGTATATTGAGGTGCTGATCGAGGAGGGCGATGACGAGACGGTGGAAGAATTGCTCGAGCTGTATGAGTTGTATGTCGAAAGCCCGGCCAACCTGAACGACACAGCCGACCTCCTGTCGGCTTTCCCCTTTGTGAGCGATTTGCAGCGCGAGCGGCTCCGGGCTTATATTGCCATGGAGGGAGAGTTGCTGAGTGTGGAAGAGCTGTATGTGATAAACGGTTTCGACAGCACGACGGTGGAGTTGCTGCGGCCGGTGGCGAAGGCTGCGCCGTGGCAAGAGCCGACGTCTGTTGGCTGGAAGGGCCTGTGGCGTAACGGGCACAGCAATCTCGTGGCAGGCATAAGCGGCACTTTCGAGCAGGCCCGGGGCTACAGAGAAGGGCAGTACGAGGGTGACAATATGCGGTGGATGTGGCGGTACAGATACAAGTGTGGCGACAGAGTACAACTCCAGCTTTCGGGCGACAAGGACCCCGGCGAGGCTTTCTTCGGTAGCAGCCAGCGGCAGGGTTTTGATTTCTATGGCTACAGCTTGTTGATGAACGACTTGTGGAAATGGAACCGTACGTCGGGAGGCAGGAGCAGGGTGTATGTGAAACGGCTGGTGGTGGGGCAGTACCATCTGCAGTTTGGCCAGGGCCTGACTTTGTGGTCGGGCTATGGGCTGCGGTGGTCAATGGGCACCGGCATAGGCCGTTATGCCGGAGGCATAAAGCCCAACGGGGCTTTTACGGAATATGGTTATCTGCGCGGTGTGGCGACCTCGCTGGCTCTGGGCTCGCGATGGGCGTTGACCCTGTTTGGCTCCTATGTGGAGTGCGACGCCACCCTCCCAAAGGGCTCGGCCGACTGGGTGCAGAGCCTCTACAAGTCTGGCTATCACCGCACGGCCACCGAGCAAGAAAAGCGGAACCAGCTGGGCGAGACCTTGGCCGGAGGCAGGTTGGAGTATCGACAGGGCGGTGTGCGGGCAGGGTTGACGGCTGTGGCCACCCGGCTGGACAAGGCCATTGTGCCCGCTGCAAATGTGTATAACGACAACTATTTCGTGGGTGATAACAATTTCAATATGGGTTTCGACGCCGTGTGGCGCAAGGGGAGGATGCTCTGGTTCGCTGAGGCAGCCGTCTGCGCCAACAGGCCGTCGGACAGCAGCACCTCCAATGTCAGCCCGGCGGTGCTGGCCGGAGGGGAGTTCATGGTGAGCAACAACCACCGGGTGAGCGGAGTGTTGCGCTGCTACAGCCCGACATACCACAACCTACATGCCAACGCCATCGGTCAGGGGAGCAGTGTGCAGAACGAGACGGGCTTGGGTCTCAACTATCAAGGTCTCCTGCCATTCGGTGTTACGGCCACCGTGTCGGGCGATGTGTGCTATTTCCCTCACATGAAATACCTGGTCTATGCCCCCAGTTGGGGCTACGACCTCCGCGTGGTGTTGTCGCGGGCTTCTTGCTGGATAAAAGGGCTGTCGTTCCGACTCCGCTACCGGTTCAAGGAGCGGGGCCGTAATGTCACACCCACGCGCATGGTGGACGGCCGTTATCTGCTGGAGCAGACCTACAGGCACCAGGTCATGGCCGATGTGGCCTATCAGAAAGGCTCCTGGCGGCTGAATGCGCGGGTGGGGTATGCCCACTACCACGGCGATGTGACGGAGGCCGACCGGGGGCTGCTCTTTTATCAGGATGTGCAATACGGCCCCAGCCGGGTGCCGCTGACGGTGACGGCAAGGGTGGCATGGTTCGACGTGGACGACTACGAAGCCCGGATGTATGCCGCCGAGAGCGATTTCATCTATAACTACAGTAGCGCGCTTTATCAGAACGAGGGATGCCGCTTCTACCTCCTGCTGCGGTATGACATCAGCCCGCACTGGAACATCGGGTTCAAATATGGCATCACCGCCTATGCCGACCGCGACACCTTCGGCTCCGGCTACGACCAGATTGACGCCAACCACCGCCAGCAGTGG
>OCTW013376380.1_pt1 | contig 14091 bp, 23 predicted proteins | sample 1539671 | NCBI WGS metagenome assembly OCTW01 (sample SAMN02144230, study PRJEB22623) | gut metagenome | biome: sheep rumen | host: Ovis aries | place: New Zealand | reverse complement strand
GGCTCTTGAGAATGCCTACGAGGCTACTTGGGTATATCAGAACGATCATCTGTTAAGCCTGATGGCAGCTCAGTTCAATGCCGACGGAACCATCAAGGGGTATTCGGCTCTGACTACGAAAGTGGACGGAATCGAGGGTACTGTTACGTCGAACAAGACTGCAGCAGACAATGCTTTCGCCAACGTGAACAGGCAGCTCGGAAGCCTTGAGGACTATATCGAGGATGTTGACGAGGAGCAAGAGGAATCCGCTACTTGGATCCAGCAGAACAAGAACAAGTGGAGTGCCGTCGCAGCCTCATTTGACGACAATGGCTACGTCACAGCTGCAGGCAAGGTGGGCGTGTACGTGGCCAACCAGCTATCCTACTTCGAGGTTGATGCCGACAAGATCAACTTCAATGTGGGCTTTGAGTGGAATGTCTATAATGGTGATGATTTGATTTTCAAACTTGACAACAATGGTAATCTGTTTGTATCAGGTAGCATTGATACGAAGTTGAGTTATAACAATATTAAGTTCTTGTCAGAAAGCTACACCATCAATCTTAGCAGAGACCATTATAACATCTATTGTCTAAGCGGTGGCAGTATAGATAATACGCAAGAGATAACACTTCCAAGTGCTCGTTCTTGTGTTAGTCTTGAACTTACATTCTTTTGTGAATTTAGGGCACACACGAGATCGTGGACTAACCCAGTCTTAAAAGGTGATTTTTATATTCCTACATCGTCAAGCTACGGCAATACGGGTACGGAAATGACTGTAGAAACATTTAAGGTTTATAGACTACTTTCAGTCGGTAATTTTTGGGCAATATTATGATGAAGAAGATATATAGCAAACACATTCCCAGAAAGGGATTTACGGCAATGACGATATGGCCGTATATCATCGTGCGCTATGACAGGAAAGATAAATTCACTGCTAAGATTGAGCGCCATGAGACCACCCACGCTTTGCAGCAGAAAGAAATGCTGCTGGTGTTCTTCTTTATCCTGTACGGACTTGAATGGGTTCTGAAACTTCCATTCTGCAAGTTCGATACGGAAAGAGCGTATATGAGCATCAGTTTCGAGCAGGAGGCTTATGAGCATCAGGACGAGGTCTATTACAACGAAGTACGCAGGCACTATGCCTGGGCAAAATATGTATTCACTTTAACACCGAAAGAGCAATGAAAGTAGATTTTTCAAAAATTGTCGTAAAGGGCATCGACGGTAAGCCTTATGAGGTGGTAGACAAGGCAGGGGTGAAAGTTCCCTATGACTTTGCCAAAGCACTCGGAAACGGCCTTTTCTATTGCGGCAAGGACCTTCATATCTCCGAGCTGGGACAGAAGATCTATCACCACGAAGAAGTGGAGCTGACGGATGAAGACCTGAAAATCATTCGGAAGTTCATCGACACAGGCTTTGCCCCCTTTATCCTGCTGAGTGCGAATCCGCAACTTGAGGAAATGATCAAATAAGTTTAACTATCTAAAAATTTTGAGTTATGAAAGAAATTGATTTGCCTTTAAAGAACAAGAGAGTGAATGAGGACTTTGGTCCCATCGAACTCAGTGAGAACGTGAAGATCGAGGGTAATTATGACATCGGCAACGATAAGTACACCGTTGAAGGTGAAGTCACTCGTAACGAGAAAAAGCTCGGACGCTTTACGTACAACGATAACGAGAAGCGGATTTTCGTGAACATCAACACCGAAGATCTCAAGCGCAACACGCGTATAGAGATTATATCTGCTATTACGTCCATCGTAACAAAGATTGTGCCCGTAGAGGCTGAGTAGGTCCTAAGCATGAGCGACTATGGCAGAAATGGATAACACGACATCAGGCATCGTCTGGCAATGGCTTGCAGAGCATAAGCAAGATGTGTTGGATTACTTTGCGTCTATCATGCGCGAGGCTTCCGACATTCAGCTTGTGAACTTCGACATTGACCGGCACATGGGCCTGCTTACCACCTACATCTATCAGGGTGTAAGGAGGGTGGATAATGTGAAGCCTGCATCGCTCGTAGAAGGTCTGACAAAGCTGAATGAAGATCTTCGCATCCGTTGTGAGAACGCTGCCGCAGAAGCAGAGCGTCAAGGCTCGTATGCCAAGATGCAGGGTGACAGAGTTGATGCTTGTATCACTGGCTACAATCAGCTCTACCAGAGGGTGAAGTCACAAGGTGACACAGCCGAGCAGCAAGGCGCAAACGCCCAGAGCATCTACGATACCGTCAAGAACTGGTATAGCCCATTCAAGACAGGTTCTGAAAGCTGGCTTTCAGACACAAAGGCCTATTGGGATGACTGGAACGGATCGACCAGAGACGCATGGGATAGCTGGTACGATGCACGTCTAAAACAATGGCGCGACTGGTTTACCGACGGCGTGGTTCCTGACTGGAATGACTTCTGGGCATCTGTGCAGCAGGACTGGCACAACTGGACCGAAGCCGAACTTGCACGTCAGGAGGCCGAGCTTGAGCGCATCGACAATGAGCTTGCGAGGATGGCCGCTGAGAGAATCCGTGAAGCCTCCGAGCAGGAACGTCAGCGTCAGGAGGGTATTCGTCAGCGTAACGAGTCTGTACGTGAGCAACAAGAGGCTGAGCGAGAGCTTGCAGAGGGTAAGCGTCAGCAGACCTTTGAAGAGAACGAGGCGCAACGTCAGCAGGACTTCGAGGATGCTGAATCAGAGCGTATGCAGGTGATGACGCTGACAGAGGCTTTCGTTGACCTTGAAGACATGTGCCTTACTTTCGTTCAGCCAGAATCCGACACGACGGATTACAGTCTTGATGACAATGAGCTTTGTATAGAAATCGAATACGAAGACGATGAAGAGTAACCTCAAAAAGCAAAGAATATGATTAAGAAAAAGAAAAAGAAACTCGGCCCCGTCGCCATCAAGCCTTGCGGTGCATGGGATAACAGCAAGAAGTTTCCCTTGCTTGGCGAGGTCCTTCACAAACACGACAGCTGGATCTCTGCCATTCCTGACAATATCGGGCATGAGCCAAGCGACGACTCTCCCTATTGGGCACGCAGTACCGAAGGCGGCGAATATGCCCACAGCGCAGGCGAAGCCGCTGAGTTGCAGGGTGACATCGCAGAGGCAAAGGGCAACATGGCTCAGAGCCAAGGCAATACCGCAGAGAGCAAGGGCAATGTCGCAGAAGGTCAAGGCCGGTATGCAGAAGAGCAGGGAAACCGCTGTAAGACGATGGCAGATCATCGTGACAAACTCGGTGCAGACGGTTATATCTACACCTATGACCCTGAGAACGATAAAGCAGATGCAGACGGTTACGTAAAGACCGACCAGTACATCAATGCCACTCTCGATATTTCAAAGCTGACACCTCAGCAGCAGGAGGAGCTTATGGATAAGTTCGTCTTGGACTATGCTACTGAGGAAGAATGTCGTGGAATCGTAACCAACTATAACGCGTAGGATTATGGAAGAATTGAATCATCTTGAAATTGACGTGTGTGGAAAGAAGTACACCTTCAACGGAGGTGGCGGCTCTGGTTCACAGCCTGCTCCCGACAGCGTAGGTACGAAAGAGATCAGGGACAGCAGTGTCGGAATGGTTGACCTCGATGAAGAAGTCAAGACAGAGCTTGGCGGCAACCTCACCGAACAGGATATTGAAGGCATCTTCTACCCAGACACAGAGCCAGAGGATGAAGAGCCTTAAAACAGGACAGAACAGGGCGCAAGCCCGACTGTATAAATCATTTTATCATTAACAATCAAATTTCAAAGCATTATGGCTAAGAAGAAGTTATCAAAGGATGAGCTTTTGCTCAAGAAGCTTGGCATTATCGCCAAGAAGTACACAGACGATCAGCTGGACGCATCCAAGTTGCACCAGTATGAGAAGGCCACTCCCAACGAGGGCTACCTCAAGACCATCATCCTCTCCACCGCCAAGTCTCTGGCAGAGGTGACGGCTCAGAACACCGTCGCAGAGATCGACATTCCGAAGGAGTTCCTGCTCAAGAGCAAGAAGCTTCTGGTCGTGGAGGCCGGCACAGGTGCCAACGAGGGTAAGTGGATGGTTGTCAAGGAAGACGGCGTGGCCGTTGCAGAGCCTTACGAGGCCCCTGCCCAGATCACATCTGCAGGCGCATACCTCGACCTGATCGTGAACACAATGGAGGATGACGAGACACCTCGCCACACCATCGTTGACCTGTCGATGTTCATCGACATCTACACACCAGGTAACGGTATCGACATCACCAACCATGAGGTTAGCGTGAAACTCGCCTCTGTGTCTGGCCTTGAGTTCGACGAGAACGGTTTCATCCGTATCAAGATCGACGCTACCAACGCCAACGGCCTTGCCATCACAGCCGACGGCATCAAGTTGGCTCTGGCTCAGGCTTCCACCAACGGCGTAGGCGGTTCAGCAGGTGCCATGAGCGCACAGGATAAGGAGAACTTGGACCGTGTTGTAGCAGAGACCAACACTGACCTTCTGACCAACGCAGAGATCGGTTCCTGGTTCGGCTATTCCGCTCAGGAGTCTGAGACTATCCTCGGTGCTGTCAGCGATGACTCCATCACCGAAGACGAGTAGTCTGTAAGGTGGGCGGGCGAGACAAAACAGAATTGTCTTTTGGCTGTCCCGTCCGTCCACCTGTTTTTAGTCATAATTGCAAATCAGAAAGACTATGGCAAAGAAGAAACTAAGCAAGGAAGCGCTGCTGATGAAGAAGCTGTCCGCATTGGCAATGGCGAAATTTGCCACAAAACAAGAGATTGGTGCCGATTTTGCCACCCAAGCTGAGTGCCGTGCTATCGTTACGAATTACGGACAGCAACAGTTAGAATAAACTTTTAAAACATTATAGATATGGGACAGTTATCAGACAAAACGGTTAATCATGGCGACCTTGCGGCCTTCTATGACCAGCACATGCAGGATGTGGTGATACCTAATGCCAACAAAGGTATTAAGAATGAGGCCGTCTGCCAGACCGCTGCAGAAACAGCCGCAAAGACCATCATCGCCCCTGCAGGATTCTCTCTGACGAATGGCGCGACTATCATTGTGGGCTTTGCAAACGCTATCGGTGTGGCAAACGCTACATTTGCCATCGGCACAGCCGTTGACTCTACAGCCGACGATTACAGCGAGAAGAATCCAGCAACAGAAGGTTGGTATGTACTCTCAGGCGGTACATTCGTACTTACAGAGGACACAGAGCCGCAGAACGGCACTACCTATTACACCGTATCAGCAGCCAAGCCTATCTATTATCGTGGTGCCGCCCTTGGTGCAAACATGGTGAAGGCTGGTTCGCAAATCATCCTCCGCTACGACGGAACATCGTTCAACATTATTGGCAATCTTGACACGGACACCGTTACGGACATTACGTTTGACAGAAATACTAACACTCTGAAAAAGACCGTTGGAGGTCAGCAGTCAGACATTGTGCAGATTGTCAATAGCGGATTTTCTGTTGTGCAGGATGATGATAACGGCATCGACGAGATCTCTGCTATTGGTGGTGCGTCAATCACCGAAGATGATACCAATGGTATCGACGAGTATGATTTCTAATAGATTATTCACTAAAAATATTTGAGAATCATGGAAAAAATTACAACGAACAATGAGACTGAGCGTGTAGGTCGTAAGATTAATGGCAGCTTAAAGAAGTATGCCGACGAGAAAGCACGTAACAAGATCAACGCCCTGATCGACCAAGACGAGCTTATCACGGATCGTGACCGCAAAACGGACTTTGATCTTGCCGTGTTGAAGCAGGCTGTGGCTGAGAACAATCTTGAGAAGTATGGCTTGAAGCCAGGCGATCAGAAGACCATCAACGGACACACCTACGTTATCGCAGGTCTGAATCCGATGAAAGGTACAACTACGCCCTATCGTGTAACGACAAACCATGTAGGTCTTATTGTCATCCCACACACAACACAGAAGTGGAACGAGAGCGGCAACACCTATACTGGTGCTGATGGACGTGGTGCTGGTTACCTCAACTCAGATCTGCATTACTATTTGAAGAATACAGTTCTTCCGATGTGTAACACGGATCTGGGCGCAGCCAACCTTATCGGCCATTCAAAGCTTCTTACGAACGCCGTGAACCAGAATGGTTACAACAAGTTTGGTGAGGCTACTGGCTGTTCAAGCAACTGGACTTGGGAGGCTGATTGCAAGATCTGTGCTCTCTCCGAGGTTCAGGTGTACGGTGCTGCCATTTGGAGCTCCAGTGGTTACGATACTGGCGAAGCCTGCCGACAGTTAGATGTCTTCCAGCGTTATAGCCACACTGAGATCTTTGGTGGTGAGTATGTTTGGCTGAGAGACGTGGTTTCTGCTTCCTATGCTGCTTTTGCGGACGGCGACGGCGATGCGGACGCTAACACTGCATCGAATGCCGATTGTGTCGCCGCGCTTATCCTGTTCCATTAAGAACAGGTTGACCAAACATTGCAGCCCCTACATGGGGCTGCATTAACCAAGTCTTCAAAAATAGAAAAGTATGAGTGTAGTAAAAAGTAAACGTGGCCAGAGCAAGATAGAATTTGAAATGATATTCTTTCAGGTGGCCGATGGTGTTGACTTCCTTGTGGAGCATGATTTCTTCGCAGAGGGTGACCTCGCAAAGAAAAACCGTGTGTTCCTTGATATGAGGTCGAAGACGCTTGAGGACATGACTGACAAGCTGCTCTATCATATCAAGATCGCCAACTCTATCTACCCTGTCTGCATGGCAGAATGGGAAGAGCGCAGGGTGTCTATCGGAAAGGCCATAGGTACATGCTACGCCATCATGACAAACTATCAGCGAATCATGATGCGTTTGCGTGTTCCAGACTTCAAATATACTCAGAATATCCGTGATCTCATGAGGATGATAAACAGTCTGAAAGCATGGCGAAAATCGGATAACAAGTTGAAGACCTCTCTTGAGAAAAAGACTACGGAAGCGAGTTAATAAATATATTTACAAGGTTTAGTTCTGAAGGTGGTTTCTGCTTCCAATGCTGCTAATGCGAACAACAACGGCAATGCGAACAATAACACTGCATCGAATGCCAATTATGTCGCCGCGATTAACCATGACAAAGTAGCGAATAATCGTTACAAAAGTTCAAGGATAAGGAGAGCTGAACCTTCCGTTGAAAGACGGTGAATATGCAGGGTGACGCTGCCTGATACGTCAGATGTAGCTATTAGCGTCCTGCCAATTTAAACAGATAGTTATCAGAAGATATGGCAACACTTGAACAGATGATGAGCCTTAGCGTTCTGAACGACTGTGCGATGGAATGCACCCGTCAGAGTCGTTGGAAAGAGACCACACAGCGGTATCTTTCTGATATGCTCGTCAGGAATATCGAGTTGATGGATGAAGTTCTTGGTGGTACTTATGCCGTCAAGCCTACCGTTGACTTTCTGCTCAACGAGCGTGGCCACATTCGCAAGATCGAGGCTCCAGTGGTGCGTGACAGAGTGATCCAAAAGACGCTCATGAAACACGTGCTCACTCCTTCGCTCCGTCCGTATCTCATTTACGATAACTACGCCTCGTTGACTGACAGAGGCACTGCATTCGCCCGTAAGCGTTTCGAGGTTATGCTTCGTCGCTACATTGCAAAGAATGGAACCGATGGATATATATTGCTCATAGACATCAGGAAATATTTCGAGAACATCAATCACGAGATTCTCAAACAGCTTGTCGATCCAAAGATTAAGAATGAGCCAGAGAACGTAATCAGTCTGATTCATTACATGATTGACACAAGCTCTCACACTGAAAAGGGATTGAATCTCGGAAGCGAATGTCCTCAGATATTTGCGGTGTACTTCCCGAACAGGATAGATCATTTTGTGAAGGTTGTCAAAGGTGTGAAATATTATGGTCGGTATATGGATGATATATTTGTCATCGGCAAAACGAAATCTGAACTTCTTAGATTGCTTTCTGAGATAAAGGAACAGCTCAAGGCAATTGGGCTTGAGGCAAATGCCAAAAAGACTCACATCGTAAAGCTGTCGCACGGATTCACGTTCTTGCAGGTCAAATACAATATCACCAAGACTGGCAAGATAAGCAAGAGGATGACCCATGGTAAGATAGTCCGCGAACGCCGAAGACTGAAAGCATTCAAGCGTATGTACGACCAAGGCATCATGACTGAGGAAGAAATATGGAACTGTTACCATTCATGGCGAGGAACCATAGTAAAGGATCATAACGCCTGCTGCAAATCACTTGAGAGCATGGATGCGCTATACAGAAGTCTGTTTCCAAAGCACGAAGAAAAAGTACGCAATGGAAGAAAAGCACTTGCCATATCCATCAACAGGGATGCAGAAACAAGAGACTTGAAATATATTGTTTAACTTTTTAATTAATAGGAGAAATAGTTATGAACGAAGATCAGAACTTTGATTTGAGAAATGCCCTCAATGCTGAGAGAGCACAGTTAATGAGTAGCCTCTCTGCCAACACATCGCCAATAGGTGACTGGAAGGTTATGAAGATCTATGAAGCCCGTATGCGTGGCGAAGAGGATCCGTACAACTTCGAGGAGCTTGCTACACAGCGTCAGGCTGCACGTAACCGCATTAGCGACATCAAGGTTGAGCTTGCACGTCTTGATGGCGTAGAGCCTACTGTAGAAGAGTTGTTGCAGATTGCCAAGAGCAAGAAGCAGAGTGACATTACTGAGCATGACAACTCAGCCAACGTCAATTCATTTATCATCGGTGGCCTTCCCATGTGGCTTGGCTTTGAGTTGCGTTCTCGTTTGAAGGCTTCTCTGGATGCTGTTGAAGCTGCAGGGCAAGAGAGCATGACCAAGAGTTTTGGCGGTATTGACTATACCTTCACAACGGCTCAGTGGCGTGCCATGGTGAATGCCGTTGAGAACTACGCTGGCCAGTGTCAGATCGTCACTGAGGCCCATCGTCACGCAGTCGATGCCCTCACAACCGTCAAGAAGGTTGAGGCTTACGATTACACAAAGGGCTATCCTGAGAAGATCAACTTTGACACAATGTTTGCAGAGTAAGTCCTATGGTGACAACACTCCTTATCATATCACTGGTACTGGTTGCGCTCTACGTGGGCGCAACCATACTCGCAACGAGAGAGTTGCCTGAGAGCATATCAGCGATGGTCTTTGACCTCAAGAAGCCTTGGCAATGTGTATGGTCCGCGTGGCTTGCATCGGTGACCGTCATGATCTCCCCTGCCCTGACCGCTGCCATGCCTGATGCCTGGTACGGGATTGCAGGCCATATCTTTATTGTCTTGCTGGCCATGACAGCCGCCATGCCATTACTGCCCGGCTACCACAACAGGGCGCACTATATTTGCGGGATTGCAGCAGGCATCATGTCACAGGTCTGCGTTGCGCTGATCTGCCCTTGGTGGCTACTGGCATGGTGTGTATTCTTCATCCTGCCGTTCTGCGACAGGAAATGGTATATGCCCGGTCTTCCGATGTGGCTGATACGCTCAAAGGTATTTATTGCCGAATGCGTCTGTTTCGTGACAGAAATCGGCTCGTTACTAACTTATTAACTCATATATGCTCTATGGAAGAGATTTGGAAATGGATTTCGATTATTTGCGGAGGTGGTATAGGATGGTTTGTAGGCGAGTTTCAGCCAACATTCCCTTTAGGTGTCGTGGTTGTGATACTGATAGTGTATGATGCCTGGACTGCCTTTCAACTTGACAAGAGGGTTCACAAGAAATACCCAGACAAGACAAAGCGTAAGCAGGCCCACTTTACGAGTTTCGCCTTTGGTAAGGTCATTACTCAGACGATCCCGAAGCGTCTCTGGCTTATCCTGCTTGCGTACATGGTAGAGCATTGGGTGTTTATCCACGTACAGATACCGTTGTCGTATATCGTTACGGGAGCCATCTGCTTTGAGCAGGGGTGGTCCATCCTTGAGAATGAAGCATCATGCCGCGACAACGAAAGCGAGAGCCGTTTCTGGCGCACGTTGCAGAGACTTCTCATAGACAAGACGGCTCGGCACTTCGACCTTGACCGTGAAGACCTCAAAGAATACGATAAGGAAAAGAATATGGAGGATTAAGTATGGATTTAAAATTGAAAAGAATCGCAAAACGGGCCACCTATACCATAGGCAAGCTCTATATTGATGGTGTTTATTTCTGTGACACCATTGAGGATAGGGACAGGGGACTGAGGCAGGATGCTGCCTATGCCGCCAACAAGAGGCTCAAGGTACAGAACGAGACGGCCATCCCGACAGGTCGCTATCAGGTGACGCTCGGTGTGCAGTCGCAAAGATTCAAGGACAGGGAAGCGTATGCCTTTTGCAAAGGCTATCTGCCTCGTCTGCTGAATGTGCCCTGCTTCGAGGGCGTACTGATCCACATCGGCAACACTGCAAAGGATTCGTCAGGTTGCATCCTCGTGGGCGAGAACAAGGTCGTGGGTCAGGTCGTCAATTCGACGCAGACCTTCACAAAGCTGTATTCAAGGCTGAGAGAGGCCAAAGGTTTGATATTCATTAAAATCGAGTGATATGAACAGAGAAGACTTTGAAATGTATAGGAATATGCAGATGGGCGGTCTCGGCAATGGTTGTGGCCCGACACTGATATACGGCATCCTGCTATTTGTCCTGATCTGCTTTGCGAGCTGTAGGACAGTGAAGCAGGCAGAGGCCATCAAAGAGAATAAGACAGAGATTAGCAATGACTCGACTGATGTATCTTCAATCCATGTTGATACAGCTCTCACAGAGCATATCAAGCAAGAGAAAGAGAGGGAGAAGACCAATACGGAGTCACATACGGAAAAAAAGGATTCATTTGTGACTGTCGTAGATCAGAACGGGAACGTCGTCGGCACAAAAGAATACCACTGGCTTAAAGAGACACTGCGGGAAGTATCAGAGAGAGAAAGAATCCTGAAAGACTCTCTTTCTATGTATAGGCATATCTCCGACTCTTTGAATTATTATAAGGAAAAACTGGATTCCGTCAGCAATCTTTCGCAACGTGAAAAGATCGTTGAGGTGGAGAAGGAACAGAGCATTGGCGAGAAAGTAAAGACATTCTTTGCCAATGCCATCATCGGTGTGATTTTATTCGTATTAATAGTTATAGTTGTTAGGTTGATATGTAAAAAGCTACGGCGGTAGCTTTCTATGATAAGTCTGCCAGCGGGGCTTTTCTCATACGCGCACGTATATATAAATAAGGTGTTTACGCTCTAAAGGAAACCCTTTCCAAACGAAAACGTTTGCTTTAACATTGTTTAGCGTTTTTTTTTTGTTATTAAGAAAAGTCGCCGTATCTTTGCAGCGTCGATTTGGTAGTAACACTATCCTGGCTCGGGCACCAGTCAATCGCCCATCAATCATAGAGGGGCTTTTTTAATGCCCATATAACTCAAGCATGGCGGCTGGAGGTTTCCGCTGAAATTACGCTCGAATCAGGACGTGACTATCAGATCGACAACGGGGACTGACAGCCGCCTTCCCTTTTACCCCGTGGGGCAGGCCGGCAAAGAGTTATTAACAACATTAAAAAAGAAAACAGTCATGAAAGTAAACGAACTATCTCCCGGATGGGCATTCCAGCAGCCCGACCCCGTCGCAGCCCTCAGTCAGGTGCTCGACAACGTACGCAACCATGCCGCCGCCAGCCTCTCCAAGGCGCGCGCCACGGCAGCAGCCCTCATCCCCTCTGTCATACTCTTCGCCCAGGCGACTCTCTGTGTATCATTCGGTTTCGCACTCATGTTCATCGCAGCAATAATAGGAGGATAAGGCCATGCAGAATCCACAGGAACTCATTCAGATAGAGACCGCCTCGATGGCGACCAACGACGGACTGGATTACATGTTCCAGGTAGTGATCAACCAGCAGGACACCCCTGCCATCTCCCTCGACGGCCTGCGCGAGCTGCGCCGCCTCTGCGACTGCATGATCCACCTCGGCGAGGAGAACCGGAAAACCCGCACGAACTGAACCCATGAGCATAGAAGTCAAGATGGCACCCGACCTCGACGAGATCGTGGTCAGCGACACGGCCATCAGCACCGAGTGGAATTACGGTATCTGCTATAAGGCAGACCTGAAGGCTGTCCGCGCCAAGATGGGGGACAGGAGCCTGAAGGTTGCGTTCCAGACAGCCATCGCCCTGAGCAGCAAGCAGTGGCAGGTAGCCGACGTGCTCAACCGATATCTCCACCTCGAAGGCCACATGTTCTAAAGATCCGCCGGCATACATTTTCCGCATCCATTTCTTGCAGGTGTTCGGGAAAATCCGTAACTTTGCAGCAGAAAGCATTTTTTTAATTTAAAACCAACATTTTCCTGTGGTCGGAGTCTGTGAAGATCCCGGCCATTTTTTCTTTCCATTTCTTGCAACTCTGGAAAGAATTTACTACAGCTCCCCGCCCCAGTGCTTCGTCTGCTCCTCGGGTTCCTTGGCCCGCTTGGCATAGAGATTGGTCACGGCCACGTCCGAGTGGCGTGCCTGGTCGCGGGCCGTTACCAGCCCCATGGCGTTGATGCCGTCGCGGATGCCGGAGTCCTTCAGCGAGTAGAACTGGAAGCGGTCGTCCCAGTGGAGCGCCTGGCGCACCTTCTTCCACTCGTAGCGGAAATGGTTGATGTATGTCTGCTGGCGTCCGGGCCTCAGGTCTTCGCCGAAGAGGTAGTCCTCGTTGGTCGTCCCGTCGAAGGTACGCAGCGCGATCATCAGCCGCACCACCTCGTCGTGCAGCCCGACCGTCTGCGTCCGTCGGTTCTTCGATATCTCAGCCCTCACGGTCACGGTCTGGTGCTCGATGGAGATGTCGCCGAGCTTGATGTTTCGCAGTTCCTCCGGACGGATATTGGCGTAATACACCATCATGCAGCACAGCAGGAACCTCGGGTTCTCCCTCTCCAGATACTCCTTCAGCTGCTTCAGCTGGCGATGCGACAGCGGGTCGCGCTTCTTCTCCTCCTCTCTCAGCATCCGGATATCCTCCACCGGGTTCGCCGTCATGTAGCGCCGCTCCACGAGCCACGCCCCAAGCGTCGATAGCCAGGTGCGGTGGTTGTTGCGCGTGCGTGCGCTCACGTCCTTGTCATATATAAGGTAGTCCAGGTAGTCGGCCACCCACTCATGGCTGAACTGACTCACCTGCCCTATCGCGTTGCCCGTCTCCTCCTGGTACTGCTCCAGCCCCTTCAGGCGCGACTTGTAGTCGTAGGCTGTCTTCGCCTTCAGCTGCCCCTTGCCCACGGCCGTCTCCAGATACTGTTTGTACCGCTCCATCACCTGCTCCCACGGCGTGAACTGTCGGGTCTTCCCGGCGTTCACCCACGGGTTCCAGCCAGCCTTCAGCTTCTGTACCAGTGCCGCGATCAGCTCCATCCCCATGGCCACCTTGGCCTTACGCGTCTTGTACCGATCCAGCTGGAACTTCTTCCTTCGCATCTTCCCGCGAGCCGGGTCGTACGCCTGGAAGTCAACATACCACTGCCTGCCCCGGTGAAGCACAGGGTAGGTCCATTCATTTACCTCTTTAAGTTTAATGATTTCTTCTGCTGTAGAAAACATTTTTTTACATTGTTTGCCGCGCAACCAATGTGATCCGATAATTTTCTGTCTTTCCCGCGTCGGGTTTCCCGAAACGCGAAGAAGGTAATCGGCTGCAGCGCAGCTTTTTACCTTCCAAAGTTGCGGAGGCAGGATTCGTTAAACTACTGGAAATCAACATTTTATGCGTGTCTGAGTTAATATTTTTTGGATAATTGTCCGTAAAAAGTATGGCGAATTTGGCGCGTATGTATATGAATACATAAGACAGCCATCGGAGGGGTGGCCGTGTCTGAGTTGCGGATAGCATAGGGAAAATCTGTGTTTATTTGACAGTATCGGAGAGCAGGCGGTCGGTAAGGCTGTCGATGCGCTTGCGCTGTTCCTCGATGGTGCGCTGCTGGTCGGCGATGATCTTCAGGAGCTTCTTGGTGTCCTGGTCTTCGACTGCAGGCTGGGTCTGCTGCCCCATCACGAGCCAGTTGGCGTCGCACCAAGGCTGGTTGAC
>OCTW011572094.1_pt1 | contig 14092 bp, 24 predicted proteins | sample 1539671 | NCBI WGS metagenome assembly OCTW01 (sample SAMN02144230, study PRJEB22623) | gut metagenome | biome: sheep rumen | host: Ovis aries | place: New Zealand | reverse complement strand
CTGCATAAGCCGGTCGGTCCGTGTATACCTTGCTTCTGTACGGCTCAGCCATCTTCCTCGGCCTCCTCTTCCCACTCACACTCGCAGATCAGCCGGTTATCGTCGCCGGTGTGGATAACGATGCCGGTCTCGTCGCGGAGCTCCTCCATCAGTTCCGTCCAGTTCGCGATGTCTTCGCCGTTTTCGTCCTTGTCAAGCACCGATCCGCAGATCCGGTCAAATTCCCGAAGACCTTCGAGGATCTCAGGGCCGGACAGCTTGTACCGCCGATAGAGCATCAATGCAACTCCGGAATAAATCCGATCGTATTTCAGATCCTTTCCTTCGGTCACGGAGTATAAGATCAGATCTGCAAGGATGGAGTCCACCATCGTCTTCGGCACTCCGTACATCCGGAGAAGCTGGTAGCAGGCTTCTTTGGAGTTTTTCGGGCCGTCTTTCCTCTTCCTGCTCATTCGATCACCTCCATCTGGCCGAGCCACTGCTTGACCTGTCCGACATATTCCCAGTTGACCGCTGCCACGCTGTCACTCGTATTGTGGCGGCTGATCGCCTCATCGACCGTCAGGCCGGAATTGAACCTTGCAGCCATGTCGGAAGCATATCGGCGGAGCTGAGCATCAACATCAAAGATGTCCTCCGGTTCCGTCCAGTACGTTATTCTGTACTGATAAAGTCCACAGTCGATGCCGTTATTCGGGTTTACTGCATATTGCTGTCCGTGGCTCTCTTGGAACATCTGACAGAGGGCCCCTTCGTACCAGTACGGAATCCCAGCCTCCTGAAGATGCTGATAGAGCCGTACTTGTATGCTCTCATCAATCGTTTCCCCTGCGATCCGGTATATAGCCGGGCCTGAGCTCTCCACCTCGGCCGCTGCGGTTTCCGATACTGTTTCGGATTCTTCCGCTCGAAATGCTTCGTCAGCCGCTCCGCTGTCGTTAGGCCGAGCTTCTTCCGTTGTCTCCGGTTCATCAGTTTCCTCCTGTGTTTCGGTTTCGCCCTGGTATTCTTCATACCACTCCCGGAAGCCCTCCGGATCGATGCAGGGCATGGCGCTCATATCGTCAAAATCGGCCCTTTTCGGCTCTTCTTCTGTCTCGACGGTAATTTCCTCGACCGAAGGCGCGGAAGCCGCAAAACAGGCCTTTTCATGCGTCAGCGTCAGAACGATGGCCACAGCCACCGGAATCATGCAGACCGTCATTCCGATCATGGTTCTTTTCTGTCTCTTACTGCTGAGCATCCTGCACCTCCTCGTTCTTGTACGGATAGCCGGTGAGATAGTACATCTTCACTCGGCAGTCTTCTCCGTACCGGTTCTTGACTGTCTTCCAGCCGCTCTTCACCGGCACTCCCTGTGCCTTCAAATCGAAGATCCGGGCCCCCAGCCGGAAAATTCCGAGCTCTTCCATTGCTTCCTTAGCCGTGATGTAGTAGTGGCTCTTCATGTACTCGTGTACTCGTACTGTCTGCTTGTCCATGTCAGCCCTCCTCTTCAAACAGCCACGGCCACCGTCTCCGGAACTCCTCCAGCGTGTACGGGCAATCATAGAACTCATCGCCCTTGACTCCGCACCAGAGCACCGATCCGACGATCTGGTCTCCGTGCCACTCGAAGTTGACCGGCCTCCGGTCGAGCTTTCCTTCCTCGTCCACGATCATGATCATCGACTGGTAGAAGTACCACGGAACTGTCTCGATGTAACCTCCGATCATGTGCTGCAACTGTTCCAGCGTATTCGGAACCTCGACCTCCACAGGATCGAAGCCTACGCGCTTGTAGATCACTCTGATCTTGTCTTTCATTTTTGCGACCTCCTGAATGTGTGTAGACATTATGCCAACACCGTGTTAAAAAAAATAGCATCTCGCTCTTCCGCCGTCAAGTGTAGCAGATCTGACAGCGCAAGAATCTCCTGAGCCGTGAATTCCGACTTGTTTGTGATCTTGTTCAAAAGCGCCTGATACGAAATCCCTACTTTTGCCGCAACAAAGACCATCTTGTAGCCGGATTCCCCGAGCTTCTCCCTCAGCATCTTTTCGTTTGTCATGTGTCCTCCTTTCTGTAGACATTTTGCCTACGTCGCGTATTTTAGCACAGCTGTAGACTGATTGTCAACAGGAATTTATGAAAAAATCAAAAAAAGTTGACTTTCGGCTGTTTATGGTCTATAGTAGAGTCATCAGGAGGTGGACAAAATGACAATAGGAGAACGAATTCAGAAGAGAAGAGCAGCACTCGGAATGACGCAGGACGATCTGGCAGCGGCCCTCGGATATAGGTCACGGTCTTCTATCAATAAGATCGAGAAGGACGCAAGGAATCTTACACAGAAGAAGATCAAAGCCATCGCCGATGCGCTCCAGACCACACCTGGCTATATCATGGGCTGGGCTGACGCAGATCCGGAAGTGTCTGAGGATGTACGGATGCTTTCGCTTTTCCAGAAAATGGATGCAACTGACAAGGCAGAGATGATTCGATATGCAGAATTTAAGCTGTCAGATCCGAAATACAAAAAAGATTTGCGCGAGTTAGCATGATCAGGTCATGTCAGATTTATCAAATTATCACAGGAGGATGAAACATGGGACTCTTTAAGAATCTACTGAAAAAAGCTGTCGGAAAAGAGATCGAATTCAAGGTCGCCGGTGTGACATTCAAGAACGGCCGGAAGACGCGGCAAGCGATTCTTCGCGCCATGAAGTGGCAAGATCCGCCCTATGACAAGGTCGAGATCACGCTTCAGCGGTATGACTTTGAAGGAAGCACCGCGATCGGAGTCTATGTCAATGGGGATCAGATCGGCAATGTTCCGAAAGAAATCAAAGATGAAGTTGATTCAGCCTGGACAAAAGATTACATCGTCGAGGAATGGAAGATCCTCGGATCAGGACAGGACGCACCGTTCGGATGCCTGGTCAAAATTCTCTTCCAGAGATAAAGTGCGTTCTCTGCCCCTTCAGGAGGCAGATATGACAATAAAAGAAACCTTTGCAAACTGGCAGGCGTGGCGGCTTGCCCGAATGAAGATCACCGTACAGACAGCAGACCGTCTTGACGATGATTTCAAACACTTCTTAGCCGGATCTGATTTCCAGCGCCGTGATCCGGCAGATGTAACAAGAGAGGATCTGTGGGATTTCTGTGATGCGCTCTTCCAGGATCAGAAGCTCAGGAGCCATGCCTGGTTGAATTTCAAATCGCTGATCAATGGGATCTTCGATCACGCGAGACGATCCACTTCTACCATTGACACTCGGCTCGCATTCCGAGATTACGTCGTTCCGGCTTCGCGTCTGGTGGTCAAAAACCGTCGAAAAACGCGAGCAGACATCCGTGCGAATGTATTTATGCCGGAAGATGTGGAAGCGATTAAACAGGCCATTTCGGACTCCACAGAACCTCTGGACATGGGAATCAGATTGCTGTTTATGACCGGATTGAGAGTGTGCGAATTGTCTGCCCTCAAGCCGGAAGACGTTGACGGAGACATTCTGACCGTCCAGCGCATGGAACGCCGTCATAAGGAAAACGGAAGTTATGTTTACACGGTAGAGGAATGCACGAAGGCAAACGCCGGTGCGAGAGATGTGGTCCTGATTCGCGAAGCACAGGATCTGATCGGAAGCCTGAAGAGTGGAGAATACTTATTCGAACGGAACGGCCGTCGGCTGCGTGGATGCTACTTTTCTCGGAAGCTCCGCGATCTCTGTCGGAAAGTCGGGATCTCCACCAAATCGTGCCACGCGATCCGCAAGACTTACTGCTCAGAGCTCCTAAACGCAGGAATGCCGCTCGCAGAAGTTCAGCACTTAATGGGCCATACTTCTCCACGAACGACAATCCAGGCATATTATTATAACAATTCTTCAATCACTTCTATTCAAGAGACCTTAGAATCTGCTGTCGGACGATTTGCTAAGTGAAAATCGCGAAAACAGCCAAGCTGATGACGGGACTCGGACCCGTGACCTCCATAACGCGAAAAGCGCTGTGGACGATTTGTTAAACGCAGAGAACGCAAAAAAGCCTCCCGGAAAGTGCCGAGAACACAATCCGAGAGGCTGATTTTTTCGCTCAGGCGACGACAGGGCCGATCTGGTAACTCGGTTGACCTGCCGCCGCCCTTCAGGAGGTCACTATGTCTCTATCTGCTAACCGGAGGGAAACCCAAAAACCTCCGGGAAGCGTCACTTGATGTATCTGTCGGAGGCAAACCCGTACTGCCCCGAGAAGATAAGGTAGTCCCATGGCTTTCCGTTCGTCCCGGTCTTCTGGTCGCAAATCTGGACGGTCGCTCCTGCCGGCATCACGGTCAATCCCTTGAAGCCCGGCCCGGCGTTCTGCCGGAGCCAGAGGTCTGTCTTGACCGTTGCCGTCCTCTGCGGCGTCTTGCGGAGACAGTACCGCTTCTCGATCCAGCCGTAGTACTGTCCTGCGATGCGGATGTACCATCTGTCACCGCGCTCATCGCACACATCGAATAGATTTCCAGTTGCCAATTGAGGCCATGCCGTCAGCTTTGCCGTGCCTGTCGGATCGGCATAAACATCGACCAACTTCGCGCCGTATGCCTCGCCGACCCACTTCGGGGTCTTGTCGTAGCCTGACGGCTGTTCGTCCGCTTCGACCACGACAGCGGTGTGTCTGTCTCGTAACATAATGTCCCCCGTCCGGAGTCCGTTTCCCCGAAGCATGGCCTGATCCGTGATGCGATCAAACATCCCTGTCGACATCAGCAGTTCGTCCTCGATTGCCGTCCAGAGGTATTTGCTGACCGGGATTCCGGCGAGATTCACGCAGATGCACATCAGCTGGCTACAATCAGTGTTGCAAGGCTTCGTGATTCCTTTCGTTGAGCCGACCTTCATCGCTTCATCCCAACAACTGTACCGTGTCGAGCCCGTGTCGTAGCCGATGCAATCGTTCCGACAAGCGTCTGCCATGTACTGTCCGATCAACTTTGCCTTTGCCTTGTCTTTGCACCGGAAGATCTTCTGCCAAACTTGCCCATCCCAAAAAGTATTGATCCTGACCTCTCGCCCTGTCTGATCGCCCTTCGCTCCGCCGAGGATTTCGCCGCGCTCGTTTGAACAGGCCTGCCCGATTAGTAATGCCATTGATTATCCTTTCTTCCCTTCACGACACTGTTGTAAGTGTTGGGGCTTTCCATGTCCATGTACCAGTTGCATAACTTCCGAATGCCACTATATTTGGATGGTCAGTATATAACACAGCCCAACCATATGACGGATTATCAAACGCATATAAGGCATATACGGTCGATTTTGCAAAATATCCGCCAGTTGGTGCACCAGCCGCGGTGATGCGGAGAGTGTGCAATCGTCTGGTTGCATAAACTCGATCACGGCAGAGGTTGCCATAATTTGCCAGTGATGTGTCTGTCGTGGCTACTTCTCCTGAGTTTATAATACCAAGTCCATCATCAAGTGTTTTTCTAAAAGAAGCATTGCCTGAAAAAACTTGTATTGCCGTCCCATCAATGTAAGTATCTGCTCCCAGTTTAATCGATTTTGCCATGTTGCTCCTTTCTGTCAGCTCCAAACGCTGACGACCGTGTAGGTCAGTGATGCCACTTCTCCGGTCGATCCGGCTGTGCTCGCTGCTTCCGCGAAGTCCGAGGCCTCAAGTGTGATGTTTTCGCTGAGTGCCTTTCCGTTGACCGTTCTAGTTGTCGGAACCGCGCCGACATCTGCCGCGTTGAGGACGATGTTCGCGCTCAGGTCGTGGCCGTTGATCGTGCGCGTCGATTCGACAAACCTTCCGATCGCCTGATCGAGCTGGGCCTGCAGGCCTGCCAGGAACTCGATGTCTTCCTGCGTGGCCTCGCCGCCGAGCTTCTCTTCCACGATGATCCCCATCTTGAAAGAACAGACCACCTCGCCGTTTAGCGCGAGGATGAGCTGGGCCGCGACCACTCCGGACTGGCTTAGTGCTCCGCCTTCCTGATCGAGCGGAACCCGGACGGTCTGCGTCGGGCCGTCAACCTGCCCGGCATAGCTAAAGGCTGTCTTGTCCGGCCTGATGCACATGAGGCTTGCGGTCTCCGATCCTTCAAGCGTATAGTCCTGGATTTCGAAGACGAGCACCCTTCCTGTGTCTTCCTGCACTGCGTGAATGACCGCCGGAACCGAATATTCCCCGACGTTCGCTTTGATCCTCTGTTCAAGCATCTACATCACCGTCCTCTCTTAGCTTTTCGAGCAGTATGTTCCACGCGGCGGAAATTCCTGCTGCCAATGCGGAGCAGATCACCGGCGCGAGAACGACCCAGACGGAATGCCAATTCTCCGGAACGCCGGAATTCAGGATCATTACCACCTCCGGGACCAGTACGCCTCCGAAGGCCTGCGCAAACGTTTTGAGCGCTCGGATCTGCCAATCTTTGAGGTTTTTCATTTCTTTTCTGCCTCCTTTTGCACAAACGACAGGGCAGTTTTTATGACCGCGACGTCCGTTTTTATGTCCGCGATGTCGTTTTTTGTTTCCGTGAATTTCTCGGCATAAGCGTTATGACTTTTCAGGCGTTCCTGGACGTCCGCCATCTTTTGCTCGAGAATGATTAAACTTTTTCTGTACATCAGTATTGATGTCACAATGGCGGCTGCTCCGGTGAGGAGTGCCGCGATTTCTGACCATGTAGGCATTTCTCGTCCCTCCCCTCTCACCACTCGTTTACAACGACCGGCTGGATGGTGATATATTTACCGGATGCGCTCGGTGGCAGGATCGTGATCGAGCTCTGGTTCGTTCCTCGTATCGTGCAGGCCACGTCCTCGTAACTCGACATTTCTGTCGTTCCGTCTACAAACTGGAGCCGGTCATATCTGACATCAGCCTCCTCGTGGCTGCTGCCGTAATCGTAGGAGTTGACGAGCATCGCCGGCTTCAGGATGCTCTTGTATGTCCTGCCGCTTGTCGTGAACTGAACCGTGACCTTTCCGTCGGTCATCGTGCTTCCGGTCACGTCGATGTTCGAGGACGCGATGGTTCCGCCGTTTATCAGGTCGGCGTTTATGCTGTTCGCCTTGATGTAAGTGCCGTTGATGTAGATTTTGCCGTTCTGCAGGTAGATGCCCTGCTCCGCGCCGTTGTTGGTCAGCTTATTAAAGACGGCCTGCTGTCCGAGGTTGCTGTCATATGTGCTAATCGCGGAGCTTGTATTGCTTGCCGCTGCGCTTATTGCGTCCGCCTCGGCCTGATCCGCGTAAGCCTGCGTGGCTCCGGCGGCTCCGGCGATCTTTAGCTCCGAGAAGTTTCCGCGGAGGACGCCGTTGTCGAGGTCGAGATAGAATGTCGTGCCGTCGTCGGATTTTAGGATTCCGGCTGTGATGATGTTGGCGAGGAACGATCCGTCCATCGTCGCTGCGGTCGTGTAAGTGTCCGTGGTCTTGTCGTAAAATCCCCAGCCGCCGAGGTTCCACCTCCACATCTGCGTCGCCGTCTCCGGCGTCTCGGCGTTGAGGAAGTCGATCTCGTAGATTTTGCCCTGGTCGTTAAACCGGAAATAAATATTTCCGTCCGTCGAGCTGTCGAGGATCTCGCGCGCCCTGGCTGATGCGTTTTTTAAGATCCGCGCCGGCATCTCGCTGGTCTCGTATGCCGTCCGGCTTGTCGACCGTGCGATGCTTTCCTGCTCCCCTCCGAAGGTCACCGTGTCTTTGCTCGGATCGTTGAGGTTGTAGGTCCGGGCCGTCACGAGATAAAGCCCGGAGGCCTCGTGCGCGTCGTCCTGGACGGTGACGTAATCGAGGCACTCGATCGGGTCTATTTCCTGATCTGTGACGGATAGGTCCACGGCCGTCAGCGTGATGTTCGCGACCAGTTTCGTGTACTGCGTCAGGCGTGCTCTGGCTTTTGTGAGTAGGTTCGCCGGAACCGTCACGTCGTCCCACGTCTCCGTCACAAAAATGGCGCCGTACCTTGCCACCGCTTCCGGGTCCGTGATGTAATCCCGGCCATCGTTGACCGATGCGATCGTGATCGGCAGGCCGGTCGTTTCGTCCGTTGCTCCGAGCGGGACGATGCCAGTCGCGATGTTCTCGGCGTTCTGCTCTCGTGCAAAATCAATCAGGTTCTTGCTGATCGTGATCGTCTGCCCGGTTGCTTTTGTGCTGTCTGCCAAATAATCCAGGTATAAAACGCCGCCGATCCTCTCGATGTACAAATAGCCGCCGAGGCTGTTGACCAGCTTTTCCTGGATCTCCTGCATCGTGACGGTATAGTTTCCGTTGCTCCGGACGATGTTGTCGTTCGGGTCCGTCACCGTGACGGTCCGGAGTGTAAACTGCTTTTCCGGAGGCATCGTGCTGTTGTGTGCCGTGATGATGCTCTGCAGATAGCCGCGGACGGTTCCCTGGTATTCATAAGGCCGGAGGACGGAATCGTTCAGGAACGCAAGCTCGCCCTCGCAGGTGATGGTCTGCTGGTTCTCCCAGCCCTCCGCGCTTTTGATCGGCCGGCCCCTGAAGATCGTTTTTCCGTCCTTCTCCACCTCGACGACCGAGGTCAACTTGTATATCTCCGAATAACGCGGATTGTCCGGATATACAGTGAAAGTGAAGCTGTCGGCCGCGTTGGCCTGCTTCGTGACTTCCGCGTCTATGATTAGCGCCGCCGGATCGTCCAGCGTCGGATCGTGGAGGACGGCGCCGTCAATATATGCCTTATACATTAGATCACGCCCTCCTGGTATCTAACGACGATCGGCTGGCCGATGCCGCTGACGGTGATCGTGTTCGTTCCTGGCTGCAGTACGATGCCGGAGAACCTGTTTTCTCCGGTCGCGATCTGGTAGTCCGTGCCGCCGAAGGTCACGGTGGCCTGTCCGTCCGTCGCGGTGAATATCGGGATCACCGGTCGCGTCTCGTTTGGTAGGTTATAGACCCCATCTGCCGAAATTGTCAGGACGGTCACGAGGTTCTTGTATCTCCACGGTTCCGCGGTCATCGTGACCGGGATTTCCGCGTTGTTGTAGCCTCCCTTTTCTCCGACGGCCATCCGTCCGAGGAAATAATGGCCGCCGTCGTCCGGGAGCCAGAGCTTCCGCTTCTGGCCGTGGATGAACTGCGCGAGCTTCTGCCGGATCAGGGCCGCGTGCTGCTCCGTCGCCGGGCTTTTCTTCCCGACAATGATGTCGTGAACAGGATAGAGGGAGAAGCTGATCTCGCGCATTCCATAGCGTACAAGGCCGCCGGTCAGCGCTCCGGTGAGGTCAAGGTCTCCGTCTGCTTCCGGGATGGTGACGTATGAGGTCCGCGGCTCCGGCGTCCCGATCTTTAGCTCGGCGAGGAGCGCGAGGCCGTATTCGGACAGCGTGTCCACGCCGTCAATAAAAACTCCGTGCATCATAGCATTGCAAGCCCTCTCTGCGCTTGAATTTGGCGGTTCCCGAGGCCTTTATCTACCCGGGCGATAACTCCGCCGACTAACTGGTTTCCGTCCAAATATAGCCGCATTCCGCGGATAGCGTCGACCACTTCGTCCGCTGCGTCTGCATAGCTGTCCGGTCCTGCCTGCTGCATCTCAAACGCCACGCGCTTGATCCAGCCGGTGTTCTTCTCCAAAGGAACCACGGCTTCGGCTCCGGTTCCCTCGAGGAGGCCCATCTGGCCGCGCTCCAAAACGCCGCCGGTTGCGAGCTGTGGGATCTGCGGAACCGCCAGCGTCGGGAGCCAGGAGAACGGCGTCAGCCTTAGAATGCTGATTCCGCGGAGGCGGTCAAATATTCCGTTTATAGCGTTGAACGGCGCCGCGATCACGGCGTTTATTCCGCGAATGATCGCGTTCACGACAGTGTGGAAAACTCCGGCGATTCCTTCCTTGATGCCCTCAAAAACCCGGCCGCCGGCGCTGAAAACGTTTTTCACCGCCTGCCAAGCCTTCGAGAAAACGTTCCGGAACCATGTGGTCACCGCTGAAAACGCGCCCTTGATGCCTTCCCAGATGCCGCGGAAAAATCCGAGGATCTTCTCTTTATTCGGGGCGACCCACTGGTTCCACGCCTCGCTGAAAAAGTGGGTTATCGTCTGCCAAAGGCCGAGGAGGATCTGCGGAATCCGGACGATTATCATGCCGACCAGCTTAATGATTCCCATTATGATCTGCGGAAGGTTCCGGATGATCGCGTCGGTCAGGCTGTTTATCACGTCCGGGAGCGCCTGAATGATCGGGTCTATTATTTCCGCGAAGTTTTCCACGATCAGCAGGAAAAGCCCAACGAATGCGTCTATAATCTGCGGCAGAACCGTCGGCAGCATATCCATGATGCTTTTTACTATATCCGGCAGGGCCTCGATGATCGCGGTCGCGAGCTCCATCAAAATCCCGAGCCCGGTTTCGATGATCGTCGGGAGGTTCTCCGTGATCACTCCCATTAATTCAGGGAAAAGCTCTTGAACGACGCCGGCGATCTGGGTCACGATGTTGCCAAGGTCTCCGAGGAGCGTTTCAAATCCTTCGGCGATTGCTGTGCTCGCGCCCTCTTCTCCGGTTATTAGTCCGGTGAATCCTTCCATGAGCTGGTTCATGCCCGGGAGGGCCTGCTGGATGATTGAATTCTTCAATCCGGCCATGGCCGTCTGCATATCCTGCAGGTTATCCTGGAACGCTGCGGAATTTGCCACCGCCTCGTTTGAAAGAACGCCGCCGAGTTCGTGTACGCGGTCTCGCATGGCCTGCGTCTCTTCCGCGCTGGTATTCAGGAGCGGCCCGAGTTCTGTCGCGCCTCTGCCGAGGAGCTGGCTTGCGAGGTAGGTTCTTTCGGTCCCCTCTTCCATGCCCTGCAGGCCGGTGATTACTGCCGAGAATAGGTCCTCTTTCGAAAGGCTGGCGACCTGCTCCTCTGATATTCCAAGCGCCGCGAACGCCTCGTTTCCGGTCTCTGCGGCGTTTGACAGCGTTTTCATCGACGGAAGGAGGGACGAGATGCTCGTCCCGCTGTGCTGGAGGACGGCGTCCCATTCCTGGTATGCTTCCGCGGAGAGGCCCATCTTCTGGCTCATTTTGTCGATTTCGTCGCCCTGCTGTGCGAGTGCGCTCGTTCCGGCCACGAGTGCCGTTGTAGCGCCGACCGCTGCGGTTCCTGCTGCTGCGAGGCCTGCCGCCGCGACCTTGCCGATTCCTCCGGCGACCTTGCCGATCCCGGACGCGATGCTGTGGCCGCCCTTCTCTCCGGCTTTTTCTCCGGCGGAGCCCATCGCTTTCTCGAGCTCGCCCTGGATGCCCTCGGTCGACGGTACGATTTGCACATATGCTTTCGCGAGTTCGATTCCGTTCGCCATTTTATTCTCCCCTTATTTCTGCGAGCCGGCGCTTTAGGTCGTCGCCGGTCTCGAATGTTTCAATCTCTTCTTTTTTCTTCGGTTCCTCCGGTCCTCGGAGAAGTTCGTCGAGGATGCTCTTCGGGAAGTTCCGTTTTTTCTTTGCGTCTTTCGTCCTTGTCCAGTTCGCGATCCTTAGCTGATCGAGAATGCCTGCCAGAAGGAGCTGGTCAAAAGAAAAACGCATCCCGCTCAGGCTCCTCATGGTCCGGGATTCCGGCGGGAGGCTTGTTGCGAGCATGGCCTCCTCGCGGACGCTTAGATTTCCGAACCCTCGGAGGCCGTAAAATTGCATAAAATCGCAAAAAAGAGCGCCCTCATCGGACGCCCTGATTGCCGTGTATTCGATTATTTTTTTTTATCCTGGTTTACCTTTCCTGCGGCCGTGAGGATCTCGAAGAAGAGCGCCTGGATTTTGTCCGCCGGAACCCTGCCGTTGTCTGCCCGGACGTGGTCCTTTGCGGCATTATATCCTTCCGTGCCGATGATGTCCCGGAGGACGTCAATCATGGCAGCATAGTCGCCGCCCTGAGCGTCCACGAGCTTCTCGACGACTTCCCAATCGTTCAGGGCTTCGTTGTTGATCTCGCAGGAAAAACCGGATTCGGTTTCAATTCTCATTTTTTAGCCTCCTGAAGTTCCGGCGGATCAGGCCGCCTTGATGTATTCGTAGTGCGTGTTTCCGGCGTCGTCCGCGGCGCACATCAGCGTCGTCTCGTAGCCGACCGCGTCGCTGTCCGTGTACGAGATTTCACCGATCTCGGAGACCTTGGCCTGCGGGATCACGATCCTCTTCGCCGCTCCGTCCTTCAGGACCATATCGATCACGAAGGCGTGTTCGTCGAGGTCCTTCGAGTTGGCCTTGATGGTAAGGCCCGCCGCCAGCGTTCCGGTGACGTTGTCGTCTCCGTAAACCAGCTTGAGGACTTCGATGTTGGTCGCCTCGATCAGCGTCACCGAGAAGGTGTCCTCGCGGCTGGTCATCAGCGTGAGAACCGTGTCGCCACCCCATGCCTTGATGGTGTCGCTTTCCGGCGTGTTGTTATTCGTCAGGCCGTCCTCGGAAGCATAGCCGAGTTCAGCAAAATCATTCCCGAGAACCGAGGTTGCGTCCGTCGGGAGCGCCGTTCCAACCGGCGCGATATAAATGGCGCCGCCGATTTTCGGCTTCGCCGCTGTTACATTCGAAGAAGTCATTTTCTCTCTCCTTTTATGCTGATATTTGCCAGAGTGCCTGGAATCTGTAATCGAGCTTGGACGGCTGCGTCGCGTCATAGTCGGAATTTAGCCGGCAGCGGTAGACGTTCTCTGTGTCCGGCATCCGGAGCATCGCTTCGATCACCGCCTCGTGGTTTCGGATTGCCTGCAGCTTGTCCGTTTTGCTGACCGTTTCCGTATAGACGGCAAAGTCGCGGATATAGTCCGCCATGCTGCCGCTGGTCCTCCGGATCAGGACGAAATTGTCCGGCGGGTCGACCGGCGTTTCCGCGTAAACGTGCGCGCCGATTCCCGGGATGTCCTGTTCTTTCAGGTATGAAATAATCAGCTCCTCAATTGCCATTACAATCCTCCAACGATGCTGTGCGTCTCGAGTTCGTCGCTGACCTGCTCCGGGTCGTCGGAGTAGATCGACGCGATCACACGCGTCTGCATCACTTTCGTGTCGACCTGCCAGCCTCCGGCGTGCTGCTCCGCGATGCTCTGCAGGACTTGTTCAAGGTCTCGGCTCTTCAAAAGATCGCCGACCCCTTTTCCGTTTATCTTGATCTTAACCTTTGCCATCGATCCGTACCACCTGCACTTTCCGGTTCCATGAGAGCGGCACGAGGTCTTCCTGCCACTCGATCGTGTCGCCGATCGTCTGCCAGGTCTTTCCGAAAAACGCGACCTTGCGGTCTGTCCATTCGTGCGCGTCTCCCTTCGGGAGGCAGAGGCGGTATGTCACGCGCCGTCCGGTGAGGTTCATCGCGTCCGCCTGCTCGGAATCGCTGAGCGGCTCGATCAGGACGTTTTCCACCGTCTCCGGTTCCTCCGTGTAGATCGGCCGGTTTAGCGCGTCCGTCCCTGTCTGGATCTTATTGTATAGCGTGATTTCGATCCCATGGATTAGCATAAATCCCGAGCCCTCCGTATCTCTGCCGGCGGATTCCTAACGCCTGCAGCTCGCTGTTTTTGATAAACAGGCCGCCGCCGGGATTGAGGAATGTTCCGCCGACCGAATAGCCGCCGGCGCTCTGCGAGATGTTGGTCATCGGGCCGTAATCTCCGGCACTCGTTGGCGTCATTAAACATCTGGCGACGATGTCAACCGTGACGGACCGCGCGACGTTTGCGAGGACCGGGTTTGCCTCGATCTTTGCGTCGAGATCCATGCCGACCTTCTCCGCCTCGTAACGCAGGCGGTCGGAAATCACCGGCAGGAGATTCTCGACCTTTGCCGTTTCGTCGTTCGTAAGCGCGCGATATAGCGCGATCACGTCGTCGACCGTCGCGTAATTAGCCCTTTCCTCTGCCATTCTTTTTCACCGCCTTTTTCTTCGGCTCCTCTGCCTGCTTCTCCGGTTCCGGGGCCGGTGCTTTGACCGGCTCCCAGTTTTCTCCGGAGATCGGGCTGGCGAAGTCGAGGATGATGCCTGTCACCTTGTTTCTGTACTCCATCGCCGCCCTCCTGTCATCAAGAGATCGCTTCGATCTGAACCTTCGCGAAGGCTTCCGGTGCCAGGATGCCCCAGCCGATGTACAT
>OCTW011585844.1_pt1 | contig 14096 bp, 17 predicted proteins | sample 1539671 | NCBI WGS metagenome assembly OCTW01 (sample SAMN02144230, study PRJEB22623) | gut metagenome | biome: sheep rumen | host: Ovis aries | place: New Zealand | reverse complement strand
ACTTTGAAATAAAAATTGGTCGTACCCAGAATCGTGTCACCCTGTGTGATCCGGAGCTCTGCAGGGAAGCGTCCAAACTCACTGGTCATGGTTTCTGTGGTCGCAAATGTTACCGTGCTTCCGGACCATGTACACTCTACAGAAAACCCAAATCCAGACGGTTTAGTAGCCTGAATGGTTACTGTTGCCCCTGTCGGGATTGTGTAGCTACCGTTTTCATCTTGCAGTGTGATTTGGCACTCTCGCCCTACATCGTACTGAGAGCAGACAAAATTTCCCGCTTGCGTGTACGGTGTCATTGATAATGTCATGTTTTGGCTCATATTTGCCTCCTACTTAATAAAACTACAGTTAAACATTGCCTGTGCTGTTGTGCCGGAGTAAACCCAGACTATGACTGCCCCGCTTGTCTCTATTCGATACATCAAAGGAGCATTGTCAGCAGTGCTTGAAGCATTGTTGACTCCCATGCCGTTGATTCTGTCAACCGGTCTGTATCCTTCCGGAAGTGTGCCGACCGTTGTCCACTGCCCAGCTGTATAAGATGCTGATGTTCCGTTAAACCAGACGAAGACCATTCCTGCGATCCTTCTGGCATTCAGCGTCCCGTAAGATCCGGAGCTTGATGTGGAATCAGTTGCCAGCGGATTGGTCGAATCCCTTCCGCTTGTGATCCCCATCGCCTGGGAGAGGGATGTGGAGAGGCTTCCGAGCTCGAAGTCTGTAAATCTTCCCTTCAGGACATCAAACGTGGTTTTCACGATCTTAAAATAACCAGTCATGTCATATCGTGGGAATATCACTCGGATCTGATCGCAAAGCTTGCATTCCATAAGTTGTTCAACATCGGAAAGCTCGTTTCCTTTCAGGTTGACGAAGTCCACCGTGATTGATTGCTTCGGAATGTTTACATCCTTCGACTGCATGTCCGACAACGCAAACGCCCTTAACTGTGCGACTGTTGGCTTTTCGGAAAACTTATCACTCAGGTCGAGTGGCACACAGATATCTCTGCCGGCATACGATGTCAGCCCAGAATCAACTGGACTGCTGAAGCTGTCCACGATGACTTCACCGCTGTCGCTATCGTTTCCTTTCCAGAACGGAACTGCTTGCGTGTATGTTCCGAAGTAGTCCACATCCTCGTTGTAATCGGTCAGATTTAAACCATATCTGATAGTGATATCCCGAATCTGTCCACGATTTCGCCAAAGTCTTACCGTCCACTTGTCCCACTCGTATTCTCCGCCATAACTGTCCAGAATCGACCCTTCCACACCGCCAAGCATCTGCCGGACGCTTCTCGGTATACCGTCTGCTGCAGCCATATAAGCGGAACTTGTGATATCTGTTTCGTATGTGAATGGGTTGGACGGCTTTGCCAAATTCAACATTGCAAACGCATTTGCCAGACTGCTGATGTTTGTGCCGACCGCAACCATGCCTGTCTGCCGATAGCTGACATGCACCGCATGGAAGCTCACGATGCCATTGATTGGTCTGGAGTAGCTCACAATGTCAAATGGCTGAATATCATTGGAATCCTCATGAATAACTCCAATAATCCGACCGCACTCAATCTGGTCGTAATATGCGCCATTTACTGGATATTCAAAATCGCACTCATAAATGCCATTTCTTTCTTCCGTAACCACGCATGACAGGCAGTCAGGCAGTCTACAGATACCATTTGAAGTAAAACCAGTTTCTGTTGAATCAAAAAGAATAGGTATCATATCTTCCACCACCTTGGTATGACCTTACATGTCTGGATTCCACCGAAAAATGAAATTCCGTTTTCTCCAGGATTCAGCACTGGGAAGCCTGCCCCAGCACTAATCTGTTTGTTCACGGATATTCTTGTGCCCTGATTGTCATACGTGTATGCGTCGTATGTTTCGCAATCGAAATAAACCTCATTTTCAAATGCCGAAACAGACGAATCTACAACAAAAGACGGAACCGACTCCAAGGCGTATGCAATACTTCTCGCATCGCTTGGAACAGTTCCGTTTGCGTTTATCGTTATTGTTTTGTTGCCGTCATAAACAACGGTTCCACTAAATGTCAGGCTGTCCTGCAGTACACCGCTGCCCGGATCCGTTTCGTACTTGATGATAGTCGTAAACATGAATGACACCGATTTGCTCGTGCCGGCAGTGAATTTCAGTGCGTTCTTTTGCACTGTAATGACAAATGTAACTGCCTGATTGGTTCTATCTATCGAGGCGTTATCAATCGTAATATTATTTCCATCATCATGAAGATGATCCGTAATCCCCGGATATGATGCCGTGAATTTAAGCTGAATACCCGCAGAAGCTTTTATGTCATCCCCTGTGTGGTAGTGGTCTTCAGTCCACTCGCTTGTGGCAGATGAACTCCAGCTTCCAGATGATTTTGTTACCCGTGCTGTCGGCTTGGTATTATCCAGTTCAATGTCTCCGATTTTAGTCGGCTCAAAGATAATCGGACGTTCGTTTACATACACAGCACCATCACCATCTGCCGTGACGATCACGAGTGGTTTTGCTTCAAAAAATGTCGAATTAATCAGCTTCTGCCCGGACGTGATCGGGATTGGCGTTTCTCCAGATACCAGATAGCGCTGTGGCTTGCAGTCGAACTCAATCTCGACCGCCCCCAGCAGATCATACTCAGTCGGGTCTATCTCAATAACATTCTTGCAAACCGCCAGCCGGTATTCATCAGGATTGTGCGTATCAAATAACCGACAGTATCCGCTCTTTGACAGAAGCATGTTCCGGAAGTCGGAAATGTCCTTCGTCAGATTCCCGCCTGTCTTTTCGTAGTAACACGGATATTTGACCGTTACATTCTTGAAGCGGTTGTTGTCTATCATGACAGAGCCGTTTCTGCCTGGGACCTCGAATATCTCATAATCCTTTTCGGGCGAATTATATACATTCTCCCCAGATGCAAAGAATCCGAAGTCAGCAGAACTCTCTCCGTCAAACACAAAATAATCTTTTAGTTTTAAGCCCATGCGTCCCTCCTGTTCTTCTCTTCCTTGATCAGGATCCTGCGCACTTCGTTGGCAACATCTCTCGGATCCATGCCAGGCGTTGCGTAGATGTTGAAGTTGTACGTGGATTCATTCGCAACACTGGTGCCAGACACTGCTTTTGAGATGTCTCTCATTAAAGCACTTCGACCGTACAGGATTTCATCTCCAGCTTCGCCCGCTCCAAACAAGGTTGCATTGCTGAACATATACGGCTGTTGCATAGCCTTGGCATTCCATTCAAAACCAGTTGGGATTGTAATGGTTTTGCCCAGGACCGTTTTCTCTGTGGTTTTCAAGCGGATTCCTGGAAGGTCTTTTAACCATTTCCCAATGCTGATCGGGAAGAATCCTTTGATTTTCTCAACGATTCCACTAATAGTTTCTTTCGCAGTCTCAATCGGTTGAGTAATTGCACTCTTGATGCCATCCCACATGGATTGCGCTGTGCCTTTGATAGAGTTCCATGTGTCTGAAAGCTTTTGCTTTATACCATCAACAATCCCTTTCAGTCTGTCCCAAGCATTCTGGATCGGAGTGATAATCTTGTCCTTGATCGTGTTCCATACTGTTGAAGCTGTGTTTTTGATTCCGTTCCAGGCATTAGACAGGAAAGTTTTGATTGCGTTCCAGACTGTTTTGATGATGTTCCAAACAAGTTGAACAGGAGCAGTTATAACCGTTTTGATGACATTCCACAGCGTTTGAGCAATTACCTTAATGCCAGTCCATTCAAGTTGCAGGAATGCCTTAATGCCATTCCAAATCGCCATAATAACGTTTTTTACAGCATTAATTGGCACCATGATAGCCGACTTAATACCTTCCCAGGCTGCGACCGCTGCATCAGTAATAACGCCCCACAGAAGTGACAATAGATTCAAAATCGCTTGTGGTATCAGCAATGCAAGCTGTCCAAGTTTCTGCAACAAGAACAATCCAAGCTTCCCAAGCAACATACCAATAACCAAAAGAACCTTTGGTGCCATTTTTAAAAGCAAAAGGGCAAGCTTACCCAGAATGATACCGATGGCTTTCATTACTTCTGGAAAATGCTCCTGAAGTGCCTGCCCGATTTTACTCATAATTCCCTGCCCTGCTTCGCCAGTCGCAGTTGCATCCCATGAAGAAATCTTCTCAATGGCATTAGAAAGTCCTTCACTGAGCTTCTCAAACAGAATTGGTGCATTTGTAACGATACCTTCCCCGATTGACTTCAAAAACTCCAATGCAGAGCTTGCTATATCCGGACCGGCTTCCGTGATAAATGTTTTTATTGCTGACGGAAGCTGTTTTATGATGTTCCCAATTGCAGGGAACAGGTTGTCAAACAAGAACGTGCTTGTAGATGTGACAAGCGCGTTTAATGACGGACCAATATCTCGGCCCAATGCAAGGTTTCCAAGAAAGTCCTTGCCTGCTGCCTTCATGGATGCGAATGATCCAGAAAGAGTTTTGGACGCTTCTTCTGCTGTTGTGCCTGTAACACCAAGATCTTCCTGGATTACATGGATTGCCTGATATACATCATCCAGATTGCTGATGTCATAATGGACTCCAGAAATCTTTTCGGCATCTGCAAGAAGACGCTCCATCTCTGTTTTTGTGCCACCATAACCTAATTTGAGGTTATCAAGCATGGTATAGTTCTGTTTCGCAAAGCCCTGATAAGCATCCGTGATCCGGTCCATATCAGTACCGAACTTGTTGGCATTGTCTGACATATCAGTAAGAGCCATATCAGCAGACTTGGCAGCAGCTTCGGTGTCTCCGCCTAACGACTGCAAGAGAGATGCGGAAAAGCTTGTCACATTCTCCATGTACTCATTGGCAGACATGCCCGCTGTTCTATATGCCTGAGATGCATTTTTAATAACAATATCGGCATTTTCCTTGAACAGCGTTTCAACACCGCCAAGAGACTGCTCAAGTGCTGCGCCCTCTTTTACTGCTGCGGAAATACCTTTGACAATTGTGGCTCCAATTCCGGCTGCCGCAACAACACCAGCCAGCTTACGGACTAGACCGCCACCAATCGCATTGCCGGCTTTTTCGCCTGTGCCGGCCCCGCCTAACTCTTGCTCTATCTTGCCTGAGATGCCTTTAGCCGATGGAACTATCTGCACATAAGCTTTTCCAAGATCAGCCATAATTATCTCCTTTGGTTCTTCTTTCCCACTCTGCACGGAAATCATCACCAGACGCAAAGCCAACTGCCTGCTGATTCTTTTCGACACCTTTTTGCATGAGATCTGTGAGCAGTTTCATGTCTCTCTTCTTGGATCCGCTCAGATTCCTTGCAATAATCATCAGATAGTCTGCGATCTGTGGGAAAATCATTTCAGGCGGGATATAGGTAAGGCCCGCCATCTTCATTTTGATTCTTGAACTATCCCTTAAACCGGATGCCAGCACCGCCAGCGTTTCCACCGGCAGTGCCTTATAATCCAGTACGTGGTACGTTTCAGCCATATCACAAATAAACAAGTTTTCGTCAATGGCAAGCATCTCGGCAAGGGTTATCAGTTTTTTGTTTCGTCATCCTCTCCAAGTTTTTCAAAGATCTCCGCAATTTCCTGAGTCAGATCCTCGACAGGCACCATTCCATCATCATTCCTGAGATGCTCATATAATGCCTTTTTCTGTTCCTTACCCAGTGCCATCTCCATCAATGCAAAAGACTGCATACTGTTGCCGTTCTGGACATCTGCGAACAGTTCCAGAAACTCTGCATTGTGAATCATTGCGGGATTTACTTCATACTTGAATCCGCTTGACGTTTTTCCTTTAACCAGTTTCTTTGCCATTGTCTTCTCCTTTGTTTATCTGCTTATTAAGCTGATTTAATGTATTCCTTGTGGGTATCGTTTCCGAAGGAATCATCGCCCGGCATTGCAGTCAGTGTGCATTCGTATCCAACTGCTTCATCGTCTTTGTAAACGATTTTGCCAAGCTCAGAAATCTTACCGTTCGGGACAACAACTCTCTTTAACACTCCACCAGTCATGATCATGTCGAAGATCCATACGCTTGCCGGTACTTCTGTAGCGTTTGCACGCACAGTGATTCCTGTTGCAAGTGTTCCGGTTACATTCGCATCACCATAAACAGCTTTAAGAACATTGACATCCAAAACTTCCAGAAGTGTGAAGCTGAATGTGTCTTCTTTTTCTGTTACCAATGTCAGGACAGTATCCCCGCCCCACGCTTTGATGGTGTCGGATTCAGGACTGTTTTCGTTTGTCAGGCCGTCTTCCGAAACATAACCAAGGCATTTGTAGGCTTCTGCTAAGGCTGTTGTAGCGTCCGTTGGGAGAGTTGTGCCAGCCGGTGCATTATAAATAGCACCACCGACTTTTGGTTTTCCTACGGAAACATTCGCTGTATTTGCCATATTGTTTCCTCCTAAACAAAGTAAATGTCATACACGCACTGATACCGATACCGTTTGGTGCGTGTGTCAGTAAAGTTATAATTTGATGCAAGTCTTATCCCGCCAATCTCATCAAGCGCAACAATGTCATCCATCAGATTTCTAACCTGTTCGTCCAACAGTGCTGCTTCGTAAAGGCTGTCTGCATATGACTGGAAAGCAAGAGACACCACATTCACGTGGTTTGTCCTGGATGTAGCAATCCGTTCGATCACGACCAGCTTCTCCGGAAAAGTCGGATAATCTTCGGAAGGGACTTCCGGCAACTCCATCAATACTGGAGCGTCAAGGTTTTCATTCAAATAATTCAAAACTGTTACATCAATCATGATCGGATCACCTTCTCTAACGTGTTGTTTTCCAGATTGTCAAAGGCAGCTTCTTTGGTTTCCGGATATACGTTTGCATATGCACGTTTCTGCCCGATGTGAACAGATGACGCATAACCTTCTCCGGCAGCGTTCGCTTTTTTAGCAGCGTTCTGTGACAAAATGCTCTGCATGGCACTGCTTTTCAGCAATTCCTTAACACCAGCACTATTCAATTTGAACTTGACGCTTTTGCTACTCATAACGCTCCACCTTCACTTTTTTGTTCCATGACAACGGGATGTTTTCCTCAATTCCCTGAATCGGGTTGCCGATTGTACGGAATTTCTCATTAAAAAAACGAACCTCTCGGTCCGTCCAGATGTTCGTATCGCCTTTTGGGATTCCCAGCGTATAAGCAAGATGTTTTCCAGTAAGATTCAGTGTGTCCACGATATCTTCCGTAGTTGGTTCACCTATGAGAACATTTTCGACATCAACTGCCACATTCTCATAAATTGGCTTCCCAAAGCTATCAACACCTGTCTTTTGTTTTTCCATCAGCTGGATTGTTATTCCTCTGATTTTCCCCATAATTCAATCACTCCGTACTGCTGTCTCCTTAATCCAAGACGCTTCAGATCATTCCGCATGATGGCATTAGCAATACCACCGCCAGGAATGGCATATGTACCACTCCAAGAATATCCAAGTCCGCTCTGGCTTTCCTGAGACAACGGTTCCCCGTCCGTTGACTGACGCAAAACACGGCTGACGACATCCACTGTTACCATCTTGACAACACTGGAATAAGCACCAGTCTCATCTGCATTTATCATGTCATCGAGGTTTTTTCCGACTTTTATTGCTTCATATCTCAGCGCATCACTAACCAAAGGCAGGAGCGCCGTGATACGTTCCTGCTCTTCGGATGTATATGACTTGCTGTTGAGCATGATCACATCTTGTAATGATGCAAATGAACTCACTTTTTAGCCGTTTTCTTTTTCGGTGCAGGGGATGCTTCAGCTTTCTTCTTTGGCTCAACCGGCATCCAGTTTCCGCCTAATTCAGCATTCACATCAATCACGGCCCCCGTCTTCACGTTACGGTATTTCATTAGGCTTTAACACGAGCGAACGAATCAGCATCAAGGATGCCCCAGCCGATGAACGCTTCTGCTCTCAGAACTACCTCATTGGTTCTCTTCAGATCGCCAAGTCCGTCCGGATCACCATACTCGATAACCTCAAGCGGGATGTTCTTTGCATAGCCCCAACGGAATGCGTTCTGGAAATCACCAACAATAACATGATCAGTCTGAGAACCGGTAGCAGCACCTGTTACAGATACGGTGCTGTTTACGTCAGCGCCCATGCCATAGAATGCATCCGGATTGCCACCGAAACGATATTCCGGATACTGAGCCACGCCATTTACTTTGATTGCTGCCAGCGCAGATCCTGCTGCCGGAGACATTGCAATACCATTTACAACATTGCCATCAGCAATAACCATCTGGATTGCTGCATCAATATTGGCATCGACTGAAGCTGCTGCATAAGTAACTGTATTGCCTGTTACCAGACCGTCAAAGCTGTTTGTAGCCTTGAAGGAAGCGTCAGCCAGATCAGCCGGATTGACACCATGCATTGCTGCGATATCAAGACCACGAGCGATCTTCTTAGCAAAGCCATCTGCAAAAGTCTGAAGATAGTTCAGTTTGGATTCTGCATTATAAATAAATTCGTTAGATACACGATGCTGATATACGAACTTAACCGGACGGATCGTCTTCGGTGTAACTGCAGCATCGCCAGCCGGCTTGTTCTCGCCCTCACCAACGATGGAAGCTTCACCGCCAGCAGAGAAAACAAAAACGGTTTCGCCATTGAATGCGATCGGTTTCTGTGCGGAGAGCTTAGCCAGTGCGGAATGGCCATTTACTTTGTTAAACATTTCATTAACTAATTCTGTAGGGAAGATTGCTCCCGCCTGTGTTCTTGTACCCATTAAAGATACCTCCTATTCATTGAAAGATAATTCAGATGCAAGCTTGTTCCATGCTGCATCTTTTGGATTTGTTACAACAGGTTCACTTGAACCAATCGGTGCAACCGGCTTCTGCTGACCGATAAGCTTTGCCATTGTTTCAGCGTCTGCTCGAATCTCATCTTCATTGGATCCGGACAACCGTGATGCCATCTGATAGGGAAGACCCATCTCAAGCGCAACTTTCGTTTTTAGCGAGGACGACTCGTAATTTTGCACCTGTGCTTTCAGGTCATCGACAATGCTCTGGTTTCCGTTGATCGTTTCGGTCTGCTTCTGAAGCTGTTCCTGAAGCTGTGAGATCTGCGTCACATAATCCGCATTCTGTGTCTTCAAGGTTTCGTAATCTGCATACTTTTCTGCAGCCTTTGCTTCAGCTCTGCGAATACGATCACCAATCACCTTGTCCAACTGTTCCTGTGTTTCGATAACTGTAAATTCTGACATTTTTGTTCCTTTCTCGTTTAACCGGCGGCCCGTAATTTATGCACTAAAAAAGCACCCTCATCGGATGCCTTTAGTACGCTACTCTTTGTATTCTCTTCTCCTTAGTTTCGCCACATATCCAATGCGCCAACACAATGCTGTCCAGAATGGAAATGTCAGCACCTTCCAGAATGGATTGATATCCAAACCCGCCACCGGATCCAATCGCTCTTTTTTCGCAATTGCTCACGATCTGCGTAACCGCTGACTGTTCCATGTGGATCAGTGTGCCTTGTGCAAGCGCTTGCTCAAATTCAGCATTTGCTTTTATGACCTGTGCCACGCTCGGAATCTCTGGTTTTCCAAGCTTTGCCTTTTTCATGGCATCTTCCAGAAGTCCTGTGCCGTTCTTGCCATCAACAGCGACCTTGCGAACATCGGCTTTGTCTATGAAATCAATGATCCACGCAACACCGGCCTTTATCGGTCTGCAACCATATGCTTCCACGAAAATCTTATCGTCTGTTGTTTTAACTGCGATAGACAAGGACACATTGTTCCCGTCATGCCCGAACTTGACACCGGCAAACAACTGGCCAGTAAGTTTTGGCAATTCTTCAACACTCAGCGCTTCCCATTCATTTCTGGAAATAGCACTCTTTTGGTTGTACTTCAGCCATAAGCCTAAACGCTGAATGTTAAAATCTGTTACATCATCACCAATCTCAGACCGAATCGTGCGCTCTTTCAGCACTGTACCTAATGATGGATTTGTCTCATACCACAAATCTACATCATCACATGCTGACATCTCCGGAACTGACCACTCAGCCCATCCAGATTCATAAGAATCTCCAGACAACACACGCTTGCGGAATTTCGGGAAGACTGTTCCGGCACTGATCGCTGTTGGCGGTGTGCCAAGCATAATCGTTTGCGGGTTCAATGAATCAGTAACGACATACTTCAGTGCTGTTTCCTGTTCTGGCGTATATTCCTGTGCTTCGTCTATGATCAGAAGGTCATATCCTTCACCAAGACCGCCTGTGGAAGTTCTGGTCCGGAACTCGATAACGCCACCGCCTTCGCAGTATAAATGCTCTTTGCCGAATGCTCGGAATGATGATTCAACAACTATATCTGACTTCTCACATAGCCTTCCAAGACGCTCCCAAACTGCATGCGATGTGCTTGCTCGGTGTGCGGTGTATAAGATGCGCTCTGCGTTCTTCAGACCCCATAAGCATCTTGCAAGAACCATCTCCGACTTGCCGTTCCTTCGTGGAATGGAATACCCAAACTTCTGATGGACCCAATACCCATCATCATTGACAGCCATGATGTCATACGTCAGCGCTTCTTGCCATTCCAGGACGCTTCGTTCTGTGCCATTGTATAATTCGACTGCTTCTGCACCTTTTGTGGCTTTATAAGGTAAAATTACGGACACCGTTGGGGATTGTCTCCCGATTCTGGTATCCATCTTTTTCCCTCCTGTGCGGAATAACGACTACTCAGCGTGACAGTCCAAAAGCACCACCTCCTAAACATCAGCCCACATGCCAGATAACCCATTAAGTCTCTGGACATCTCCTTTTTGCGTCATATATGTAATGGTGCAACCACATCCTGGGTGGCGCTCCCAAACACCATGCTCTTGCGCTTCAGAATATGTCCATGTCCCTTCACGCTGCAAACACCACACACACGGATCCTTGCCCTTGTGCAGCCCCTTGTCATCATATTCACGGACAACTCTGATATCCAAGCCCATGTTCTGTCGGGCCTGTGCGTTCTTCCGAAGTGATTCGTCAACAATATGCTTAGAAAAGTTGTCAATCCGAAGCCGAAGCGTTTCTTCTGTCGCTCTCAGGTCTGTGTTCGCTATGGATTCAGCAAGTCCTGTCGCACGTGACATATCAAAATCTGGCTTAACAGGTAAGATGCCGATATCCATTGCTTCATCAATGTGCTTCTGGACTTGCATCGCATATTCAGCCACATAATCATGGTTCTTCTGAAGTAATGGCGGCAGTACATCCAGAGCATCCTCAACAGAAATGGTGTCATAAACCATCACAATCTGGTTCACGAAGCAATCCGCAAGATTTTCTGCTGTCATTTCAGCCATCCTGTACGATGTCTTCTGGGAAAGCTTTCCGCCTTCTTCCAGAAGCTTATAGACCTCACTGACTCTCGGATCTGATCGCATAACCTGTTCAAATTCTTTTAGTAATGATTCTTTTACTTCTGCAATTCCAGCCATAATCAAATACCTGTAAGATCACGAAGCTTGTCTTCAGAAATGTAATTAGGAATAGACTGATTAATCTTGATTGCCCCATCGCCAATGCTCGACATCATTGCAGCATCCGGTTCAAATATCGGTTCCCACTTCGGAATGGTATTCGCAAGCTCTCTCCGAAGGTACGGATAATTATCACGGACACAGGAAGCAAGATAACCAGCATTCACCAGACCAACACCAAACGTCTTCTGCGCTTTTCTGGCGGTCAATCTGAGCGTTTCATGGCTCGACTTGATTGCTTCTGCACTGGACGGGTTCTGACTCGGGAATCCCAAATCATCAAGCGTCAGGCCAGTCTCTCCGGCAAACAGCCCAGCAAACATTTTCAGATGTTCAACGTGCGGTGTCATGCTCTGCTGCTGGAACTGTCCAACCACAGGATGATCACCATCTTCGTCCTTATCTATCCGGAGCATACTGGACATGGTTGCCCGCCATTTATCCATCTGTTCTGCATTCTCATCCATTCCAAGCACGTATCTCTGCGGGAATGAATAAAACTCTGCGGAGATCTCCGAACGCTTAATAGTCCGAACAGCACTTCCAACCAGATCCATACATGCTCTGCTGATTCTGGAATGGCCAAATGGCCTTACCGCATCAGGTCTGTTGATGATCGGAACCAGAAGCGGATAAGGCGCTGCGTTCGGTACAACATTAACCAGTCTGCCATTCTGATAAATCATCGTGTTACCTGGAATGAAATAAGCTTCTATAATCGGATTGTCATTCTCATCAAACTCCAGAACTGCATAGCCTTCTTTCAGCATGTTGGTCTGAGGATCAATGATGCCTGTCGCATGTCTACCATCAATCACTCGCATGACTGGAAACCCATCCTTGTCTGCTGCAATATAAATAAAGTCACATGAGCTGATCAGCGCCCCAAGAATAGCAGAATCAATCAAAACATCTTTGTTATTCGCATTGAAGATGTCATTCATGCCATACACATCATTTGCAAACTCTCTGAAGCACAGCCGGTCTGCAATACTATCAACAGCTTTGCCACACCAGCCAAGCACAGACATCCATCCTCTCAGCTCATCCGGAGTGCTGATGCCTAAATCTCTGGCATGATTCTTCATTTCATAAAACGTGTATCTCTTGATCACACGTATCTTTTTTGTTGCCAACCTGTCTTTCAGGTACTGCATTCCTTTGTATGTTTCCATGCTTCTATCACCTCATGTGGTTCTTATCATCAATATATAAATCCGCATAGACCTTCCTGGAATCGTGTCCCATCTTTTTTATGCCTTGCGGACAATTACAATTAACATAATTAGGCCGAAAGCCGTGCTTGTTTAAGAACATAAGCGCTTCTCGCAAGCTCTTTCCTTCACGGCATGTCCAAAGGATTATCACATTTCCCCTGTTCTGATTCGCTTTTAGCATCCCAATCAAGCTGAGATTCGGTTGCCCTTTTATCATTAATGTTCCATCAAAATCTACTGCTATTATCATAAATACGTCTTACCGTGTGTTTTTTTGTGCAATGACAGCGGCGGCTTCCGCAGCCAGGGGAGGCAGGGGAGGTATGCCCCCATATTTTTAGCCAGCCCGATACGATTTCCAATCAAAATGTTGTTCAAGCAAATTGTTCGGGATCAGCTTCTCTACTTCTTCACTTACTTGTCTTACATCCAAAAGTTTGTCAGATTTCTGACGGTTGCAGCACCGGTGTGCCAGCTGAAGGTTTGAGATGTCTGAAGGATGACCACCTTTTGTGACTGGAATGATGTGGTCAACTGTTGGAGCAAGCGGATGAGGATTGCGATAGGAGAAGTCAACAGGCTTGCCACATATTCCGCAAATGGTTTGAGTCTTTAAGATTTTCTTTCGTGCTGCCTCGTACGCTCCCCGGTTTCCCTTCTCCCGGTCGGTCCTTTTTATAGGCATAGCTTCCTCCGGCATAAGCAAAACACCCCGCCGGTATAAAGGCAGGGTGGGTATTTAAAAGAAAAGCGGAACACATCGTGCCCCGCCTGGAGTATTTGATATAGCGCCTTGCTCCCCTGCGCTATAGTTACGAGACAATAGGTTCAGGCAACTGTTTAGCCATAAACAAAAAGGACACAGCCGAATGACTGCGCCCTCATTACATAGTTTTATTTGTATCAGCGTATACCCTATTCTTTTGAATTACAATGAATTGTTATGTGCGCCAGTGCATCACCATGAAGCTTGTAAATCCAGCGCACAGTGTAATGCATCTCCACTGCTATCTCTTCCCATGTCATGTCATGCAGATACTTCAACCGCATCAGCTCACGTTCCGTGTCATCCGCCATATCTTCAATGCTTGACGCTATCAGATGGTACTGATGAATGGCTTGCCACTTGGTAGCTTCCAGATCCCGAAGCAAGTCATCCACTTCCGCTGCGTAGTCGGATAGGTCACGCTGATCTGTGCCGTGTGGCATGTCGGAGTAAGTGATAGCCTGTCCGGTGTATCGTGATCGGATAGATTCTATTTCTCTTTCCAGTTGTCGTTCTTTCCGTAGAAGTGATTGATACTTCTTCAGGAATTGTTTCTTTGCT
>OCTW013391176.1_pt1 | contig 14098 bp, 11 predicted proteins | sample 1539671 | NCBI WGS metagenome assembly OCTW01 (sample SAMN02144230, study PRJEB22623) | gut metagenome | biome: sheep rumen | host: Ovis aries | place: New Zealand | reverse complement strand
GCTGCTATCCGCTCCACGTCTTGCGCCACCCGCTGGTCATCACGATCAAAGAAATCCACCTTGAATCCCTTGATGCCCTTCGCGGCGTAATGCTGCATCGTTTTCTCCACATCCTTCATCATATTACGCCACGTGCACCACAGGATAATATCCACATGATGCTGCTTGCCATAGTCGATCAGCGCTTCCAGATCGATCTCTTTGTTGATGGTAAACAGATCGTCGGCATCGCTCCATCCCTCGTCGATGATAATATAGGGGATGCCGTAGGTCTCCGCGAAGTCGATGAAATATTTGTAGGTAGGGGTGTTCATGCCCGAGCGGAAACCCACCCCCGTGATATTTGTGTGATTCCACCAGTCCCAGGCCACCAGTCCGGGCCTGATCCACGACGTATCTTCTATCTTACAGGGCTCCGACAGGCATTGCGCCATATCATTGTCCAGCAGCTGTGCATCGTTCTCGGTGACGAGCACCACTCTCCACGGCAGCTTTCCGTTACTGCCGTTGGCGATATAACTGGCCCGCTTGGTAGGAATGAGATCGCGCCCTACCCGCTTTTCTTCCAACACATAGGGGGCATGTTCGCCCACGATACTGTTACCCTCGCCTTTCTTGATGAACATCCCGGGGTAGTCGCGAACACCAGCCTCCATGATCACCGCCTTCATGCCGTCGGGCAGACATACCGCCATGGGGAGGGTAGCCAGAGAATCGGCATACATCTCCGACAGGCGCTGCTCATCATAGAGCGACTCAAAAGAGGTGACATAACGGTCGATAGTATAAACATAGGGGATGAGCGCCTTATGATCGTCGGCAAAGCAGAACTCCACCTGCTCATGATGGAGCTTATCCACATATCTGTTGATGACGAAACGGTAGGCGGCCCCCTCGTCGTAAGCGCGGAACACCACCTGGTAGCCGTCCTTGCAATCGAGTGTCAGCTCGTTACAACAGTCTTTCACCTGTGCCTTCTTATACACCGGCGTGGCGAATGTCTCGTCGATCCTCCGCGTCGAGGCTTTCCTCACCTTGACGTTCTTCCCTAAGATGGCCGAACCCAGATCCACCGACATTACCGATGGCGCCAGGATCGTCTTCCCCTGATACGCTACCTGCCAGGTAAGCTGCTTATCCGCACTCACCGTTATCGACAACTTTCCGTTAGGCGACTGCACACGATAGTCCTTTGCATACATGCCCACAGCGATGATGAGCATGAGGCATATGGTTAATAGTTTCTTCATGATAATCCTTTTTTTACTGCGTGTAAAATTATAAAGAATTACCGAGAAATGCAATGCCTCAACAGAAAAAATATATTCAAAAACCCTATTTGTCCCGTTTGTCACATGTCCCGTTTGTCACGAAACTAGTTATTTCATCACAACCTTCACGGCCTTTTCACCCACCTTGACGATGAAGGTGTTACCCTTCTGGATGTTGGTGGCGACAGACGCTTTGCCATTGGAAGATGTGGCGGTGGCTACTTGCTTACCATCAGAGAGATAGATGGACATACGCTGTCCTTCCGCCATGCCCTCTACAGTAATAAAACCGTCGTTGGCTTGGATAAGCAGAGGATTCATGTTCATGCTCTTTGCACTCGAAGCTCCCTCTGTGGTGAAGGTAGCGTTGGTGAATACCAATGTAGCAGTAGCCACATCACTGTTGTCATAGCCAGACTTTGTGGCGTAAACGCTTATTTCGTAAGTAGCGCCAAGGCTAACACTATTATCGTAATATTTCTTGATATCAGCATCCTTAATCTCTGAAATATACTCCACACCCTCTGTCTCACAGTTGTATGTCAATTTGAAGTTATCATAGCTAATGGTTGGCTTGGCGCATTTGGGGGTAGTGGGAGTGTCACCACCATCAATCGTCTTGAAAGTACCAAACTCGCTCCAAGGTGCCGTTGTCTTGTAGTCATTGAGGGCTGATGCAGGAACATGGAGTGTAGCGTATTGGATATAAGAATCTGAGAATGCGAATTTTGCTGTATTAGGAACTTTCTCTGCATGACAATATACATTTTCCAGTTTGCTACAATCCGCAAACACTGACTCTTGAATATTCGTTACACTGTTGCCGATGGTGATGGAAGTGAGGCCTGTGCAACCTTCGAACGCATTTTGTTTAATTATCGTCACACTATTGGGGATGGTGATGGAAGTGAGGCCTGTGCAACCTTTAAACATATACCCCTCAATGCTTGTCACACTATTAGATATAGATATGGAGGTGAGGCCTGAGCAGCCATAGAACACGCTCCCCATCATGCTCGTCACACTATTGGGGATGATGACAGAAGTGAGGCCTGTGCAGCCATAGAATGCCCCTCCCCCTATGCTCGTCACACTGTTGCCGATGGTAACAGAGGAGAGACCAGAGCAGCCATTGAACGCATTATCCCCAATCTTCGTCACACTGTTGGGGATGGTGATGGAGGTGAGGCATGAACAGGCTCTGAACGCATTATCCCCAATCTTCGTCACACTGTTAGGGATGGTGATGGTGGTGAGACCAGAACAGCCATAGAAAGTATCATTCTCAATACTTGTCACGCCATTAGGAATATTAATTGTGGTTAGACCTGAGCAACCATGGAACGCAGATCTACCGATTGAAGTAACGTTGGTGCCAATAGAGATAGAAGTCAACGCGGTGCAGCCATAGAAAGCAGACTCTTCCATATTAACCACACTGTTGGGAATGGTGATGGAGGTAAGGCCAGTGCAGTCTCTGAACGCATAAAACCCTATGCTCGTCACGCTATTAGGGATCGTAATGGAGGTAAGACTTGTGCATTGTCTGAACATTGAACTGCTTATGCTCGTTATACTGTTAGGGATGGAAATGGAGGTAAGACCTTTGCAGCCTTCGAACACCCCCCACTCCATGGTCGTCACACTATTGGGGATCGTGATGGTAATTAGCCCAGTACAATCCTGGAACACGCCCCCATCTATGGTCGTCACACTGTTGGGGATCGTGATGGAGGAGAGCCCAGAGCAGCCCCTGAAAGCATAAAGCCCTATGCTCGTCACACTATTAGGGATGGTGATAGAGGAGAGGCCAGAGCAATTATAGAACGCATTATAACCGATGATCTCTACACTATACTCCACCTCATTATATGTTACCTTCTCAGGTATCACCACATCTCCTTTATAATAATTGGAATTTGATGTTACCTCGGCGACCTTTCCCTTCTCTATCAAATTATAATAAATCCCATCTATCTCCACGGCATCTGCCAGGGCGTAAAGTGGCAGAAGCATCATCGCTAATATAAGTAAATGTTTCTTCATGATTGTTTTTGTTATGTTATCTGTTTATTATTAATTCATTCCGCCATGCAAATATACAAAAATCATTTGAAATCCATTCTCGTGCACACCAGAATTAACACTATTTCTGCAGGGATATAGGGTAAATCATGATTAAAATGTATGAAATTTATTTACATTTTAAAATTACAAATAGGACAAACGGGACATGTGACAAACGGGACAAATAGGGTGTTTGGATATGCAATACAAAAAAAGCGGAAGGATTACTCCTTCCGCCGTGTGACTTGACCAGGTCAAGGTATATGTCGATGCAACTAACGTGTCTCTTATTTCTGTTGCAAAGATATACCTTTTGTTGACCGTATCAAAGAGAATTTTCCTAAAGTGAGAGGGGAAATCCCTAAAGGTTAAGGGAAAAACCCCAAGTAATCTACTGTGCCGGCACGATAACAGTCTCGGTGCCTGCTGGCGGTGGCTCCTTGGGAGATTCCTCCTTGGGTTTCTCAGGAGCGGCAACCGGTTCGGTGGCAGGCTGCTCCTCAACCGTAGGCTGATCCTGCGGCGTCACCACTTTTGTCGTATCCCTGCGCACGACCTTCTTCTTCACTGGTTCGGGCTCCACCTCAAAGAGATTCATCGTCTTTGTATTCAGGCGATAGCGCTTGAGCGGCACCTCCTCGTCATTATTGGATGGTTTAGCCGTGACAACAGATAGGATGATCGACTCTTTATCAGGCGTGAGCTGTGCCTGTTGGATACCCTGCACATCCTCGCGATCATCGAAGAATACCTCTGCCTCGCTGTTCAGTTGGGTGAGGTCCACCTCTTCGAGCATCTTACTGGCAGCATTAAACTTCATCAGATGTCCGCTGTTCAGGTAATAGAGTGCATGGCGGTCGTCAGTAAAACGGGCCACCATCTGTGAACCTTGAGGCATAACGGTGACAAAGCTGTCGAGCACCTCGTTGACTGATAGTTTATGATAGGTAAACGAATGGTTTCCTGATCCGCAGCGGCCCACAAGAAGTCCGCAAAGGAAAGCGATCAGACCCACCGCCACGTATTTCACCTGCGGGTATTTATCAAGAAATTGTCTTATTTGTTGTTTGATAGGCATACGCTAATTATTTCTGTTTATAGCAATCCATGACATTTTGATGCAAATATAGTAAATATTACTGATATGTGCCACTCTTTTGACGGATATTTACATTTGAGGCTTGTTCTATTGGGGAATACGGATAACAGCACACTGGATACGATGATCGCCAGAAGAGAATGACGGCTGTTCGTAGAATGATGGTCTCAGGGGGGAAGAAACCAAGATATGATCAATCTTCACGGGAACGGTATTGCAATGGGTGATCTTTGCCAAACGTTGTGACAAGGACGCGATATGATAGGTGTAAGAGGTAGCCAGTCCACCGTAAGTATCTTCCAGCCTATTTGCCACAGTGCGGTAGGCATAAGATGTGCGGATATCATTGAAGTCACCACATACAATAACGGGATAGGGTGACCGGGCAATATCGGCCGCAATATGATCTGCCTGACGGTTCCTGACAATGGAGTTGGCTCGGAAAGGTAATAGGATACGTTGCCAAAAACTACCGGTGGAGCCATCCTCATGGTCATTCAGGCCAGTGGTCTGCAGATGGATATCATATAGTCGCAAACGAGGAATCTTTGGAGAGATCGTCTGTGGGATGTGCACATCTACGGAGAGGTACTTATTAAATGTATGGGTGAAATAATGCGATTGAGGATGACTAAGAGGAAAACGCGAGAAAACAATAACATTCAGGATCTCATCCTCACGGCTGTTGGTTACCATGTAAGGATAGTCGTGAAGGGCGCTCTTAATCTTCGCGATGTCTAACAGACTGGTGTGCGGGCGTTCCTGCAGACAGATAATATCCGGATGCAGATGGGTTATTGTTTGGACTGCCGCCCGTAGTGTATCTTCACTTAACTGGAAATTATCTGCGTTCCAACTTACAACAGTTAATGTGCCTGGTACCTGTCGCTCTTCCAATGATGAGAAATAGAAAGATGTAAGGGGGATATAAGGATGCAGGTAGGTAAGTGATAATGCGAGCAGAAACAACAGGATATAGCGCTCTTTCTTGTGTCTCCACATAAGAAAGAGTGTCAGTAGCGTGATGAAGAACAGGGGTATGGCACAGAAGGATATGAGTGTGATATATCCGGCAATGGCTGAAGGTAACAGCGGCAGACACATAATTAGCAAGGTTACCACTGCAAGAAGAGAAAGCATGAGATATCGGATGACTCTACATATCATTCTCTTCTTTTCAGATGTATTACCACGACTATCAGATATTGCCATTATTCTCTAATAATTGCTCAAGCTTATCTAATTGTTTGGTACGGAGCTTAAGCCTCATCAACATCGACTGGTATCGCTCCAGATGGTGCAGGTCGCTACCCACATAATCATAGAAATCTTTCATCAGTAACTCCTCAGCCACATACTTGGCACGACTACCATAATAACCGCTTAGCGACATGAGGTTCAACTGAAACTCGTATCCTTTATCATGCAGATACCAGTAGTCGTCTTCCTCCATGTACATATACCGCTCAGGATGGGGGATGAGCGGTTTGTAATGGTGGTTCCACACACTCAGGAGAATGTCTTCGAGATTAGCCGGGGCCGACATATAGGAGGTCTCTACCAACAGATGGTTCTTCCCTAAAGGGAGGGGATCAGTGGTGAGTCGTTCCTCAAAGCCCTCATCCATCATATACTCGCTCGACAGGTGGATCTTCAAGTCACCCTGATAGGCGGGAAGGAACTCATTGAGACGCTCTTGCAGACGAGCGGCGGTATTACCCATCCCATGCATCACATGAGGGGTGAACCACAGTTCTTTATATCCCAGTTGTTCCATGAACGACAGCAGCTCCAGTGTATGGGCCGTATCGGGTGATCCGTCATCAACGCCGGGAAGCAGATGACAGTGAATATCGGTTTTACCTTGAAGAATACCTGATTTTATGAGTGAGTGTTTGATCGTAAATAATCCCATTTAACAATAATATAAACGTTAACGATAACGATAACGTTAACGACAACGATAACTGTTTTGACGGGGACAGGCACCTCTTTAGGAAGAGCCTGTCCCCGAGTAATATAGTCAGGCGTTATGCCTCTTTATTTTCTGAAGAATGAGAATGGTGATGATGTTCCTTCTTCTTTTTGAAGAGTTTCTTATACCATGGCTTCTTCTCATCGCCATAACCATAACCGTAGCCATAGCCGTATCCATAACCATAGCCATAGCCATAACCGTAGCCGTAACCATGGTTGCGTACATTAGCACCATTGAGGATCAACGACATATTCTTCAGTTTACCAGTCTGGTAGATATTCTCGATCTCAGGCAGCATACGACGGTCGAGCTTTCCGGCACGTACGATGAAGATGGTAAGGTCGGCAATACGGTTGGTGATAGCAGCATCGGCAACCACACCGTAAGGCACGTTATCGATAAGGATATAATCGTAGTTTGGACGCAACTGCTCAATCAGTTTATCCAGCTCATCACTCAACAGCAGCTCTGCCGGGTTAGGAGCCACACTACCAGACGGGATCACATCCACATTCTCACAGAGCTCGTCTTTCTTTAGGATATCCTTGAGTGTGCTGTTACCAGCCAGATAGGTGGTAATACCCTGCTCACCCTTACGAACCATATGACGTGTAAGCGTTCCCTTACGGATATCCAGGTCAATCAGCAGCACCTTCTTGCCTGCCTGGGCAAACGTAGCTGCCAGGTTACTGGATACGAAGGTCTTACCACTACCGGCACCAAACGAGCTGAACGTGATTACCTTCAGGTCTTTCGCCTTCACACGCATGAAGTCCATATTCGTACGCACGATACGGAAGGCCTCACTGATAAGGTCACGACCTTGTGAACGAACGAGGATAGCATGCTCGTTCTCACCCATTCTCTTAGAGGTATCCTTCGGAATCTCACCGATGAACGGCACACTGGTAACATTCTCCAGATCCTTACGGTCACGAATACGAGTATCAAAGAACAGGAAGAACAACAGGATAATGGCAGGAACAGCCAGTCCGGCTAATACACCCTTGGTGATCATCGACTTCTCATTAGGAGCAATCGGTGTCTCAGAACCCATAGCGGGGTTGATCACGCGGGCATTCGACTCGGTAGTAGCCTGTGCCAAGGCATTCTCCTCACGTTTGTTCAACAGGTACAGGTACAACTCCTGTTTGATGTTCTGCTGACGCTCGATAGACAACATCTGGCGCTGCTTACGAGGAATGGCAGAAACCTTTGCGCGGGCTTCACCGGCACGACTCTGTACATCACGCAGACGGACATTGTTGCTGACATTCAGGTTATCGACAGAACGCATAATGCTCTGGCGCATAGAAGCCAGTGACTTGTCCAAATCCTGCACAACAGGGTTTTTCTCAGAACTGCCCTCTACCAGTCGGTCACGCTTCATCTTTGTGGCGTTGAACTGGTTGATCTGAGACTCTACATTACCATCCTTAATACCTGTATTGGTAGGTATCAGGTCGTTCTGCTTGGAGGGATCGGCAAGGTATTCCTTGATGTAGTTACCCATCTGTGCCTGCATGCGCAAGTCTTTGCTGGCTTCAGTATATTCTTCACGGTTGCTGAGAGAGTAGCTGGCCTCAGATCCTACATCGACCATCTGGTTGGCTTCCTTATAGCTCTGCAGATCCTGCTCCACACCACTCAATTCTTTGCTGATGATTTCCAGACGCTCATTGATGAAGTTGGCGGTGTTGACAGCCACCTTATTTTTATCCTTGATATTCTCCTCATTATAGATGGTGATCAACATGTTCAGCACATCCTTGGCACGCTCCACGTTATTATCCTTCAAGGTCATGTTCAGGATAGAAGAAGAGGAGGAGTTGTTTGAAGCATCACTGGTCTCTGCCTGATAGATACGCAGGTTCTTGAGCAGTGCGCTTGTCACATGTCCACGGCTGTTTTTCTGTACGTCGATACCTTTCTTATAATACTGCTCTGTATAATAAGGTGTAGGAATAACCTTCAGTCGTCCGATAGGAGTCTTCACCACCGTGTTCAGCTTTGCAATGAGGTTCTTGCTGGCTACGGGGAAGTCTGAGAGCATGACAGAACTGCCATCCTGCGGGGTTACCGTAACATTCAATACTGATGCGGGCTCAGCATCGATGAATTCTACCTGCACCGGTGACTGGTTATACAACTCCTTCACACGGAGATAGTCCATGACAGTATAATCGATATCTGCATTCAGGCGCTTCACTGCTTCAGACATGAAGGCAGATGACTGGAACTGCAGGATCTCGTTAGATACGTTGAACTTCTGATTATAACGTGAGAAACGATCCAAACCGGCCATATTCTGCAGAGCGTCTTTGAACATTACCTGTGCAGAACAGGAATAGACGTTCTGTGTCGTAGAATAGCGATACCACTGTATACCACCAAAGATAGCTACAGACAATACGAACCAATACCAGTTGTACAACAGGTATTTCACGATGTCCATCGGGTTGATCGTAAATGCTTTCGAAGAGAAAGAACTGTCGGGTGACAGATCTTGTTGTGCACTCATCTTTACCATACTGATAATCTGTAATATTTATTTGTAATTGGTAGATAGATAATTTTTATAGCTTCGTAAACAAGATAATCAGAGAGACTACAGATGTGATCGAGTAAATCACAGTGTGCCACATGCTGAAACGACGCTGTACAACCTCCTCAGCACGACGGCCATTGGTCTCTACATAGACGATATCGTTCTGTTGCAGATAATAAGACGGTGAGGTGAAGATATCCTTCGTGCGGATATCATTCCACATAATACGGCGCTTATTACCATACTCACGGATCACGGCGATACGGTCAAGACGGGCATTCTTGGTCAGGTCACCAGCCATAGCGATAGCATCCAACAGGGTAAGACGGTCACCACTGACATTATACTGTCCTACACGGTTTACCTCACCCAGGATAGAGATCTTGAAGTTCAGGAACTCTACCAGTACGATAGGATCTTTCAACAACTCCTCGTCCTTCAGTTTGTTGGTAATCAAGTTCACCAACTGATTCTTTGTCAGTCCTTCCACATGAAGAGTACCAAGCACTGGGAACTCGATATTTCCATGGATATCCACCGTGTAACCCGGTTTGTTTTCACGTGAAGTACTGCTGTTTGACTGTGTGGCACTGATTGATCCGTCGGCACCTACAGTATAGCCACCTGTTCCAGGGATGTTGAAAGCAAGAGCCAACTCCGGATTCTTACTACTCACAGAAATCTCCAGCTTATCATCGCGCTGGATAACAGCCTCATACTTCTGGATAACAGGATATTCCTTCGTATCTTCCATATCCTGCAGGTAAAGCATAGTCTGACGCTGCGCCGTACAAGACGATAAAGTGATAATGGCTATCGTGTAGCACACTACATAAAATAAATGTTTCTTCATCATGATTATAGTTTTTTTATTATTATTCGATTAATGTCGGATCATCCGATAGAATGACGACCACGTGCTCTTGAATGGCACCGCAAAATTCTCTCCAGGGGCATAACGGAAGAAACGCCAAGACTTACTAAACAGTCGTTTACCTGTAAACAATTTCCCAGCGAAAGCATTCTCAGGACGGTCAGGATTAATACAGTCCATCTCACCGAAATTACCTGTTCGCCACACCTCATCCAACAACAGATCAGTATCATACTGGTCAATATCTATAGAGTAAGGCAATAGCTTCTCAGGCATTCCTAATACCTTCACACAGAAAGCATAGGTAAGATTACCCCACCGCTCAACTCCCCAGTCGGATAACAACTGTCGGAAGCGCCCTGCATCGATATGCTCATGCTCTGCTTTGAGGAACATGGCCGTATCACATAACTGGCGCATGCCAATACCTTCGTTAAGCACATGCTTCAAACTGTGCGTTGTCAGCAAAAGGTTATTATATAGGGGTTGTAGTACCCTGACAGGTACTCCCTCTATTTCGCGCTGGCAGAAGGCATCACCACTCTCCAACGCCATATGTAATTGTTGTTTTGTTTTCTTACTAATAAACGGACTGTTCTGGTGAAGCAGTCGGGCATGTATCTCTACCAACACACCCTTTATCGTGTAGTTTGACTCACCATGACGTCCGCGCTCCACCTCTAATCCCCATTGCTCAGCCAGACGATTAGCCTCTTCGGCTTTCTCATCTCCCATAATCAACAGATCGATATCTCCGCAAGAACGATGACGGATATCCGGATAATAAGAGGATAAGCCAAGCCCTTTCAACAAGGCCGGTGTCATACCACCCTCTAACTCATATCGCACCAACAGATAGTTGAGCATACGAATATGAGAAAGATACTGACGCTCCATATTCTGGATATATCGCGTCCAAATCTTCATGTCCTCCTCGGGCGGTAAAAGGGAGGAGGGCAACGACGTCATACCGTCGTATACAATACCGAGAACGGCTTGTTTCATGGATATCTGCAGAACAGCGCTCCACTCATCGGTATTGAGTGGAAAACCATTCGTCGAAGAATTTCTCTTCCACAGTCCGGCTTTCAACAGTTCTAAGAAACAGTGCTCCAGCCGGTTATTCTCTTGTTTCTTTTCTACCATTCGGCCGTATCTTTTGTGATAATGCCAAACTGTAACAACTGATCAATAAAAGCGCTCGCATTGTCAACAACCGTCTTTCGATCAGCATCATATTCTTCCAGAATCTTATCCACCAACGCATCGAAACTGTTCACCTCCTCTATATGGTCGTAGATAAAAGCACCCACCTCTGACAAGGTAAGCATATCATCACCACCCACTGCTGATGTGCCAACAGGTATCAGCAGCACTTCTTGTGCGGTAACCCGTTTGATATATCTCTTACTATGTTTCATAAACAAAGAATGATCCGAAAGAATGAATAATAATTATAACTCGAAAACGCACCCTGCGCAAAACCCGTTAAGAAAGAGCGCAGGGTGCGTACAAATAAATAGATTATCTTTTAATCATGAGAAATTATTGGTGCCCCTTTATCAGATTGGTGATATAAACGATATCCTCATCACTGACCATCGGGCCTGAAGGCAGGCATAATCCTTGTGAGAAAATCTGTTCAGAAACACCGTTGACATAGGCTGGTGCACCTTGGAAGACTGGCTGCAGATGCATCGGTTTCCATATAGGGCGCGACTCTACATCTCCCTCTGACAGACGTTGCTGTAAGTCGGAATACGTATAACCCGTTACTTTCGGATCCACGGTGATGCAAGTCAACCAGTAGTTTGGTTCTACCTTTGCATCAGAGGTGGGTTCCTTAACAGTGATTCCCGGTACGTCGGCTAACAACTCCTTATATAATTGATGGATATGGCGGCGATGACGAATATGGTCATCCACCACCATCATCTGACCTCGTCCAATTCCCGCAGAGACATTACTTAGACGATAGTTATAGCCAATATGCTTGTGTTGATAATAAGGAAATGGCTCGCGAGCTTGTGTTGCAAAGAACTTCACACGATCAGCGTCTTCCTTGGTATGGCAGATAAGTGCTCCACCACCACTGGTAGTGATCATCTTATTACCATTGAAAGACATGATACCAAAGTTACCCATCGTTCCTGCATGGCGGCCATCATAAAGAGAACCCATCGCCTCTGCCGAATCTTCTACGACAGGGATGTTATAGCGTTTGGCGATCGCGAAAATCTCTTTCATGCGTGGCGGATTGCCGTACAGGTATACAGGAATAATAGCTTTCGGACACTTACCCGTCTTACGGATACGATCCTCTATCGCTGTCTCCAACAGTTCTGGAGACATATTCCAAGAATCAGGCTCACTGTCTACGAAGACAGGTGTAGCACCCTGATATGTTATAGGATTGGCAGAAGCAGCGAATGTCAGACTCTGACAGATCACCTCATCGCCTTTCCCTACCCCTAACATCACTAAAGCCAAATGGATGGCAGCAGTACCTGCAGAGAGTGCAACGACATGCTGCTCTCCTGTAGCGTGTTGTGACAACCATTTAGAAAGGTCTTCTTCAAAACCATTCACATTTGGTCCTAAAGGAACAACCCAGTTTGTATCAAAGGCCTGCTGGACGAAATCTTGTTCTTTACCGCCCATATGGGCCAATGACAACCAAATCTTACTCATGAATTATTGATCTTAGGAAGGTTTTCACCTTACTTTGATAAAGAGAGGGAATACGATTGCGTATCCCCCTCTTTTATAATACTATTATTAATTACGTGGTTCAACAACGAAGATAACAACACGGTTCCACTCGTTCTTCAGCTCGTATGGCTGAACGGTATCACCCTTGAAGTCGATCTTCAGACGGCTTGGATCTACACCAAAGTCGTTAACGAGCATGTTGTAAACGGCCTTAGCACGGTTCTCAGACAGCTTGAGGTTGTATGCCGGATAAGCAGTCTGAACGTCAGCATAACCAGTAACAACGATGTTGATATCAGGATTATCCTTAATGTACTTGGCAACAGCCTCAACATTACGCTTCTGAATATCAGTGATGTTGTACTTGTCGATGATGAAGTTAACAGTCATATCCAGGATAGTCTGCTGGTTAACCTCCTTCTGAACGATAGTCTTAGGCTGTGCGTCAGCCAAATCCTTACGTGCCTTGTTGATCTGAGCGTTCAGGTTTGCCAGGTAGTCAGCATCTGTAGCCTGAGCATACTTGAAACGACGGTCACCGTAGTGATCCTTGAAGTGATAGGTAAGACCTAAGAGCAGGTTTACATATCCATCATAGTTATCATCATAGTAGATACCATTGTACTTGTCGTCGGTAGCGTTGATGGTAGCCTCCAATCCGAGGTCAAGAGCCTCGCTCAACTTATAGTTGCAGAGGAAACCAGCGCGTGCAGCGAAGTAAGAACGGCTCTTGGTATCTGGGCAGTACTGACCATTGTCACCCTTTGTCTTTTCCCATGCCTTAGCAGCATCGTTGAAACCGAAGGTGTTGTTGAAACCCAAACCGATGATACCGTTAACATTGAAACGGCGGCTCTCCTTATACTGAGAGAGGATATTGCTGAGGTTGAACAAAGCGTCTACATAACCCTGGATATTCTTCCAGCCATAAATCTCATCCAGTCCTCTATGAACTGCTAATGCCTCTGGGTTAACGATACCCTTCTGTGTATTGAAGATCACCTGAGCGCGTGCACCTACTGCCGGTGAGAAATACTTACCAACAGAAAGACCACCGCTGAAACCGAGAACATCCTTGATATCGCGAGGACGAACATTCTCACCAAGTGTCATATTACCACCAGCGTGAAGTGTGATGAACCAGTTGTCACCACCTTTATAATGTCTCAGACCCTGTACTGTGTCAGACTTTATCTCCCCATAAGACTGCTTTGTATCAGCCTTTGAATTCATTGGGAAAGCAAGCAGAGCTACTGCGAAAATTGCAATTATCTTTTTCATTGTGTCTAAGCTTTTTACGTTATTACTCATTAATAAATACTACTACACAGCTCTTAGACTTGTCAAGAGAACGTACAACAGCAGGATTCTGCTCTACGAAGATGCGACCTGCAGGAATGTTGTAGCTATTTACCAAGACGTCACGGATAGACTGAGCACGCTGCAAGAACAGATCCTTGTCCTTTACCTCGTCACCCAAAACGGTGATGTAGATATCACTCTCACCATTTGTCTTCTCTTTCCAATCCTGTGCGGCTGTGTAAACATT
>OCTW011497460.1_pt1 | contig 14098 bp, 13 predicted proteins | sample 1539671 | NCBI WGS metagenome assembly OCTW01 (sample SAMN02144230, study PRJEB22623) | gut metagenome | biome: sheep rumen | host: Ovis aries | place: New Zealand | reverse complement strand
TAACTTTGATAAATAAGTTTCTCTATTAATCATAAAACACTTCCTCAATAACTAAATTTTATCATTAATAACATATTTTTTAAAGAATAGAGAAATAAAAAACTGTAAGATAATCTTACAGTTAATTAATTACTTTGTTGATTTTTTCTTTGTAGATGATTTTTTTGTACTAGTTTTTTTAGTAGCTGTTTTTTTAGCTGTTGTTTTCTTTGTTGTAGTTTTCTTTGTACTAGCTTTTTTTGTTTCTACTTTCTTTACTTCTTCAACTGGTTTAGTTTCTTCTAAAGTCTTTTCTTCCTTCTCTTCTTTAGTATCTTCATCTTCTTTTTTAGCTCCTGCAATAGAATAAACAACTAAAGCTAAAACAAGTAACACTAAGATAGCTAAGATAACAATAGCAGCAGTTTGTTTATCTGCTTTCTTTGGAGTAGCTCCACCATTTAAAGAATAAATAACATCAAATTTCTCTTCAGAATTTAATAAATTTTCAATTCCTTCTTTAATATTATTTTTAATAGATTCTGAAAAACCTACATAAGTTTTATCACCAATAACTAAGTATGGTACTCCGTTAGCTTCTTCATCAAATAAAGCTGCAACATCATCCATTAAACTTGCGTTGTCACTATCATTCCATACTTCGAAAGTCTTAATATTAATCTTATCTCCATATGTAGGAACAATGTCAGTAGCCAACCAAGTAATTAATTTATGGCAATAACCACAAGTTTTACCTCTAAATAAATAAAGTGTAACTTCCTTATCATCTGAGTTCTTAAAAGAACCTGCATCAACGTCTAATCCAGAATCAGCAATAGCTTCTTTTAAATCAGTTACGTTGTAATCACTAAGATCATATGTCTTAGCACTTGTAATGCTTGGAATTAATAATCCAAGTGTTAATAAAATTGCTAGTAATCTCTTCTTCATTACTATTCCTCCTTCAAAAATACTTTTACATTATACTACATTAATAATATTTTTACTAATTTTTTATTAGTTTTTCTTACGTAATAGAACTCTTCCACCATAATTGGCTTTGATTTCCTCATTTGCTTTTTCTTGTCCATTATAAAATGCTGATACAGCAAACTCACCTTGAACTCTAAAGAAATCTTGTCTACTACCAACTTTTATAATATATTTACCTTTTTCAAATTGTTTAACTTCATCTAAAGATACTTTTAATACATCATCAAGTTCAATATTTTGATAGCTAATATAATCTGTCTTACCAACAGTAGTATCTTGCCAACAAGCAAATATATGAGCTGTATCTCTATCTTTATTTAAAACTGAGTACTTCTCAAATGTATCTTTTATGATATCTTCATTTGAATCACAATGATCTCCCATAAAACGCATTTGATTAGCTTCTAATTGACCAGTCATTTTAAGATATTCGTATACTTCTCTAGATTGTAATCTTCTCTTGATTTCATCTAATTCTTTTCTCTTCTTATCATTAGACTCTAACTTTTCTTTTGTTGATCTTACAAAAGAATTAAAATAATCTTTATTCATTTAAAAACCCTCCATTAAAATATTAACATAAATAATAATTAGATAAAGTAATAATTAAAAGTATTTAAAAAGAATAGGAAATTAATGACCTATTCTTTATATTTAAAATACAAATTTATGAATTAAACACTCCATTTTCTTAAAGTCCATTCTTCTTTATGATGTTCTTTTGATAAAGCGAATGAATATGTATATGTAGTATTATCATTTAATCCTTCTACACCAGGATTAATTTTAGTTTTAAATACAGTTTTAATTATAATTACATACTTATTATTATATCTTTCTTGATACTCTTTTTCTAAAGCTTGATTATTATTATAAATAACTTCATTCAAAGTAATATTAGTAAAGTCCTTATTAATTTTCTTTTCTACTAGACTAATCGCATCATTTATTTCTTTTTTACTATACTTATCACTTTTACATACACTTAAAGATACGTTAGATATATCACCAGGATGTACATAGTTAAAAAATACACTAACAAAAGTAGAAAATAATAAAACAAATATTAATAATAAATAAGGCCAAATATCATCCAATATTTTATTCACAAAAATCACCCTTACTAGTCATAAAAAAAGACGTTTATCTTACAGCTTCTACGAACGCCTTTTTATACATAAATCATAAACGCTTCCTACAATACTAATTTATGATTCATTTCTATCTATATCTATACAAAAGTATAAATACAAATACTAATTAAAACTTTATGGAATAACACATGCTATTTCCATTAACTAAATGTTAACATTTAAATATTTTAAAGTCAAATTTAGATATCCTTTTATCCTATAATAAGAGAAATTGGTGCATGATCACTACCATAAACATCAGTTAAAATAGTAGAATCTTTAACATTATTAATAAATTCCTTATTAACAATAAAATAATCTAATCTCCAACCAACGTTATTTTCTCTTGCATGTCCTAGATAACTCCACCAAGAATACTCTACTTTATCTTTATATAAATATCTAAAAGTATCTATATAACCTTCATTTAATAATTCAGTCATTTTAGTTCTTTCTTCTATAGTAAATCCAGCATTACGTTCGTTAGCCTTTGGATTACGTATGTCTATTTCTTCATGAGCCACATTAAGGTCTCCACAATAAACTACATTCTTCTTCTCCTTTAACTTATTCAAATAATCTTTAATAACACCTTCAAAACGCATTCTAGAATCCATTCTCTCTAAATTACGTTTAGTATTAGGTACATAACAAGTTACTAGATAAAAATCATCAAACTCTAAAGTAATAGTTCTTCCTTCATCATCATACTCAGTATCATCTATACCATATTTAACTGATAAAGGTTCTACTTTAGAATATATTAAAGTACCTGAATAACCCTTTCTTTTAGCAGGAAATAAATATTCTTTATATCCATCTATATGAAATGGATTTTGTTCAGGTAATACTTTAGATTCTTGTATACAAAGTATATCTGGTAATTCTTTATTAAAGAAATCTTCTAAACCTTTTTTATAACAGGCTCTTAAACCTGCAACATTCCAAGATATTATTTTCATAAATAACCTCCATAAGTAGTATAACACATAAAAACTTAGCATTATATGCTAAGTTTTTATACTACATACCTCTTTTATTTTTCATAGTTTCTAAATAATCTTCTATATTAGCTGACTCATTTATTAATTGAATTATAGTGTCAATTAACTCTTCTTTTTCATTATTAACTTCTAAGGAATAATCAATATTACCTTTAGCTATTTCTTTAGTTAAATAAACCATAGATCTTGGAGAAACATGATAATGATTATCATTACAATAAGAATATGCTTGATCTATAACATCATCATTAACTTCATATTTATTATCTTTAAATATAATAGTTCTATATAAGTCTTTTCTCCAATATGTTTTTTCATGTTGTTTAATTATTTCAATTTCTTTATGAAGTTTCTCTAAATATTCTCTATCACTTGGCATATGAAGATTCTTCTTTATAACAAGAGCAATATTACTTGATGCTATATTACTACCGGTATTCATAAAATTCATAAAGTTAGTTTTAATTAAATAAGGATAATTTTCTAAATAATCTATAATAACCTTAGCAAATTTATTTTTATCTTCACTAGATAAAGCATTAAAATACAAATCAACTTTAGTAGAATTAAAATTTACTTTTTCATCATTTATAAATTCTTCAAAACTTAATTCTCTATTAGCAATTTTAATTGCATTTTCTTTAGAAAATTGAAAGAATTCTTTTTGAACATCACTTTTAACAGCTTTAATCTGTGAAGAATTAGTAAAACTCTCACCTTCTACTCTTTTTAAAAACTTATTAAATCCATCAATTGAATCTATACCATATTTTTTACAAAAAGAAGAAACTGAAATTTTACTATCAATATACTCCTTATATAATCTAAAATAATCTTCTTTAGATTTAATTGGAAAATTTGCTTTTAAATTAAAAAACTGTATTAATTCTCCATCTTCATTTAACCAATCCATATTATAGCCACTCTTGTCTAAGCCACTTTCTAAATATATTTTAGAAGTTCTATCGCATTTTCTTTGCACTTCTTCTATATTAGCTATATTAGCTGGTAAATAGTCATACCATTCTTTTTTTATATTATTAATAACTAAATTAACAAATGCATCATTATTTAATATTTCTCTAGATAAGTAAGATAAAGTAAAAGGAAAATCATTTATAGTTTCTATAATGTCATTAAGATTTATTAAACCTTTATTAAATAAAGAATTAAATACCATATATCTATTACAAATAATATAAGCAATACAATTAGTCTTATACTCACCACTTAATAATCCTAATTTAACAATAGTTCTACTTTGACTAGTTGTTAATTGATTCCATGTTTTAGTATCAAGATTAAATCTTTCTAATGAATAATCTATCATATTAATTTTCCTTACTAGAAAGAATTTCTTTTAATTTCATTACTTTCTTTCCTTCTAAAATTAACAACTGTTCTAATTGTTCAATATTAAACTTTTTTAATTTACTCTTAACTAAATCTACACCATTATTCATAAACTTCCATCTCCATTTAAAGATATTATATCTTATTTAATACTTTTTATAGCTTTTTTAATTACATTAATAGAATTTTCTAATTTATTCTCTTCTTGCTTAGATAAGGGAATATATATTTTATCTTGTACTCCATCCTTACCTACTATAGCAGGAGTAGAAATACATACTCCATTTTTCTTATCATAACTTGATACTGATAAAACAATCTTTTTATCTTCTAAAATAGCATTTGTAATTCTTACTAAACACATACCTATTCCGTAGTATGTTGCACCCTTCTTCTTTATAATTTCATATGCTGATTCTCTAACTTCTTTTTCTATTTCATTTCTTTCTTTTCTAGTTAAATAATCACTTATTTTCTTATAAGCTAAGTTACAATTACTCCAAGGAATAAATTCAGAGTCACCATGTTCTCCAATTACATATGCATCTATATTTTTAGGACATACATTTAATCTTTCAGATAGTAAATATCTTAATCTTGCAGTATCAAGTGTTGTACCAGATCCAATAACTCTATTGTATGGCACTTTAGAATACTTTAAAGTTAAGTATGTCATAACATCTAATGGATTTGTAGCAACTATAAAAATACCCTTAAAATCATTATCCATAACATCTTTAATAATAGATTTAAAAATAACTGCATTCTTATTTATTAAATCCATTCTTGTTTCTCCTGGCTTTTGATTAGCACCAGCACATATTACACATATCTTAGCATCCTTAAGATCTTTATAATCTCCTACTTTAATATTAATATGTGATGGAGAATAAGCCATACAATGATTTAGGTCTAAAGCTTCTCCCTTACATCTTTCTTCATTAATATCAATTAATACTAATTCATCCACATAGTCATGTTGATTAACTAATGCATAAGCATAAGCCATACCTACATTTCCACATCCAATTAATACTACTTTATTCATAAAAGCACCACTTTTCTACCTTATAAATATAACAAAAAAAGATGACTTAGTCATCTTTTTCTATTTAGTAATTAAATAATATTTTTTCTTACCTCTACGAATAATACTATAATTTCTATCTAAATCTAATTTAGTTTCTTCAGTTATTGCTTCACCATTAAGTGTTAAAGCACCAGAAGTAATAAATTCTCTAGCTTCTCTTCTTGATTGAACGATTTTATTATCTACTAAGAAATCTAAGATTGGTTTATCTTCTGCTTTTATTGTAGGTACTCCTTTAAAGATACTTAGAATATCTTTATCAGAAAGATTACTATAATTATTAGTAAATAAAGCTTCAGATACTTCTACTGCATGCTTATATTCATCTTCACCATGTAAGTCAGTTATTATCTCTTTTGCTAAAGTCTTTTGAGCAAGTCTTTCTTCTGGTTTTTCTAAGTGTTTTGCATATATACTTTCTATTTCTTCTTTTGATAAGAATGTATATACTTTTAAATATTCTAATATCTTATCATCAGTAGCGTTTATTAAGAATTGATATAACTCATAAGCACTTGTTTTATTTATATCAAGCCATAAAGCATTACCTTCACTCTTACCAAACTTCTTACCAGTTGAATCAAGTATTAAAGGCATAGTAAATGCATATGCTTTCTTACCTAATTTCTTATTAATTAAATCTACTCCAGTTGTAATATTACCCCATTGATCAGATCCAGCAGCTTGCATTACACATCCGTATTTTTCATATAGATAGCAAAAATCAAACCCTTGTAACAAAGTATAAGTAAACTCAGCAAATGTAATACCTGTATCTAATCTTCTTCTAATAATATCTTTATCAAGCATATAGTTAACATTTATATATTTACCTACATCTCTTAAAAAATCTAAGATATTAATATCTTTAGTCCAATCATAGTTATTTACTACACGTACATCAAGATCACCAAATATCTTTTCTACTTGAGCTTTAATAGAAGCTACATTATTAAGTACAGTTTCTTTAGATATTATTTCTCTTTCTGCAGTTGGTCTTGGGTCACCAATCATACCTGTAGCTCCACCCACTAAAAGTATAGGATGGTGTCCAGCCCTAGCTAGTCTTTTTGCCATGATTAAGGATGAGTAATGTCCAATGTGAAGCGAATCTGCAGTTGGGTCAGTACCCCAATAAAAAGTTGCATTACAAGAGTTAATTACATCTTTAATGTCATCTCCTGCTTCATCTTTAATAAGTCCTCTCCATTTTAATTCATCATATAATGTCATAATAATCACCTTTCTTAAAATAAAAAGCATCTATAAATTGTAAGGGCGTTTATAACGCTTTACCACCTTACTTTATAGATGCTTCTACCTCTTTTTCTTTAACGCGTCATTGCGATTTAAACTCCCTGGGTTGTAAGGCCAAGTAATAACGTTTAATTAAATAATAACAATTAAATATTAACAAAATAATATTTATATAGCAAGCTTATTTAACTAAATACCAGTTACTTGCTACGTCACAGCTGGTTACTAGTGGTACAGATAGCTTAACTACATTAGTCATAACATCACTTACTATATTAGTTACTATATCTTTTTCCTCTTCTAAAATATCAAATATTAATTCATCGTGTATTTGTAATACCATCTTAGATTTAATATTGTTAAGTTTAAATGATTTAGATATTTCAACCATAGCTTTCTTAATAATATCTGCACTTGTTCCTTGAATTGGAGTATTAAGAGCAATTCTCTTACCAGCTTCTCTAACCATAAAGTTTGAACTAGATAGTTCTGGTATAACTCTTCTTCTATTAAATAAAGTTCTTACTACTCCTTCAGTACTTGCTTCTTCTGCTATATTATCCATATATTCTTTTACTTTAGGATATAAGCTATAGTATTTTTCAATAAATTCTTTAGCTTCCTTTGGAGATATTAGTAAGTTTTCTCCTAAGCCATATCCAGATATTCCATATACTATTCCAAATATTACTGATTTAGCCACTCTTCTTTGATCTTTTGTTACATCTTCCATTGGTATTCCATATATTTCAGAAGCTACTCTTGTATGAATATCTTCATTATTATTAAAAGATCTAATTAAACCTTGCTCCCCTGATATATGAGCAAGTATTCTTAGTTCTACTTGAGAATAATCCATAGATAAGAATAAGTCATTTGATGGTAAGAAAGCTTCTCTTATTTTTTTGCCTTCTGCATCTCTTACAGGTATATTTTGTAAGTTAGGTTCAGTAGATGATAGTCTTCCTGTTCTTGCAAAGTTTTGTTTAAATATAGTGTGTATTTTATTATCTGGAAGAATATAGTTTTGTAAACCTTCTATATATGTACTATATAGTTTAGATGCATTTCTATATTCCATGATTAAAGGTATTATTGGACTATATTTTTCTACCTTCTTTAATGTCTTAGCGTCTGTTGAATAACCACTTTGTTTTTTCTTAGGTGCAGGTATCATTAATCTATCAAACAAAACTTCACCAAGTTGTTTAGGTGAAGATATATTAAATTCTATACCCGCTATAGAATATATTTCTTTTTCTAATTCACTTAGTTTAATTTTATATTCTTCTTGCATAGATTTAAGTATGTTTTTATCACACTTAATACCTTCTATTTCCATATCAGCAAGAACTGACACTAAAGGCATTTCTATGTCAGTAAATAATTCATACATATCGTCTCGTTTAAGATCTAGGATAGCTCTATCGCGTTTTTCAAAGATAAATCTAGATTTTAAACACATTTCTTTAACTAGATTATCCATTTCATATTTACCTTTATAAATATCATCTAAACTAGTTACTAAAGTATTATCTTTTTTACTTAAATAAACTGCTATGTCATCAACTGATCCATCATCTTCTAAAGCATATATTACTTGTAAATCAGTATTGCATTCTACTCTTTTAATATCATTATTATGAAGTAATACTATTAACTTTTTATAATCAAAAGTATATATTACATTGTCTCTTATTCTATCTAATGCACTAGGTATTAAAGAAGGTTCTACAAAGTAATCCTTATCTTTAGTAGAAATAGATAAACCAAGTATATTTGCTAAGTGATAGTTTTCTTTATCGCATTCAATGTATACTGAATATTCACTTGATTCTTCAATTTCAAAAGCATCTTTTATTTTAATAACATCTATATCTTTTTTAGTAGCTTCTTTATGTCCATTTAATAAAGAATAGAATTCTAATTCTTCATATAAATTATCTAAATCTTCTTTATGAGGAGAAGTTATTTTTAAATCTTCTAATTCAATACTAAGCGGTACTTCACAAAATATTGTAGCTATTTCTTTACTCATAAATGCATTTTCTTTATCATTTATTAGTTTTTCTTTAGTCTTACCTTTAATGATATCAATGTTATTGTAAACTTCTTCTAAGGTTGGTCCAAATTCTTTTAATAGTTTATATGCACCTTTCTCACCTATACCTGCTACACCTGGTATGTTATCTGATGAATCTCCTGCAAGTGCTTTTTCATCTATTACATTTATTGGATATACTCCGTATTCTTGAAAGAATGTTTCTTTATTATAACGAATGTAGTCATGTTGTTTTAATAACTTCATATCTAATTTATCGTTTATTAATTGTAATAAATCTCTATCAGATGAGATTATGGTACCTTCATATTCACTTGATTCTTCTACTCTTCTTGCAATAGTACCAATAATATCATCTGCTTCATATGGAGCAAGTTCAAAATAAGGTATTCCCATAGCACCAAGTATCTTTCTTGCATAAGGCATTTGAGCTACTAATTCATCTGGTGTTTTTTGTCTTCCTTCTTTATAAAAGTCATACTTTTCTTTTCTAAAGTTTTTGCCAATATCAAATGCAACAGCCATATATACTGGATTTTCTTCCTTAATAATTTTATTAATCATTGAAATAAAACCATATAAAGCATTAGTAGGAAATCCTTTACTATTTCTTAATATTTGACCTGAATATGCAGTCGCATAATAGCTTCTAAATAATAAGTTATTACCATCTACTAAGATAATCTTTTTCATACATCCTCCTAGTTATTTTCTTTATAAATTGAAGTGAATATATCAGGATTATCTTCACTTATATTTTCTTCATTAAAATCTATCTTAGGCAAATCAGTAATTGACGCTAAACCAAAGAAATCCAAAAATTCATGAGTTACTCCATAAAGATTAGGCCTTCCTGGCATCTTAGATTTACCTACTTCTTTAACTAATCCTTTAGCAATAAGCTTTCTAATTACATAGTCTGAGGCAAGTCCTCTAATCTCATCTACTTCAGCTCTAGTAATTGGAGCTTTATAAGCAATAATAGCAAGTACTTCCATTAAAGATGGAGAAAGATCTGAAGAAGAATTTGGATTAGTAAGTAGTTTTTCATAATACTTTCTATGTTCTTCTTTTGTAGTTAATTTAAAAGCATCTCCTAAAAATCTTATGCGAATACCTCTATTAGAGTTTTGATATTCTTTTTGTAATAAAGTAAGTAATTCTTTAACCTCATCCTTAGATATTTCTAAAATGTTAGCTATATCATCAAGTTTTAAACCTTCATCACCTTGAACAAAAAGTAATCCTTCTAATACTCCAAGTAATTCATTGTTCATACTTTTTCCACCTCAATCTTACTAAAGTTGTTCTCTTGTTTTAATCTAATTTCTTTATCTTTACTCATTTCTAAAACAGCAAGAAATGTAGCAACAATATAATCTTTAGATTCATTTAAGAATAAATCTTCAAAGTAACACTTAGTAATATTACTTAATTTATTTCTTATAAAATTTATTCTATCTCCAACACTTACTTCTTTTCTGCTTATTTTAGTTTCTAATGGTTTTTTATAATTTAATCTCTTAATTACATCTAATAAAGCTTTTTGTAAATCTATTGGAGTAACACCATTGTTAACTAGTTCTTCGCTTTTCATGTATTCTTTTAAACTACTAGGTACTTTTTCATATATTTCACTTCTCTTAAGTGCAAGTAGTTCTAAGTCATGACTAGCTTTCTTATATTTCTCATATTCTATTAGTTTATTTTTTAAGTCTTCCTCACTAGTAATATCAAATTCAGAAGTTGATTCACTCTCATCTTCATTTGCTTTACCAATTAGTTTTTTACTCTTTAAATGAACTAATGTAGAAGCCATTAGAAGAAAATCTCCACCTACATCTATATTTAATTCTTTTAAAGTATTTATATAATTTAAATAAGATTCTATAACCATTGAAATATTTACTTCATATAAATCTAGTTTAGTTTCTTTAACTAGACTTAAAAGTAAATCCATAGGCCCATCAAAATTTTCTATATGTATATCTATCACAAGCATCGCCTACCTAATTATAGCAATTAAATCGAATATTTAAAAGAAAAGTAGCTATTTAAAGATAAAAAAAGATATGTTATTCCATATCTTTTGCTTCTTCACATTCATAACCTTGAGCTTCCATTTCAAAACCTACTACATTAACTGAAGTACTATTTTTATAGAAGCCTACTTTATCAGATAATAAATTCTTATAATCAGCAGAAGTAATATCACCTAGACTAACACTTAAACTAAATATATTATTATTTAAGTTCTTAGTACTACTAGTATTTATTCCATCTACTTTATTATAATTTTTAAATTCTCTTTCTAAAGATTCATATGAATTTATATAAGTAGAATCATTTTCATTTAATGTTATTCTTCTTGTAATATCAGTTAAATTAAATGCTTTATTATTCTTTTTAAATGCATACTCAAATTCATAATTATTATTTGTACAAACAAAATAGTATTTATCTTTAACTTCACTCTTTAATACTATAATAGGATAATCTCCTTCATCTAGTACTTTAAACATAATTTTGTTTGGAGAACCAACTTTATAAGAATTACTTACATCAAAACTAAAATTAGAACTTGTTTTAATTGAATTACTATTATTTGTAAGTAAGTATCGTGATAAATAAGTATTATCACTATACAATTCAAAATAATACTTAGTATTTGATAAATTTATGCTTTGATTAGATTTATTAGTAGCAGTAAATGTAATAGTTTTATCTTCACCTAATTTAAAATTAGTAAAAGTTAAATCTCCAAGTACTACACTACTATCAACTTTAATATCATATCTTACTTCTTCTTCTGTATTAGTATCAACATCTTCTTTTTTCTTTTCTACTTCGTCCTCTTTAGGAGCAATAATAGAAGTAATACCTTTAGCTTTACCTCCAATATATTCAGTAATATAAGGTAAGCCAATTATAAAAGCTAAAAATATAATACATAAGAATATTGTAAAAACTGGACCTCCAGAAGTTTTCTCTTCCAGAAGTCCAAGTTTAGTTGGCATTAAAGGTCTTGTATCTATAATAATAATTTCTTTTTTCTTTTTAGCCATACTACTCCCCTTTTCTAATTAATAATTAGTTCTTAGCGTTGTTAATGATAGCTACCTTAGCACTGAATGTTTTACCCATTACATCATTAGTTGCAGCATTATCAATCCATACATAAAGTTTATATGTAACTGATTCTCCTGGAGTAATGTTTCCTACTTCAGGTTTAACACCACCTGCTAGATCACCAGATGCAATGATAATTGATTTATCTAAATTTGTTAAATTAAAATTAGTAGTATCTGTATTTATATTATTAGCGTCAGCTGCAAATGTAGATAGTAAAATACCATTAGAAACAGCATTACTTCCTTCTACAATAGCAAATTTAATATTACTATTATCTAAAGTATTTGTTGTAAATGTATTTAATGTTACTTTATAACTTGTATTTACAGTACCATTGTTAGCAATTGTAAATGTAAACGGAGTAACTCCATTAACGCCTAATGCTTTAGCATCAGAAATTGGATAAGTATTATTTAAAGTAATTGGTGTATTAAGTTCACTATAACCAATATCATATACACCTACTTCAATAATATTTTCTTCTCCAACAGTTTGATAAGTCCATAACGCATAAGATTGAGCAAGATAAATACTTCCTACTAATAATAAAGCAATAACAAATAAAGAAACCTTATAAATTGTTTTCATATAAAACACTCCTACTTTCTAGTATACCTACTATTAAAATTATAACTACATTTTTATGATTAATCAAGAAAAGTGTTTACTTAGTAAACACTTTTTTTAATTGCTCTATTAAATTAGTCTTTCTATTTTCACCATAATCATTTGCAATAGCGTCTATAAATGCCTTAGATTCACCAATTATAACTAATACTTTCCTAGCTCTAGATACACCAGTATAAATAAGTTTATTATAAAGCATTCTACTATATCCTTCTTCAATAGGCATAATAACTATTGGATAGTCACTACCTTGGCTCTTATGAATTGATATAGCATATGCATGTTTTATATTAGATAAATCTTCTTTTCTATAACTTACTTCACTTTGAGGATAACTAACAGATACTACTATATGTTTTCTTGGAACTACTTCTTCATAAATCCTTGTAATATATCCTACATCTCCATTAAATACATTGTTATCTGGATCATTAACTAGTTGTAATACCCTATCTCCTACTCTAAATATAGCATCTCCACTTCTTACTTCATCTTTACTAAAACTAGCTGGATTAAGTAAGTCTTGCAAGCTTCTGTTTAAATTATCAATTCCATTAACACCTCTATACATTGGTGCAAGTACTTGAATATCTTTTGGATCGACATGTTTATTTTTATATAAAGAAACTATCTTAACTACATAAGCCAAAATATTCATCTTATCAGTTTCTATAAAGTTATAATCATCTTTCTTTTCTAAGTAACTAGATGATACTTTATTTCTTTTAATCTCTTGGCAAAGTGCAGGTATATAGCTATCTTCACTTTGTCTATAAATAGTTTCTAAAGATACAAATGGAAATAACTTAGATGCTACCAAATCATGTAAGGTAAGTCCTGGTCCAACGCTTGGTAGTTGTGCTGTATCTCCTACTAATACTAACTGAGCATCATCTTTAATTCCTTTTAAAAGACCAGCAAATAATTCAGTATCAAGCATACTTGCTTCATCTACTATTATTAAGTCTTCTTGACTCTTATTATCTTCATTAACTCCAAATTCTAATGTTTCTTTATTCCATTTTAGATATCTATGTATTGTTTTACCAGATAGACCAGTAGATTCTGCTAACTTCTTAGATGCTCTTCCAGTAGGAGCTAAAAGAGCTATCTTAGCATTTAAATCCATATAAGATAATTTATTATTTAAAATATAAATATCTACTATTGCTTTAACTATTGTAGTCTTACCTGTACCAGGTCCACCAGATATTATAGACACTCTATTTTGTAAGGCATTAGAAATAGCTATTAATTGTTCATCATTATAATCCATTCCTTCACTTGCTAAGTGATGAGCAAAATTCTTAATAGTAATATTTGGATAACTCATTTTACTCTTAAGTAATTTTGCTATATCTCTTTCTAAGTCATAGAAATGTTTTAAAAATATCTTATCTTTTATAAACTTAATATCTTTTGATTCTCTTAATATATCTTCTATTTGTTCATTTTCTAAAGTTATATA
>OCTW013405257.1_pt1 | contig 14100 bp, 13 predicted proteins | sample 1539671 | NCBI WGS metagenome assembly OCTW01 (sample SAMN02144230, study PRJEB22623) | gut metagenome | biome: sheep rumen | host: Ovis aries | place: New Zealand | reverse complement strand
ATTCTTCTGAAGACGCTCAGCCTTCTTGCGAACACGACGTATCTGGTCTATAGTGACACCTTTCTGCATCAGCTTGGTGACAATCTCCTGTTGTGACGAACCAGCTTTCTGTTCTTTCATCACAAATTTGATAATCTGGTCGTCAGTCATTGACGACTGTGCGTTGACGCTACCCAAGGCCAGCATCAGCATGCACAGAGTGAGAAAAACTTTCTTCATATTGTTACGTATCGTGTTTTTTTGTACCTTATTATATATAATAACTCAGTTTTCGCAAAATTGTTGCAAAGGTACGCATATTTTTGCAATTTCAGCAAAAAATGTTCGTAATCTTTTGCTATTGTGCCCACTTAATTGTATCTTTGCAGCAAAATACGACAATGAAGATATTATTTTTGGTCTATCATGGTTTCTCTGAACATAGTGGAATCTCGAAGAAAATACACTATCAGGTGAAGGGCTTGCAGCAGAACGGTCATGATGTCCGCCTCTGCTACTATGACTTCTCTTCAGAAGGACATCGTTGCCGTTACATTGACAATCAGGTGATTGCCGATTATGGAACGGGGGCATGGGCTGGTCTTCGCCAACGCACAGACTATAGTTGCATTTTGAACTATTGTCTTCGTGAGAAGATTGAGATGGTCTATGCCCGTTGCTTCCAAAATGCCAATCCATGGCTTATCCGATTTTTTAAGAAAATAAAGAATTTGGGAATCCACTCGGTGACAGAAATCCCTACATATCCTTACGATAATGAATTTAATTATTCCGATTGGAAGTCTCGTATAAATCTTAGTGTAGACAAGCTATTCCGTCGCCGTTTATACAAGCAGATGGATGCTCTTGTGACCTTCTCAGATGCAGAGGAAATATTCGGACAACGAACAATCCGTATCAGCAATGGCGTAGACTTTGATGCGATACCCCTTCACTCACCTCTTACCTCTCAACTCTCACCTCTTCACTTGATCGGTGTCGCTGAGGTTCATCTGTGGCATGGTTACGACCGATTAATAGCTGGAATAGGAGAGTACTATCTCCAACGGCTAACGCCCAACACCCCTCGCAACGCCATACTCTCAAAGAGAGAACAGCCTGATGTGTACTTTCATATTGTAGGGGGGGTACATCCTGTTGAACGATATAAGGCCAACGAGTTTCATCCTGGTCTACAGGCCATCATGGACAAATATCATATTCAAGACAAAGTCATTTTCCATGGGACACTATTTGGCAAGGAGTTGGATGGAGTTTTCAACCAGTGTCAGTTCGCCATAGGTTCTCTGGCTCGCCACCGCAGTGGCATCACTGTTATTAAGACCCTCAAGAATAGGGAGTATGCTACGCGTGGGATACCTTTTATTTATAGTGAACAAGACAGCGACTTTGACCATCAGCCCTACATCATCAAGGCTCCCGCTGACGAGTCGCCCATAGACATCCAACGAATTGTCGACTTTATGTCTCATTTCTCTATGCGTCCTGAGGACATTCGCAAAACTGTCGAGCATCTTTCATGGAAAATTCAGATGCAGCAGGTCGTGGACACAGTGCAACGTGTGAACCAATCTCCCAAAACTGCTCCCCATGGATAAGAAACCTTTGAAGATAGTCTATCTGACGCCGGCTCTCTATATGGCTGGTGGGGTAGAGCGGGTGCTCTCGCTCAAAGCCAGTTATATGGCCGAGCATTATGGCTATGATATCACCATTATCTTGACGGAGGGCAAAGGAAAACCGATGTTTTATCCTTTGTCCGACAAAATCAAAGTTATTAATCTTGACATTAACTTTGAGGAGTTGTGGACCTGCTCTTTTGTGAAGAAGGTCTTCATCTATCTTAAAAAACAGCGGATATATAAGCGGTTGATAACTCAAGAATTGATGCGCCTTCGACCAGACATCACTGTTAGCCTGTTGCGTCGTGAAATCAATTTCCTAAATGATATCAAGGATGGTAGTCGTAAGATAGGAGAGTTGCATATCAATCGCGCCAACTATCGCAATTACAATGCGGAGGGCACCAACTATGTGAAGCGATTGTTTGCCAAATGGTGGTCTCACAATTTGTTAAGTCACTTACATCGTTTAGATACCTTGGTCGTGCTGACAGACAAAGACCGTGAGGCTTGGACGGAACTGGAACATGTCGTGGTTATTCCAGACCCATTGTCGTTTGTTCCACAATTCAAGAGTCCCTTGGTGGATAAACGAGTCATCGCAGTTGCCCGTTATTCTCACGAGAAAGGCATCGATCTGTTATTGAAGGCTTGGGCTGAGGTTCAGAAACATCAACAGGATTGGAGACTGGATGTTTTTGGAGATGGAAATCGTGCCCCTTACGAACGATTGATGGATCAGTTGCACATTGACCGCAGCCGTTGTCAGTTACACGGTCGTACAGACGATGTCGAAAAAGAATACTGCCACAGCAGCCTCTTTGCCCTTAGCTCTCGTTTTGAAGGTTTTGGTATGGTCATTACCGAGGCAATGGCTTGTGGGCTGCCAGTCGTTGCTTCCGATTGTCCTTGGGGGCCGCGTAGCATCATCAAAGATGGCGAAGATGGTTTGTTGGCTGAAAATGGAAACGTGGATGATTTGGCATCAAAACTTTGTTTGTTAATGAGTGATGAGCAAAAGCGGAACGATATGGCCAAAGTGGCATTACAGAATGTTCAGCGGTTCAGCTTGGAAAAGATTGCCCTACAGTGGAAAACGTTGTTTGAATCAAATATGACAAAATAATTTCATTCGACTATGAATTACGAAGTAACCATAGGTATTCCTGTTTACAATGCGGAGAAATTTATCCGACAGGCTTTGGAGTCAGCATTGGCTCAGACTTTTGAAAGTCTTGAGTTTTTAGTGCTTGATGACTGTGGCACAGACTCTTCAATGGATATTGTTCGCGAGTATCAGCAAAAACATCCCCGAGGCAAAGATATTCGTATCGTGCGACAACCTCATAACATGGGAATCGGTGCTGCTCGTAACCGTATATGGGAAGAAACTCAAGGCCGTTACCTCTACTTTATGGATGCCGACGATATAATCCCTCCTACGGCCATTCAATTGTTGTATGATAAAGTGTTACGCTATAATGCAGAGATTGTATGTGGCTCTCATGAACGTATAGAATTGTACGGGAAAGAAGAGAAACATTTTTTGTGCTGTTATCCAGACCGCCTATTTCTTCAGGAAGACGAGTTTGCCCTATGGGCTTATGAGAAGTATGACAATCTGAAAGCAATGGTGTGGAATATGTTGATAGCCGTAGATGTCTATCGGAATAATCACTTAAGCCATTTGACCATTAACTATTGGGAGGATTTTATGTTTACCATGAATTTACCATTGTATGTCAGTCGTGTGGTCTTGGTATCAGACGTTACTTATTCTTATTATTGCAGAAATGGTTCTATGTCAAACTTTGGCTCTCGCCATCGAATAGCGAAAGAGGAAATAGAACAAACGATTCATGCGTTGCAGCAAACTAAAGTCCAACAGGACTGGATACGTGGCAAATGCTATTATGATTTTCGAATGTACAAGCTGATGGTGACGGACTTTTATGTCGTATGTACAATACTGCGTCAATCAAAAGCAATTGTACCCGCATTTTCAAAAAAAGAAATTCGTGACGTGATGCATTCTACATTTTCATTTAGAGAGGTATTTCATGCACGCCATCGTCGTATATCTTGCATGTTTTTCTATGTGTTAGGTGTGTTACCGCCTGCAGTTTCAGTAATGCTCATGTGGATGATAGGGAAAATGAAAGGATTGATTTAAATTGACTATACTATGAAGGTTAAAAGTGTTGTGTTACAGATTGCAAGAAACTTTAGGCGTTTTGTGTATTATATCTATAATAGACCATTAAAAGGCGTTTTAGATGAAGGAATTTCTTGCCAAGTAGAAGACCCAAGCAGTGAAATGACCCATGGCGATGTGATTCATCCATGTGTACGATATATTGAAGAAGGGTTTGAGGGACATCATTGGTGGATGGTATATACTCCTCTTTATAATTGGAATGACAAATTAGAGAACCCTCGACTTTGTTACTCTGATGCAGAGAAAGGTGAAACACCTAGGATGTGGAGATATTATTGTACAATTAAGGATTGTCCTTCTGAAGGATATAATTCTGATCCCACTATGTTGTATTATGATGGTCATTTGTATATATGGTGGAGAGAGTGCCATACTCCAAGAACCAAGCAGTCGGGGTGCTATTATGCCGTAGTTGGTTGCTGTGTCAAAGACCATGTTGTCGTCCCTATGAATCAGGTACAAATAGTAGAGAATAATATATATATTGATAAAGAAGTATGTCCAACTGTAATGTCTGCAAAAGATGGATTCAGAGCCTATTCCCTGCATCAGCGTTATGAACCACTTTCGTTTCATTGTCTCCCTGACAAACTATTGCGAGGATTATTGAAATTGTGTGATATAGCAAATACATTTCGGCTATATAGTCGTATCAAGTGCCGAGGTGTAGCAATATGGAATGGAAAGCCAGGGAAACCTTTAAAGTATATGAAGACAGTGCCGATAAAAGGTGTTCACAGACTTTTCCAACCATGGCACATGGACCTTTTTACAGATTCTGTTGAGGAAAATGGAATGCTATATGCTGTCGTCCAAAGTAACGAAAAGTTTGCAGATCTTTATCTGACTTGGAGTCAAGATGGTGAACAGTTTACGTGGTGTGATGTCCCCCTTATAATGGGCCAAACAGAGAGTATGAAGGGCTTGTATAAGTCGACGGCTCAGGTTGTAGATGGAGTGTTCTATTTGTTCTATACAGTTCAGGACTCTAAAGACAAAGCACTGCATGGGCTTTATGTTACGACCATGAACTGGGAGGAATTACGAGGCAAGGTTATAACTTAAAGTCGGCATTTACAATGAAATGATTCTGCCCTCCAACAGTATATTTGTAGGGTTCATCTCCTCGCGTAAAGTCAATGATATCATACTGCTTTTCTTCTATCATTTTGTTAATAAAGGCATTTAAGGAGATGATACCGGGAGAATAACGTGAGTATTGCAAGTCAACGCCTGCTGCAATGACTGAAATCTGACGATGCTCGTCATCAATAAGATAGAAGAAAAAACTGCTTAGTTTGTTATCGATATAGGTGGTCAGGAAATGCCCGTCATTATAGCAGATAAAGGGCAAATATGGCTTGAAATGGAATGTTAGCCGATGCATAATACGATATTTCAAAAGGCGAAGTTTGGAAATGTGTTTGAACTTTTCTACCCAACGCTGTTCACGCATGTTGCGACATAGTTCTTTATCAGTATCTTTGTCGTCGAAAACAAAACGCACTTCCTTGCCATCTTTTTTTAATCTATTATGAGCTGTACGAATATTCTGGCGTGCATTCTTACTAAGCATTTTGCTATAGCTTTCTAATGTGTCAGGAAGTTCCAATGCAACACAAATGCCTTTATTCCCTTCTCCAAGATTCATACAGGATTGAAGAAAACGATAAGATAGTGCGCTCTCCTTAAGTTCGCTAAATTTGAAAGAGTGAACCTTATATTTGTCAACAACACTTTTAAGTAGGAACATAAGTGCGTTACTATCAAAGTCTTTATAGATAAAGTTTAGATAGTCAGACCAGCCTTCTCTGCCTAAAAAATAGATGCCTTTCTTGTTGACCCATTTGAAAGTTTTAAAAACGACCCATAGGGGGGCAATCAAAATCGCCTCATTATCTCGTTTGACAACAGCAAAAATAGAAGTGAAATCTGAGGTGTCTTGGGGAACGTAACAATTATTTAACATGGTATACCAGTTATACGACTGGAAGTAGGTCATGTCCTGACCTTTTTCCAAGTTCTTCCAGATAGTTTCAAGTTGTGATAGTTTTTCTGGACTATAATATGTTATGGAATAATTCATGTTTATATATGTTTACGTATGATTAAGACCTTATTACTTCTTTTTTTTGCAAAAGTACAAATAAAAATTCATTCTTCCAAATTTTATTTTATAATTGCATTTCCAAAATTGATAGGCTATGGCAAAATGGTCAGATAAAGCCGTTGAAGTGGTTAGTGCAATAAGCGGTATTTAGCAAAAATCGCTTAGTATAACCACCTTTTTACTGTTTTTTTTGGTTAGTTGACTAAACTTTTGTATATTTGCACTCAAATCAAGCCAAAATATAATGATAATGGAAGCATTATTTAAGAAGCATCAGATAGCTGATATTCTTAATTCTTATATATTGGCTGATTACTTAGAATTCCCTATTGGAAAAAAGTTGCCTATCTGGCTGATGGGATTTATGTACTAAATTTGGTAACCAAGATATATTTCCATTATGGCACATTGGTACGAAAAATATATGAGTATTTACGGGAAACCTTTTAGCGAGGTTCCCCAGCATATCGTTGATGAGACTCGTGAACGGCTGGCGAAATTGCAGAGCCCGGAACCGCTGGCTTCGATAGTTGTTATAGGCTATAACGAGGAACGTCATCTACAGGCTTGTCTTTGGGCTATTAGTGAGATACAATGTAAGTATCCCGTAGAGATTATCGGTGTCGACAACGACTCCAAAGACCGGACGGCTGAAATATATGAGAAGTCAGGCATTCCGTACTATACCGAGTATCAACACAGTTGTGGCTATGCCCGCCGTTGTGGGTTGCAGCATGCCAAGGGACGCTTCTACTTTGATGTAGACAGCGATACACTCTATCCACCGCACTATTATGAGGTGATGTTGGAGCACCTGATGAAACCTGGGGCCAGTTGTGCTTCAGCGACATGGAGCTACTTCCCCGACGAAAACCATAGTCAGCTAAGCTTGCGACTTTTTGAGATGGCTCGAGACCTCTTCCTCTGGGTACAGCATTTTAAGCGTCCGGAGCTATCGGTTCGTGGCTTGGTGTTTGCTTATAATGCCGACTATGGCCGCAAAGAGCCATATAGAGTAGATATTATCCGTGGCGAGGACGGCTCTATGGCGCTCAATCTGAAGAAGTATGGTCGGATAGTCTTTGTTCGTGACCGCCGCTGTCGGGCCATTACAGGCTATGGCACTATTGGCCAGCAATCTATGTGGCAGAGTTTTGTGAATCATGTCAAGGTGCAGATGAAAGGTATCGGACGCATTTTCTACAAAACCGACCATTACGAGGACGAGGACGATAATCTGGTAAAGAATAAGTGACGCTTATGATGAGCATTTCTATTATCATACCTGTCTATAACGTAGCTCCCTACATCAGGCGTTGTCTGGAGTCTGTGATGTCTCAAGATGCCGTTGAGGCTGATGTCGAATGTATTTTGGTGGATGACTGTGGACAAGATAATAGTATGGAGATAGCCAGAGAGGTGATGGCTGAATATCAAAGTTCTATCCGTTTCCATGTGGTGACTCACGACAAGAACAGGGGACTTTCTGTGGCTCGAAATACAGGTTTGGAACATGCTACGGGGGATTATGTTCTGTTTGTTGATTCTGATGACTACCTGTTGCCAGACAGCCTGTGCTATTTGCTTGACGGTCAACGTCGGCATCCTGATGTGGACATGATTGTGGGTAATGTCAAGGACTGGAGTGGTAATTTGATTCTACATTTGCAGGAAGATGCATGTCTGCTGACAGATCCCGACGAGTTCTTCGGCAAAATGCTGCACCATCAGATATACCTTCACGCATGGAATAAACTGATTCGTCGTTCCGTATTGGTGGAACATAATATACGTTTTATAAAGGGCATTTTGTTTGAAGACCAGTCTTGGTCGTATATGCTTTTCTCCCATCTGTCGTCCGTATTGCTGATGTCAAAAGAGACCTATTCCTACACTTGCAATCCGGCATCCATCGTCAATTCCACTTATACGCAAAAGAAGGTTGATATGGTAATTCATAGCTATACAGTTTCGTCCAACTTCCTGCTGGATCATTGTCCAGACGGTGCTCGCTACCGTCGGAATATGACTGTCGATTACCTGTTATTTATTGCTAATTTTCTTCTTAATGGTGTCGATTTACTATTGAAGCATACTGCCAGTATTACTGTGGCTCACGACTTTCTGACGGTAAGACGTCGGTTACTGTTTCGCGCCCTACGGAACGGCCGCCTGTTGTTGGTCAGCTTCTTTCTTTTGCAGTTCTGGCCATTTAGTATGCTGCAGAAACTTCGCATATTCCGTCGCCAGTATTACAATATTGAGTCGGGCATTAATCTCTTGTCCCACCTAACTGATTTCCTTCATAGAAAATGAATATTCTCTATATACTCCCTCTACTCTCTTCGGTCGGTGGCCAAGAGCGAACCCTGACGGATAAGGCTAATTGGCTGGTACGCCAAGGTCATCATGTGCTGATGGTGACTTACGAACATGAAGGCCCTCTGGCTTATCCGATAGATGATGGAGTGAAACACAAAGACCTGTGCTGCCATTTTTTTTCACTTTATAGTATTCCATTATATCGCCGTCCGTGGGCGGCTTTGAAGATGAAAAGGCAATTTAGGGAAAAATTGACCTTACTCGTGAAGGATTTCCGTCCTGATGTGATGGTCATTGCCATACCTAACACAGAAAATTTTCTTCCCGACATCATCCAGGTGGCAGGTGATATACCTGTTATTATCGAGTCACACCTTGCGCATGGTCATCAGGTTATCCGTCGCGGTTTCACCGAAAAATGGCTGTACTATATCTTCCCGCCTCAAAAGGCTATTGCCAAAGCCCGTCTCCTTATTGCTTTGACTGAGGGCGATGCGGCCTATTGGAAAAAGATGGTGTCAGATGTGAAGGTAATTCCCAATCCACTTTCTTCTGCATTCTTACCTTATACAATTCATCATAAGCATCAATCGAAGTCTAGCCATCGCATCATTGCTGTAGGTCGTTTGGCTCCCCAAAAACGCATGGACCGACTGATAGCTGCTTTTGCACAATTGTCGGGGAGGTACCCCGAGTGGACACTCGATATTTTCGGTGAAGGCGAATGCCATGAGTCGCTGTCGCAGCAGATACATCGTCTGCAGCTTGCTGACCGCATCCGACTGTTGCCACCAACAAGTCATATTGCCGAGGAGTACGAGAATAGTGATTTCTTTGTTCTCAGTTCTGACTATGAGGGCTTTGGCTTGGTCATTATAGAGGCTATGGCGTGTGGATTGCCGGTAGTGGTGACGGATTGTCCTCATGGCCCGTCAGAAATCATTGATGATGGAAAGACGGGGCTGTTGAGTCAGATGAATGTAAAGGATTTGGCAGAAAAGATAGAGTGGATGATGACACACGAAAAAGAGCGAGAGGAAATGGGACTTCGAGCTCATAAGGCTTCAGCACGCTATCAATTAGAACGTGTTATGCCTCAGTGGTTGGCTGCTTATCAGTTCGTTTTAAACCAATAAACAAGACAAGATTTAATACCTATATATTTTAGATAGCCAGAACGTAGGGCACGCCAGAAAATAGCAGGTTTTTCTTTGAACGGAATGAGATGGGCTGTATAAAAGACCTTACTTAAAGTATAGCGAAGGAATTTATGGATGATGGGTGCCTGACTAAAACGTAACAACTCGTCAGCAACGGTTAGATAGCAGCTTATGTTGCGTTTTGAAAAGGTGATTCCCATAGTGGAAGATTGGCGAATGCGATGGTTAATAAAGCTATGCTTCAAACAGAAAATATTGTTGCTACTCAAAGTGAGAATTGTTGTAAATAGCTCATCTTCATGAATGATACCTTCAAAGAAACGAATTCTCTTGCTCTCCAAAAAGTCTCGACGGATAAACAAAAGCCATACGACACAATTATGTACTCTTTTGTCCAGCATTAGATTTAATAGGTATTCTCCTTTATAGGCTTTTCTCTCTTCTGTAAGGTGAGTGCGTTTGGTGTTCCACGAGGTTCGGCAGATACCTTCTTTAGAGAAGGAATCACCGTCAAAGAAGATAAAGTCTGCTTTGTTGCTTTCTGCAGATTCATAACATTCTTGCAGGGCACTATCTGTGCTTAAAACGTCGTCAGAGTCCATCATGTAGATGTACTGACCTTTTGCATATTGTAGTCCAAGATTTCTGGCTGCTGACTGTCCTTTGTTTTCTTGCGAGAAAACGATAATCCTTGAGTCCTGTTGTTGATATTTTTTTATGATGTCTTCGCTGCAGTCTGTCGAGCCATCGTTAACGGCAATAATCTCAATATCCCTGAGAGTCTGTTGTAAAATAGACTGAAAGGTTTCATCCAAATATGGAGCGACATTATATATAGGTAATATGATGCTGACTTTGGTCATGTAATTGTTATTTTGTGGCAAAGATACGAATTTCTTTTTAATTTATCAAACAAATAATTCAAGAAATATTTGGGAGTATCAATAATATGAAGTATCTTTGCAAAAATATATTGGCTATTAGAGAATAATACGAAATAGAAGATGGAATTGTTTTCCTATAAGTTAAAGATGCGCATTTGGTCATTATTGCACCCAATTCGTTCACTCAAGGCACTGTATTTTATGCGTTATATTGAGCCGACGGACAAGTGGAAGAATTTGATTGATAATAACCCCAGAAAGGCCATTGATATAAAGTGGAATCGCTTCTATAGAAGGAAGTTTCCTTGGAAAAATCCTCGTACACTGAATGAGAAAGTGACTTGGATGGAGGTGATGACAGATACGTCTAAGTGGACAGAATATACTGATAAGTATGAGGTGCGCAAACAGATAGAGTCGCTTGGCTTGAAAGATATCCTTACGGAGTGCTATGGCGTGTGGGATAATATAAAAGATATAGACTTTGATATGCTACCTGATAAGTTCGTTTTGAAATGTACTCACGATTGTGGCAGTACCATCATCGTACGTGACAAAAGCAAGATGAATAAGAAAGCAATTCTCGATTTTCTGGATAAGCATGTTTCTGTCAGATATGGCTATGAGTCCTGTGAACCTCACTATACAAGTATCAAACCTCGTATCATGGCGGAAAGCTTGATAGAGATGGACAACACCGCTGAGTTCTCTTCAGAGACAACGGTTGACCATAAAATTAGATGTATTGACGGTAAAGCACAGTATGATATGGTTTGCTACGATCGGAGTCTGGAAAGTGGCAGTGGAGGACAAAAGACAGTTTATGACCTCTATGATATTCATACTTGGACACCGATGCGTCAATATTTGGCAGATTCAGGTGTAGAATACAAGGACGTCCCACGACCGGAAAATCTGGAAGAGATGATTGCTATAGCTGAGAAGATAGCCCAAGGATTCCCGCAGGTGAGAGTAGACCTCTATAATGTGAAGGGAAAAATCTATTTTGGAGAGATGACATTTTATGCTTTCTCGGGAATGAACAACCATTTCACAATGGAATTCCAGCGTATGATAGGCGACAGATTACAATTACCAAAGGCATGCTAAAGTTCCTCTATGGCTGAAAAGAAATTCTGTGCAAATGTTTCTTTGTTGAATAGATGGGCACGTTTGAGGGAGACTTTTGCCATCAATTCCCGTTTCTCAGGATGATGATAGAGGTATAAGATGGATGATGTTAGATTTTCAGTTAGTTGTTGGTCTGTTTCAAGAAGGATCGCATTCTCTTCGCTAACCTCTTCGGGAATTCCACCACGACGGGTTGTGATAATTGGTAATCCAATAGCTTGAGCTTCAAGCTCTGTAGTTGGAAATGGGTCATTCCATATTGAGGGAATGACAGCGATGTCTGCCTGTTGTAGATAGCTGGGCATCTTTTCATATGGTATGAATCCCGTAAAAATGATTCTATCTTGGATAATTTTAGCTTTGTCTTTAAGCTGGCGAATGAATTCGTTATCATGATTGACGTCTCCAAAAAAAGTACCGCCTATAATCATTAGTTTGATATCTGGATAGGTTTTTAATTTGAGCATAGCGTCAATTAGCTCGGAAACGCCTTTTTCTTTGTTGATACGTCCGCTATACACCATTATAAAATCATCATTAGAAAAACCAAGATCCTTGCGACTAATAGTGCAACTTTCATTGACAGTAAACTTTTTGATATCTATGCCGTTGTGTATGGTTTGTATTTTTTCGGATGGTTGGATGGTTGCTACTCGTCCTTTTATATAATCTGAAACAGTAAGTATTTTAACAAGACTATTGAATACGATATCGTGATATTTGGAATCAGAATGAAGCAATTCATTATGAAGATGAAGAATAAGATTCTTATATCCTCTTTGGCTCAGTTTATAGGTATAGCCAGGACAGTTCTCTAAAATGATATAATCATAATTAGTTTTCTTGAGTCGTCTGTATACTTTCTCAAAAAAATACTCAATAAAGTAGTTGTAATAGTTTGAAGATGAATGTAGATACTTGTAAAATCTTCTCGCAATTCTAGCTCGTAGACTTGTGGTATCAATATAGACGTAATGATTGACTTCAGATGCCAATGCAGGATGTGTATCTACTTTGGCATCCCAGGGGCTGAATACAGTAATGTCGTGGAGTTTCTTGTGGTTATTGTATTCAAGATAGAAATCTATCAGATTTTCCACGGCTCCACCTTGTACGGCCGGTATGGGTAGCATCCCACAGGTCAATACTGCTAATTTCATAGGCTTATTGAGTTTATTTGGTTAGTCTTAATTTGTATAAAACACGGTCTTTCCATTGGTAGTATTTCGTCATCAACGAACGATTCCGGCAGAGCCAGCGAAGTTGAAGATTGACAAAATGCTTGGGATAGTCGATGATGGCGTTTGGCGTTACAAGGAAGTGGCTGTAGTCGGTTACCTTGTCTTTCATGAAGCTACGGTGTTGGAAGTGGGCGTAGAGCGATTCCTTCCTTTCCAGTTGCCCATGATGGAATCGCAGCATAAAGAGTTTGTTGCCGATATGCTCGAAGATGACTTGTTGCCATCCTCTTGTCAAGCTGTTGAAATGGTACGACTGCTTGGGTTTGGAGGCATTGTCGAAAGGCCACTCCAGCCAGCAGTCGTCAGGACGGCAGTCGCGCCATTTGTCGCTGCACCCGTTGTGGCCAAATTCATCGAAGAATGTAATCTTGCTGGTGGTGAAGGCGTCCTGAAAGTTTTGATAGCCCTCAGCCAGCTTCATGAAGTACGTGTTTGTTTCTTCATCATTATGGAGTAGGGTGAGATGGCCCCATCCTAACAGGAATTTGTGTGTTAGAACGTCTTCTGTAAGGAAAGCACGCAGGTCACCGTATACTAAGTCAAGGTCGCCAAATCCCCAGAAATCATATTCCTTAATATAATCCTGCAGTATATAGCCGTATGCCTGTTTGTATTCGCATAGTTTGTAGGGGCGGTCAAGCACTATTGGGAAGTCGAAAGCCTGCTGAACGATCTTCTGAAAGTCTTCAAACTGCATCTTGTGGACGATGATGTTCTCGGCGGGTTCCACGTCGGCATCTGTAAAGAACATGAAGTCAACTGTCGGGTTCTTTAATGCAGAGGCACGCCACATCTTATATTGTACTGGCAAGATGCCAAAATAGGGGAATATGATGACGATAGATTTCATGGACTTTTGATGTTTTATTGCAAATATAATAATTATAGATGTAATAAAAGTGCTTAAGGCTTTCTTTTCGCCCGAAAGCTAACCAATGACTTTCGGCGGTTGTATAGAATAGCATTACTCGTCGTGAGCACTCATGTTCTTGATGAACAGATTGACAAGATGCTTGGTGATAAAGGTATGTCTGACGGCATGGCGTACCTTGCCTGCCAATGAATCCTTACCACCAGATGACTTGGCCGCCTCTGCCTCTGCTGCTGCCACTTGCTGCTCGCGCTGGTCAATCTTGGCACGCAAGCTCTTTGATGCGTGATTGTAAAGGAACTTATAGCAGGGCACGGCAGCCTTCATAATATAAGGTGTGAGGAAGGTGGTCACCACACTGGCTGCCACGATGATGGGATAGATGATGGGATTGAGAACCCCCAGGCTGGTACCCAGCGAAGCGATGATGAACGAGAACTCGCCAATCTGTACGAACGAGAAGCTGGTCAGCATGGAGTCGCGCATGGTCTGACCGCCCCACCAGCAACCCAAGGTGCCAAAGAGAATCATTCCGATGATA
>OCTW011023120.1_pt1 | contig 14100 bp, 7 predicted proteins | sample 1539671 | NCBI WGS metagenome assembly OCTW01 (sample SAMN02144230, study PRJEB22623) | gut metagenome | biome: sheep rumen | host: Ovis aries | place: New Zealand | reverse complement strand
CTTGCTTATACTTGTCCAAGCTTTTTACAATTACAAATCCACATCCAAGTATCCACCAATACTCTTTATTTATTGTGAGTTTATAGTTCCAAGTTCTCACTTACGCATTTTGTATAAATAGACCGTTTACACTAATACGAGCATATTTTATAGCATCGGCTTGCTAAACCAAGAACTTTTATAGAGGTTCTGCATATCTCTAAAACAATAAAAAAACACCTGCAACTTTTAACATTGCAAATGCTTTCTATTTTTCTATTCAATTAAATAAAATGTGAAACATTTTGCTCTATTTTAGAGTATTTTGTTTCACATTTTTGTTTATATAATATATTTATTGTTTATTATTTCATTTAAAGTATTCTTTACTTCACTAATTTCTATTTTATATTTGTCATTTAATACATATTTGTTTTGCATATTATCAAATTCCTTTAATAAATCTTCATTAAAGTCTTGTTTCAAATATGTAAAATCTTTTATTTTAATATTTGCATCTATTCCACCTTTTCTAATGCTTTCTTCTTGTCTTTTATATGAAATTAGCTTTTCTAATTCATCTTTGTTTTGTAACAATTCTTTAATTTCCTTTGTTTGTGCTAGTATTGTAATATCATACAAATGCTTTGATGTATCTTTATACATATTTCTAATATAATAAAACTCTGCTGCAAAAACCTTATCTATAAACATTCTTTCTAGCTTAATAATGTTTATATCAAAATTCGATATTCCAAATTGCTCTTTTAATATCTTTCTTTCACTTTCATTGGCTAGTTTATATATAAGTGGCTCAATATTATATCTTTTATATGGCTCACTAACAGTAAAAGATGTTGCTTCTACTTGTATAATTCCTGCTCTATGTAGTGGATCTTTGCTAGTATCGTAAATAGAATTGTATCTGTATATTCCTGTAACACTTCCTTTATTATCAATGCACTCATCTTTTGATAATTCTAAACCTTCTATTTCATAACCTAGAGCTGATTCCTTTAGTCTATTTTTATTTTTAGTATTTGATTGTTCTGGAATAACTTTTACTGTTAAGTCTATATCTTCTGAAAATCGATTCATTGTATCTAATATTTTATAGACTGCTGTTCCACCTTTAAAATATGCCTGTAACTCATCTTGATTTTTTGATAATTCTTTCAATATTGTACATACATAATAATCTTTTTCAATAATATCAGAGTCTATTCCAGTTCTTGTATTTAAGTTATCAATAAATTCTCTAAATAATTCTTTGTTTAAATGTAAATTCATTTTCATCTCCTATCTTGCTAGGACAAGTATTTTGTTTATTACAGTTCTACTTTTTGTATCCATAGCATATTTAATTATCTTTTCAAAATCTAAATTGTTTTCTTCAATGAAATTATAAATTATTTCATCAGGATTATCTACTTCAATTCCAATGTTGTCCTTGTTTTCTATTAAATCAAATAATTGTAAATATTTATAATTTTCATTATTTATCGCCATCTTCGGTTTTCTAATTATAACATTTAAATTTTTATTTTCATATTTGTTAAAATTTTTACATTCATTTGTAGCAATATCTATAATATTTGGAACTTGAGTAGTTAAATGAGCTTCATTAAAAAGTTTAGCTCCAGTAACATATCCTTTTACATTTCCATCTTTGTCCATTATATATTTATATTGAATAATTTGCCTATTGCCTAATAACATTTTTCCAAATATATTTTCATTTGGTATATAATAAATACCTTTATATGCTGTTTCTATTATACCTTCTTTATTCATTCTATTTAAAATTGCTTTAATATTATTGAAAACCTTTTCTTTATCTTTTTCGTTATAGAATTTAATAATGTATTCTTTAATTTCTTCAATAAAAATCGGTATTCCTTTTTCATTCTTATTTATATATTCTAACACCATATTATAGCAATTCATTTTTCTCACCTCTTTATTACTATTTTATGATTATTTTTGTATTTTATTCATATTTTAGTAATATTTTAGCACTTTTTTCGCTATCTGTCAAATATTTTTGGTGTTTTAACTTTCTATTCAATATGTATTGTGCATTTTTTGACTACTTTATTGTGCAAATTTTGAGTATTTTATATGTTTTCAAATTTTTCAGTCGACACTTTTTAAAAATAATATTGTTTTTCATTACGAATTTTTTTCGCTTATGGAACTTTTTCGTAATCAATTTAAATGTTTGCATTTTCGCTAATCATAAAAACTTCACTTTGTTCGTTTTTATTGCTCCAATGCATAAGTTATCTGTAAAGCTCGTTCCTCGCTAACAGCTAACTTAAGAGTATCAATATTTTATAGGTGTATTGTTGTTGTGTACATTTTTTTATTTTATCTAGATTTCAAGCATATTTACTGAAAACTGTCCACAGTAGCAACACTCATGTGTGTACTGCCCACCGTTTTCTCTTGTTCCTGGCAAATATGCTTTTATATATCCTGGCTCTAATTTGCTTTTTTCAAAAGGAGGGTCAAGAAGTTTTATTAAACCATTCTCTTTATCTACTAAATGATTTTCTAGGCTTTGCATTGCTATTTTCTTTTTTTCACTTTCTCCCGCCTTTGAAATTACAGACCAGCTCTGGGCAATTCCATCTATTTTGCATTCTTCATTTTGAAGAGTTCCTAAAATCTGTCCATCATCCATAAATGCTCTTCTATACCATCTTCCATCCCAGCCGTTTTCATTTAGCGATTTTTTTAATCTGTCTATTACCTCCTGTATTTCTTCTTTTGAAAGTATTGCTTCATTTTCGTGTTTTTCATTTATTGGAATCCACTTGTTTAAAATATCATATAGGAAAAATCCAAGCCATACACTTTCACCTTTCTTATTTATTCCAACTCTGCTAAGCCCGTCGTTCCAATCTCCCGACCCAATAAGAGGTAATCCATTTTTCCCAAATTTTAAAGATTTCTTTATTGCTCTTTCACAATGAATGAAAATGCTTTCTTTTGTACTACTTTGTTCATGAACATCATATCTTTCATTTACTCCATTTTCTAAAGCATTTCCTGTAACATAAGGTGTTTCTACATTTAAGATTTGATAGTCTCCTGTAAAATTTATATATTCTTCTGTTATATATGCAAGCCATAGCAGGTCATCTGAAAAATTAGTTCTAATTCCTCTTTTTGTTTCATCATGCCACCAGTGTTCAACATCTCCTTCTATAAATTGATGTTTTGAATGTTTTATTATCTGTTGTTTCATTATATTTGAGTCAAAATATTTTAAAGAAATCATATCTTGAAGTTGGTCTCTAAACCCATAAGCGCCTCCGCATTGATAAAACGCACTTCTTGCATATAGTCTACATGAAAGTGTTTGATAAATAAGCCATCCATTCATTAGAATATTAAATGATGTAAGTGGTGTAAATACTTGAACTTTATCTAACATTACAGTCCAATATTTCTTTACCTGTTCCAATTCAGTCTTAGCATTATCAATTTTTGTATATTTATATGCTTTATCTTGTGCATCTAAATTACTTTCTGCACTTCCTAATACAAGTATAATTTGTTTTTCTTCGTAGCTTTCTAATTCTATTTCAAACTCCATTGCAACTATTGGCTCTTTTCCAATGCTATTTTGATTATCTAATGATATTTTTCTTAATGCATCTGGTCTTGATATATTTCCTTTTCCAAAGAAAAATTTTTTATCTCCTGTGTAGCTTTTTATTTTTTCATTTGATGAAACAAAGTCAACTTCTTTAAAGTCTGTGTTTGTTTTATTATGAAATAAAATTATATTGTTACTGCTTTGATATTGCAAATCTACATATCTGTTTGTGTTTATTAGATTTTCTCCTAATACTAATTTTAAATAATAATAAATGTTTAATTTTTTCTTTTTTGGTTCTGAATTTTTAAGACTCAATATAGATATTTTTATAGGATCTTCTTTTGCTACAAATACGGTTAGTTTCTGCTCTACATGATTGCTCGTATGCTCATATTCTGAATAGCCAAATCCAAATTTTGTTTTATAGTCATTTTCATCTGGTCTTGGACTAAGTCCAACAGACCATGTTTTTCCACTTTCTTCTTGAATATATATTACTTCTGATGGTTCATCTGTAACTTGATTATTTGACCAATCTGTTATTTTATTTAATCCACTGTTTTTGTTATATGTGAAGCCTCCTAAGCTGTCTGTTACAAGCGTTCCGAACTCTTTATTTGCAATTATATTACTCCATACTGTTGGAAGTCTATTTTGTCTATTTTGAACTATTAAATATTCTTTTCCGTCTTGTGAAAATCCTCCATATTCATTTTCATATAATAGTTCTTCTGTAACTTCGGGCTTTATATTTTTTATTTCATTTTCTGGAAGTTTTATAAATTTATAGCCTATATTTTTTAATTCGTCTGAATATTCTTCTTCTAAATCTTCTAGCTGTCTTTGAATTGGTCCTTTTCTTGTATCTATTATTACTTTTGCATAAAATTCTAGCAGCTCTTTTTCTTCTGAATCTATTACAAATATTCCTCCTCTTATATTTTGCATATATTCCAGGTTTGCATTTGATATACTATTTTGAATTGACTCTTTAGTATATTTCTCATAACTATTAGGTTCTTCATCTAAAACAACTAAGTCAATTTCTATATTTTTTAATCTAAAAAACTCATAAGCTTTTATAACATCATCTAGTACTTCTGATTCATTGCTATTTTGCATTTCTACTAAAAGTATTGGTATATCTCCTGAGATTCCATATTTCCATAATTTTTCTTTTTCATAAAATTGTTTATTGTAATTCGACTTTTTCTGAATACTGTTCTCAAATAATAAATAAGAAAGCAATTTTTGGTATGTTTCTATTTGCTTTGATTTTAGTCTTAAATATCTTGCTTCTGTTTCTGCTTTTGCTATTGATAGTTCAATTGATTTTTTGATTTTTTCTTCTTGCATATATTCTTTAACATTTTGAATTGCTTCTTCTTTATTTTCATTTGCACTAATTAACAAATTAAGTTCTACTTTTTCTTCTGGCTTTATAGTAATTGTCCTTCTTAGTGCTAAAATTGGGTCAAGTACAAATTGAATTTTTTTAGAAAACGGCTTTGAATCTTTTACAAGTTCTGGTACATTATAATTTCCTCTTCCTTGAAATCTCTCGTTGTCTATTTCATATTCTAAATCCCCTACACAATTTTCTACATTTGTGAATGAGACTGCTAAATATAATCCATTATTTGTATTCTCCCTGTTTTTTCTTTTTATAACAAATATATTTTCATTTTCTAAATATTCAAATGTTAAAAATAAATTTTGAAATGCTGGGTGGCTTGCAATTTGTATTTCTGGTGCAAGGGCTGGCTCAATGCTTGTTGTAATTTCAAGTGTTTGCTGTTTATTTGAATTATTTTGTAGTTCAAGTTTTCTTATTTCTACAGGCTTTTCTGGAGAAATAAATACATCTGTTTTACTTAAAATAAAGTTTGCTTCTTTCTTTATTTTATCTGAATCCTCTGTAAATGATATTTCATATTTTTCCATGTCCTTTGCTTTATTTGCAATCCATACCTCATTATCTTTAATATTTTTTAAGTAGAAAAATATTCCTTCATTTTTATTTATTACATTATTCTTATATTGGCTATAACCGCTTCCATCTACTTTCATTACAACACTATAATTCTCACTTGAAATTACATTTGATATTGGAAATTGTGCATCTGCTCTTTTATATACCCTTTTGCAATAAGTCTCATAATCTTTATATACTATTTTTTCTGGCTTTATTTTTTCTTCTTTTGTCGTTATTCTTTTCTCTGGCATTGTCTCTTGTAGTAATATCTCTACTGCTTTAATTTCTGGATTTAATGAAAATCTTTTTTGCAAAATATTGTTGTTAAATAGATTATTTATTGATAATAAAATTAGTGCTTGATGGTGTGCCATATATGTTTTTACTATCATTTGCTTTTTGGCCTTTACCATTCTTGCTGGAGTAAAGTCTATAGATTCATAAAATCCATACTTTTGATTCATTCCAAGTTCATCTAATTTTTTTAAATTCTGAACTACTTCTTTTGGACTCCTATTTAATGCCATACCCGATGCATAACTTGCAACGACAATATCGTCTTCAAGTCCTCTTTTAAGCCCAAGCCAAGGCAAACCTATTGCCTTATATTGATAATTATTATTTAAATCTTTTAAATAAAATGCTGTTTCAGAAAAGCCCCATGGAATTCCTAGCTTTTTAGCGTATATTTTTTGTTCCATAAGCATGAAATTGCAAGATTCATCTATTAGATTTCCTTCTTCATTTTTCATTATTACATTTGGCATTAAATATTCAAACGCTGTCCCTGCCCATGATAATAGTCCACTATATCCATTCATTTCTGTTAATGTTCTACTTAAAGAGTACCAATGCTTAAGTGGTACATCTTTCTTGCTTATTGCTATAAAGCTTGTTTGTCTTGCCTCTGATGCAAGTAAATCATAATATGATGGTGTTAGCTTATTTTCTTCAATGTTATATCCTATTGAAAAAATATTTTTTTCTGATACATATAGTTTTTTGAAATCTGCATTTGCAAGTTCTACTTCTTGAATTTGCTTACCCGTCCAATTTGGAATAAGTTTTAATAATTTTTCTTTTTCTTCATAACTTAAATTTGAATCATTTTCTATTTTTTCTTTTGCCTGTGCATAAAATGATTTTAAAACATAAATGTATCCAACAAAATTTCCACTATCTACACTTGAAATATACTTTGGTTGCAACGGCTCTAGAGTCTGTATATTATACCAATTATATAAGTGTCCATTCCATTTTGGAAGTCTTTGTATTGTTTCTAACATTTTATTTAAAATATTTAGCGTATCTTCTAAACTTTCATATTTCATATCATAACTTGATATAACACACAAAAGTGCAAGTCCAATATTTGTAGATGATGTTCTATTAACAAATAGTGGTTTTCTATCTTCTTGCATATTATCTGGTGGCAAATAATTATTTTCTTGTGTAATTGTGTCTTTAAAATATTTCCATGTCTTTTTTCCAATTTTGTATAAATATTCTTGCTCATTTTTATTTATTTCGTTTAGTTTGATTTCCTCTTTCTTCTTTTTACTAATTTTCCACATAATAAATGGTGCAATTAACCACAAAAATGATAGTACAAGAAAAACAGTCGATTTATATAATACTAAAGAATAAATTATTCCGGATGACTCCTAATATTATATTTGAAATCATGCTTCTATAGTAATTTAACAAATCTGTTTTTGCAAGTTTTTCAGTCTCTTCTGATGTTGTCCATTCTAAAAGATGTTTTTTACTAATATTTACTCTATATATTGTTTTACAAATTGCATTTAAATTGTTCCAAGCCTTATCTGGAAGTATTATTAAACTAATTATTCCTCTTATAATACTTGCAAGTAATGAATTTATTCTTGGTGCAAATGTTTTTTGCATATTTTGACCTTGTTTTCTGTAAATAATTCTGTTTATAACCTCTAATATTGTTGGAAACATTACTGAAATTATTATAAAAGCAAATATTCCTTGAAACTTAATTTTATATAATATATTTAATATGCAGATTAATATAATTTCAATTAAGCTAAAAATTGGAGTTACTGCACGAATTAAATTATCTATTATTTTATATCTAGACAATGAATTTAATGGATTTTCTTTTCTTATTTCTTTTTTATCTACAATTTTTTTATTTGCCCATTTTGCTATTTGAAAATCTCCACGAATCCATCTATTTTGTCTTTGTTTTGAGCTTAAATAACTTGTTGGGTATCCATCCATTAACATTATATCACTTGCTAAGGCGCATCTCAAGTAATTTCCCTCTAACAAATCATGACTTAATACAGTATTTTCTGGGATTTCATTGCTTAACACTTTTGAGAATATTCTTAAATTATATATACCTTTTCCTGTGAAAATACCCTCATCAAAATTATCTTGGTAAACATCTGAAATTGCATTTGTATATGCATCTGTTCCACCGTTTCCTGCAAAGACTTTGGTAAATGTATTTTTATTTGCCGCATCTAATGTTATTCCAATTCTAGGTTGAATCAGTGCATGCCCATTTATTACTACATCTTCCTTTTTATTTAATATTGGTTTATTTAAAATGTGTTCCATTGCACCTATTAGCTCTGTTGCAGAATTTAAAATTAATTCTGTATCTGCATCTAATGTAATTATATATTTTATATTTTTCTTTATTTTCTTATATTCATCTTCTTTTTTGGAGTCTACCTCTAGCGTGTTTACTCTAAATGGATTTTCTATGTTATTTAGCAAATATTCGTTAAATTGGTTTAGTAAACCTCTTTTTCTTTCCCATCCTAAATAACATTCTTCTTCGCCATTCCAATTTCTTTTTCTATATATAAAATGAAATTTTTGAAACTCTTTACATTTATATTTTTCATTTAATATTTTTACTTGCTTAAGGCCTTCTTCTATTACTTCTTTATCAAATGGCTCCTCTTTATTTTGTCCTGATGAACAGTCTCCAAGTAGTGCAAAATAAAGGTTTTCGCTCTTATTTGCTAAATAATATACTTCTAATTTTTGAATTAGATCTTTTACTTTTTCTTTGCTTTTCAAAATTGTTGGAATTACAACAAATGTTGAGGCACTTTCTGGCACACCATTTGACAAATCTATTTTTGGAATAAGTTTTGGTTTAACAACTTTGCCTAATACATATTGAATTGTTTGAACTACAATTTCTTGAACTGGCAGAATTAAAAATAAACCAAACAATATTGTTATAGCTGTATTTTTAATTTTATTTTCTACTATTGACATATAAAACATATCAATTACTAAACTTATTGCCCAGATTGAACAAATATACAAATTTACCTTTGTTTCTATTAATTGTTGCTTTTTTTGTTTTTGGCCGAGCTCTTCATAAAGTTTTTGTTTTCCATTTGAAATTAGATAATAACCTATATGAGATTCTTTTGTATTTTCTTGTCCTTCCATTGAAAGTTTTAAAGCTTTTTTTACAATATATATTTCTGCTATTTTTGTTTTTTTAGCTATTTCTTGTATTGAATTTCTATATTCTTCTCTTGTTTTTAAATCCATTTTAGGATAAACTCCTGCTGGATCTTGTTTTAATACTTCTTCTATTTTATTGCTTTGTTCAAAAACAGTTAAGAAATCCATTCTAACAAGCTCTTTAATGCTTGTTATGCAATTTGCCATTGCAACTTTTTTGAGTGCTATATCATAATGTTCTTTTCGTATTACTTCTTCTATTGATGTTCCCATTTTATTTACTTGTTCTTCTAATACATCTATAAATGGATTTGCAATTTTGCCTTGCATTTTTAGTCTGTATGATAAGTACTCAATAAAAGGATATTTCATTTCTCCATATCCTTTAACTTTTGTCCTATATTCTGACAGATTTTTGAATTTTAATTGTTGCTTTTTTTCAACTAATCTTTCCAAAATATTTTCTGCTCTGTATTTTTGCATTTGACTATAATATATTTTTTCACATATATTTGTTATATTTTGAATTAAAGCTATTTGCATAAATATTCCAATGTTCCATATTTCTTCCATGCTTAATGTTTTCTTCTTTTGATATGCTGAAAGAAGAGAGCTTAAGTTCTTCGAGTCTATTTGATTATCTGTATAATTTACAATTTTTGCTGCAAGCACATAGATTCTTGCAAATCCTGCATCTTGTCCATTTGCTATTGATACAAATTCTCTATATTTTGAGAGTGTCATATTTTCTTTTATCGTTTTTACAGTTTCCTCTATAATATAAAAATTGTCTAGAAGCCATTCTCCTGCTGGATGTATTGGAATTCCTATTTTTATGTGCTCATTTAATAGATGATAAGTTTCTTCTATAATTGTAAAATTTTCTTCTAACTTTGGAATAGGATATGTGTTTCTATTAGATGTTTTTTGCAAAATATGGTCTGATGCTAGTTTTTCTAGGTATTGTTCTAATTGTGCCTTATTTAGTGATACTGAATTATTGTTTAAATTCCTATATTCCATTTAAAAAATTCCACTCCTTTTATAATAATGTTTTACACATATTATTTACAAAGTGTGGAAAATCTATGCATTATTCAAAATCTTCTAGTCTCTTATTTAAGTTTTCCTTTCCAATTATTTTTATTCCATCTTCAAGTTCTTTTCTGTCTGTATCTGGCAAATATGCTGTTACAATGTCTGTTGTTTCTTGCATTTTTTCGTTTCCTTCTGAATCTTGAGTATATATAGAAATATATCCTTTATTGTCTCTCAAAATGTAATGTTCTTCACATACTTCTTCTTTTTCTTTTGAAAGTACAACCTCTTCTTCTAAAAATTTCTCTATTTGCCATTCTGCAAATGCTTTTCTTATTTCATCTTCAGTTTTATTTACAAGTTCCTCTGAAATTTTTTCTTTTTTTTCTATTGTATGTCCACAGTTTTTATAATAAGTTTTAAAAATTAAAATTGTATTAGGTGTTGTCTTCCTTTCCTTGGCATCTGTTGTTACAATATGAACTGAATTGTCAAGTTCATTTTTATAAGCAAGCCTTTCTTCTTTTGCCTTTTCTTTATTTTTTTTTGTAATTAAAACTCCTACAGTTATGCCAAGTGCAATTATTAAAATACCCAAAAAAATTAAAATATATTTCTTTCTCATAGACTTCATTCCTTTGAAATAATGTTTTTTATATTATGAGATTTTCTTAGTAAAAATATACCAATTTAAATGAATTTGTATGTTTAAGTACTGAAAGCCTAGCCAGCATGAAAATGTAAACAACGCTTTTTGAAAGAAAAGGCAATTCTGAATTATTTTCATAAAATACTTTAGTCACTATGGCAAAGCAAAGCTTTCCTAATTGGCGCAAGATAACCTTTTTTATTTACAATAATACCAATTTCTCCTAATTCATCTGTTCTATAAATTTTAGAATTTATCTTTTTTAAATTTTGCAAAGTAAAATTTGATGGATGTCCAAAATTGTTATCTTTTCCGTACTCCAATTAACGCAATTTTAGGCTTTACCGCATTTAAAAAATCTATGCAAGAAGATGTTTTTGATCCATGATGAGCAACTTTTAAGACTGTCGATTTTAACAAACTTAAGTTATTATTATATTTCCTTAATATTTCTTTCTCTGCAATTTCTTCGATGTCTCCTGTAAAAAGCATTGAAAAATTTTTATATATAAGCTTGCAAACTAGAGAATTATTATTTAGCGGATTTTCTTCTATTAATTCTTTATCATTTGGCCATAAAACAAAAATATCCAAATCTTTTTCTATCTCTATTTTGTCTCCTGCTTTTACAACTTTTACTTTTATTTTTTTATTTTCAGCTATTTTTTTAAACTCTTCATAATTGTCACTTTTTTCATATTGCTTGCCAATTATAATATTTTTTACTTTTAATTTTTCCATAACATATATAAGACCTTGGCAATGGTCTGAATCAAAATGAGAAAAAATAATATAATCTATTTTTGTTATTTGCCTATTTAAAATATATGGAAGAAGTGTACTTTTTCCGACATTGTAGCTACTATCTCTGTTTCCTCCTCCATCAATTAAAATGTTTTTATGATTTGGTGTTTGAATAAGAGTGCTATCTCCTTGTCCTACATCTATAAAATATATTTTCAAATTCTGTGGGATTATAATTCTAAATTTTAAAATTAAGCTTAAAATTAAGAGAATTGCAATAATCTTTTGAAGTATAAATGTTTTTTGAATTTTCTTTTCAATTTTTCTTTTTGTTTTTTTATTTTTAACAGCATTTATAATTAATAGCATTATTAAAATTAAATAATATATAACAATTTCATATATTCTAGGCGTTATTACATAAATTTCTGAAAATGGCAAATTTGCTGAAAAATTAACTACTTTTAAGAATAATTTTATAATTATTTTTAGTGGAATGCTCAAGATTTTAAATGGCAAGATGAACGAAATTAAAAGAGTGGTAAATCCTAAAATTATTATTATTCCCATGAATGGAGATGCAAGTAGATTTGAAATTAAAACCGTTAAAGATAATGTATTGAAATGGTACATCATAATTGGAATTATAATTATGTTTGCACTAATTGTTATGCCTAAAATTTCTGCTATTTTTATTATAATTTTATTCTTCTTTATCTTTGTTATATGCTTTTCTAGACTTTTATATATTAGTACTATTCCAATTGTTCCTCCAAAAGAAAGTTGCAAACCTACATCTAAAATATAATATGGATTTATTAAAATTATTAAAAGAAGTGAAATATTTATACTTGATGTTGTAGTAACCCTTTTGTGAAGTAGACTTGCAATTATAACATAAATTGACATTATGCATGCCCTTAAAACAGAAGGCGAATTCCCTGTTAAAAACATAAAAAATATTAAAAATATTATTGTTAATATTTTGCCACTTTTCTTTCCAATTTTTGACTTACTTATAACAAAACCTATAATCATTATTACATAAGATACATGTGCACCAGATATTGCAAGCATGTGAGATAAATTACTTTTCTTAAAATCTTCCTTTGTTGTTTCTTCTAAATCATCTTTATTTCCTATTAATATTGCATTTAATACACTTGCTTCATCTTCTGGAATAATTGTATCTATCTTATTTTTTATTTTATTTGAAATAAAATTTATTGTTTTTATACAAATGTTTACATTTTCCTTTTTTACTACTTTAATATTGCTAGTTTCTGCTTCTATTATTCCATATATTCCTTTTATTTTTAGTTTTTCTTTATAGTCAAATCCTCCTGTATTCCTTCTTGCTTCTGGAAGCTCAAAATCTGCTTTTAATAAGATTTTATCTCCAAACTCATATCTTTTTAGTTTTTTTCCATTTTTTACATATAATTTAAGATTTGTGTTTTTGTATTTTTTATCTCCATTTATTTTATCTATCTTTATTGTATATAATGTTGTATATTTTTTTTGAATTGGTTCTGATACAATTGTTCCAACTACTTGAATGGCTTCTGGAACATTTCTGTACATGTTGCTAAATTGATTTTCCAAATAAAGTATTTTAAAAAAAGAAATAAATAAACAAATTAAAAATATAATCAAGTATTCTTTTTTGCAAAGGATCTTTATATATTTATTTCTTTTTCTTAAGTAAATTAAAATAAAAAACAATACAATAAAAATGACTATACCTTTTTTTAAGTATAGCCCCAATATTATTCCTAAAATCCATGCAAGCATAATTAAAAATAATTCCATATTTTTTCCTTTCGCTTGCCCCTATTTTTGTATACTAATTATTTTGTTATTCTTACCCAACCATTTACTTCATTTGTTTGAATATAATACCAGCTTCCTGCTCTATCTATAATATCTGCTTTAGTATCAGTTTTTGTTTTTAAAATTTTTGTAGAGTTTATTAGTGGTAGTATATAAATATCAGTTCCTGTTTTTAATGTTATTTCTGCTTTTCCTAGTTCTGATACTTGAGGAGTTTGTTCATTTGAAGTTGTATTTTGAACTTCTGTATTTTTTTGTGTGTTCGAAACTTCTGTGTTTGTTGCTGTATTTGCTACTGTGTTTGTAGCCATAGTGTTTGTAGTTGTGTTGGTTGTGCTTGATTTTGTTGTGTTTGTAGTTGTGTTGATTTTGTTTGATTTTGTCGTGTTAGTTAACGAAGAACCTTCATTTATTTTTACATACTGTGCACTAACATAACCTGTTACTCCATCTACCTTTACTTTTATCCATTCTCCATCTTCTTCTATAACTTCTAATTTATCTCCTAAATCTAGTAATTCTAATGTTGTTGAAGATGTTGACGGTTCTTTTCTTAGTCTTAATGTATCCGTGTTTACTGTTGCCGTTTTTGCAAAACTTATATTAGAAAAAATAGTGCAAAAAATTGCTGTTATTACTGAAATAGCTAGTATTTTTTTAATTTTCATATATTTGTCTTCCTTTCAAATTTTTATTTACATTATTCTCCCATGTTTTTGTTTATTACTATGGGCTTTGCTTTATTTGTATGTCCTAAGCTACGGCTTCAGGACACAGCGCTACCTGTAAAGTGTAAAACGG
>OCTW011614301.1_pt1 | contig 14103 bp, 10 predicted proteins | sample 1539671 | NCBI WGS metagenome assembly OCTW01 (sample SAMN02144230, study PRJEB22623) | gut metagenome | biome: sheep rumen | host: Ovis aries | place: New Zealand | reverse complement strand
CCTGATACTCACAGCATCGGGATTACAAATCCCGATGAACAACGACAAATCCCGATGGTCATAAGAAGGGAAAGTGGAGTGCTGAGTTACCATGTAGAAGCGGGTTTAGTAGTTTTTGTTGTTATAATACTCCACGGCCTTCTCGATATTCCATTCATCGATCATCCTCTTGTTGGATGCGGCCTCGACCACATCCTCCACACGGTCATCGAGCAGGGGGAAGAAGTCGATGCCCGTGACGCGCTCTATCTCGTCCACCGGACTCACGCAGCGGTCCATGTCCTGGTGCCCGCCTTGATTGGGATATACGAAACCGATGGCTTTGGCCTTCCTGCCATCCGAGAGGATCACCTTGAAGAAAGCGTCGGGCACGGCCACTTTGTTTTTTCCGACGGTCTTCCTCACGCCATTGTAGAAAATCGGCCCTGCGACGATGTAGAGGTCGCCCATTCTTTTGGCCCAATACCGGCATTGTATTTCCAGGTCATTCCAGTCGCCTTTGTTGAGCGCATGGTTCTGCGGACAGACATTGGTCAGGAGAAAAGACTCCGTCTGGGCTTTCTCGCTCCATTTGTTGTCTCCCGAGGGGCACATGTGCCCACGGTCATAATGCGAACGGTAGTAGTCGTTGTCGGTCGCCCTTGGCCATTCCACATCCTTATCCTCCGTGAAGACCTGTCCGTCACGGTAGTGCTTGCCACTGGTGTGATCGGCCGTGAGATGCCACGCCACCCAGTTGGGCACCCTTCTCCCCGTGTTATAAGACACATAATAGCCCTCACGCTTGAGCAGCATCTCCTGTGCTCCCTTCATCGGAGCCGGGATTTCCATTTTCCTACCCCGTTCCGATGCAGAGATCTGGCTGCGACTGTCATTGGTCTGGGCCGTGATTCTCTCCGCGCTCTTCCTGTCGAAGAGGCCGATGGACGGATCCTCGTCCACCGTCTTCTTTCTACTGTTCTTGCATGCGGTGAGCGTCAGAGCCATGCAAGCCAACAAGACAAGGGCTATTGTGCAATTTTTCATTTTGATGGCAGTTGTGTGGTTGCAAAGATACAAAATTCCGATAAAAGGCAACAGGTTTTTTGGGATTATTGGGATTTTGCCTTATTTTTGCAAAAAGAAAGACAACCATCATGGACCACATGTATCTTCCCGCAGAGTGGGAACCTCAGAGCATCATCCAACTCACCTGGCCCCATGCCCTCACCGACTGGGCATATTGCCTTGACGAGATCACATCGACCTTTGTTGCCCTGGCCGATGTCATCACCCGCTACGAAGGACTGCTCATTGTGACACCCGACGAGGGCAGCACCCGGCAAACGCTCGCCCGAACCCTCACGCCCGTCCAGATGACCCGTGTGATGATCTGCCAATGTGACACCAATGACACCTGGGCCCGCGACCACGGGGCTTTGACCCTGCTTCACCGCGACGGGGCCACCTCCTGCGATGGCGGCGAGCAGCCTGACTGCGGCGCGGTCTCTCCCCTGCTCCTCGATTTCCGCTTCAATGGTTGGGGCGAGAAATTCCCCGCTGCGTTCGACAATGCCATCAACCGGCATTTGAAAGCATCGGGCATCTTTGATGCCCTGATGGAAGACCACGACGATTTCGTGCTCGAGGGTGGATCGGTGGAAAGCGACGGCAAAGGGACGGTTTTCACCACCAGCCAATGCCTGATGGCCCCTCACCGCAACCAACCGCTCAGCATGGAGGAGATAGAAGAGCAACTGAAATCCCGTCTCCGTGCCGACCGCATCGTATGGCTGCACCATGGCAACCTTGTCGGCGATGACACCGACGGGCACATCGACACCATCGTCAGATGCGCTCCCGATGACACTTTGCTCTATGTCTGTTGTGATGACGAAGACGACGAGCAATACGCTGATTTTCAGAATCTCCAGTCCGAGTTGCTATCGCTCCGCACCACAGAGGGAGCCCCCTACCACCTCCTTTCTCTGCCGATGCCCGAAGCCATCTATGAAGACGGAGAACGCTTGCCTGCCACCTACGCCAACTTCGTCATTCTCAACGGAGCGGTCATCGTGCCTACCTACCATCAACCCGAGCTTGACAGAAAGGCCCTCCATACCATCCGGCAAGCATTCCCCGGCCGTGACATCATCCCACTCGATGCCCGCACCGTCATCCGTCAGCACGGATCGCTCCATTGTCTCACCATGCAGTATCCCCAGAGCCTGCACATCAACACCCGAAAATCATGAAAGAACTCAAGATAGGACTATTGCAGCAGCACAACGTTGCTGACCGCGAAGACAACATGCGCCGTCTCTACGACGGCATCTCCGACCTCGCCGACAGAGGTGCCCAACTGATTGTGCTCCAAGAGCTTCACAACAGCTTATATTTCTGTCAGGTGGAGGATGTCGACCAATTCGACTGGGCAGAGCCCATCCCCGGCCCATCCACGGAATTCTTCGGAGCTCTCGCCCGTGAGAAAGGTGTGGTGATTGTCACCTCCCTTTTCGAGCGACGCGCTCCCGGCCTCTATCACAACACCGCCGTCGTGATCGAGAGCGACGGCAGCATCGCAGGGAAATACCGCAAGATGCACATCCCCGACGACCCTGCTTACTATGAGAAATTCTATTTCACCCCTGGCGACCTCGGTTTTCATCCCATCGACACCAGTGTGGGTCGCTTAGGAGTGCTGGTATGCTGGGATCAATGGTATCCCGAGGCAGCACGCCTCATGGCCCTCGCCGGTGCCGACCTGCTCATCTACCCCACCGCCATCGGCTATGAGAGCAGCGACACTCCAGACGAACAGCAACGTCAGCGAGAGGCATGGACCACCGTGCAACGAGGGCATGCCGTGGCCAATGGGCTTCCTGTAGTGACCGTCAACCGCGTGGGCTTCGAGCCCGACCCTTCGGGCCAGACCCGAGGCATACAATTCTGGGGAAGCAGTTTCGTGGCTGGGCCACAAGGAGAACTGCACTACCGTGCGAGCGACAACGAGGAAGAATCCATCGTCGTGAACATCGACCTCGACCACAGTGAGCACGTGCGCCGCTGGTGGCCATTCCTGCGCGACCGCCGTATCGACCATTACGGCGAACTCATCCGTCGCTTCCGCGACTGAGGGAATTGGGAAATGATCTCGGCTACGCCGAGAGGAGATTTATAAGTAGAGACGTCACATTGGGGCGTCTCTATTTTTATCAGAACACCAGTCCGGCATTGAGGTTTTCACCTGCTCCACGGCACCCGTCTGGTCGAAGACCACACGGATGTTGCCTAAGTGGTTGCCCATGTCATAAACTATCCCATTATCTCTATTTTACCACAAACAGACGGCCTTTTCTCACATAAATGCCTTTATGCAACCGATGAATATCCGTTCCCGGACTTACTCGTCTTCCGTCACACATGAAAACAGCTTCGTCTTCAACGGGGGCTTCCTTTCTCAATGTGCTAACTCCTAGTCTTTCTTCCAGATAGCTATCCCTGTCCCACTGGTATACCAACTCCCCGTTGCGCATGAAGCTAAGCACACGCCGGTAACGCAGGGTCGACGCGTCCCATGGAAAGTCAAGCATATAGCGGAAGAGGCCGCCTCTGTTGCTGAGGTTGCCGACACCCCTTACTTGCAACAGGTCGCTTCCATCGGATGAACATAGGCAGTCATAGGTGTCACCGTCAGTCAATTCCTTATGATCTATATCAGTGATTACCTTGTACTGCATTTCTCCATTCGTGTTGAAATATACGGGTATCTCCTTACCTGTTACCCATTCAAAATCGTATATGAGGTGCTCCTCAGGATTCACGCCGTTGTACCCAAACAGGTAATCACCGAAATAATAGACTTTATTTTCTTCTTCCCTGATACCGTAATAATGCCCCATCGTCACCCAGTGCCATGCACTCTCACGGTCCCAGCCTATAACGGGGTTGCCGTCATCATCATAAAGAGGATCGTCACAAGTGCGCATCTCCACCAACACGTTCTTGTAAGTCTTTCCGTTGATAGTCGTGTCACCTTCTACGGTGTTGCGATAATACGAGGACATAAACCTATGCTCATTTTCAAAATAGCAATGGCGCTCCTCCTCCCAGACTGTACCCTCAGGAAAGAAGATTGCGGCATCCTCCTGAGCGGACAACTGTGCCGCAAAAAATATTGCAATAGCAATAGACGAACATCTTTTCATATCAAAATGGATTATTGGTTAATGAATAATTTACATGACAAAGTCTCATTGGCTTTGTCAGCACGAATGACATAAACCCCTGACGGCCAACCAACTGTTGAAACTTGGCATGATGCGCCTTGAAAATAAAGGTGGCACTTGCGCTCATAGTTAAGGGCATTGTTGATAGACAAAGACCATTCGCCGGTGCCAACATCTTCTTGACCTTCGTTCTCTGAAATGATACCTTTTGTATTCCTATATATGTTTATGTGGAGATTTTCTCCTGACTGACTCGCATGCAAACTCAAAGGCCCAGTTATTTATCATAGTTCAATAACTATTTCCTATCATCGATGGCAAATTTAGTAAATTATACTCAACAGACGAAATTTTCCTGTTGATTTTCAATCGATTTTTCTCACGCTCGGCATAGCATGCGAGCATGCTCTGCTCTCGCTCAATCGAAAAATTCAAATCTTTCGTCATGTTGCCGTTTTCGTCATACTCGTACTCCACAGCCTCGTCAGCTCCGTCGGCGAAATGGAACGCCCCGGCGTAGGTATGGCCTGTGGCGACGCTGTCGGTGACGTGCACCAGCTGGTTGCCGTCGTATTCCAGCCGGAGGCGGTCGGAGGGAGACGAGGTGCGGCTGCCATTCAGAGAGTTCGGGCTCTTGCGGTAGACCCACGTGGGGTTACCCATATCGTCGTACTCGGCCTTCTCTTCGTAGAGTCCCATGTAGTTTCCGAGAAAAGTCCCCTCGCCGTAGTTGGCCGAGATGAGGCGGCCCTGGTCATCGTACACCAGGCCGTAGCCGCGCTGGCGCGTCTCGCCGCCGGACTGCCAGGCGTAGGCGCCCACTCTGCCGCTCCAGCAACGCTCAGGTTCCACACCACGCCGAGGCCTGCGGAGCCGGGGGAAGCCACGTCAAGATGCCGCATCACCAGGCTGTCGCCGTCACGGGCGGCATTGGCTGCGGCGGTGAGCGTGGTCTGACCAACGGCAGACAAGGCAGAGGCAAGCAGAGAAAAAAAAAGTACAGGCCTTTTCATGGGATAGTAATATGATGTGATGTAAGTTATATTCTTTACAGGTCTCAATGTCTCCTATGACCTTATCATAATTCTACCTCTGCCCAATAGGTAACATCAGATACGGCCAGCTGCAACTCAAACGTACCTGACAGGCTCGAGGGAAACATAACTTGGCCATTACTGTCTACCGAGGTACTGTAAACAGTGACATCGCCTGACAAAAGGGTCACGGAACATCCAGCGCAGGACTCTCCGAAATCAAATTGGTGTCCTGTCTGATATACGTACAAGGGGACGGATGGAGATTTATGAGGGTTCTCATGACCACCAGAAGTGATCACGACTTTCTCCGTCATGATAACCAAGTCACCGGAGGGAACTTCCACTGCCATGGTGCTGAAAAATGCCAGCAAAGCAAAAATACAAGTAAATACGTTTTTTTTCATAATTATATGATTTTGGTTGTGCCGACAAAACTATGAAAAAAGACGAACCGCAGAAAAAAAAGGACTTTTAAAAATACACATTTTTACACATTGCGCCGTTTTTTCCTGCTTTTGTCTCAAAAAACGGCCTTACATCATGCCATCTTACTGGTTTTTTAGGTAAAGGGGAAAAGGCTTTTCACAGGAAGAAGGACTACAACTCCATCAGATGGCTCTTCAAAGAAGAGGCTTTCGAGTCTCCAAAGAGGACACGACCCGAGCTTGACTTCGCATTCGTAATGCGCTGCGACGTGGTATCCAGCAAGACAGCGATCTCGCCTGTGTGGAAACCAAGCCGGCAGAGCATGCATGTCTGAGATTCCTGTTCCGACAACCCACCTTCAAGAACAACCTTCTTGTAAAAATCAGGAATATTCTTTTGCAGAACTGCTTTCAACTGAGTCCATTCTGATGGTTCGGGCAGGGATTCTTCTCTCTTACCCTTCGCTTTCTTCCAGAACAGCAGAACGGTCTCGTCATTCTGCAAGGCGGCCTCCCGTTTCTCATCAGGCAGCAGAACGAACCTCGACTCATACTCTGCCACCTTCTCAGAAAGTCTCACAATCTCCTCCTTTTTCTTCTCGATCATGGATTTGTTGTTTTGCTCCAACAAATGCAGTTCTTGCTGACTGGTTTCAAGTTGCCGGATGGCTGCCATGCGCTCCGAACTCAGACGGCCTAGCTCAGCCTCCTGCGCCTTTCTCTGTTTCCGGAATAAAACGGTGCCTGCTGTCACTGTTATAAGAAACATCATGGACACCACCCATATCCACTTCTTTCTCCTCTCAAGCTCCAGGGCTCTCTGAGAGGCAAGCCTGCCCATCCTGTTGTAGTTGTAGAGAGAATGGGTGACAGACACGGCTTCTGACTGGTCCTCTGCCTGTATGCTGTCAAGTGCCCGCTCACAGAGCATGGAGTACTTCAGTATGCTGTCGGCATCGCACCTGGACTGGTATACAGAAAGTAATCCCTTGCACGCCTCGTAATCCTTGTTCACATGATAGCGGAGCAGCTTGCGGAAAAAGAACTCTGCGGAGTCAGGATGATGGACACCGAGATAATACAGGCCTTTGCTGTAATAATAATGTTCCATGCCAGACTTGATATTGCCACATGAGTCAAAAAAGCCGGAATTCCCCTCGAACAACCGCATGAGCCGGCTGGCGCAGCTGTACTGGCCATTATCCAGAAGAATCATAATGGCTGTATAATAAACCCCATCTGCTTTCTCGGGATAACCATGGTCCAAATACAGATGATGGACTTTCTCGGTCAACTGAAAGCATGTCGCCGTATCACCCTTTGCATAATAGGGGACAACCTTGTATTCCTGCCCCTTGATGAAACCGAAAACGTCTCCTGCCTTTTGGGAATAATGGCTGAAACGCTCCCATGCTTCTATTTCCTCGTCATAAAGGTGCTGCGACTCGTAGACGAACGCCATCTGCCCGAATACCCCGCTTAATGAGTAGAAATCGCAGTCGGCAGCTGTGGTGTCGGCACACGACACAGCATCCAGGAAGCACTGAAGGGCCATCGGCGCCTCGCCCATGTCGCTGTAGGCGCGACCGAGCAGGTAGTGGGCCGTCATCCGCTCATTGGCCGTGCCGTGGCGGTCGAAATAACCGACGAGCTCCCGCTGGAGGCTGTCGCTGAGGAACACGGTATCGCACTTGTTCTGCGCCGAAAGGCGGAGCAGTTGCCAGCGCATGAGGGCGGATCGAGTGAAACCACCTTCATATCGGCCAAGGGAGTCGAGGATGGCGAGGGCGGAGTCGGGACGCTCGTTGAGGACGGACTGCGCATGGCGTAACGCCGCCTCATGACGGCCCTGGCCGCCGCAGGCGGCTACCGTCAACAGCAAAAGGACTATATAAAACGGCCTTCTCATCTGATTCAAACGCTAAAAAACAGGACCACAGTGGGTGTCTTTATCATTCTTGCTGATCAAGTATGAAACCGTCGCCGCCACAAATGCCATAATGGCCAATGCCGATACAATCATGAAGAAACGGCGATAACCGAAATAATCCTGGAAAAGACCTGTGCACCACCCTCCTATCATTGCGGAAAGCATCACCCATGCGAGGCAGATATCAGCATGTGAGGAATTTCCCTTTCCATACGCATTACACCTTATATATAATATAAGACCGATCATGGCAAAGCCACAGCCAAATGCCTCTATCGACAAACAGGTGCTTATCGCCAGCAAATCGGTGGGCATCCTAAACGCCAAGTCAAGCAACATGACATCGGGCAGTGTGGCTGCCGCTGCCATCGGCAACAGGCATCTGGTCATGCCCCATTTTGAGAGGGCTTTCCATCCGAGAACGCAACCCATCATCATGGCAAGCACACTCACTGTGCCTTGAGCGAAACCCACCTCCTGGGGACCTAAGGACAGGCCGCCGATACTTCCCGGGTCGACGAGAAACAACAGTGTTCCTCTCCACAGCATCCATTGATGCAAGGTGAAAAGGACCAAAAGGACACCTCCCCAAAACCACCCGAAAGTGGGGGTGCGCGAATTGGCGAGGGATGGGGAGGGAATGTGGGATATGGCCACATGGCGAGGTAAAGCCAGTGCGACAAAACAAGCCAAGGCTATCAGAAACAGGGCAAGGGCCTTGAAAGTAGTGCTCCACGACTCATCCATACTCCGAGAGAGCACCTCCATGTCGCCGGCCATCACCAGCACCAGGCCCAGGCCAACCAACAAGGCCAACAAGAAGAACAACAACGCCACCACCTGCCGCCGACCGATGGAGGCGAAGTCCTCTTTCTGTCTCGATCCACTGACCCACACTGCTGACAGGTCGGATGCCACCACGTCGTGAATGCCACCGCTGAGGGCACCAATGGCGAGGAATATCCAGACCACCATGCCTCCGGAATGGGGTTTCTCAGTGAGAGCGACACCCAGCATCGCCAAGGCGAAGACTGCTTGCATGGCCACCACCCAATGCCAGGGCGTGCCTCCAACCGCCGTCACACGACGTAGCAGCAGGCGCAATACCCAGGGCAAGGCCAACCATGCCGTGCTGGCTGTAGCTAAGGCATTGCTCATGCCCATCCGCTTCAGCATCACCAGCGTCACCGACAAAAGAGAAGCCAGCACCATGCCGCGGAAAAAATACAACAACGGCACCCAAAGCCATGACCTTGAGCGACGGCTTACCTCCTTCTCAGTACTGTCGTATGGCATCTGCACACTCATCGCCTATTCATTGGTTTTCTTTCCAAACTCAGGATCTATCTTAATAAACGCCGACACTGCAAAGGTGATCAGGCACAGCACCATCACAATGATGAAGAAAGTGCTGTAACCCACCGCATCTTTCAGAAAACCGGCAATCATGCCAGGCAACATCAAACCCAGATAGGTGATGCCCGTGCAGATGGCATAATGAGAGGTCTTGAATTCTCCCTTGCTGTAATACAACATATATAAGGTGAGGGCGGTGAATCCGAAGCCATAGCCAAACTGCTCGACGAAAAGGCATGTGCTGATCACATAGAGATTGCTCGTCATGTCGTAGCTCAACCACACATAGACAATGTCGGGCAGGGAAATGGCGCACACCATCGGCCAGAGCCAGTGCTTCAGACCATCACGCCCGGCGAGGATGCCGCCCAGAATGCCGCCCAGGGTCAGTCCGATCATCCCCACCGTACCACTGGCAATGCCATAGTCGACCAGCGACATCCCAAGGCCGCCTTCATCGGAGGGGCGCAACAGAAAGGTCTTCGTCATCGTATTGAGCATGGCCTCGGGCAAACGGTAGAGCAAGAAAAAAAGCATGGCGAACACGGTCAGCCTCACTGGCATCTTGGTGAAGAAGGTCACAAACATGTTCCTGATGCCTTTGACCACCTCATGAGCCGAGGTGGGACGGTTTTTGTCGTCGGCTGCCCGAGGCATCAAGAAGTTATGATAGAGCCAGAAAGCGATAAACAGGGCTGCCAGTCCGTAGAACACCAGACTCCAGGAGAATGCCGCAGAACAGCCCAATGACTTGGCCAAAAGTCCGGCCACCGGCACCAGCACTCCGTTGCCCATGATCACAGCCAACCGATAGAAGGTATTGCGTATGCCCACAAACCATGCCTGCTGATGGTCGTCGAGGGCCAGCATATAGTAGCCGTCGGCCGCAATATCGTGGGTCGCGCTGGAGAAAGCCATAAGGAAAAAGAAGAACATCGTGCCCTGAAACCACACCGGGGTGTTGAGCGTGAAAGCTACTCCGGCCAAGGATGATCCCAACAGAATCTGCATGACCAGCACCCACCAGCGCTTCGTACGATACAGGTCGACGAACGGACTCCAAAACGGTTTGATAACCCATGGCAGACCAAGCCATGCCGTATAGAGACCGATCTCGGAATCCGTCATGCCCAGTTGCATATACATCACAGCGGCCACTGCAGTGACCAGGACATTGGGCAAGCCTTCTGCCAAATAAAGTGTGGGCACCCATGCCCATGGATTTCTCTTCTCTTTCATGATTTATTTATAGAGTTTTTTGATTTCTGCATTCCGGTAATAATGAAGGAGGATGGCGTCGTAAGCATAGCCTTGCTCACCCATCACCGCAGCACCGATCTGACAGAGACCGACGCCATGCCCCCACCCTGCTCCATGCAGGACGAATGCGGCAGGCAAACCTTGCGTCGTGACTTCCTTGTCGATGACGAATGCCGAACTGAGCAGGTGGGTGTCGCTCAGGGCACGGCGTATCTCCAGTTCCTTGCCGATGATGACGGTCCGATCCGTGCCGACAATCCTCAACCGTGAAATGCGGCCACTGCGCCCCCGCTCGACGGGCTGCAGGTCGACGATTCCGCCAAACTCGATCTTGAGCTTCTCTGACAGAAGGTGCGAGATCTGATCCTGCGTGAGCCGCACGCACCAGCGGTAGAAGTCTTTCGTCTCCGTGTCATAGTCGTTGAGCACCTGAGTCAGCACCTTCGGGTCGTCGGTATTGCAGAATGCCTCCTCTTTGCCCAGAATCCATCTCCGGGCGTTCTGTTCCACCCGGAGGTCGGGCAATTGTCCGGCAGCATTGTCGCCCACGGCCCTGAGATAGGGCTTGGGCAGGTTTTCCCAACAATACTGGTATTCCTCGGTCACACCACCACAGCACTTGCTGAACCTCGCATCGCAGATTTCCCCGTCATGCGAGAGCACCATGCCACGCGTGGCCCTGACCGCCTCGGCGGCCTTCTTGTCGGAGGCTCGTGTCACACCCTGATAGCGCTGACAATGATCGTCGGCGCAAACATCGAAGATGGTGTGGTCCTCGCGGTCATACCATTTGACGATCTCGTTCTCTTTCTTAATGAAAGAGAAGAAACTGCCCTCCGCGGCCTTGCTGTTTTTCCGACGTTCTATCTGCGCAAGGAGCCAACTGCGGGAGATGACAGCATGCGCCTTGAGCAGTTCGGGCGACGCAGTGGCCTTCATCTCACTGGAGATGACACTGACAAGATAGTCCTCCACTGGCAGCTGGTTGATAGCCCATATCCTATCGGCCTCCACCACAAGCCGCAGAGCACCGGAGAACACCTGAGTCTCCTTTCTCTCCCAATGGAAATTGACACCTATCGTCACTTCGAAAAGAGAGAAGGTGGCACCCTTCGACATCGGCGTGAACAGGAGTTCACGGTATTGGTTTCCGTTCCAGAGGATTCCTCCCTCACTGAACTCCACCTCCTGGATTCCCTCGATGGTCTCGCCCTTGGCTATATATGGTTTGTTGAGGTTGAACCGTATTTTGCTCCCTCCCACGATGCCCACCGAGACTGCCGGCTCGCCGTCCATCACTGGCAGGGTGGGTTGACGGTTATGGCCCGTGGCGGCAGCCACTACCGCTGCCATGTCCTCATCGCCGACAGAGACTTCTTTGAGAATCTGATAGGCCACCTCGGGCGTGATGCGTTCGAAATCGGTCTCCCGGGGAGTGATGACCAGGCCTGCCATATCCAGAGCACCGGGACTGACCATCAGTGCACCGTCCTTGGCTTGATAACATCCGGGTCTGTGTTTCCTGCGCGGGAACACCACGGTGAGCACGTCGTCGCCCTGCCTCCAGGCCACCACGTTCATCATCGGCTCCTCGCCCGGATTACGCTCAGAGTCGCCCACCTGCTGGTCGAGCGCATCATACAGCCGTCCGAACAGGTGATCGCCATTGTTTTTGTTGCGACTCTTGACAAGGAAGGCCGAACAAGGATAATCGGTCACGACGAAGATTCCCTCATTGTCGTTGATCTTGCACACAGTCTGGAGATTTCGCTCCAGCCTGGGCCACGCTGCCTGCAGAGGCAGGAGCCCGGTGGTGCCGGCCTGCAGGTGCAGGTGATCGGGTGCCGATGCGCCACACCGTGGTCCGTTATAGAACACGGTGAGTGCAGGATACGACTCGAGCAACCGGTGAATCTCGTGATAGTTCTCCCTGATCTGCTGGGGCTGATGTTTCTTGGACACAATGGTGAAATGCGAGGAGAGGATCGGGAAGGGATTGACCAGGATGTCGAACTTGCTGTCAAAATCCTTGATGATCTGCTGCTGCGGACGGTTTTTCTCACACAGGAAACAGGGTCTCTCGGCCAATGTGCGCTGGTCGATCTTCGCTCCGGTGGACACGATCCTGGCGGGATTCCACTGGATGGTGAGCGCCACCGTATAGTCGTTGTGCTGCAGGGTCTTTGTCTTCACGCCATGCAGGTCCTTATAGCGCTGTCTGGCCTCTGGCCACAATTCCAACTGCCGGTTGAAAAAACGCCTCAGCGAGTTGTCTTCTATCTTATTGCTTCCCTGGGCGGCGATCCGTTGACGGGCGGCGATCTCCAGTGTCCTCAACCTGTCCTTATAGAGATTGTTGGCGTTCATGCGGTCGATGCTCAATGCGGCATCGCTATTGCCGCCCCACCTGCGGCAGAGATACAGTTCGTCGTAGATGCGCCCTATCCTGAAATGCCTGCTGAAGGCCAGTCCGAGCGCATAGTCCTCGCCATAACTGGTATTGGGGAACAGCACTTGTCTGAGCAATGGGGTGAAGAATGCACGCGGCGCACCCAGTCCGTTGATACGGAGGGCGTTGTTGCACCCGTTTTCATCGGTCCATTCCCGGTGATCGATGAGTCCCGGCGGTAGTGTGTTGAGTTGGAAGTCGCACATCCTATAGGAGCCAATCACCATGGCGGCCTTCTGCTGATAGAAGGCATCGACAATACGCTGCAGTGTGTTGGGCGAGGAATACAGGTCGTCGCTGTCGAGCTGCACGGCAAACCTACCGCACCGGCTGTCGACCACGGCCATGTTCCAGCATCCCCCGATGCCGAGGTCGGTGCGCTCTGGCTGGATATGGATCAGGCGTGGGTCTTCATAACCCTGTAGGAGCCGTGTGGTGCCATCGGTCGAATGGTTGTCGACCACGATCACGTTGTATTTGAAGTTGGTCTTCTGCGAGAGGGCGGAGTCCACAGCGTCGCAAATGGTCTTCTCTCTGTTGAAGACGGGGATTACCACCGATGCCTCATACTCAAACTGCTGTTCGGTGAAGTCTGGCATCAGATAGGACGACGTGTCGACCATCGCACCCAGTTCTCTCAAATGGTTGGTGGCAGCTTTCTCCATCTCCACCTGCACCTCCCGGTTTCGTGGATTCACATAGTCGAACTGCTTCACCCCGCTCACCCGCAGGTCGAGTTCCTGTTCGGTGTAGAGATACTCATTCAGATGGAACACAGGTCCTCTTCTACTGGCAAAGAGCCGGAAGTCATAGAGTCCGGCGTACTGGTAGTCTGCCTTCCGTTCCTGCCGGACATAGTCATGCAGCACATCGGCTTTGAACATCAGCAATGAGCCGAAATCGAAATCATCACGGATGCTGCCCGTCTGATAGTCGATGACAGGATGCTTCACCGTCTGGCCATTCTCCACGGAATAGTGGTCGGCATAGACCAAGGAGGCGTCGATGTCGCCCGCCACCATGAGCAACCGGCTCAAGGCATACATGCCAAGCGTCATCGGCGATGATTTGGTGATCAGCAAGACATATTCCGCCGTGGCGTTCTGCGCCATGGCATAGATCATCTCGGTCGACATCAGATGGTCGACGGCAAGCAACGAGCATCCTGGCGGACAAGGGCCATCCTCTGCCATCTGCTTGCTGACGAGCAGGAATATATGTCTTACCGTATTGTCGTTTCTCAGTTGTTCTACTGTTATCTCCGCCACACTCAGGTCCTCGCATGGCAGGAAGCAATCGATTTTTCCCCTCATATTCTCATTTCCTTTGTTGCAAAGGTACGAATAAGTGAGAGAAGTGCCAAATTTATTTGAGCAATTCCGAACGGGAGTACTTTCGGCGAAGCCAAAGTACGAACCATGAGAGAAGTGCCAAATTT
>OCTW011593233.1_pt1 | contig 14104 bp, 8 predicted proteins | sample 1539671 | NCBI WGS metagenome assembly OCTW01 (sample SAMN02144230, study PRJEB22623) | gut metagenome | biome: sheep rumen | host: Ovis aries | place: New Zealand | reverse complement strand
AATCCGGTTGCCGAGCAGGGAATAGACGGTATCCGCCTCTTTGGCGTCCCGGATGCTTGAACCGATATAGAAATGATAATCGCCGGCTTCCAGAATCCAGGCGGATTTCTGCACATAGCCCAGATCATCATAGCTGGCCATGGAAGCGGTTTTGAAGCGGATGAGGACCTGTTCGCTTTCGCCAGGCTGCAGGAGCCGTGTTTTGCGGTAGCCCGCCAGCTGGCGGGCGGGTTTTCCCAGTTTGCCCTGCGGGGCGGAGAAATAAACTTGCACCACTTCGCGGCCGGGACACAGGCCGGTATTGGTTACGGTTGCACCGGCCAGAATTTCGTCGTCGAGGCACAGGACGTCTGTGTTGCAGATGGAGAACTGGGTATAGGAAAGGCCGAAGCCGAAGGGATAGACCACCTTGTCGGCCGCTCCGGGGATGGTTTCAAAGTACCGGTATCCGACATAAATATCTTCGTAATAGTCCACATAGTCATCCGAGGCATAGAAGCTTTCGGAGCTGGGATAATCCATCAGATTTCGGGCAAAGGTGTCTGCCAGCTTTCCGCAGGGGCTGTAGAGGCCCATGAGCAGCTCGGCTGCCGCGGTGCCGCCTTCCATCCCGCCCTGCCAGGCAAGGAGCACGGCGCCGATTCCGGGATTTTCCTGAAGGGAAGCGGTTTCGACGATTCCGCCTACATTCAGGACAACGATAACACGGCTGAAACGGGCCGTGACCGTCCGGATCATATCCTGTTCTGCTGCAGAATAATAAAAATCGCCCTTTTCAAAAAGCTCATCGGACAGACGGATGGGGCGCTCATCCACGCCCTTATGGGCATCGGTCTGATCAAAATCCGCCTTCCGGTCCCAGCCTTCTCCGGAGAAACGGCTGATGGAAATGACGGCTGTGTCGGCAAAAGCGGCTGCCCTGTCCAGAAGCTCGGCGGGAATGGGCGGCTCCTCCGTCATGCCGGGCATGCGCCCCTTGGCATACTCGGATTCGATATGCTTCTGATAAAAGGAAAGCGTATCGGGAAAAATGCAGTCCGCGCCCGCAACGGAAAGAAGGCCGTCTGCCAGAGAATGGACATACGGAACAGTGACATCGCCGCTTCCGCCGCCGCCTTTGACATAATCAATCGTTCCCTTGCCAAAGAGGGCAATGCGGGTTCCGCGTTCAAGAGGAAGGGTATGATGCTCGTTTTTCAGCAGAACCATACCCTCCCGGGCGGCCTTTTTGGACAGCTCGATATGGGCGGGGCTTGCAGTGATGCGACGGCCGTCCTCCCCCAAGGGAAGACCGGGCAGATACATGGCACGGGTCCATTTATTCATAAATATGTACCTCCAAAGTAAATACATCCAGAGACAGAAGCCAACTGCCCATCCAGTAAGGGGACGGGGCTTGTACAGATCCAGCAGGGCTCACGGCCGTATGGCCTCCCTTGGCTTGAAGCAAACCTGCTGACAGTATCGCAGGAAAAAGCGGCAGAGTGCAATGCGTTTACAAACACGATTTTCAGACTTTGGCCTGGGTATGCTTAAGCTGCAAAAGATATACGGCAAACAGGACCGCCGCAAATACCGCGCCTGCAGGCCAGGCAATCCCGGAGGAAAGCCCGAATCCCTCTTCCGCCATCAGAATATAGGTCATGCTGACGGCGGACATGAACACGGCCGGCAGAGCAGTCAGCAGGGTGGTAATCGGTTTCTTTCCTTTTTTCAGAAGATAAGCGGTTGCCACCCACAGGGCGATCATCGCCAGCGTCTGGTTGCTCCAGGAAAAATACCGCCAAACCGTCTGGAACCCGCTGTCGTTTGATGTGGCAAACCAGGTCAGAAGTCCGCCGACAACCAGAAGCGGGATGGTCACCAGCAGGCGGTTTTTCATGTTTTTCTGGTTCAGATGGAAGGTTTCCGCCAGGATCAGCCTGGCACTTCGGAACGCTGTATCCCCGGAAGTGATCGGACAGATAATCACGCCGGCTACAGCCAGGAACGTTCCGAAGGGGCCGAGGATACCGGAGGAGATCTCGTAAACCACGTTGGAAGCGCCGCTTTCCAGCGCGTCATAAAGAAGCTGCGTTGAGCCGTAAAACGCAACGCCTGCTGCAGCCCAGATCAGTGCAATCACAGCCTCGGCGATCATTGCGCCGTAAAAGATGCTGACGCCCTGTTTCTCACTGGTGATGCATTTTGCAATCATAGGGGACTGCGTGGCATGAAAGCCGGAGACCGCCCCGCATGCAACGGTAATAAACATATACGGCCAGATCGGCGTGCCTGCGGGATCCGGATAAAGATTGGAAAGGGAAACCTCAGGGATGGAAAACCGTCCTCCGGAAGAGAGAATACCGCCGATCACGGATACGGCCATCAGGATCAGCAGGACGCCGAAGGCGGGGTAAAGCTTACCGATCAACTTGTCGATAGGCAGCAGCGTTGCCAGCAGATAATAAGCCAGAATGAGGACACTCCAGAGGGTTGCGTTCATTGCGCGCCCGGTAAAACGGGCCAGCAGACCGGCAGGGCTGGTAACGAAAACTGTCCCGCACAGGACCAGCAGGATGACAGAGAAGATGCGCATGATCCACTTGGCGGCATTCCCCAGATAAAGACCGGAAAGCTCTGCGATGGACGCACCCTGATGCCGGCAGGAAATCATGCCGGACATGTAGTCATGCACCGCGCCGCCGAGGATCGATCCGAACACGATCCACAGAAAGACCACCGGCCCGAAGCAGGCACCCATGAGCGCGCCGAAGATTGGCCCGGTGCCTGCGATATTCAGCAGCTGCACCAGGAAGGCTTTCCACGGCTTCATCGGAACACAGTCCACGCCGTCATTGATTGCCACGGCAGGCGTCTGTCTGCCGTCCGGACCAAAGGCCCGTTCCGTGATCCTGCCGTAGATCAAAAATCCCAGAAGAAGAACAATCAGGGAGAGAAGAAAGGAGATCATATTCCAGTACCTTCTTTAAAGAAATCCGTAAAACATAATTCTACCACAAAAAGTGGAGGGAATGAGTACCGCGAAAAATATACTGAAAACGCGGCTGGATGTCAAGAATGCGGTCTTGGCCGCTCAAGGCTGCTTGCCTGCCTTCCAGCTGACCCAAATTTTGTACCAAAGCTTTTCAGGCCGTTTTTTTCTTTCCGGATAAAAAATAAAAAACCTCTGGAGCTTTGATTCTCCAAAGGCTTTTATGGCTCCCCAGGTAGGGCTCGAACCTACAACCCTTCGGTTAACAGCCGAATGCTCTGCCATTGAGCTACTGAGGATGGTGGATTGAAGTGGACTCGAACCACCGACCTCCCGCTTATCAGGCGGGTGCTCTAACCGACTGAGCTATCAATCCGAACGGGAAGTATTATAAGCATCCTGCCCGCACTTGTCAACGAAAAGTTTTTAGGGATAAATTGGGAAAAATGGCGCAAAGCATGCCTCAGTACCGGATGATCGTGACCGAGGAGATGTCCCGCGTAAGACGGGACAGGCGCCAGATGGACAGAAGGTCCGCAACGGCAGAAATGACCAGAACAATGCCGATGTACATCATGAGCAGGTCCCCATAGAAGCTGCCGGCGAAGATGAGGGAAAACCCGAAAAGAAGAATGGCAGCGCCTGCAATCATGGACAGGTACCAGTAGCGGTAGCCGAAACGGTGCATGGTCAGGGCGCGCCGGATTTCTCCGGCAGCACAGACGATGACGAAAAGACCGAGAACCGTGGCGATGAAGTCGGCAAGCATGGCCGGGTTGAACAGGAACAGCACACCTGCACCAGCAGCCAGAATGCCGGCACACAGCGTGAGGACATCCATGGCGGTGCTGCGGGCCGCGACGTAAGAAAGAATTGAAAAAACGCCAAAGGCGAGAATGGCGATGCCGATAAGCGTGCAAAGGGCAAGCTGGCTTGCATGGGGGTTGAGAATCAGGAACAGCCCCAGGATCAGCTCCAGGACAGCGGTCAGAAGAGCATTTGCTTTAAACTCCCGCAGAACAGATATAAAAGGATTGGAAGAAGACATAAAAAGACCTCTTTTCAATAATATTTGTCACTTTTCGGGTATCTTTATTATAATGCGGATGTCAAGCGGGATTTGACAGGGGAAAACGGCAGTTTTATAATGAAGAGTGCATTTTTTTTATTGTATGGAGGATGCCAGATGGCAGATAAAAAGAAGCTCCCTGTGCTGAAAATCATCATTGTCGGATGCGGCAAGGTGGGGTACACACTGGTGGAGCATCTGTCCCGGGAAGGACATGACATTACGGTACTGGATACCAATGAACGGGTGGTCAGAGACATTACGGACCGCTTTGATGTGATGGGCATCCAGGGGAGCGGCGTCAATATGGCGACCCTCCGGGAAGCCGGACTGGATCAGGCGGACATGGTCATTGCGGTTACCGGATCGGATGAAATCAACCTGCTCTGCTGCACCTTTGCCAAACAGGTGGGGGACCGCCTGGCCGTCATTGCCAGAGTCCGTTCTCCGGAATACGTGGATGAAATGCCTTACCTGCGCCAGCAGCTCGGCATTGCTGTGATCGTCAATCCGGAACTGCTGGCCGCACGGGAAATCGCGCACATGATTTCAAGACCCCAGGCACGCACGGTCAATGCGTTTGCCAAGGGGCACGCGGAATTGGTGCGCTTTACCATCCCTGAGGGGAACATCCTGGATGGGAAGGCCGTAATGGATCTGGAGAAAATTTTCGGTTTCGGATTCCTGGTGTGCGGCATTGAGGACAAAAACGACGTGCGTATTCCCAGAGGCACGGATGTGCTGCATGCAGGGGACGATGTTACGATTCTGGCGGCATCCAGGGATGCGCACAGGATCTTTACATCCATTGGCATGAAAGGCTCTGCCCTGCACAGCTGCCTGATCATAGGGGGCGGGAAAACCTCCTATTATCTGGCCATGCAGCTTCTGGAGCAGAAGATGGATGTGCGCATCATTGAATCCGACGCCAAGCGCTGCGAAGAGCTTTCGGCCCTGCTTCCCGGCGCAATCGTCATCCGCGGCGACGGAAGCGATGAACAGGTCCTGCGGGAAGAGGGCATCGATTCAGTGGACGCGCTGGCAGCCCTTACGGGAATCGATGAGGAAAACATCCTGCTGACCCTGTATGCCAAGAAGATTCCCGGACTCAAAACCATTACCAAGATCAACCGCATCACCTTCAATGATGTCATCGGCTCCCTGAATCTGGGCAGCGTGGTCTATCCGAAGTACATGTGTTCGGAAGAAATTACGGCCTATGTCCGGGCCCGCCGCAATTCCATCGGCAGCAATGTGGAGACGCTGTACTATATCTTTGACAATCGGGCGGAGGCCATTGAATTCCATATTCAGGAAGGATCGCCTGTAATCGGGGTCCCCCTTATGAAGCTGAAGCTGAAGGATCAGCTCCTGGTTGCCTGCATCAACAGAAAAGGGAAGATCATTTTCCCGCGCGGCCAGGATACTATTGAAGCCGGGGATACCGTTATCATCGTGACCAAACATACGGGATTTGGTGACATTGCAGATATCCTGAAGTGAGGCAGTATGCGTAGCATTATATTTATTCTGGGCTGGATTTTTGTGATCCTGGCGGTGCTCATGCTTGTGCCGATTGGCACGGCGGTCCTCTATCACGAGTTCGTCGGGAGATATTATGCGGCCGTGGCCCTGGGCGTGGCCCTGCTGGGATTCATCCTGATCCAGACCAGGCCGAAAAGCCTGCTGTTCCGGGCCAAGGAAGGCCTGGCGTGCACGTCCCTGGCCTGGATTTTCATGAGTCTTTTCGGTGCTCTGCCGCTGTACCTGAGCAGAGAAATCCCGGCGTATATCGATGCGGTGTTTGAAATCGTTTCCGGGTTCACCACTACCGGGGCGAGCATTCTTGCCAGCGTGGAAGACATGAGCCGAACGGCCAATATATGGCGCTGCTTTACCCACTGGATCGGCGGAATGGGCGTGCTGGTTTTCCTGCTTGCCGTGCTGCCCATGGTGGGCGGCAGCAATATGCAGCTGATGAAAGCGGAAAGCCCGGGGCCTTCTGTTGGAAAGCTGGTGCCGAAGGTGCGCTTTACGGCGCGGCTTCTGTACCTGCTTTATGTCGCTCTGACGTTCATCATGGTCTTTTTCCTGCTGATGGGCAGGATGTCCCTGTATGATTCCCTGTGCACGGCCTTCGGTACGGCGGGAACGGGCGGATTCGGGATCTACAACACCTCCTGCGGTGGATTTTCTCCCTACCTGCAGTGGGTGATTACGATCTTCATGATCCTCTTCGGGGTCAACTTCAACGTATATTACCTTCTTTTCCTGCGCAAGGTGAAGGATGCCGTCAAATGTGAGGAAATGCACTGGTATCTGGGCATCATCGTCTTTGCGTCGCTGTTCATCTACGCCAATACGTCCCACCTGTTCGGCTCTCTGGAAGAGGGACTGAGAACCTGTTTCTTCCAGGTGAGCTCCATTATCACAACCACCGGCTTTTCTACGGCAGACTTTGACCTGTGGCCTTCTTTTTCCAAGACCATTCTGGTCACCCTTATGTTCGTGGGAGCCTGTGCCGGGTCTACGGGCGGCGGCACGAAGGTGTCCCGCGTGGTGATCGCAGGCAAGTGCTTCAGCAGCTACGTCGGAAAATTCCTGCATCCCAGAGCAGTCGACCATATCCAGTTTGAGTACAAGAATGTGGAGGACAAAACGATTCAGGCCATTTTCCTGTACTATGTGGGCGTGGTTACGATTGTGGCGGGATCCATTCTGCTGGTCTCTCTGGACGGGTTTGACCTTGTTACCAACTTCACCGCAGTTGCGGCGACGTTCAACAATATCGGACCGGGCTTGTCTGCTGTCGGCCCGACGGCGAATTTTGCGGGCTTCTCGGTTCTGTCCAAGCTGATTCTGATTTTTGACATGCTGGCAGGCCGCCTGGAAGTTTTCCCCATGCTCCTGCTCCTGCACCCGCTTTTCTGGCGCGAACTGGTTTCAGAAGTACGCACCCGTTCGCTCAGGTCCAGACGTCAGTTTACCACCTGATGCGGCACTGCTGCATTGGAACCGGCCTCAGGCCGGTTTTTTTATTGCCGCAGCGGGCGGAAGATGGAAAAGGACCCCTGCAGGGCTGACAGGGCAGGCAGGCGGAAGAGCGCGCTTCTAAAAATACCGGCCAGGATCTGAACTCATTCCAAACAAAAAGCTTTTCTATTTTCTGTCAATCTGTTATACTTAAGAGCAGTTGAAAACGGAGGAGCTATTTCGTTTTCGGTAAATAATGACCGCATCGCGGTTTTATGCTTGTGAGGAGGAACGATTCATGAAGGACTATGCTGTAAAGGATATCCGCAACATCGCTGTTCTGGGACACGGCTCGGAAGGCAAGACGACTCTGGTGGAGTCCATGCTCTTTTCGTCCGGTGCCATTGACCGGCAGGGCCGTGTCGAAGATGGAAACACCGTCAGCGACTATGATCCGGAAGAAATAAAGCGCCATATTTCCATCAGCGCTTCAGTTGCCCCCGTGGAAGTTCATGGAAAGAAGCTGAACATGATTGACGTCCCCGGCTACTTTGATTTTGCCGGCGAGATGGCAGGCGCGCTGTCTGCCTGTGAGGGCGCTGTCATCGTCATGAGTGCCGTTACCGGCATTTCCACCGGCTTTGAAAAAGCATGGGAAGCGACCGGAAAGCATAAGCAGGCTCGCTTTGTTGCGATCTCCATGGTGGACCGCGAGCATGTCAATTATCGCAAGGTTCTGGATGCGCTGCGTGAAAAGTATGGCAGCTGCATCATTCCGATGGTTCTGCCGATCGGAGAAGGAACCACCTTCAGCGGTGTCGTCGACGTGCTGAGCGGAAAGGCCTTTACCGGCTCCCACAAGGACCGCAAGGAAATCCCGATTCCGGAAGACATGAAAGATGCCGTGGCACAGGCGCTGGAAGCCTGCCACGAGGCGGCCGCTTCCACCAGCGAAGACCTGATGGAGAAGTTCTTCGATGAAGGAACCCTTTCTGATGAGGAAATGCTCCGCGGACTGTCTGCCGGCATTTATGACGGAAGCATCGTTCCGGTTGCACCGGTTTCCAGCCTGAACGGCATCGGTGTGCGCCCGCTCATGTTCGCGCTGGCGTCTTATATGCCTTCTCCCATGGAGCGCACCTATCACGGCATCAATCCCAAGACCAAGAGCGTGCATGTGCGCCATGCGGATACGCAGGAAAGCTTCAGCGCGCAGGTCTTCAAGACCATCGCTGACCCGTTCGTCGGCAAGCTGTCCCTGATCCGCGTGGTCTCCGGCGTGCTGACTTCACAGACTGCCCTGTACAATGCCAATCAGGACAAGCCGGAGAAGGCTGCCGGCATGTTCATGCTGCGCGGCAAGAAGCAGACCCCTGTCAACATGATCTGTGCAGGCGATATCGGCGCACTTTCCAAGCTGCAGTACACCGCCACCGGTGACACGCTGAGCGAAATCGGAAAGGAAATGCTCTTTGACGCCATCGATTTCCCGGCACCGCAGATCTCCATGGCCGTCTATGCCAAGAAGGCCGGCGAGGAAGACAAGGTATTCTCCGGACTCAACCGTCTGTGCGACGAAATGCCGGACGTGATTGTGGCCAAGGATCCCATGACGACAGAGACCCTCATTTCCGGCCAGGGCGAGCTGGAGCTGGAGATTATCCGGCAGAAGCTGCAGTCCAAGTTCGGCGCAGACGCCGTGTTCAAGGATCCCAAGATCGCGTATCGTGAGACCATCCGCAAGACCATCGACGTTCAGGGACGCCACAAGAAACAGTCCGGCGGACATGGACAGTTCGGCGATGTATGGATTGAGTTCTCCCCGATTTCCGATCCTTCTGTCGACTTTGAATTTGAAGACGCTGTCGTCGGCGGCGCCGTCCCGCGCAACTTCATCCCGTCCGTTGAAAAGGGACTGCGCGAGAACCTGGTAAAGGGCGTTCTCGCCGGCTATCCGATGGTAGGCCTGCATGCCAAGCTGCATGACGGTTCCTATCACCCGGTTGACTCTTCTGAAATGGCCTTCAAGACGGCTGCCAGAATTGCGTACAAGCAGTGCATTAATGCAAACCCGGTCCTGCTTGAGCCGGTCATGCATGTGGAAGTCACCGTGCCGGATGAGTACATGGGCGACATCATCGGCGATTTGAACAAGCGTCGCGGCCGTATTCTGGGCATGGAGCCGGCAAACGGCAAGCAGGTGATTACGGCTGAAGTGCCGCAGGCAGAAATGTTCAAATATGCAACGGATCTGCGCTCCATGACGCAGGCAAAGGGCTCCTTCAAGATGAACTTTGAGCGCTACGAGGAAGTTCCGGCTCTGAACGCACAGAAGATCATCGAAGCGAACAAGGCTGCCATGGAAGAAGACGACGACTAATTCATCTCATTACGGGCTGCATCTGCAGCCCGTTTTTCCTTTTTTTGTGCAATTCCACGAGGGGAACAAATCGTTTCGTACCTTGACATAGCGTGACAAAATGTATAAAATAGGCTCAAAGTAGATGTGAAGGCAAGAATGAAATCGCTTTTGCCGGATTGTTTTACAGGCTTGGCCTGTTTGATACATGAAGTAAATACGAAAATACGTATGCCAAGGGATGATTAGGCTCTTTTTGGGCTTTTTTTGCCTGTCCATATGTTCATCGGCAGCTTTCACACGCTGATTTGGTTTTTTGAAAGGGAAAGAAAAAATCTAAAGAAAAGGAGTGTGAAAGTGTGCCGATTATTTTTGCTATTTTGGCCATCCTGGCTGCTCTGGCAATAGGCCTTGCAGTCGGTTACTTATACCGGAAAAACATTCAGGAACGTAAAATCGGAAGAACCGAAGAGTATGCCCGCAATCTTCTGGATGACGCGCAGCGCCGTGCAGAGGAAAAGAAAAAGGAAAGCATCCTTGAGGCAAAAGAAGAAGTCATCCGTCTCAAGAATGAACTGGACCGCGAAGTCCGTGACCGCAGAGCTGAAGTGCAGCGTTCTGAGCGCCGCGTAGCACAGCGCGAAGAACAGCTTGACAAAAAGTCTGATTCTCTGGACAGCCGCGAGACGGCTTTGGAGCGGAAGCAGGAAGAGCTGGAAAAACTGACGCAGGAAGCCCAGGCGTATGTGGAGCGTCAGAAAGAAGCTGCTGAGCAGGCAGAAAAAACAGCCCAGGAGAAGGAACAGAAGCTGCTGAGCGAACTCGAAAGAGTCGCACAGATGACGCAGTATGAGGCCAAGGACATGATCGTGGAACGCGTCCAGAAGGAAGCGTACCATGATGCCGGCGTTATGGTTCGTGAAATCGAGCAGAATGCCAAGGACGAGGCGGATAAGAAGGCCCGCAACATTGTCGCACTGGCGATTCAGCGCTGTGCGTCAGACCACGTTGCCGAGACGACGGTTTCTGTTGTCAATCTGCCCAGTGAGGACATGAAAGGCCGCATCATCGGCCGTGAAGGACGCAACATCCGGACACTGGAAACAGCAACCGGCGTCGATCTCATTATCGACGATACGCCGGAAGCGGTTGTCATTTCCGCATTTGATCCTGTCCGCCGCGAAGTGGCCAGGGTTGCTCTGGAGCGCCTGATTGCAGATGGCCGCATCCATCCGGCGAGAATCGAAGAGCTGGTGGAGAAGGCCAGAAGGGATATCGATGCACAGATCCGGGAGACCGGCGAGCAGGCCGTCTTCGAGACCAACATGCACGGCATCCATCCGGAACTGGTCAAGCTTCTGGGCCGCATGCGCTACCGCACCTCTTACGGCCAGAACGTGCTCAAGCACAGCATAGAAGTCTGTCACCTGGCCGGCCTCATGGCCGCAGAGCTGGGGGCGGATGTGCAGCTGGCAAAACGTGCAGGTCTCTTGCATGATATCGGCAAGGCCGTGGACCATGAGCAGGAAGGCACGCATGTTGAACTGGGTGTCGAACTGTGCAAGCGCTACGGTGAAAGCCAGGAGGTCATCCACTGCATCGCAGCCCACCACAATGATATTGAGCCCCAGACCATCGAGGCAGTGCTCATTCAGGCGGCGGATGCGATTTCTGCAGCCCGGCCCGGTGCCCGCAGAGAGTCCATCGAGAATTACATCAAGCGGCTTGAAAAGCTGGAAGAGATCGCCTCCAGCTTCCAGGGCGTCGAAAAGTCATTTGCCATCCAGTCCGGCCGCGAGGTCCGCATTATGGTCAAGCCGGAGGACATCAATGACGAAGGGACGATCGTTCTGGCGAGAGAGATTGCCAAACGCATCGAAAATGAGATGGAGTATCCTGGACAGATCCGCGTGAATGTCATTCGTGAGACACGTGCAACGGAATACGCTAAATAATGGAATAGACTCTGGTCAGGTTCAGCTTGAACCTGACCATTTTTGTACAGAAATGCACTGACGGAGTGTGCAAATCTGTGAATTTAAAAGGGTGCTGACTTGATTATTACTGTACATCAAGGTATAATAATAGAGAACATGGATGCAGGTTCTGCATTCAAATATTTTATGGAGGCAATGTATGAAAAAGATTCTTTCTGTTGCACTTCTTCTGTGCCTGGCCATGGCTCTGACCATCTCCAGTGCATCTGCAGCCACCAAAATCGGCATGGTGACTGACGTCGGCGGTGTAAACGACAAGTCCTTCAACCAGACTTCCTGGGAAGGCCTGCAGGCCCTCGCAGCGGAAGACAGCTCCTTTGAGGTAAACTATCTCGAGAGCAAGACGGATGCTGACTATCAGACCAACATCAATACCTTCATCGATGAAGACTATGACCTCATCATCTGCGTCGGCTACATGCTCGCCGATGCTACTCGTGAGGCTGCTCAGGACAACCCGGATCAGCTCTTTGCCATCATCGATGACGCTTCCATCGATCTGCCCAACGTTGCTTGCCTGATGTTCGCTCAGGAGCAGGCTTCCTACCTGGTAGGTCTTGTTGCTGGCTCCGTGACCCAGACCAAGACCGTCGGCTATGTCCAGGGCATGGTTTCTGACTCCATGAACCTCTTCGGCATCGGCTACATCACCGGCGTTCTTGAGACCTGCCCGGATGCTAAGGTTCTCCAGTACAACGCCAACAACTTCGGCGACATCGCCGGCGGCACCACCGCAGCCAAGAACATGATCACCAATGGCGCTGATGTTATCTATCATGCAGCCGGCGGCACCGGACTGGGCGTCATCAATGCCTGCGACGAAGAAGGCATCTGGGCCATCGGCGTTGACACCGACCAGGCTCCTCTCGCTCCGGATCATGTGATCACCTCTGCTATGAAGCGTGTTGACATCGCTTCTCAGGATATCTCCAAGGCCGTTAAGGACGGCAACTTCACCGCTGGCGTGCATATGTATGACCTGTCCAACGGCGGCGTTGACCTGGCCCCGACCCGCGATCATATCCCGGCAGACGTTCTGACCGTTGTTGAGAACGCCAAGGCCGCTATCATCGCTGGTGAGAAGACCGTTCCCACCACCGTTGCAGAGTGCCCGCAGTTCGAACTGGCCAAGTAAGATCCAACTAAAAAAGAAGCTGCTCCGGCAGCTTCTTTTTTTGTAGAATAAAACGGGAAAAAACTAGCCTTTGACGCTTCCTGCAGTCAGGCCCTGTACGAAGAATTTTTGGCACAGGATGAATATTGCGACAACGGGAATCAGGGTCAGGACGGACATGGCAAAGACGTATCCCCATTGTGTAAACTGGTGCTGACCGAAAAAACCGGCGATGGCGATGGGTAAGGTGCGCTTGCTGTTGTCATTGATCACGGTATTGGCCCATGGATATTCTTCCCAAGCGGTCAGGAAATTGAAAATGCTGACAGAGGCAAGGGCCGGAGAGGCCAGAGGAAGGGCTACGCGGGTATAAACGGTGAAGACGTCGGCACCGTCAATCCAGGAGGCTTCCATGATTTCATCCGGGATATTTTCCATAAATCCCTTGATCATGAACGTGGAGAACGGGATGACCCAGGCCGTATAGAACGGAATCAGACCCCACAGCCGGTTGACAAAGCCCAGCCTTGTTGCCAGTTCAAATTGCGGAACGATCATGGTCGTTCCAGGAATGATCATGGTAATGATGATAAAACCGAAGAGAACCCGGGTCAGACGCGACTTGAACTTTCCTAGAACAAACGCCATTGCCGAACCGGCAGCGGCTGCAAGGGCGATGGTGGAAAGGGAGACGAGAGCGGAATTGAGAAAATTCAGATAAAATTTGCTTTGATGCAGGATGTATTCATAGTTTTCAAGCGTAAGGGCTTTCAGCTTGGGGAAGAACCGGGGCGGATATTCATAAAGTGCGCCGTTGGGACGCAGAGATGTCGAAATCATGTAGACCATTGGAAGGGTGAATATGACGGTTCCAATGGCCAATAAGGTATAGCGGAAGACAGCGCTTCTGATTCTGGCAGTGTTTCTGTGTTTCATGATATGGCCCTCCTCAGTTATCCCTGCTGCGCATCATGCGGAACTGAACGACAGCCAGAAGCCCCAGGGACAGGGCCATGACAAAGCTGAGAGCAGCAGCATATCCGAATTTTCCGGTGCTGAACGCCTTGTAGTACATCCAGGTGAGCAGCGTATCTGTCTGGTGGGCAGGCTTTCCACCGGTGATCATCTTGATGGAAGTAAATACATTGAAACCGCCAATGGTCAGCTCGATTAGAACGAACAGGATGGTTCCCCGGATTGCGGGAAGGGTGACCGTGATAAATTTCTTCCATGCCCCGCATCCGTCAATTTCTGCCGCTTCATACAGGTCCTGCGGCACCTGCTGCAGGGCGGCGAGAAAGATCACCATATTCCAGCCGATGCCCTTCCAAATGCCCAGAATCATAGCAACCGTAAGGCCGCTCCACCTGGTGTCCAGCCAACGGATGTTGCGGGAAGTAATGCCTGCCACTTTCCAAAGGAAATAATTGAGCAGGCCTTCTGTATTGAAGATGTAGCGGAAAACCAGAGAGGCAATGACCCATGAGGTAACGACAGGCAGGTAATTGATGACGCGAAAGGTTACGCTGAAGCGCGGAATGCCATTGAGCAGAAGGGCGACAAACAGCCCCAGAATCATCTGTCCGGGGACCGTGATCAGGGTATAAACGATGCTGTT
>OCTW011483126.1_pt1 | contig 14106 bp, 12 predicted proteins | sample 1539671 | NCBI WGS metagenome assembly OCTW01 (sample SAMN02144230, study PRJEB22623) | gut metagenome | biome: sheep rumen | host: Ovis aries | place: New Zealand | reverse complement strand
TTATTTCTACCACGAAGAGATCAGAGGGTCGGATAATACTGGAAAACGAAATAAATAAGAAATATAACGTGGAAACGCCTCCGAGCCGATATGGTTCAGAGGCGTTGCTGCGTCTATGGGGTTATGCTTTGATCTCGGTGCCGTCCTTGAAGGTTACCGTAAGAAGCTCGGTGAGGAAGGATATAGGAAGACTTGCGAAGAAAATGCGCTTCCGGTTGACTTTGAGAAAATGTCATATCCCGATTTCCTTGAACAACGTAGAAAATTGATGGCCGGCATTGTTAAGAAGGCATATCTGAAGCTATGTGAATGATTCTAAAGAACGTGTGAGTGCACGTAGGCCTTGTTGCGTAGCACCCGTACAGCACCCAAAAATATATAAAAGTGCCTATTTACGCGGTTCTGCGTTATGCAAGCGTTAAGCAAGAGATAACATTTCCCCGAATGGGATCATACGAAAGATCGCCCCGCAGGGCTTCCCTGCGGGGCTTTCACTTATCCTTCAGAACGGTGCCGATCATGCTGTATCACTCAAACAACATTCAGGCAGCAGTCAATTTGTCGGTTTTTGTATATGCTGCGCAAATCTTTCCTGTGTCCCTGCAGGTCCTCTCCGGGGCGTTACTCATCTTTGCCGTTGTACACAGCCGTGTCCACAAGACCTTCCCTTTTGGCGACGATCAGGGTAGCAGCCACATCTCCTGTGGTGTTGAGCATAGTGTCCAGCATATCCAATATGGGGACTATCCCCATAATGATCCCCATGGCTTCGATAGGCACCCCTATATCGGTGAGTATTACGCCAAGGCACACAAAGCAGGCACCGGGCACCCCGGGAGCCCCCAGTGACAGCAGCAGCACCGTGATCCCCATTGCCGCCAGAGTCTGGGCGGGCAGTGCAATGCCGTAGGCACGGGCAAGGAATATGCATGACAGCATCATGAATATACATCCGCCGTCCATATTGACCGTTGCACCAAGGGGTATGGAGAAGCTTGCTATCTTGGGGGAGATGCCCATTTTGTCCGTACACGTCCTCAGGTTGACGGGCAGCGCCGCCGAGCTTGAGGAGAGCGCCATGCTGGTGAGCATCCCCTCCCGGTTGTTCCTGTAGAAGTTCAGGGGATTGAGCCTTGCCAGCACAAGTATCATCACCCCGTAGAAAAGGAGCATCATAATAACAGCAAGGAAATGCGCAGCCACAAAGCTCAGCATGGATGTGAGTGCCTTCGTGTCCATATAGAGGGTCATGCTTGCTATAGCGCAGAACACGGCAATGGGCATGAATTTCGTCACAATGCGTGTTATGGTCAGAAACAGCCTGTTTGCCCCCTCAAACAGCTCACACAGCGGGGCGGAATGCTCCCCCGTCATATTCAGGGCTATGCCCACCAGCACACCCAGGAATATGAGCTGCAGCGTGTCCGACTCTATGAAGGGCTGCAGCAGGTTTGAGGGCACGATGTTCACTATGGCGCTGACAAGGGAGATATCCGGATCGCTGTCTGCCACGGCAGCAGGAGCCTCTGCCGACATCATCAGGGCAAACCCCGGCACCCCGGGATGCATTATCAGATCCGCCCCCACAGCTATCATCACCGCCGCTATGGATGTGCAGCAGTATATCCCCATTATCCTTGCACCCAGTCTCCCCAGCTCGGAAATGTCCTTGTACTGGCTCACCGAGGACACTATGGAGAAAAACACCACAGGCCCTATTATCATTTTCAGCGCATTCATGAACATCCCCTTGGCGCTGTCAAGGATGTTCAGGGAGATAAACTCCCCTATGTCTCCGGGGACAGACCTCAGCAGCAGCCCCGCCAGAAATCCCAGCACAATGGCTGCCACAGTGAATATCAGCATGGAGCGCTGTGTCCTCCCCACACGTATGGACACACGGTTGACACCCCCCTTTGAGGAAAAGGTGAAGTCGTCCTCCATTGATTTAAGCAGAATGGAGCGTATAGCCTCCGCCGCCGCCGTCTCCTCAAGGGCGGCAAGCTCCTGCACGGGCTGCACCTCCGACAGCACGCAGGGCTCACCCCCGCAGCGCACCGAAAGGCTCACATTGCCAAGCAACCGCCGCACCTGTATCTGTATCTCCGACCCGGGGCGGGCGTGCTGAATGAACAGGGGCAGCAGCTCCTCCGCAAGGAGCAGCGCCTTCATGGATTCCCGCCGTGACCTGCCGGCGGCTGCAAGGGTTTGCTCTATATAGTCAAGACATTGCTGAAGGGAACCTTCCTCCGCCGGGAAGCTCCTTTTTTCATTTAATATGGATCCCATTACTGTACCTCAGATTTCTTTCATATGCGGATGATGAGATTGTTGGCACCCATAGCCGTGGTGTATCTGATGTCCTATCCCCATGATGATAAGGAGCCCTTTTTCATCATGCTTGTCCATGAGCTGATAATACTAACGGACGGCAGTCATCTCTCAGGCGTATGATAAGATCTTCCCCCTTGGCTATAAAGCGTATACGGATCCGCCATGGGGCCTGTCGCAAGGGAGAGATCCGAAACGGCAAAGGAAAATTCAGACTTCAAGAATAGTCTGTGCAGCATTTTGTATTTTGATCTGTCTTTTCTTGTTCCGGGCATACAAAACCTCCCTGATTCAAAATTCCCGGGGGCACATTCCCGATGTGCCGCCGCAGCACAATTCACTGATCCAGGCATTTACTGTGATCCTGTCTCAGTTCATTGATGTCAAAAGCCGTATAGCCTTCATAGTAATAGCTGATGTCAACACCTTTCATGTATACCTCTCTGTCATCTATCCTGTCGGTAAGGGCACCTTTAAGCAGAACACTTATCTCAGTGGAACGAACGGGACTTCTTTCCATGGCAAGAAGATAGTCATCCTTGTTGATGAGGCTCCAGTCAACAGCTTTCTTCAGCCTGACCCTGAAAATATGGTCGAGCCATATCCGTGCGGCTCTGCCGTTTCCCTCTCTGAAGGGGTGACAGATGTTCATCTCGACGTATTTTGCCACGATCTCATCAAAGGTGCTTTGGGGCATCATTTCTACTGCCCTGAGGGACTGTTCCAGATACATAACGTGAGCAAAGCGGAAATTCCCCTTTGCAATGTTTACAGTCCGGAGCTTTCCCGCAAAGTCATAAATATCCTCAAAAAGTATCCTATGGATAAACATGAGTGTATCAAGAGTTCCTGCTTCTTTGTCAGAAAGCATATCCTGTTCAAAAAGTGCAATGGCTTTCTGTTTTGAAATGCGCTCTTCCTCTCTTGCAAGCTCTGCCGAATTTTTTATATTCAGTTTGTTTTCAAGCATGATCACACCTCACATAATCATTCTCTGTCAGGTTCTCAACGCTTAGTATACCACTTACAGCAGCATTTGTCAAATTGCAGCCATGTTTTTCTCCCCCGCCCTGTTGACCTTTTGGCGGGAATGTGTTATGATTATGACAAAGGGGGAGATACCATGACCGACAAGGAACAGAAAGCCGCCGCAAGGGCATTTGCGGAAAAGTGGCTGAAAAAAGAGGGCTACGAAAAGGGGGAGACACAGCAGTTCTGGATAGACCTGCTGCACGATGTGTTCGGTATCGACCGTGTGACCGAATATATCGAGTTTGAAAAGCGCATCACCATGGAGACCGCTGCCAAAAAAGGCTATATTGACGGCTATATCCCCTCTGTGCCCGTGCTTATCGAGCAGAAGGGCAGCCATGTTGATATACGTAAAAAAGAGCAGCAGTCCGACGGTACAATGCTTGACCCTCACGGACAGGCAAAGCGGTATGTCCAGTGGCTCGGAGTGTCAAAACGCCCGAAATACATCGTGGTGTGCAATTTCAAGGAATTTCTCATATACGATGAGGAAAACCCTGTTGCAGAGCCGCTGTCGGTAAAGCTTGCCGACTTTGAAAGGGAATACTATCTGCTGGATTTTCTCGTTGACCCGGAAAGCGTACAGCGGCAGAAGGAGGAGGAAATTTCCTTCAAAGCGAGCGAGGCAGTGGGAAAGATATATGATGCCCTGCTGAAACAGTATAAGGATCCGAAGGATCCCCACAGTCTTTCCTCCCTCAACAAGCTGTGCGTGCGGCTCGTATTCTGCTTCTATGCGGAGGATGCAGCCGTATTCAGCCATTTGCAGTTTGGGAAATATCTTTCAAGATTTGACCCGAGGGATGTGCGCCGTGCCCTCATTGACCTGTTCAAGGTGCTGGACACCCCCGAAGGTGAGCGTGATACTTATCTTGATGAGGAGCTGAAAGCATTCCCCTATGTCAACGGCGGTCTCTTTGCAGATGAAAATATTGAGATACCCAACTTTACCGATGAGATAGTACACCTCATCGTAAATGAAGCAAGTGCCAAGATCGACTGGCAGGATATATCCCCGACAATTTTCGGCGGCTTGTTTGAAAGCACCCTGAACCCGGAAACAAGGCGCTCCGGGGGTATGCACTACACCTCTGTTGAGAATATCCACAAGGTAATCGACCCTCTTTTTCTGAATGGGCTGAAAGATGAATTCACCGATATAATCGACAATAAGCACCAGAAGGCGGCACGGATAAACGCACTCAAAGCCTTCAAGAAAAAGCTGTCCTCCCTTGTATTCCTTGACCCTGCCTGCGGCTCCGGGAATTTCCTCACGGAATCCTATCTGTCGCTGAGAAAGCTGGAAAACAGGGCGATAGCCGCCATAATGCAGGACACCTACGGGGCGATGATACCCTTTGAGGGGCTGATAGACGGCTCGGAGATACTTGTATCCATCGGGCAGTTCTACGGCATAGAGATAAACGACTTTGCGGTATCCGTTGCCAAGACCGCCCTGTGGATAGCCGAGCACCAGATGCTTGAACAGACAAGGCGCATAGTCAGACAGGACAAGGAATTTCTGCCCCTTACATCCTATCCCAATATAGTGGAGGGCAATGCCCTGCGGATAAACTGGGAGGATGTGGTGCCAAAGGACAAGCTGAATTATATCATGGGCAATCCACCGTTTGTGGGAAAAAAGGAGCAAAGCAAAGAACAAAAAAATGAGATTTTAGAACTATTTGATAAAAAAATACGCAGAGCAGGAAATCTTGATTATGTTACTGGATGGTATTATAAATCTGCAAAAATCATACAAAATACAAACATCAAAACTGCGTTTGTGTCTACCAATTCTATTACACAAGGCGAACAAGTACCAATATTATGGACATTCTTAATGCAAAATAATATTCATATAGAGTTTGCATATAGAACATTTACTTGGGATAACTCTATCACGAATGACAAAGGCAAAAAAGAAAAAACAGATAAAAAAATGGCGGCTGTTCATTGTGTAATAATCGGTTTCAGTGTATCCAAAAGCACTGCCCAAAAATTAATTTATGATGGTGACACTATAAAACAAGCAAAGAACATCAATGGTTATCTCATTAATGCAGATGATATTATAATCGAAAGCCGTTCAACTCCTCTTTCTGCAAATGCACCTAAAATAATATATGGAAGTATGCCTATTGATAACGGACATTTGATACTTGACAAAAATGATTATGAAACTCTTATCAAAGAAAGTAGCGATAATCTAAAATATGTGCGAAAATATGCAGGTGGTAACGAACTTATAAACAACATAGAGCGCTGGTGCTTGTGGTTAGTTGATGTCACACCGTCTGAGATAAGAAAATCTTCATTCATCAGTCAAAGGGTCAAAGAAACTGCAGATTTCAGAAAATCAAGTGACCGTCCGCAAACATTAGCACTTGCTGCTACACCATATTTATTTGGCGAGATAAGACAGCCAGCAACAACAATGATCGCAATACCGAAAGTATCTTCTGAAAGCAGACGATATATTCCATTATCATATGTTTCTCCTGATATTATCATAAACGGAAGTGCACTAATAATACCTTGTGCTGAGATTTACCACTTTGGAGTATTGATGTCATCTGTACATAATGCATGGATGCGTGCTGTCGGCGGACGGCTTGAAATGCGTTACCAATACTCGGGAAGCATAGTCTACAACAACTTCCCCTGGTGTGACCCCACCCCGGAGCAAAAGGCAAAGATAGAGCAGACCGCACAGGGCATACTTGACGCAAGAGCACTTTATCCCGATTCATCCCTTGCCGACCTGTACGACGAACTTACCATGCCCCCGGAGCTGCGCAAAGCCCACAAAGCCAATGACAGGGCAGTAATGCAGGCATACGGCTTCAACCCCGACATGACCGAAAGCGAGATAGTGGCAGAGCTTATGAAGATGTACAAGGCGCTTACAGAATAGGGCGAGATCGTGGCACAGCCGCTGCATATCTTATTTTATCATACAATTCATAATGACATTTATCATCATTTCCTTTTCAGCAGGCTGAGATTCAGCTATCATGATGGTCAGCGCCGCAAGGGTCTGGTCGGCTATTGCCTTTTCTGTCTTGGCTTCATCAAGAAAAAGAGCATCATTCTTGTCGAGAAAATACAAAAACATGGCAGCAGCTATCCGCTTGTTGCCGTCGGAGAAAGAATGGTTCTTTGTTATGAAATACAGCAGATTTGCAGCCTTTTCCTCCAGTGACGGGTATATCTCAACGCCGCCGAATTCCTGATATATGTTGGCGATGCTTCCCTTGAAGGAATCGTCCTTCTCGTTACCGAAAAGCGCACTGTCGGATGCGAACTTCATTTCGCTGATGACCTTCCTGCACTCGTCATAATCAAGCACATAAACAGCCTTGTTTCCCTTTGGCTTGTCAAGAGTCTGGTGATCGTAGGCATCAAGCAGGTCAAGGGCAGTGTTGAACTTCTCAATTACTGAAAGCACCTGTTTTGCATCAAGCTGATTTTCTGCACGCCTCATAATGCGTATTACCTCACCTATCTGTTTCATACGCTTATTATTCACGGCATAGCCCCTGATTATGTAGTCTTTAAGCACACTGTTCGCCCATTTGCGGAACTCAACACCACGCTGAGACTTTACACGATAGCCAACGGAATATCACATCGAGGTTGTAGTATTCGATATCTCTCATAACTTCACGCTCACCCTCAGTTTGAACTGTTGCAAATTTTGCAACAGTTGCCGTTCGCTCAAGTTCACCCTCTTTGAAAACGTTTCTGATATGCCTTGATATAGTCGATTTATCACGATCAAAGAGGTCTGTGAGCTGTTCCAGCGACAGCCACACTGTTTCACCGTCGGTATTAACATTGAGCTTTACAGCGTGGTCTTCAGTCTCATATAAAATGATCTCATTCTTATCCATAAGGATCACCTACCCTCGTTTTATTAAATATATCACATTTTCATTTGAAAAGCAAGATGCACAGCCTGAAAAGAGAACGACAGGGCAGTTATGCAGACATACGGCTTCAGGCAGGATATGACCGAAAGCGAGATAGTGGCGGAGCTTATGAAGATGTACAAGGCGCTTACAGAATAGGGCGAGATCGTGGCACCGCTTATGGAAACGGCACTGACGGAATGACCCCGGAGAATACGAAATGAATACAATAAAAAAATACATCTATGTTATAATACCTGCGGTGCTGTTAGCCGTCACCGCACTTTTCCTGAAACTCGCCACCGCAGGCTATGTGACCGTCTCGGAGGAAAGCGCCCCGCTTGTCTTTGTCCTGCTCCCTGCCGCTCCCCTTGTGAGCCTTATCCCGGAGGTCACAGGGCTTACAAAGGCGGTTCGCAGCTTCAGGCAGACACAGTACAGCGTGAAAAGGCGTGAGATACGGTATATCTCCCTGCTGGCGGGTGCTGTCATGCTGACAGTGCTGTGGCTCTGCGCCATGGTGTATATTGCATATCGGGCAATATCGTCCGGCGGCTGGCTGAAAAACTAATGAGCTTCAGGCGGTGCAAAAACACAGAACTATCAACTTACAAAAAACTCCCCGCACCTTGGGTACGGGGAGCTGTCTTTACAGCCGGGAAGGACTGTATCTGAACATAATGCTGCCGCACCGGATCTCCATGTATCCGATGATAAAAACAGTGTTCTCACGCCTATGCATGATACTTATGTAAAGCATCATTTCTTGCAAGAAGGTAATTACAGTACTGGTTCATACTGATCCCTTCCTCCCTTGCGTGCTCCGCAAGCGTGCGGTGCAGACTCTTGGGCATACGCAGTTTAAACTGTCCGGAATAACCTGCTGATCCGGTGACATCCTCCGGGATCGCAATGCCCTCTTCAATGGCAGCCTCGATCCATGTCCTCCTGGCATCATCAGCGTTTTTCACAGCCTCTGCCAGTGTTTCTCCGCAAGTGATACACCCGGGCAGGTCGGGAAAGGATACAGTATAGCCCCCCTCTTCCACATCAGGTATTATCTCCATACGATATGGGATACTCATATACTTATCGATCATTTTCACCTTTTTCCTCACCGCTTTCTACTGCATCTCTGACCAACTGCACATATACTTTTTTGATGGGTTCATGTACAGGAATGGTAATAGGATTACACCCCTTTTTCCTGAAAGTCCTGTGACTGCTCCCCCCTGCCGGGCAACTCATGGTATATCCATATTCTTCAAGAACTTTCTTCAATTCCTCAAACCGCAGACCTTTATCAAGAGAATATATTCTGCTGATAAGCTTGTCAAATCGTGACAAAAAAACACCTCTTTATATCATTATACATGATGTCACCGATGATGTCAATGCTTTTCCCAAAAAAACTCCCCGTACTAAGTACGGGGAGCTGTTTGTTTAGCTTTACAGCTTACTTTCTCTTGGAGATAGCTGCTGCAAGACCTGCTGCTGCCATTACAACTGCAATAGCTGCAACGCCGGTGTTGCCGGTGTTGGTGGAAGTGGTAGCTGCTACAGGAGCGGGAGCTGCCTCTGCTGCGGGAGCTTCCTCAGCAACGGGAGCTGCTTCCTCAACGGGAGCCTCTTCAACTACTTCCTCAACCTCTTCAACTTCCTCAACGACCTCAACGTCCTCAGCAACTTCCTCAGCTGCGGGAGCTGCAGTCTCTTCAACTGCTGCGGTCTCTTCTGCTGCTGCCTCAGTCTCAGCTGCGGTGGTCTCCTCAGCTGCTGCTGCTACGCCGAGAGGAAGAGAATTGCCCTTGCCGTCCTTGATAACGATATTGTCGATGTAGAGAACTCTGTCAACATCAGCGTTAGCCCATACCATTACACCGAAGAAGGGATTGGTGCCTGCTGCGCTGTACTTCTGGGAAGGAAGAAGGAACTTCTTGGTAGTGGTAACAGGCTCAGAAGCTACATCAGGATCATAAGCCTCGATGGTGAAGTCACCGCCGTTAGCCCAGTCAGGGTTCTTCTGAGCGGAACCGCCCTGCATCTTCTCTCTGTCGAAACCGCCGGCAGAACCGATGGTACCGCCTGCCCAGCCGAGAGCCTCGCCTGCGTTCTTGGGAGCCATAGTGAGCTGAACGTCGATAGTACCTATCTGAACAGCTGTATCTCTGGGCATGATGGAGTCAAGGTCAAACCAGATCTTGGGGATCTGATTCTTGGGGATATCCAGCTTGAGCTGCTTGGAGCCGTTGAAGTCAACGACCTCAAGACCGCTGCTTACACAGTCAGAAGAGTCTGTGTTAAGATAGATGAAGCTGGTGTCTCCATCCTCGAAATCGATCTTGTCAGAACCGATAGCGGATGTTGCTGTGCTGAATACAGACACAGCGGAAGCTGCAATTGCAAGTGCGCCTGCAAGTGCAAGTGTCTTTTTGAGTTTCATTGTAATCTCCTCCTTGAATTTTCATAATTGTTTTTAGCTAAAAACAACTGTGCAACACTATAATATCACATACCCCACACAAATGCAAGTGTTTTTTGAAATTTTTTGCGATTTTCACAAAGTTTTTTTCGGAATTTATCCTAATTGTTCATATGGCATAAAAAGAGCATAACGCACTATGCCCGCAGACATTGATGATCTGCGGGCACCGGAGCGGGATCTTTCAGCCATTCAAGCCCTGGAGCCGGCTTTTTACCGAATTGTAACTTGCTATATGCAAGCATTTGTGTTAGAATAACTTTGTGAGTGTCACCCACATAAGCGATTGGCGGTTCAAGTCTTCCTCCGGAAACGGAGGTGAGGACAATGACAGTGTTAGAGGTAATAGCACTTCTTTCTCTGATAGGTCAGATAATCAATATCATGATCACGTTGTCTAATAAAAAGAAATAACCGCCTACCCTCGCAAAGTAACGGTTATTTCTTAACCTAAACTTGGAGGAGAACCGCTGATCGTGAGTGGCACTCCTTTGTTATTATCATTATACAACGTTTTTATGTCTTTGTCAAGAGGAACTTCTGAATGTGATGTGAGTTTTCCTGCCGGCAAATTTGAGAAAAAATCTCCCCGCACATAAGTACGGGGAGTTTCGCATTGCTTTGTCAGCTTACTTTCTCTTTGTTACAACTGCAGCAGCAGCGGCAACAGCCATTACAGCAACAACTGCCATTGCGGGAGCATTGCCGGTAGCGGTAGAGGTGGTAGTAGCTACGGGAGCGGGCTCAGCAGCGGGAGCAGCCTCTTCAACTACTTCCTCAGCAGGAGCAGCTTCCTCAACGACTTCCTCAGCAGGAGCCTCTTCAACTACTTCTTCAACAGCCTCTTCCTCTGCGGGAGCAGCAGCATCCAGGTCAGCAAAGCAATAATCCTTGCCCTCCTGATCGCCTACCCACTGAAGAGTAGCCTGCTTAGCATCAGCCTTCTCATATGTAGCGGAGTGAACGATCACGTTGCAGCAGCTGAAGCACAGACCGTCATCGCCGAGATTTGCGATATCATCAGCGGAATATACGAATTCAAGCTGAGTATCGTTCTTGTTTACACAGATCCAGCCGTCACGCTTAACAGTCAGTGTGTCGGATGTGATGGTGTCGGGATGCTCGTAGTTGTACTCCTCAGAGGAGCGGGATGCCCAGCCGTTATCATAGTCGATGGGATGTACCAGGTACTGATCAGCAAGACCGAACTTGTCGTAGACCTCAACGTCGAGAACGATCTTGACGTCGCCGCCTACAGCCTCAAGGTCAGCCTTCTTGATACCGGCACCGGATGATACCCACTGACCGGGGTACTCATCATCAATGGTAACGGTCTCTGCGGAAACTGTAACAGCCATGGAAATAGCCATAGCAGCTGCTGCGGTGAGCGCAGCTATCTTCTTTAACTTCATACTTATCTTCTCCTTTTAAGTCTTTTTCAAGACTGATTTACTTTTTTCTGGTTGCAGCAGCGGCAACAGCAGCAGCAGCCATGACAGCGGCTACGGCAGCAGCGGATGCATTGCCGGTAGCGGTGGATGTAGTAGCAGCCACGGGAGCGGGTGCAGCTTCCTCAGCGGCGGGAGCAGCCTCTTCAACAGGAGCAGCTTCCTCAGCTACCTCTTCAACGACCTCCTCGGCAGGTGCTTCCTCAGCGGCAGCGGAAAGGCTCTTCTGGGGGATCACATTTCCGTCAGCATCCTTGAGAACGAAGTCGGAAAGGGTAATGGTTATGCCGTTGGACTTCAGGGGCTGACCGGACCAGTCCATGAAGACGAATGTAGCATCCTCGATGGATGCAGGCTTGGAGGAGGGCAGGAGCCACTTGAAGCTATCCTCAACGGTCTGCTCATCTTCCCATATGGGGGCACCGTTCTCGTCATAGTCGTTGGGAGCAAGGCTGTGGGAGTTGGAGTTGCCGGTTGCGCAGTATGCGCCGCCGCCCAGCCAGCCTATCTCAGTGCCGGAAAGGGAGGAAAGGCCGTGATATGTGAGCTTCCAGGAGCCCTCATATATCCTGTCCAGATCAGCGGGATCCTCAAGCACATCGGCAAGGTTGATAGCGACCTTGGTGATTGCGCTGTCGTTTACTTCCTCAAAGGTGATGCTGTCCTCATCATAGGAGAGGATGTTCACGGTCGAGGGATCGTTGTCGGCAAAGGTGGCAGCAGACCAGTCAGCCGCAGAGACCCCGGCAGACAGGGATGCAGCAAGAGCAACCGCTGCAATGCCGGCAAATAATTTTTTCATAATGTTTCCTCCGTTTGTTTCTCTGTTTGTTTGCATGAAAAGACAATAACGCAATTTATACCTGCTATTATACCACCCTCAGAGGAATTATACAATCTATATTTTAACCAATTTTGATATTCAATTTTTGGATAAAATTCTACACGGAAAACGCCTTGAAACTGCGGATTACAGGCGGTCGACAATGAAAACGTTTAAGCCGCCGGGAGCAAAAGGCAAGACAAGCTGACGGAGATCGGGCGGCTTGTTTCCCTCTTTGGCGGGCGCAGAGCAAATGTACAGTGTACATACCGGATGATAAGCCTTTTGTTCTCTTTTTTGCTTTACTTCTCCTGCCTCCGGTCAGCAAAAACCTCCCCACCGCTGCCGGTGGGGAGGAATCGGTTCTGTGATAGATCAGTTGATAACAGTCTTCTCTGTTTCCTTGTCGAAGATGTGGATCTTGTTGGGATCGATGGCAACGGAGATAGTGTCCTGAGGACGGGCTGTGGATCTGGGATCAACTCTTGCAGTAAGGGGAATACCCTCGCAGGTGAGGTACAAATAGGTCTCTGCGCCCATCATTTCGGTGATCTCAACGTCAGCCTCGATAACGCCGGTGTTAGCAGCGGAGAGGAACATCTCCTCATCATGGATATCCTCGGGACGGACACCGAGAACGATCTCCTTGTCAACGAGCTCGCTGAGTGCCAGGTCATCCACCTTAGCCTCGGGGATCTCAACATAGTACTTCTTGCCGCGGGTGGTCTTGGTATCCTCGGAACCGAATTCCACGGTGTACTTGTCATCTATCTTTCTGAGAACTGCGTCGATGAAGTTCATCTGGGGAGAACCCATGAATCCTGCAACGAACTGGTTTACAGGGCTGGTATAGAGGTTCTGGGGAGTATCTACCTGCTGAACGAAGCCGTCCTTCATAACAACGATACGGTCGCCCATGGTCATAGCCTCTGTCTGGTCATGAGTAACGTAGATGAATGTGGTGCCCAGCTTCTGATGGAGCTTGGAGATCTCGGTTCTCATCTGTGCTCTCAGCTTTGCATCCAGGTTGGAAAGAGGCTCGTCGAGAAGGAATACCTGAGGCTCACGGACGATGGCACGGCCGAGGGCAACACGCTGTCTCTGACCGCCGGACAGAGCCTTGGGCTTTCTGGAAAGCAGGTGGGATATATCGAGTATTCTTGCAGCTTCCTCGACCTTACGTGCGATCTCGTCCTTGGGGACCTTGCGCAGCTTGAGGCCGAATGCCATGTTCTCGAAAACTGTCATATGAGGATACAGAGCATAGTTCTGGAAAACCATCGCGATATCTCTGTCCTTAGGTGCAACGTCATTTACAAGACGGTCGCCGATATAGAGCTCACCCTCGGATATTTCCTCAAGACCTGCGATCATACGCAGGGTGGTGGACTTACCGCAGCCGGAAGGGCCTACGAGAATGATAAATTCCTTATCCTTTATTTCGAGGTTAACGTCCGATACAGCCACAACGCCGCCGGGATACTTCTTATAGATCGATCTGAGTGATAAACTTGCCATGCTGATGTGTACCTCCCATATATAACTGCTGTGTACCTGTGCATAACACAGCTAACAGGTACTTCCATACCTGCTATATTATAATAACAAATTTCACCGCTTAATTTCAAGTGATTATTTACCCAAAGTTATAAAAATATATTTATTGATTTTGACGGTTTATAAAATCAAATCGACGTTTTATACATTTTTCCGCTAAAATACCCTGTTCGGCACCATTGCCTTTTGTGCATAATATTAGACAATATGCACTTTTACTTGTGCATTATACACCTAAAAGCCCGTCATTATACATTTCGTAGAAATTTTGCCCTGTACAGCCCCTTATGTTGGTAATAATACTAATTCTCTCTTGAAGAAGAGTAGTATCGCAGAATATCCGGAGCACGGGTGATATGGGAGGCGTGTTTTTTCGGTTTTTTCAGAAGTTCCGCTTGACAAACGCTTAAAAACGTTGTATAATAGTATCAACAAAGGAGTGCCACTCACGATCAGCGGTTCTCCTCCATAAGTTTTGGTAAAGAAATGACCGCTACTTTTGAAGGGGTAGGCGGTTAT
>OCTW011598068.1_pt1 | contig 14108 bp, 9 predicted proteins | sample 1539671 | NCBI WGS metagenome assembly OCTW01 (sample SAMN02144230, study PRJEB22623) | gut metagenome | biome: sheep rumen | host: Ovis aries | place: New Zealand | reverse complement strand
CCTCAAATGGTGTTATTTTGCCCTTTCAGACCATCAATTATGACTAATTTTGCACCATCCGAAAACAAAAATCTACACACAAGGGGTATTTTTATAACTTAAACATATTAAACAAAAACAAATGAAAAAAATCCTTTCACTATTCACATTGCTGCTGATGTCTGTCATGACATTCGCCGACACTGGTACCACCCTGCCAGGCGTGCTTGACGGAAAACAGGCGGTAATCACGAAGAACTGTTCATGGGGCAGTACACCATCGTGTGATGACCAGAACTGCTTCAACTGGGTCGGTGACGGCGATGTCGTGACGTTTGCCCTGACCAACACGCAGACGGCGGCTTACGCCATCTCGTTTGACACAGCCACACCGTGTGAGCCTGTGACAATTGAATTCCTCATCACTGACGATGGCGGAAACACCGTCTATAAGCAGACCGCCAACGTGGTTTGCACAGGCGAGAATGGCGGCGACTGGGCTTTCAAGGAAGCCGGACACAACACCTCACTACCCAACACAGCAGAACTACCTGCAGGCAACTACACTCTGACGCTGACTTTCCACCAGGGCGTGAACTATGCTAACTACACCACCAACGTGAAGGACATCACCTTCACCGCCGTGGCGTCAAAGTTCGTGTATCTGCATGGCGAGAACTTTGACAAGGAGCACTCTACCAACGACCTCTATCAGTTTACTGATGCCGAAGGCTTCACACTGACTATGAACAGCCGTGATATCAGCAAGACTCCATGTAACTGGACAGACCGTAACTCTGTATCATATACCGACGGCATAAACTTCAAGAACAACGATCCTGGTACTATCAACATACCAGAAGGCTATAAGGTAACAAAGCTTGAGATAGGCGGCTTGTCACAGTCTGACGTCGGCAACCTCTGCTATCTCTATACCGTTGACAAGGATGATGTGAACTTCTTCAAAGAGCCTATAGGACAGAATGTCAAAGAAGGCTCAGACATTGAGAGCACAGCGAAATACCCAATTTTCGCCGACGGCACCGCTCCGCTCTTCGCTTCTCTTGACTTCAGCGCGGCTCCTGCCACGAAGAGCATAAAGGTGGTATTCTCTGGCAATAACCAAGAAGACGTTTGGTTCAAGGCTTACTATACCACAGCCGATGAGGGCGGCAGCGACACTCCTGCTGAGCCTGAGACACCGGCAGAGCCTAAGACAATGGCTTACTGGTCATTCAACTACGGATATGACATTGCCGGGGGCGTAGGCACTCCTAACTCCACGGCCATCACAGGAAACGGCAACGTGGACTTCAACGACGTGGCACTGCTTTCTAACGACGGAGCACTCGCTAACTCTACGCTGACCCCTCATCGTCCGGTAGGCTCCGGCGCAGTGACATCACAGCAGTCGCAGGGTGCTTACCACGAGGTGAACGCCATCAGTTGCGACGGTGCGGCCCTGCACCTCACGTCACCAGTACCGACACCTGAGACTGCCGCTGCCTCTGTGGCATACGGCACAAGCACCATAGAGTTCCCCGGTGAGCAGACATACAGCTACCAGAACCCATACAACTACTTTGAGATTGCGGTTGACGCTACTAACTTCCGCGACCTGAAACTTGAGGTGAAGGCTGCCGGTCACCAGAGCCAGACACAGTACTATGCCGTGGCTTACTCTACCGACAAGACCACATGGACCCTCGTAGGCGACGAGTACCTCACAGGTACAAGCTATAACAACTGGAAGACTAACACCATAGAGATACCAGGACTCAACGGCAAGAATGGCTACATACGCATCTTCCCTGCCAAGAACTGGAAGGGCAACGGCGACAATGTGGCTTCAAACAACCAGTTTGACCTTGACGATGTTTATCTCTACGGCGTGCTGAGCGTAAACGAGGCTTACATCAACGATGTCACCATTGAGGGACAGACGGTAAGTCCTGGCACGGCTAACGACTTTGAGTGCGTACTGCCTAAGACATATGCTGGGGCAACTACCACCATCAAGGTGTCATCATCTAACGCCACCGTAACCGCCACTGCGGTAGAGGAGGGCACGGAGACAGCCGTGAGCGTCACCGACAATGGTGATGGTACATTCACACTTGCCACACCAGGTGCCAACAAGGCAACCGTCGTTACGCTGAATGTTACAGCCAACGAGGGTGCGGCTGCCCTGAAGAGCACCTACACCTTGCGCCTGTTCCACCTCGACGTGGTTACGCTGACAAGCCTCACCATTGACGGTTTCGCCGTAAGTGAGGAACTGCTGGCTGACATCAATGACGATTCCGAGGCTACTCTCTCAACCAACATCTACACCGCGCTGCCAGTGGTAGCAGCCAAGGCTGTTGATGGTTCGGCAGCCACAGTGACATCAAACCGCAGCGGCAACAACGCCACATATACGCTGACTACACCTGAGCGCACGTTCACCCTCAACATAGGTGGCATCTACACCTATGAGCGCATTGCCAACGATGAGGACTATACCTTGAAGTTCAGCACCGACGGCAAGGCTGCATACGTAGCAGAGGGACAGTGGACTGACGGCTGGACCGACGGTCTCTACACCCTGCGCACCACCAGTCTTGACGGTTGGGGCGGACAGCAGTTCAAGTTCAACGCTGCCAACAACCTTATTGAGGTTCCTGGCGGAGTGGTAGTTAAGACCTTCACTCTGGCTCAGATGGGTGCAAACTACAATGACGGCGAGGGCCTCACAGCCATCTCGTCTGACGGTGCCACCTTCCGCGTACCTACCAACCACGGTTACGTGAAGGGCAACAAGGACAACCTTACCGTAGTGGTGGAGAACCACAAGGCTGGTGAGCCTATAGCCTTCACCATCACAGGTGGCGGACAGCCTTACGCTTGGTTTGAGCTTGTGATAGAGAAGACCAATCCTGGCACCACTCCTGCCGTTTTGACCAAGAACGCAACTGTGATAAACAATCACGCTATGGTATCAGTCAAGTTTGACCGTGAGATGTCTTATTCCGATGTCATCTTCAATGGTGAGGAGATACACGCCGACTACGGTCAGACTCTGAACTTCGGCATAGCCAACCTTGACTATGACAAGGACTATACCTTCACCATCCCGGCAGGCAAGGCAGAGGACCTCTTCGGCAACAAGACCACCGAGGACATCACCGTCAACTTCACCGTTGCTGCCCAGGCACCTGTAGCCAAGAAGGTATATGACTACGTGGTAGGCTCCGCTAAGGAGTTCAGTCAGGTAATCAGTTCACTGGGCAACAACACCAATAAGAACCTTGAGCGCGTCACCATCTTCCTGAAGAACGGCGACTACAACTTCGGTGCTGACAATGAGCAGCGCATCAACCGTGGCAATGTGAGCCTCATAGGTCAGAGCCGCGACGGCGTTATACTCCACGGCACACGTACAGGTATCTCTAATCCTATCCTGAACATACGCGACCGCGAGGGTTTCTACCTGCAGGATCTCACCGTACGCAACGACCTTGACTTCCGCAAGGCCGCGCGTGCAGGCGTGGGTGTTGCCATCTACGGTGGCAACAAGTCGGTGTTCAAGAACGTGCAGATGCAGTCACAGCAGGATACTCACGTTACTGGCGAGCGTTCTTACTATGACCAGTGCCGCATACAGGGTACCGTTGACTATATCTGTGGCGGCGGTGACCAGTTCTTTGACCAGTGTGAGCTTGTGATGGAGGGCACGGGCAGTGTGATATCAGCACCAGCCACCACAAGCACCACTAAGTGGGGATATGTGTTCAGCCACTGCACCATCGACCGTGCGGAGGCAGGCAACGGCGCATCAATGGCAGACAAGGGTGACTATAACCTGAGTCGTCCATGGCAGAACGAGCCACGCACTTACTACCTCTTCACGCAGATGAACATACAGCCTTCAGACAATGGCTATGCTGGCATGGGCAATCTGCCTACACACTTCTATGAGTATGGCTCTGTTGACAAGAACGGCAACTTGATAGACCTCAGTGTGCGTGGCAACTCTTCTACCAGCACCAACAGCTACGTGCCGGTGATAAGTGCCGACGACGCTAAGAAGTTCACCATCATGAACGTGCTCTCGGGTACTGACGGATGGCTGCCTACTGACTATACCACGCTGACAGACGCGCCGGTGGCAAGTGTTGACGGCAAGACCATCTCCTGGGCAGACGACAGTCAGGTGCGCGCATGGGTGATATTCAAGGACGGCGAGTATGTAGCCGACATCACTGAGACCTCATACACCGTTACGGAGGATGGCACCTACACTATCTACAGTGCCAACGAGATGGGCGGACTGAGCAAGCAGGCTGCTACAGTAGTAATCGGTGCTGATGCTATAGACAGCGTTCAGGCTGCCGCACAGGCTAAGGCCTCTGCTGCATACAATCTGGCAGGCCAGCAGGTAAGCGACACCTACAAGGGCATCGTGATACAGAATGGCAAGAAACTCATGAAGTAAAACTTGTCTGTAATATATAAGTAACTCCCCCGGGGGCATATCGCCCTCGGGGGAGTTCGTGATTTATCAGTATTACAGAGATTCCTGTCGTTAGCCCATCCCCGTAAAATCCTTTTTCCGTTACTCTTAAAAAGAGAAAAGGTATTTTGTGAATGTTTACGGTTTACTGTTTACTGTTTACGGTTTATGGTTTATATTCGTAAAATTAAGAAAATCACATTGTTACAAAAAGACCTGTTTTCCTTACACTTTGATTTTTTCAACCTTAAAATCCCCGCGATAAAAACCAGCGACGGTAAAATATATTGAAAATCGGGCAAAATTTCGCAGTCTGTAACTTGTTGATAATCAGCAGAGGCATTTTTCTTGAATTGTAAAAGCTATCATATTACGTTGTAAAAGCATAGCTTTTACGATGTGGAAGCTATCAAATAAGGTCGTAAAAGCTATCAAAAAACATTGTCCGAGTTGGTAAAATACGATAAATTTTACCCACTCGGACAATGAATTTCATCCCCCCGGACGATTTTATATCACTTTTCAGCAACCATTTTCTCTATTTTGTCACCTCCAGCAGAACGCTTCAAAAATTCAAAAAGAAAGCAAAACGCTCAAAAAGTTAACAAAAAGTCAAAAATCTCTTTTCTCTTTTCTCTTACACAATAGTTACTCATGTAATCTTGGTAGCAGATTTTATTTATTCCACAAAACGTTTTTTCTTTGGTTTTAATTCTACAGAAGTACGATTATGACTTGATAGCCGTTGTACCACTCGCCACTTGTACGATGTTTCAATTCTACAGAAGTACGATTATGACAATTCAACAAGGAAGACATGACTTTCGTATATTAGTTTCAATTCTACAGAAGTACGATTATGACATGAAGTACTTCCAGGAGGAGAACTTCACACGCAAAGAGGTTTCAATTCTACAAAAGTACGATTATGACACACATCAGAGGCAGTCAACTCATTCACGCTTGAGTTTCAATTCTACAAAAGTACGATTATGACTTTTGTCCGTTTGTCTCCTATGCCTGTGCCTACCTTGTTTCAATTCTACAGAAGTACGATTGTGACTGCACCTTACCGCAGGCACTACCCCTAACGTAGTGATGTTTCAATTCTACAGAAGTACGATTATGACCGTTACGCCACGCATAGACATAGTTAGCAATCTTCTCGTTTCAATTCTACAGAAGTACGATTATGACTACGTCTGGCCTATCTTCGCCACTGCGTCACGCAAGTTTCAATTCTACAGAAGTACGATTATGACTATCATCCGAGAAGCAGACGCAGTGTTTTCCGTGAAGTTTCAATTCTACAGAAGTACGATTATGACATTCCTATCTTGGTGTGTGAGATATGGAGTATGGCGTTTCAATTCTACAGAAGTACGATTATGACCAACTCGGAAACACTGCAATGGGAAACAAACGATGTAGTTTCAATTCTACAGAAGTACGATTATGACCCTGCCATGAAATGGCGAGAATCCTAGTAAAATCATGTGCAAAGTTAGAAAAAAAATAACGAAAAAAATGTCGATATGGAATAATAATTTTTCATTGGGGTATCGACATCCTTATATTTAAATATGTTTCAGGAAGTTAAAGAACGAGTTTGTGAAAATGGTATTCCATGGATTCCTGCCGAAGTTACCATCGACATTGTTGTGCATCTATAAATAGATATCGGTGGAGCCTCTTTCACATCCAATTATCTCCTTATCCACTTTGATGCCCTCTACTGCTATCTCCTCGTAGCGATCCGTACGCTGCGGATAGCTCCCCTCGTGTATGAGTTTGCCGTCATAAACAGCATCACTCACATGCTCCATGTTAATGCCGTTGGCAAAGAGCCACAACTTGCGATGACATATCTGGTAATAGTTGAAGTGGGTGCCTGTAGGTGTCATGATTTTTTGTTTTTCTTAATTTCGCTTTCCAAGTCTTCCAGAAGTTTCATGTCTTCTTCATCAGCCAGTTGCGCTTCATAACCTTTCCTACGAGAGTCATATCTCTCAAAGATTGCTCGTACATATTTTTCCATCTCATGGTTTGATACTTGCCCGTTTCCTTGCAATACGTCGAGTCCCTGGAATGTCAAGAGACTTTTCACATTCTCTCTCCAGAAATCAAGTGTCAAGTCCTTTCGCTCTTTTACTCTCAACTCAGCCGATTCCAAGAAGATGGTTACAATACGGTTCAGTTTGTCAATCTCCTCTGACTGCAAGTAGTTTTTAGCAATGACAATATCACCCTTGCGCACTATGCTTCCTTTCCATGTGGTCAGTCCCATATTTGGCAAGTCTGCATTAGCTCTCGACATAATGATTTCTGCAGCCGTATTGTGAGTGACAGCATAGAGTAACTTGTTTTGCGTTTCTGCAAAGAACATCTGAGTTGCTTTCTCTCGTGCCTCATAGTCGCTGCTTAATTTGAAGAGGTCGCGCAATTTCTGATAGAACCGTTTTTCTGAAGCCCTAATGTCGCGGATGCGTTCCAGCAGTTCATCGAAGTAGTCTGGTCGTCCGTCAGGGTTCTTTAAACGTTCGTCATCCATAGTGAAACCTTTTACCAGGTATTCCGTCAGATGACGGTTGGCCCATTGACGGAACTGTGTACCCCTTACTCCGCGCACCCTGAATCCTACGGCAAGAATCATCTCCAAAGAGTAGAATACCACATTGTAATTCTTGCCATCAGCAGCAGTTGTCAAATATTGTTTGACAACTGCTGTTTCGAGTAACTCCTTTTCTTTAAGGATGTTAATGATGTGATGACTTATCGTTTGCTTCGAGGTGGCAAAAAGTTCTGCCATCTGTTGCTGATTGAGCCATATCTTGCCGTCACGAGCATAGAGCACCACTGATGCCTTGCCATCAGCAGTGTTGTAAATGATGATATTTGATGGTTGGTCGGTCATTATATTTGATTCTCATAATTGAAACTGTTCATTAGTTGTATTAACCTCTTCTCTGCTACTTCTAATGCATCTGCGCTTTCTCTTTCGGTTATAACATAACTAGCGCATGGCAGGCTTACAAACACATCAGCCCCCACGTTTTCATCAATAATTGGTTTTGCCTTTAATGTACCTTCATCGTCCGTTAACTTTGCACGAATAGCGGCAGGAATTGTATTTGCATTTTCACTTATAGCCACAGCAAGAGTCTCCATGAGAGTGAATGTGCGAGCTTGATTTGAAGTTATACGCCAGTTGACAAGAGCCTTGGCCAAAGCAGGAATCAATTTATCACGCTGCTCCTTTGGCATAACAAGACATTCACCAAAAACATTCCTACTCTTTATCCATCCTTGTTGTTCCAACTTCTCAATCATTGCTTTAGACAGTTCTGGCTCATACTGGTTTAAAGAAACACAGAACAGTGTTCGCAGATCAATTGCCACATCATAGACAAACAAACCTGTAGCTCTGTAATTATCCGGTATCCACTTTCTATAAAGACTTCTATCTGAACCTTCAAGCAAAGCTTCAATCTGTTCTTTGCTCATTTCATTTCCTTGTGAGTCACGAACTTTGATCTTGTGTGCTTCAGGTCTATCTGAGCGATCAAAAGTTATATTTTCCTTAGATTTAGATGCCAAAAGAGGATGAAGGGGACGCATAGAAGAAATAGATAAAGGACTCCTGCGCTTTATTGTTCTTTCTTTACCATCTTTCAATGCACGCATCCAACCCCCAAATAGTTGATCAGGATAGGTAGGATCACAAATAGAAAGGACTTCTCCTTCGCCTAATGCCTTTTCTTTTACATTGAAGACAAAGGTGGTTGGAGCAGGTTCTATACCCAATTCATCTGTTAGAGTTGATAATATGGAACGCTTTACTTGTTGACCACTAGAGTAAGGCACCTGAAAACCAAACTGTGGATCATAGTAACTCTTTTGACCATTTTCAACGCAAAAGACAGTGTTTTCTGCGTGCTTCAGCCCACGCAAATAAATAAAATTACTTGTACTCATGTCTTATGAAATTAATTATTAGAATTCTAATTTTACTAACTATGCATTGTTTTTATTACTTAGTCCTGCATAGTGAAACCTAACTAATGTTAAATAATATGTAACATTATCCGTAGGCATCATGTGTATGATTTTAGCATTATCTTCTATCTCTTTGAAAGATTCTACATCATGTGCAATGTCACTCAATGCAGATAGGAAAGACTTCTTTGAAGATGTAGCCAAAATGTTTTTAACCATATTGCCTCTCTTTGTACTTAGTTTTTTGTCTTTATTGACATACGCCTGCAACATCTGTGCAAACTCAATGGACTTTGTCCATAATTCTTCGTTGTTTAACATTGCTAATAACCAGATTTGATATGTATGAAAATTCATTGATTGTTTTTCGTCGTATTTGGGGAATTTTAGATCTTTCCCATTCATTGGAGTCATATATTGCTTTAAGCCTTTCGGTTGCATTGCCTCAATACCAATAGCGCCTTTCTGGCAACAAGCTTTGAATCCAAATTCCGTACCCCATAGGTTTTCAGCCATTCTTCCTTCTTCTGTTCCAAATAGTTTTTCATAAAGTTGAATAGGCCTTCTTATGTGGTTTAGACTAAATGGAATAAAACCTATAGTAGTATTTGTTTGTCCAAAGTTATATATATAACCCATTATTTGGGGATTATTGAAATGTTGAGAAATCCCGATAATTACTTTTATCCAGGACTGTGTAGCAATACTCATCCCCTCTCTTGTGGTTTCAAAAGGATTAAATCCCGCCATCGGATAGCCTGAATGAAAGCCTCTGACATCATATCGATGAGCTAACCATTGTCCATTCCATGTATTAATTTGATTACCTTTTAATTTTTCATTTTCTGTTATGACTTTTCTATACAGTTTCCAACCTTCAAATATATCTAAAAGTATAACTGAATTTGAAAAAAGTATTGATAATCCACCCTGAAGACCAACACCTAAACTTGATCCTATCCAAGAAAGGAAAATATTGTCTTGTTCAAAATTAAAGTTAATATTCGTCACTTGTCCTGATGTTGTTGCATATTCCTTTTCTTCTGATGCAGGAAATCCTGGAGCAATACTAGCATCTGGAGTTGTGCATCCTTTAACTTTTGCAATAAATTCTTGTATTTTTTCTTTTCTTTCTTCCTTGGATAATGTCTCTACTTTCTGCCCTTTCTTCATTTGAACAAAAGGTGAGTTTTGAACCCACTGCAAATATTTGTTGCTGTCAAAGAATAATGGATGATACACTTCGACAAAAAAAGTCTTTGCATCATAGTTTTTGCCATATTTCTTGTTGTAGGCATCCAAAAATAATCTTCCTATTGTAGCTGTAATCATATTGGCATGGTTTTATATAAATTCATATCTTTTGAAAAATTCTGGTCTTGCAAACTCTACCAAAAGTCCCCGTTCATCATTATAAGCTTTATCCGGCACGACAAAAGGCCTAGCACCAACATCTAATTGTTTTAGTTTGTTGTATGCTATGCTTTTATAACTCACTGGTATTTCCTGTAACAGACGACTTTGTGGATTATTTATATATTCATCCTTGTCCGACTCTAGAACGCATACTGCTGAATTGATGTCAAGCACATCAAGCAAAGCTGATTTTGCATTGTGACATAATTCTTTGATACCCCACCTTCCGTCAACGAATATTACACCTGAATAATCAAGATTCACAAACTTTGTATTTGGATATACTGTGTCAAGCATCGTCTGTAAAGATGTTTCTTCAAGAAGAGCATCATTAGGCAGTATATCGTAGCTTTTTTGCAAAATATCTACGTCATATGGCAAGGCAGATTTCTTATCCATTGGTGGCTGGATGACATAAATATCTTTATATTTGCCTATTGTCTCTTCTGTCCTTTTTCTGTTGATTCGTCCGAAACGCTGAATCATTGCATCAATCGGTGCGCATTCAGTTATCATTACATCAAAACTGATATCTAAACTTACTTCAACCACCTGTGTTGAAACTACAATGCACGCTTCATTTGATGTATTAAAATCTTCTTTTAAAGATTTTTCCAACATATTGCGATCATTACGTTTAAAACGACTATGAATCAACATTTTATTAGTATTGGGAAACAAAACACCTATGCGGTCATATAATAATTGTGCACGCTGCACTTGGTTATAGACGATGAGTATCTTCTTTCTATCGCTGATAGCCCCTACTATAATCTCTATACAACTCTCAAAGTCAGTTGTTTTGTGCACAATATGCCGGTTGAATGTTTTAAGAATTTCATTTGGCAAGGATACTTCGTAAACTTCAGATGAACCACCAAGAATTTCTTTTACCCTATTATATAATATACTTGGCATAGTAGCCGTCCCTATGTGTATCCTACACTTGATAAACTTGAGAATCTCGATTATCTTCAATACGATAGCTTGTATCTCACTTGAATAAGTGTGTATTTCATCTAATATCACGTCACAACCTTCTAAATCAAGTAACATTGCTTCATATCCCTTGATTCCAAATACGATAGAAGACATTTGGTGTGGCGTAAGAATTTTTATTGATGCTCCTGGATGGTGCTGTAAAATGCTTTCTTCTACTCTCATGTCCCTAACCTTTAGACTTGATGCAGCATGAAGCAAAAATACCTGCGAGTTTGTATCCTTCAAATCAACTTTTATCCTATCATACATTGCATTTATAGAAGCCTGATAAGGCAAAGTGTAGAAGACTCTTCCTTTACAACGTCTGAGTAGAAAGTCTGTTTTTCCAGCACCTGTTGGAGCCGTAACTAATGTATGTTTTCTATTGTCACTTGCATCAACCAACGAAAGAGGGTATAAGTGATGAATACGATTATAGAAACTCAAATTAGGGTTAATGAAAAGTTTTTCTAATGATGCCTCCGTTTTATCTTCAAGTGCAGATGCGTAATGATCTGCTGCCATAAGAATTCCTTTCCATTTTGACGCACAGAGACCCTTCTCTTCACAGTAGTCCACTACATATTCATAGTTACTTTTGGCTTCTTTTATACTAATACTATGCACGCTTATTCCAAATTCATTAAGGAGTGAAAGTGCAATTGGGCTCCACTGTTCGAATCTATAAATATGACGATTGAAACAATCCATGTTGTAATCCAAATCTAAGAGACCCTTCTCACCCACATCATTCACCACTGATTTATGATGAGCCACAATCATATCTATTAATACAGGACGCTCTGTTTTAGGGAAGAGTGATATAAAAAACATTGATGCAATTTCATGTCTAAACACAAAACCTGGTTGATGAATGTAACCAGGTTTTAATGTTTGTTGAAACAAAGGACTTACCTTTCCTATGTCATGTAAGATAGCTCCTTTTCGACAAAGTTCTTCATCCAAACCAACATGATGAGCCATTACAACAATAGTATCTGCCACACATTTTAAATGCATAGCCAGTGTCATACCTCCACGATCCTCATGCTTTGCCAAAATATAATCGTAACTATCACACATTATTTATAAAAGTTTATTGCCATTATATTCAATCCATCCATACATAGGGTTGCCACCATCAAATCGATTAAAGCCTACCAAAAATGATTGTTCAGATTCTCCAAAGCGCAATTCAAATCCATCAAGCCTATCAAATTCATCTTCCGTGTATTCATATATGTCTGTACATGGTAGCAATATATCTTCATTTCTACATAAACATATATGTTGTTTTGAAGCAACTACAGCATCTTTTCTATCTTTGAATGCCAAATACAATATAGGATCAAGCATTATACCACGCAACAGAATGGAACGTTGACGAGTCATCTGCTGTTTGCTGATTTTCCATCCTCTCGTCTGAGTTACCTCTTGTTGCATGTCAATAGCTGTATAACTTAGTTTATGTCGTTGAATCTTACTAATTACACCATTATATTTCAATAATTCTGGAAACAATTTCTTTTCTATACCTTCAATAATAGAAGGTGTAAGGAACTGTTGACTGAACGTTTCTCCATCTCTAACAGCTGTCCATGGTTTGATAAATCCAAATTTGCCTGTGTATTTTACTATATACATAATTCTATAATGTCATTTTTATCCAATCATCCCGAACCCCATGCTGCCTTTCTCACCAAGTCCACTTTCATAGGCTATTCTCATCAACTCCTCGGGAAGGTCTATCTTGAAGCTGAAGCGATAACCACGCACGCGGGTTTCATTTGGAGTGCCAGCCTTGATGCGAACGAGTGAAGACTTTGGGTCGCTGAGTAACTGCAAATGGCAGTGGGGCGTGCCGCTGAAGGGCGTACCACATATTACATTGTAACGTGCAAGCAGACCGGCAAGGATGCCTTGTTCATAGCGTGGGTCTGAGGGGGCAAGGTAATCCATGTGGCCACGCTCGTTTCGCAGGGATATGCAAATGGGTGAAAGCGTTTTGAAGATCATGTCAGGATGATATTCAAGCGGTGACATCACCTGTATCTCTCTCACCACAAACTGTGCACCTGACAGATAGTCTGACACTTGAATAATTTGTTGTTGAAACAGTCCTTGAATAAACTTTTGTGTGCTACGCTCTGGCAGTAAACTGATGTAGAGCGTTACTATATCCGACTTAATGATAAGCCGCTCACGCTGTTTGTCAATTCCATAATTGGGTACGATTAGATTGGAGAATGTGAAAAGCTTGAAGCGCTTGCCCTCTTGCTGATAACCATTCTCATGTAGCCATGCAGAAAACTCCGAGTCACTGCATGCGAATGTTTTATAGATGGCACTCTGCAAAGGGTACTGATAGTTGATAGGGATTTCACGCCCCATTACTTCAGGCTGTAACTGTAGCGTAATCTTAAATCTCATAATAACATTGTTTATGGTTTTTCTAATATAAATTGTAGGTTACAATCGTATTATCAAATACACGATTCATGGTAATATAAACTTTTGTGCTGCCTACTATTGTTTAGCCAATAGCCGCAATGCCACCTACAAAGTTATAAAAAAACATTGAATGTGAAAACTTTTTTAAGACGAATTTATTTTTTTCCTCAACGAATGTCTTTTCATCAACCGTAAAGAAGTACAAATCTGGATAATTTGTTTCTTTTAATCGCTCCATAACTAATCCGTAGTCTTAAATAACCTGTAACTTAATAGAAAAAACAAATTATGAACATAAAGACTGTACATAGCTGAATACATAGATAATGTTGCAATCATATTATAAATGTATTACCTTTGCAGCCGGAAAAAAGAAAAAGCCCCCTTCCACTTTCGTGAAAGGAGGCGCATATCTCTTTATACTGGCATGTTACCGTGTTTCTTCGGAGGGTTGCTCTGGTTCTTGTTGCAATCTTCTTTTTTGTTGGTATTATTTTCTTGCCTTTTTCTCTGGTTTGCGAATTGTAATGAAATGTTAAATCACCAAAATGTCCTATTCTATGTATTTTGTTTTGTCTACTTTAACTTCTGGAAAATACATGCCTTGGCATGGCGATATAAAATTTTCCAGTATTTTTTTACAATTTGTATTGTTTATTGGAATTATTTTGTAAATTTGTAGCGATAAACATTATTAATGTAATTCAAGTTTCGCATGCGCTCAACTTGTTGGGTTATCAGGTTATAAGGTCGTAAGGTCATGAGGTGAAATATGTTTAATTGTGGTGAA
>OCTW011411638.1_pt1 | contig 14108 bp, 14 predicted proteins | sample 1539671 | NCBI WGS metagenome assembly OCTW01 (sample SAMN02144230, study PRJEB22623) | gut metagenome | biome: sheep rumen | host: Ovis aries | place: New Zealand | reverse complement strand
CCCCCCGCCGCTTTCTCGACCCGTTCCATCTTGTTGTCTGCGAGCTGAAACGCACAGGCGGGAATTGACAGTTGATAGTTATTGCAATGCACAATTCACAATGCACAATTCACAATGCACAATGAATGTGCGCCTGCGGCGGGATCTCGCCGCGAAGCGGGTAAATTAGCAATTCACAATTGTGCGTGAATAAAAATTGTACGTTGTGCTTGAATTGTGCTGTTACCGCTATCTACTTCGGCCGAATGGCCATAACGTGCGCGAAGCGCACACCATAATTGTGCATTGTGCATTGTGAATTGTGCATTGTTCGGCGCCCGATTGAAAGCTGGTGGGGGAATTAAAAAAAGAAAACAGCTCCGTCAGAGCGTACCCTGTCGGAGCTGTTTTGTCTTTGTTGTTTGCAGAGGCTCAGTCGATCTCGACTCTTATCCTCTGTCCTATCCTTGAGCAGCCGGCTCTCATGACCGTTCTGATCGCCTTGGCGATCCTGCCCTGCTTTCCGATAACGCGGCCCATGTCGTCGGGGGCAACGTGAAGATGGTAAACCACTTCGCCCTCCTCGTTGGGCTCGTCAACGGTGATCTCTATCGCGCTCGGGTCCTCAACGAGCTCGGTCACGATAGTTCTTAAAAGCTGTTCCATTCAAAGTCCTCCATGTGTTCAGATAGTGCCGTTCTTCTTGAGAAGAGCCTTAACGGTCTCGGTGGGCTGTGCGCCCTTTGCGATCCAGCTCTTGGCCTTTTCGTCATCTACCTTGAGAACAACAGGGTCCTTGGTGGGATCGTAGTAACCGATCTCCTCGATGAAACGACCGTCTCTGGGGTATCTGGAATCTGCTACTACTACTCTGTAAAAGGGAGCCTTCTTAGCGCCCATTCTTCTGAGTCTGATCTTAACTGCCATTTATATTCACCTCCATACTTTCCTTGTATCATATCAAGCGGGAACCCGCATTGAAAGCTTTGTGTCTGCCGATCACTGCGGCGGGAGCTCTCCGCCCAGACCCTTCAGCAGAGCCTTGCGGTTGCGCTTTGCCTTCTTGTCGTGCAGCTTTCCGCCAAGGCCGTACTGCTTCATCATCTTCTGCATCTGATCGAACTGCTTCAGCAGGGTGTTGACGTCGCTTACCTGGGTGCCGCTGCCTGCGGCGATGCGCCTTTTGCGCTTGGGGTCGATGATCGAGGGCTTCTCGCGCTCCTTCTTTGTCATCGAATTTATGATAGCCTCGGTCTTTCTGAGCTGTACCTCGCCCTGCTCCATGGCCTCGTCGTTTATCTTTCCTGCGCCCGGGAGCAGCTTGATGATCGAGCGTATCGAGCCCATCTTGTGTATCTGCTTCATCTGATCCAGCAGATCGTTTAAGTCGAAGCCCTTGTCCTTTACCTTGCGGGCAAGCTTTTCGGCTTCCTTCTCGTCAACAGTCTGCTGAGCCTTTTCTATAAGCGTGAGCATATCGCCCATGCCGAGGATACGCGAAGCCATTCTTTCGGGGTGGAAGGGCTCGAACTCGTCAAGCTTCTCGCCCATGCCGACGAACTTGATAGGCTTACCTGTTACAGAGAGCACGGACAGAGCCGCACCGCCTCTTGTATCGGAATCGAGCTTAGTGAGTATAACGCTGTCGATGCCGAGCGCCTCGTCGAAGCTTGAGGCGACCTTAACGGCGTCCTGACCGATCATCGCGTCAACGACCAGCATTATCTCGTTAGGCTCGGTGATCTTCTTGATGTCCTTGAGCTCGTTCATCAGCTCTTCGTCGATATGCAGACGGCCTGCGGTATCAAGTATGACCAGATCGTGGCCGTAGTCCTTAGCAAACTTGATGCCCTCCTTGGCGATCTTGCGGGGGTCAATCTGTCCCATCTCGAAGACGGTCACATCGGCTCTTTCGCCGACGACCTTCAGCTGCTCGATAGCGGCAGGACGGTAAACGTCGCAGGCCACCAGCAGTGGTCTCATGCCCTGAGACTTGAAGTGCTTTGCAAGCTTTGCGGCGTGGGTGGTCTTACCCGAGCCCTGAAGGCCGCACATCATTATGATGCAGGGCGGCTTGCTGGGGAAGTTTATCTTCGAGTTTGCCTCGCCCATCAGCTTGATGAGCTCCTCGTTTACGATCTTTATCACCTGCTGACCGGGCGTAAGGCTTTTCAGTACCTCCTCGCCGACAGCACGCTCTGAAACGTTGGCGACGAATTCCTTGACTACCTTGTAGCTTACGTCCGCCTCCAGCAGAGCCATCTTTACCTCGCGCATTGCCTCCTTGACGTCACTCTCGGAGAGCTTTCCGCGGGATTTCAGCTTTTTGAATACTCCGTTCAGTTTTTCGCTGAGTCCTTCAAAGGCCATTGTCTCAGCTCCTTTCGGCTTTGATCTCTTTACGCTTTTGCTTTTTACTTTTACTCAAGATATTTTGTGTTGTCATAAGCCTCGAGCTTTTCGTCGAGTGTCTCAAGCAGGGTGATCGTCTTTTCAGCTATGGGACGTCCGAACGAGACCTTCTTGCATTCCTCGAAGATCTCGAGGGCAAGCTCCTTATAGTGCAGCAGCTCTTTCTTGTAGTCGTCCTGTGTCCTGAGCAGGCCAAGCACTCTCTCGTACTCCCTGAGAGATTCCTCGCCCCTTTTGATGGAGTCGTGAACGCCCTGTCTTGTTATATCGTAGTGCTCGGCTATCTCGGAAAGAGAGAGGTCATCATTATAATAAAGCTCGAGCATATCGCGCTGCTTGTCGGTAAGAAGTTCGCCGTAGACATCTATCAGATCGCTGACGCCAAGATTTTTCTTCATTGTATCTTCCCCTTTCGTGCTGGCCGGGCAGCTGTTGTTTTTCGGATATTTGTAAAGCACCGCCGCTTTACGCTACTGATTATTATATATCAAGCCGCGGAACTTGTCAAGTGTTTTTCGCAAAGTCAATAAAATTTAACAAATACCCCTTGAAATTTGAGGGGTTTTTGTGATAATATATTATTTGGCTAATAATATATTTATGTTGATATACTTGTATATGGGGTGATCGGGTTGTTTACTTACACACTGAAAAACAAGCACTATACTCTTGAACTGCCGTGCCTTACCTTCGGAACGGCGAATTTTGAAAGACACGATAACGACGAGGCTTATTTTGCCCTGCTGGACAAATATGTTGAGCTGGGCGGCACCTGCATCGACACTGCCCGCAACTACTGCTCGTGGATAGAGGGCGGAGCCGACGCCAGCGAGCTGGTCATCGGGCGCTGGCTGGCTTCAAGGGGCTGCCGTGACAAGGTGATAATCGCCACCAAGGGCGGCCACCCCGCAAGGGGAGAGGACGGTGCGCTGATCCCGAGGCTGGACGCCGCTTCTCTCAGGGCAGATCTCGAGCGCAGCCTCGAGTGCCTCGGCACAGACTATATTGACATCTACTTCCTTCACCGCGACTCGGACAATATCCCCGTCAGCGAGATAATGCCCGTGCTCAACGAGTTCGTCGAGAGCGGCAGGGTGCATTTTGTCGGCGCTTCAAACTGGACCTCCACAAGGATAGAGGCCGCCAACAAATACGCCGAGCAGCACGGCATGGAGCCTTTCACCGTGAGCCAGATAAACTACAGCCTTGCACATTCGAGCACCGACACGTTCAACGACCCCACGCTCGTGTGCATGAATATGTGGGAGTATAACTGGTACCGCAAGCACGATATTCCCGTGATGGCGTTCTCGCCGCAGGCCAAGGGCTTCTTTGCAAGATTTGCAAAGGGCGACGCCACGGTGCCTCTTGACGGACAGTTCACCAGCACCGCCAACCTTGCCCGCCTTGCAAGAGTCAAGAAGCTGAGCGAGGACACGGGTGTGCCTCCGGCAGTCGTACCGCTGGGCTACCTCAACAGCCAGCAGTTCTTTGTTTCCTCTGTTTTCGCCGCCACAAAGGTATGGCAGATGGAGGAGGACATGGCCGCACAGGATCTCCGCTATGACGCAAAGACAGCCGCGTTCCTCGAGAATATCCTGTAAGCCTTTTGTCAATGCACAATGCACAATGCACAATGCACAATTTACAATGCACAATGCACAATTCACAATGCACAATGCACAATGGCCGCTCGGCCGATATGGATCGCTGCGGATCGAAGGATCCTTGGGGCGTTCCGTATCGGCCGAGCGGCCATGTTTTTGTAAAGATCCCTGCCCGGCGGTGTCGGCGCAGCCTTATCATTCCGGTGGGTAAATTGGTAAATAAAAAAACGCTCTGTCCGGGAGCGAATACCAAGAGCAAATATAAACTAACACAAGCCCTGACGTTCCGCTCGGAACAAGGTTGCCTAACGGCTGCACCGCCGCCTCATTCACAAAGGCACCTGCCTCCCCTCCGGGGAGGCCTCGCAAAGCCCTGCCAAGCGCCCGATCGAAAGCTGGTGGGGGAATTAAAAAACAAGGCTTTCCTAACGGCTGCACCGCGACCTCATTCATAAAGTGAAGCTGCCTCCCCTCCGGGGAGGCCTCGCAAAGCTAAGCCAAGCGCCCGATTGAAAGCTGGTGGGGAAATTAAAAAAACCGCCTTGCCGTCGTATGGTGAATAAAACCCGCTGTTAAGCAGGTGGGTGTCACCCCTTGGTTTCGCGCTCCCTTCGTCCGTAGCCCGAAGCAGCCGAGGCGGTCCGGGGCGGGAGGTCTGCAGTCCGCTTTCGGAGACATGACTCCCTATTATCATGTGTTGGATCATATAAACCATACTTGCTCGCGCAAGGCAGTATTTTTATTTGACTATAGTATACCACAAAACAGCCTGTTTTTCAATAGGTAATATAGTGCAATTTAAGAGTAAATAATTGTACAGTTTAACTATTGACACAAGCAGACAGGCTGCCGAGGCAGAAAAAAGGCGCCCCGCGCCGGGACGCCCTGCCTGTTTGTGATGTTCAGGAAAAGACCTCGGGAGAGCTGCTGTCGTCAGCCTCGTCCTCTTCCTCGTCGTCAAAGTCGAACATGGCCTCGATGCGCTTCATGAACACCTCGCCAACGCGGTCATATTCGTCATCGTCATCGATAGAGACCATCATCTCTTCGTCGCCCTCGAACTCGCTCTTGAGGATAACTACCTCGCCCGAGTCCTCAAGCATCTCGTCCGGATCCTCATAATAGGGTGTGAGCGCAAAGTATTTCTCGCCCTCAAATTCCATAGTGTCGAGCATCTCGAAGACCTGCTCGTTGCCGTCCTCGTCCTCAAGGGTGTAAAGATCGGGTGTATATTCGTTAGCCATGGCGCATCCTCCTTGTTTTCAGATACAAATACAGCGGCCGAGTTTTGCTTTTTGGCCGCCGCAACACTATTATTATACTACATTCATCAGGAAATGTCAAGCACATTTTCTAAAAGAAATATTAAATAAAAAATATCCAAAAAAGTTGAGAAAATCTATTGACAAACACTAAAAAGTGTGATAGAATAAGCTCAAGGAAAAAGAATACAGCAGATCACAAAGCAGGCCGCCGGCAGACGAGAGGGATTCTGGCAGCACCCGGAGGGAGGCTCACAGATCACCAAGCATTCTTCTACCTTGACTTTATAGATAGTCACGAGCCTTGAGCGGAGGCAGTTCAGGCTGCCGAACAGTACATACTTCCCGAAATGGCAGCATGGATGCCGCAGGCGGCTCAATCAGACTTGAAAGGAGCGAGTCCCAATGGACACAGTAGAGATCGGCTATGTAATCCCGAGACTCGACACGTTCGCTTGAAAGAAGAGTTACAACTCAGGTGCAAAGACTGATAAACTCGGCCGATAGGCTTATATATAAGGACGCAAGGGTTTCGCGCAGCTTCAGCATTACGTCAATCAACTTCGGATAGGCCGAAAAGTAAAATTGAATGCCCGGCAGAGACCGGGTGATATATGAACTCACAAAGGGGTTTTTTCCAATGAAAATGCTTGTTAAAAGACTGAATATCTTTTAAGAATGGAGTGTTTCCAATGCACAAGTAGAACCCTTTTCCGACACCCAAATTTATTTGAGAGAGTGAGTCCGATGAGAATCTGAATTCAACTGCAAGCTAATTTGATATATAGATCATTTCAGGGAGTGATGCGTTATGAAAATACGCACTATCCACAGACTGGAATTCTGAGATGACAGGGGTGAGTCCAAAGGTTTATTTAGCTTTTACTTCGACTTTTTGAATCCATTAAGCTAAGGAGCTGGTGCTTTATGAAAGGTACCGTAATGAGAAACCTGAATATCTGACAGATTGGAGTGAGTCCAAAGGTTTATTTAGCTTGAAAACGGATCCTCGGCCGAAAGGCCAATTTGAAGAAAGGTAACGAGTCCCATGGCTTGATCAGTTTATAGTCGGCCGCCGAAGAGCGTGGCCGCAGGAAATTCAAATCTTATATATGGAGTGAATTCCCATGTACTGAACAGTACAATGCAGTTGATATATAATATCGCATAACGAAGAGCAGGCTTGTCGTCCTGCTCTTTTTGCGTTTAGATGCAAGATGTTTAGAGGCAAGAAGCAGGAAATGGTGTCCGCAAAGCATTCTTGCGTCTGAGGAGATCTAAAATTGATTTCCGTGATTTCCGCCGCAAAGTGATTGACAAAAGCCGCAGAATAATATATAATAAAAAATAGCTATAAAATCGAAAGGAATGTATTTCTATGATTCTTAACGGAGCGGATATAATCGCTGAATGTCTTCTTGAGCAGGGCGTAGATACCGTCTTTGGATACCCGGGAGGCGCGGTGCTGAACATCTATGATTCGCTTTATATGTATTCGGATAAGATAAAGCACATCATCACAGCACACGAGCAGGCCGCCTGCCACGCCGCCGACGGCTATTCCAGAACAACAGGCAGAACGGGCGTGGTCATCGCCACCTCGGGACCTGGTGCTACAAACCTTGTTACGGGCATCGCGACCGCTTATATGGATTCTATCCCGCTCATCGCGATAACGGGCAACGTTACTACCTCGCTGCTGGGTCTTGACAGCTTCCAGGAGGTCGATATCTGCGGCATTACGATGCCTATCACCAAGCATAACTATATCGTGAAGGACGTCAAGGATCTTGCAAAGACTATCCGCGAGGCCTTCTATATCGCTAACGAGGGCAGAAAGGGCCCTGTGCTGATCGACGTGCCGAAGGACATCACTGCCGCAAAGTGCGAGTTCGAGAGACAAAAGCCCGAAAAGCCCGTCCATCATAATCCCGATGACATCAACGCGCAGATAGATGCTGCCGCCGAGCTTATCAGGAGCGCCGAAAAGCCGTTCATCTATGCCGGAGGCGGTGTTGTCAGCTGTAACGCTGTCGAGGAGCTGGCTGTCTTTGCAAAGAAGCTCGACGCGCCCGTTTCGCTGTCGCTGATGGGTCAGTGCGCCTTTGATAACACCGACCCCGCATATACGGGTATGCTCGGTATGCACGGGACAAAGACCTCGGCGCTTGCGCTTGGCGAGTGCGACCTGCTCGTTGTTCTGGGCTCGCGTTTCTCGGACAGAGTTCTCTGCAACGCCAGCACCTTCGCTAAGAACACAAAGATAATCCACGTCGAGATCGACCCCGCCGAGATCGGCAAGAACATAAACGTTGACGCCTACATAAACGGCGACATCGAGTACATAGTTGACAGGCTCAATTCTATCCTGCCCGACATGAAGCACCCCGAGTGGATGCAGAAGATCGCGGAGTGGAAGAAGACCTACGCCCTCAGAATGGCAAGCATCAGCGGCGACCCCGAAGAGGTGCTGCCTCAGGACGTTATCGAGGAGCTTGACCGCCTCACCGAAGGCAAGGCCATCATCGCCACAGAGGTCGGCCAGCACCAGATGTGGGCCGCACAGTTCTATAACTTCAAGTGCCAGCGCAGCTTTGCTTCATCGGGCGGCCTCGGCACGATGGGCTACGGCCTTGGCGCGTCTATGGGCGCAAAGATCGGCAACCCCGACAGAACAGTTGTAAACATCGCAGGCGACGGCAGCTTTTTCATGAACTGCAACGAGCTCTCGTCTCTTGCGAAGCATAATATCCCCGTCATCGAGCTGGTGTTCGAGAACAACGTGCTCGGAATGGTACGCCAGTGGCAGAGGCTCTTCTACGGCAAGCGCTTCTCGCAGACCGACATCGACCGCGGCACCGACCTGATGAAGCTTGCCGAGGCCTTCGGCATCGAGGGTGTGCTCATCGAGAAGAAGTCCCAGATCAGGGAGGGGCTTGAAAAGGCGCTCTCCTGCGGCAGACCCTGCCTCATCGACTGCCGCATCAACAAGGATATCAACGTTCTTCCCATGGTGCCAGCAGGCAAGGACGTTCTCGAGCCCATCATGGAGATCGACCTTGACGACTGATCCTTTGATAATAACAACGAATAAGGCTGTCTTTTTTGGGCAGCCTTATTTTGAAGGAGAAACAGTATGAAGGAGAAAAAGAAATTTCTGCGCCAGCTGATGCTGGTGGTGGTGGGCGTGACGCTCTTCTGGGCGCTGTTCAATCTTGGCTCCATCTTTTCTGCGCTGGGAAAGCTGATGAAGATACTCTCGCCGTGTATAATCGGCTTCCTGCTGGCAATGATACTGAATGTGCCCATGAGCGCCATCGAGCGCAATTTCTTCAAGCCCGACAAGGACAACAACTACGGCCCGATCAAGGGCGCCATCAAGCGGCCGCTCTCGCTGGTGATAACGCTGGTGCTGTGCTTCGGAGTGCTGGCGGCGGCGCTGTCGCTTCTTATCCCCGAGATACTTGAGACGGTCTCGAAGATGTACACCCAGGTGCCTGAGCTTGTGGACAGAGTCAGCAAGCACATAAACAACTCGAAGCTTATAGCTCAGATCGCGCCCGACTTCAAGTTCGACTCGGCGATGATAACCGACAAGATCCAGAGCGCGATGAAGGACAGCGAGACGGTTCTCAAGACACTCAACTCGACCTACAGCTTTGCTTCAAGCGTCGTGGCCTCGGTGATAGATTTCATCATCGGCCTGTTCTTCGCGATCTATATGCTGCTGCAAAAGGAGAAGCTCAAGCAGCAGCTCTACCGCATCACCACAGCCTTTGTAAGCGAGAAGAAGGCGCAGCGCCTGTGCTATGTCTGCAACATGGCTAAGGAGACCTTTTCCAAATTCATTGCAGGGCAGGGCATCGAGGCCTGCATACTCGGCTCTCTCACCTGTATAGGAATGCTTATCTTCGGCTTCCCGAACGCCTTTACCGTGGGCGTTGTTGTGGCTGTCACCGCCTTTATCCCGATAGTCGGAGCCATCATCGGCTGCGCGATCGGTGCCTTTTTCGTTATGTTCACGAGCATCAAGAAGGCGCTGCTGTTCGTACTGTTCATGATAATCCTTCAGCAGATCGACAATAACTTCATCTATCCGAAGGTCGTCGGCAAGAGCGTGGGTCTGCCGTCGCTCTGGGTGCTGTTCGCGATCACCGTCGGCGGCGCCGTAAGCGGCGTTGTGGGTATGTTCATCAGCGTGCCTGCCTGCTCGGTCATATACTGCCTTGTCCGCGAGCTTGTTAACTACAGGCACGAGAAGCTTGCGCTTGAACGCGGCGAGCTGCCCGCTGAAAAAGATCAGCCCGATCAGCCGCCCGAGCCTGCCGTCACAGCAGCAGATAGCCCAGCGCCAGAAGAAGCTTGATGTCGGCGCCCTGCTTGTACAGTATGTAGATAAGCATTCCGATGAGGGCTTTTTCCTCGTCGATGTGGACGCCCGCGAGCTCAAACAGTTCCTTTGACTTAGCCCCCGATCCGCCCAGCAGCGAGCCGAGCAGGTCGGGGCGTTGTCTGTTCTCGGGCTTCTGCGGCTCCTCGGGCGAGACCAGAGCCTTCGAGCGGCGCTGCATCTCCTGAACACGGCGGAGGGCGTCGCGGCGCATGGTGTCAAAATCTGCCTCAGCCAAAGAGATCACCTCCAAGCAGGCCGCTGTCCCGCAGAAGGGGATAGAGTGCCATTATCCTGAATATCCTGATGATGCGGTCTATCTTCACGCGGTTCTCTTCCTTCAGCAGAGGCCGCAGAGCCAGCAGGAGCGCAATGTTTTTGTCGCTGCCCGCAGAGCGGGTGGCAAGATCTTTTATCGCCGCCAGCGACGAAAGATCGGGCATGGCAGATGCCGTGTCCGACTGCTCCGTCCCGGGCTTTCCTTCGGCCGGAGCCCCCAGCATCGAAGCCAGCTGCTGTATCTGTTCCAGGCTCTCCTTGTCCGAGAGCACGCTCTGGATCTTTTCCATCAGATCGTCCATGCTGCGCCTTCCCTTTATTTTTTAGTCAGCTTGTTCAGCAGAGCCTTTGCCTGCGGAGTGTTCATGAGGCGCTCGGCGCTCTTCGGATCCTTCAGCGCAGAACTCAGCATCGCGGCCTGCCTGCTGTTCATTCCCGAGAGACTTTTTTGAAGCGAGCCGTTGTCGATCTGTGTTTTCAGCTGCTCAGGCGATGTGCCTAAGGACTTTGCGGCGGCTTTCATCAGTGCGTCGATCATTTTCTTGTCGGGCTGTTGTAAATTGCTCATAATTTGTTCTCCTTTTTTCTATTGCATATATATAATACTTTATGTTATAATTATATAAATTATTCCGTATTACGACTTTTCTTGGGAGGTGGGTTCAGTGCGGATCATAGTAATTGCCGACACACACGGCAGCTTTCGGCGCATGAAGGAGATCTTCATGAAAAACGAGGACGCAGATGTTTTCGTCTTCCTCGGTGACGGCGACAGCGAATTGGAGCGCATCAGGCTCTCCTACCCCGACAAGACCATTTTAAGCGTAAAGGGCAACTGCGATTATATGTCCAACGTGCCCCTTGACGGCGAGTACGAGATCGGCGGCGTAAAGCTTTTCTATACTCACGGACACACCTGGGGCGTGAAATATTCGCTGGACAGGATCTTTTACAAGGCCAAGGAGATCGGCGCGAAGATCGCGCTCTTCGGGCACACGCACGTCCGCTTTTACGAGTATATCGACGGCGTACACATCCTGAACCCCGGAAGTGCAGCCCTGCCGCGTGACGGCAAGGGACCCTCCTACGCCTTCATCGACATCACCGACAAGGGCGACATCTTCTGCACTCACGTTGATCTGTGATATTATATGCGCGTGTGGCTGATATAGTGAAAAAAACAGCGGCAAACCGAAAATGGCTTGCCGCTGTCTTTTTGTTTATTATTGATTATCTCGGCGCTGTATGTTCTTCTGCACCTTGCCGCTGATGGTCTTTGGCATCTCGTCCACAAATTCGATGATCCTTATCCACTTGTAGTCCGAGAGCCTTGAGTTGGTGAATTCCTTGATCTCCTTTTCAAGCTCGCGGCTGGCTGTGACGCCGTTGCGCAGAACGATTATCGCCTTTATCGCCTGTCCGCGGAGCCTGTCGGGGACGCCCACAACGCTGCATTCAAGCACGTCGGGGTGTTCCATCAGAACGTTCTCCACTTCGTAGGGGCCGACTCTGTAGCCGCCTGTCTTGATGATGTCGTCGAAGCGGCCGTTGAAGCGCAGGGCGCCTTCCTCGTCGATGTAGGCAGAGTCGCCGGTGTGGTAGACGCCGCCTCTCCAGACCTCCTTGAACAGCTCCTCGTTCCCGAGATAGGCCGTGAAGAGGCCTTCGGGCTTTTTGCCGTTCTTCGGAACGACCACAAGCTCGCCGATCTCGCCGCGCTCGGCGGGAGTGCCGTCCTGCTTCATCAGCCTTACGTCATACTGGGGAGATGAAACGCCCATCGACCCGGCTATCGAGGTCTCGGGAGAGAAGTTCGCGGTGAGCAGGGTAGTCTCGGTCTGGCCGTAGCCTTCGCAGAGGGTCAGCCCCGTAAGCTCCTTGAACTTTTTGAAGACCTCGGGGTTGAGCAGCTCGCCTGCTGTGGTGGCGTAGCTCAGGCTCGGCAGCTCGGGTATCCCCGAGCGGACAAGATACCTGTAGATAGTCGGCGGAGCACAGAAGGTATTCACGTCGTATTTTTTGATAACTGTCGTCAGCTGCTTCGGGTCAAAGTTGTCAAAGTCGAAGACCATGATCGCTGCGCCCACCAGCCACTGACCGTAGAACTTGCCCCATGCGGCCTTTGCCCAGCCTGTTTCGGCGACGGTGAAATGCAGGCCGCCGTCAATGGCGTGGTGCCAGTATTTTGCCGTAACGATATGCGCGAGGCCGTAGGTGTGGTCGTGGATAACGCCCTTGGGCATTCCGGTCGTGCCCGATGTGAAGTAAAGCAGCATCGGGTCGGTGGCCTTGGTGTCAATGCGCTCAAGCTTGTCGGAGGCGGCCTCGAGCTGCTCCGAGTAATTCATAAAGCCGTCGATGACCGTTCTGATCGACCAGAGCCTGCAATCGGCGCCTGTGCGGCGGACAGCTTCGAGAGCCCTCTCGCGGACATCGCCCTGATCGGTGCAGATAAAGGCCTTGATGTCGGCGCAGTTGATGCGGTAGACATAGTCCTTTGCGGTCAGCATATGAGTTACAGGCACCGCGACTGCCCCTATCTTGTGCAGGGCGATAACGGTTATCCAGTATTCATAGTGGCGCTTCAGGGCAAGTATCACCCTGTCGCCTTTTCCTATCCCGTGCTCCAGCAGGACGTTTGCGGCCTTGTTGCTCAGGCGCGAGAGGTCACCGAAGGTGAGTATCTTTTCGTTTCCCTCGGTGTCGCACCAGACCATTGCCCGCTTTTGGGGCTCGAGCCTTGCGTACTCGTCGATAACGTCATAGCCGAAGTTGAAATTCTCGGGATATTTAAGCACGAACGAGGCCAGGCTGCCGTCGGCATTGAAGGTCTCGGTGCAGAAGTTGCGGTAAATGTTCATTTGCTCTCCTTACTCCGCGGAACCGATCCTGCGGAAGCGTTGGTATCTGTGTGCCAGCAGGTCGCTGTCGTTTCTGAGGACATCCAGCTCGGCGGCAAGCCTGTCGCGCAGCTCGGTGAAGAACTCGGGGGTCTCCATGTTATCCTCGCTTATCATGTCCTCGATTATCCCAAGGGACAGTGCGTCCTTGGCGGTAAGCTTCAAAGACTGTGCAGCCTCGGGAGCCTTGGCGGCGTCCTTCCAGAGAATGCTGGCGCAGCCCTCGGGAGAGATAACGGAATAGACGGCATTTTCCAGCATATAGACTCTGTCGGCAACGGAGAGAGCCAGCGCTCCGCCGCTTCCGCCTTCGCCAATCAGTATCGAGATCACAGGGGTGTTCAGCGTCATCATCTCGCTAAGATTCTCGGCGATGGCAAGACCCTGGCCGCGTTCTTCGGCGCCGATGCCGCAGTATGCGCCTGCAGTGTCAACAAAGCAGATAACGGGTCTGTGGAACTTTTCGGCCTGCTTCATCAGCCTCAGAGCCTTGCGGTAGCCCTCGGGGTTCGGCATACCGAACGAGCGCTGCATACGTTCGCGGGCGTTGTGGCCCTTTTCGATGGCGATAACAGTAACGGGGCAGCCGTTCAGATAGGCAACGCCGCCGATAATGGCGCTGTCGTCGGAGTAGCGCCTGTCGCCGTGCAGCTCGACAAACTTTGAGAATATGCCCTTGATGAAATCGAAGCCTGTGTATCTTGCGCCGCTTCTTGCGGTCTTGACTATCTCGTAAGCCTCGGTGCTCATTGCTCATCACCTCCGCAGTGCAGCTTTAACAGATAGCTCACCAGCGAGCGCTGTGAGCGCCTCGGCGTGATGGCATCGACAAAGCCGTGCTCCAGCAGGAACTCCGACTTCTGGAAGCCCTTTGGCAGGGTCTTTCTTGTTGTCTGCTCGATAACTCTTGCGCCCGCAAAGCCGACAGTGGCTCCGGGCTCGGCAAGGATTATGTCTCCCTCCATCGCAAAGCTGGCGGTTACGCCGCCTGTGGTGGGGTCTGTGAGTATTGTCAGGTAGAACAGCCCCGCATCGCTGTGAAGCTTAACGGCGCCGCTGGTCTTTGCCATCTGCATCAGGGACACAAGCCCCTCCTGCATTCTTGCACCGCCCGAAACGGTATAGCCCACTACGGGCAGCCTGTGCGCGGTGGCATATTCAAAAGTTCTAGTTATCCTTTCGCCGACAGCTGCGCCCATCGAGCCCATCATGAAGCTCGGCTCCATCACGAAGAGGCAGCAGCTTATCCCGCCGATGCGGCAGGGGCCGCAGATAACAG
>OCTW013395751.1_pt1 | contig 14109 bp, 14 predicted proteins | sample 1539671 | NCBI WGS metagenome assembly OCTW01 (sample SAMN02144230, study PRJEB22623) | gut metagenome | biome: sheep rumen | host: Ovis aries | place: New Zealand | reverse complement strand
GTTTTCGGCCCTGAAGACAGCCTGCCCCACCGGTCCAAGTCCATCAGCCCGGAACTAAAAGAGCGGTTGCACTTGCGCTATTTGCGTAACTATAAACTTATCAACGACCTGCAAATTCTTTCAAACAACCTATTCAATATCTAACTCCCCATGAAAAGAATCGTCCTCATTTTCATAGCCACCCTGATAGCCATCCCCCTGCAAGCCCAGCGCATCGAAGCCTACCTCTCCCTCGGCGCCATCACCTCCCAAGTGGAGGGCGACGAGTTGAAAGGATTCAGCCACTGGGGAATAAACGGCGGTGTCGGTGCATGGATCAAATTGGACGACCGTGGAACTTGGGGACTAAGCGTTGAAACTGACTACTCCTGTCGCGGAATCTTCAACAATAGCGGCAGTGCTGAGAACTACTACAACATCGACCTCGACCTCCACTACATTGACATCCCCCTCACGGCCTTCTTCCGCGACCCTTACGGCGGGCTGAAAATCGGCGCGGGCATAGTCTATAGCCGACTCGTGAGTCAGCCTCACGGCTACATCCGCTATACCCCCACCTACTTCATCCCCGACACCTCCGACATGCAGTTTCTGAAAAACGATATCGCCGTCGCCGCCGAAGCCCGGTTTGCTATATGGAAAGGGCTGCAATTCAGTGCACGCTTCCAATACTCCATCATCCCCGTCAAAAAAGACTGGCATTTCACCATGCAGGATGAATCCTGGGCCAACAACTGCTACAACTCCTCACTCACCCTTCGGCTCATTTGGCAATTTGGCTACGACGGGCAAACTTCACGTCACAAAAAAACAAGTCGCTACAGATGATTGAACCCAACTTAGCCCCCAAAAGGATTGCCGTATTTCCCGGCTCCTTCGACCCTTTCACCTCTGGCCACGAAGCCATCGTGAAGAGAGCATTGGCACTGTTCGACAAAATAATCATTGCCGTAGGGATGAACACTGACAAACACTACATGTTCACCATGGAACAGCGCATACAGCGCATACAAGTTTTCTTCCCTGAAGGGGAGCGTGTCGAGGCCATCGGATACAGCGACATGACCGTCAATCTCTGCCAGCGTATGGGAGCCCAGTTCATCCTGCGTGGCATACGCGATGCCAAAGACCTGGAATACGAGCAGACCATTGCGGCTGTAAACAAACGCCTCGCGCCCGACATTGAGACTATCCTCCTGTTGTCCGACGACCAACACCGCGACATCAGCAGTACCATCATACGAGAACAACTGGCACACAAACAAAACCACTAATATCGACACGTCGATAATATATCTCAAAGGCGTTGGCCCACAGCGGGCCGACATCCTCGCCAAAGAGTTGGACATTCACACCTTTGGCGACCTTCTCCACTACTTCCCGTTCCGCATGGTCGACCGCTCACATGTCAGCTCCGTAGGCAACTTCAATCCCGAAGAGCCCTATCTCGTTTTCAGAGGCCACATCAGCGACATGCACACCGTATCATCTGGCCGTTCCACCCGGTTAGAAGCCCTTTTCAACGACGGCACCGGCACCCTACTCTTGGTTTGGTTCCAGGGGCTCAAATGGATTCGCGAAAGCATCCGAATGGGTACCCTCTACAACGTGATGGGCCGCCCCACACTATACGGGTCAACCTGGCAGATGGCCCATCCCGACATCGAGCCGGCCGAGCACGACTCCGACCACACTCCACACCCCCTCCTCCCTGTCTACCGCACCACCGAGAAAGCTAAATCCAAGGGATTCTCATCCCGCAACATAGCCCGTCTCACCGACACACTGCTGCAACAACTGCCTCCCACCCTTCCCGAGACCCTCCCACCTCAGATTGTCTCAAAATACCATCTCATGGACCGCACCCAAGCCCTCCGCTGCATGCACTACCCCCCCACCCTCCAGGCTTGGCAGCAAGCTCTTTTCCGTGAAAAATTCGAAGAACTCTTCTACCACCAGCTGGACTACCAGTACACCCGCATCAGCCGCCGCAACCACTCCGAAGGACGGGTGTTCGGCATCGTAGGCTCACACTTCAACACATTCTATCAGCATAACCTCCCCTTCTCCCTCACCGGTGCGCAGAAACGCGTCATCAAGGAAATCCGAGCCGACATGCGCAGCGGACGCCAGATGAACCGCCTGTTGCAGGGCGATGTAGGCAGCGGCAAAACACTGGTGGCACTCCTCACCATGCTCATTGCCCTTGACAACGGGTACCAAGCATGCCTCATGGCACCCACCGAAATCCTCGCCTCACAGCACTTCGCCAACTTCAAAAAAATGCTCCACGGCCTCGACATCCATGTTGCGCTACTGGTGGGGGCGCTCAAAACCAAAGAAAAGAAAGAGGTGAAACGGCAACTCGCCAACGGCGAGATCGACATTCTCATTGGCACCCATGCTCTTATCGAAGATGATGTCACCTTTGCCCGGCTGGGATACGTAGTCATTGACGAGCAGCACCGTTTCGGTGTAGAGCAGCGAGCCAAACTTTGGCGCAAAAGCGATGTCCCACCCCACATACTCGTCATGACCGCAACCCCCATCCCACGCACACTGGCCATGACCCTCTATGCCGACCTCGACTGCTCCATCATCGACGAGCTGCCTCCGGGTCGGCATCCCATCATCACCACCCACGGCACTGACTCCAAGCGGGCCCTCCTGTTCGACTTCATGCGGCGGCAGATTGCCCAAGGCCGTCAGGTCTATGTGGTCTACCCCCTCATCAACGAGAGCGAAAATCTCGACCTCAAAGACATCATGGACGGCTACGAGAGCATCTCCCGCAGTTTTCCTCAACCCCAATACCAGCTCAGCATCGTCCATGGCCAGATGCCTGCCGATGCCAAAGCCTACGAAATGGATCGCTTCAAACGGGGCGAGACTCAAATCATGGTATCCACCACCGTCATCGAAGTGGGGGTAGATGTACCCAACGCCACCGTCATGGTCATCGAAAATGCCGAGCGTTTCGGACTCAGCCAACTGCACCAACTCCGCGGACGCGTAGGCCGGGGCGCCAGCCAATCCTACTGCATCCTCATGACAAAAGACGACCTCAGCCGCAACAGCCAGCAGCGCATCCAGACCATGTGCAGCACCACCGACGGCTTCGCCATTGCCGAAGCCGATCTGCGTCTGCGCGGCCCTGGCGACCTCCAAGGTCTGCAACAAAGCGGCATGCTCGACCTCAAAGTGGCCGACATCGTCGACGATGAACCCCTTGTACGCGCCGCTCGCGATGAAATCCGTTCCATCCTCGACCTTGACCCCGACCTCGCACTCCCCGAAAACAAAACCCTACGCCTCCACCTTGGCCAGCAAACCAACAGCCAACAGTGGGGCAAAATCAGCTAACACATCACACCTATGATACTCAAAGCTCAACAAGGAGACTCCCTCTCATCCGGCAAACTTACACTCTATGCCTTCGACCCCGACGACCGCCCTGTAGGCTGCGTCGAACTCTACAATTACGACCCCATCAACCGCCGCGCAGCAGTCGGCATCGTGGTATCCAACGAATACCGCCACCAAGGCTTCGGATCCGCCATGATTCAAGCCCTCACCCACTTCTGCCGCTCCAACACCTCGCTCCACCAAATCTATGCCGACATAGCCGCCACCAACGTCCCCAGCCTCCTCATATTCCAGAAAGCAGGCTACTCCCATTGCGCCACCCTCACCGACTGGGTAATCCGTTCCGACAAATTCATTGACACCCACCGCTATCAACTCATCCTCGAATAAACATTCAATCATGAAAAAGAAACACCTTCTCATTATCATTATTGCAGCCATCATTCTCCTCTTCGCCGCCGGGGGAGTGTTCCTCATCCCCCGCCACTCGCTCTGCATCCCTGAACCCGTACGTGTCGACATCCCCGCTGGTTCAGACTATCAAGCCCTTGTCGACAGCCTCGACCGCCATGGCTGTATACCCAACCACGCCTCCTTCCATGCGCTTGCCCGCGTCCGTGGACTCCACAAGCGAGTCAAACCGGGCAGCTATCTCCTCCAGCCCCACATGTCCATCGTGACAGTTGTCCAAAAACTCTACTCCGGCAACCAAGACCCCGTCCGTCTGACCATCAACAAACACCGCACCCCAGCCCAACTTTGCCAGTTCCTCGGCACCCGTCTCACTCTCAATCCCGACAGCCTCCTTGCCCTCATGCAGTCCGAGCAGACCTGTTCCCGCTATGGCGAAACCCCGCAAACCATCATCGGCCTCTTCCTCCCAAACACCTACGAAATCTACTGGACCACATCGCCAATAGCCCTCCTCGACCGCATGAAACGTGAGTCCGACTACTTTTGGGCCAAACGTCAAAACCAGCTCCAATCCCTCGGCCTCTCCCGCCAGCAAGTCCTCACCATCGCCTCCATCGTCGACGAAGAGACCAATGCCGACGACGAGAAAGCCGACATCGCCTCCGTCTACCTCAACCGCCTCCGAACCGGTATGCCCCTTCAGGCCGACCCCACCGTCAAATTCGCCCTTGGCGACTTCTCCATCCGTCGCATCCGGGGCTCCATGCTCTCCACCGACAGCCCCTACAACACCTACCTCTATCCCGGCCTCCCTCCAGGACCCATCTGCATCCCCTCCGTTTCCTCCATCGATGCCGTTCTGAGAAACAAGAAAACCCCCTACTTTTTCTTCTGCGCCAAGGAAGATTTCAGCGGAAAACACAACTTCGCCGCCACCTCCGCCCAACATTCTGCCAACGCGCAGAAATTCCACAAAGCACTGAACAACCGCAATATCCATTGACATTTTTTCCTCCCTGCCAAAAAAAAGAAAAAAAAACGCCGCTATTTTCTTTTCAAATTAAAAAAAAGTAGTACTTTTGCAATTGGGTAAGTCTTATACGACCAGCTCCCATTGAATCCCCCAGGGTAGGAATACAGCAAGGGTGTTTGGTTGTAGCGGTGCGATATAAACAGCTTACCCTTTTTTATTTGCCTATGTCAACAACACTAATATTCGCCTACATCCTCATCATTGTAGGCATCGTTGCCTGGGTCGCGCTCATACCCGGCAGCCGCCAAGTCGGCCCCAAATTCACCTCCGCCATCACCATCTTCGGTGGTGCTTTCTTGTTTGCATCCTGCTTCATCAACCTCGTCCCGCACATCTTCCTCGGCGACGACCCCAACCGCTTCGTCACCCCCAACCTTCACTTCAAAATAGCCGCCTCCGTCATGGTTGGCTTCCTCATCCAGCTCCTTCTCGAGCAGCTCACTCGCGGCGCCGAGCATGGCCACAACCACTGCCCCTGCTGCGAAGAGGAAAACGAAGCCCATGAGCACCACCACTCCCATCTCCCCCACCAAGGCCACTGCCACAACGGGGCAACCCATCCCATGACCGGTCTCATCATCGGCCTCTGCATCCACGCCTTTCTCGAAGGCATGCCCCTCGTCGACCTCGACGGCGACATCCACCAAGGCCTCCTCTATGGCATCGTCCTCCACAACATCCCCATCTCCCTCGTCCTCGTCAGCCTTTTCATCGCCAACCGCTACGGCTTCTGGCGCTCCTTCTGGCTCCTCGCACTCTTTGCCGTCATGACACCCCTCGGATCCCTCTGCAACCTCTTCCTCCTCCCCCCCAACGAAACCTTGCAAAGCCTCATCATGGGCGTTGTCGTTGGTATCCTTCTCCACGTCTCAGTCAACATCCTCTTCGACCACGACCACAACAACTTCACCCTCCCCAAATTCCTCCTCATCATCCTGGCCTTCGTCGCTGCCTATTTCACTCCAGGCTGTCCCGAAATCTATCCCGTCTTCTAATCCTAATGTGAAAGTGAATGAGTGAATCGCCAAATCAAACATTCACACATTAACACATCCACACATTAACGCATTAACACAATCACACAATGACCACCACCGAAACCATCAAAGACCTCCAAACCCGCACCCAGGCCCTGCGCCGCTACCTCAATATCGACACCCTCACCGCTCAAGTGGCCGAGGAAGAGAAACAGACCGAAGCCCCTGACTTCTGGAACGACCCGAAGGAAGCCCAGCGCATCATGAAAGCCATCCAGTCCAAGAAATCCTGGGTCAACGCCTACAACCAGGTCGAAAGCAGCTGCGCCGACCTCTCCGTCATGGGCGAGTTCTTCGAAAGCGGCGACGCCACCGAGCAGGAAGTCCTTGACCAGATAGCCATCACCCAACCCCTCGTCGAAGCCCTCGAACTCAAAAACATGCTCCAAGGCGAGAGCGACCACTTCGATGCCGTCCTCTCCATCAATGCCGGTGCCGGTGGTGTCGAGGCTCAAGACTGGGCCGAAATGCTCATGCGCATGTACATCCGCTATGCCGAAACCCACAACTACCGCGTGGCCATCTCCAATGTCCTCGACGGCGAAGGGGCCGGCATCAAAAGCGCCACCCTCCAAATCGAAGGCGACTACGCCTTCGGTTACCTCAAAAGCGAGACCGGCGTCCACCGCCTCGTCCGCGTCAGCCCCTTCAACGCACAAGGCAAACGCATGACCTCCTTCGCCTCCGTCAGCGTCACTCCCCTCGTCGACGATACCATTGAAGTCGTCGTCGACATGTCGCGCCTCAGCTGGGACACCTTCCGCAGCGGCGGTGCCGGTGGTCAGAACGTCAACAAGGTTGAGAGCGGCGTCCGCCTCCGCTACCAATACAAAGACCCCTACACCGGCGAGGAAGAAGAAATCCTCATCGAAAACACCGAGACCCGCGACCAGCCCAAAAACAAAGAGAACGCCATGCGTCTGCTCCGCTCCCAGCTCTACGAGCGCGAACTGCGCCACCGCATGGAAGAGCAGGCCAAAATCAAAGCCTCACAAAAGAAAATCGAATGGGGCAGCCAAATCCGAAGCTACGTCATGGACGACCGCCGGGTCAAAGACCACCGCACCAACTGCCAGACCTCCGACGTCGCCGCTGTCCTCGACGGCAAAATCGACGACTTCATCAAGGCCTACCTCATGCAGTTCGGAGGCCAATAACCCGCCTCCCTCTCCCCCTTGGCTCCTCAGCCAGCGTCACGAATTTTTCTCAATCCTGTACCCCAACGACAGGATTAGTTTCACCGTCTCAATGGCAGTGTTTCTGTCATACGCCTTTTCCGAATCTGGCAATTCACTATAGGGAACCAAGCAGGGATGCTCTTTCCGTACATCGTCCCGTTCCGGCCCCCACACCCACCCTTCGGCCATACGGCCCCGAACCCATATATCATGCACATTGCTGGCCATCACTTCCGTCAGCTGCAACAACTCCTCTGTCAGTTGCACTTTCAATGTGTCAACGGGCTGTGGCGCATACCTCTTTTTATCTGTCATACCTCTTTATCCTTACTCATTCTATAAAATGATTATCCGCAGTTACCATCAAAAAGCCTCGGAAAGGCTTAATCTCAATAACACCGTACAAACTGTTTTGGGCGATGTTGCGACCGTATGGGAGCAACGCCCAAAACTGCGCAGTGCGGTGGTTGAAAATCTGCACACTACCAGCGTCTCGGAGAGACGCGACATCGGGTTCATGCCTATTGCGGATATATAACATCTAACATGCTCTTCACTATCGCCTTGTCATACTTTTTTGAAGACTCGGGTATCCCGTAGTCCCCATCGTATGGCGCAATATCCTTATGCTTGAAGTCTTTCTTCTTCAACCTGTCTATCTCTTCTTTCGTACCTTTCTCATTTAGGTGTTTACGATCCAGCATAGGCAATGCACTAAATCCGACCAACAACTTCTCCATATTCCAGCGCGCATGCTCCAGCTTGGCCAACGTGGTCAGCAACGGTTCCTCTATGGGCTTGGACAAATCTCCCACACAACGCAACTTAGTATGGATAGAGTTTGCCGAATAAAAGCTCGACAGTTTCTCAGCATACGGTAGTTCTCGCCACATAGCATCCAGCTCCTTGACATCTTTAGGCATACCTGTATACGCCTTCCCAGATTTCTTATAAAGATAATTAATGCGCTTAGCAGCCGCCACACGCTTTTCAGTCAGCGGGTCAAAACTATCCGTCATCGTCCCGAAGGGACGCAGATTGGCATACCGGCCTACCTCCTCGTATGCTGTCTCTATCAATGCACTGTTGTCCGGCTGATACACCCATATCAGCGGGTCTCTTAAATCCAAAGAACTCTTCTCATCCACATAACGGTAGAACTCCCGTGGCAGATACAAAGCCTGCGCCAGATTGCGCTCTGCCTCAAGCCCACAGAAAGCAAGTGTCAGCAGCTGTTTCTTATCACTGCGCCAGTCCCTCAGCATGTCACAAACCCACTCATCCACCACCGTCCCCTTCACAAACTCCCACTCCACATCCAAGAAATCACCATATTCCCCTACAGGTCCACTCTTTGCAGACCTCTTCCCCTCCTCCATATAAGTGGAGTGCGAAAGTTCAAACAACCCCGGATAACGCCCCTTGAAAAACTTCTTTTCCTCATCTGCCGCAGGGTCTATAAAGGTAATCACCGTCCTTTTAGGATGTTCATCACCTTCTTTGAAGTTAGGATAGTGGCACAGATGAGCCGCCGTTGTGGCCAACGCATATCCCATCTGAGTCATCCCCACCACAACGAGATGCACATGGAGGTCACTCTTCTCCTCCATCGCTCCTCTGTCAAGGGTGAAAGCCTCCGGCATCGCGCCGTCACCTATCAGCAATTGCTGCGCCACCGAATCCAAGCGGTTCATGATAGTGGTCTCCATCGTCAACGTGTCCTCCTTGGGCAGCGCGTTGAACAGGTATGCCGACGCGTTACGCTCCAACAGCAGGTAGCATTGTGCCAGTCTTACCGCATTCGTCTCACGCCATTCCCTCAACCGCTTCCAGCAGTCCACATTGATCGAGTCGTGGTCCGCTTCCCCGTCCTCACCAGTAATGTAGATGGCCGAAGCCAGCTCCGCCTGGCAATAGCGCAACGCCTTTTCCATATTCCGCTCCCCGTGGTAGATCATCAGCCGTTTCTTCCACCTCTCGTCTGGCAACATTGACACCAACTCATCCCACAGCTGCTCGGCATCGCGGTTGGTCAGTATCACCACATCCTTCTTCAGCTTGCCGCCCTCCGCTATCGAATTCAATATCCCCACAGCCACCTTGCTGCCACCCAGTATCAGCACATGGTTACTGAAATAATAGTGCAGATACCCCTTCCTGTGGCTCGCCGCGCGGTTGGTCAAAATATTGCTCAACGTCGAAATCAAGAACGCCGTGAAAACCATCGTCCCCACTATGGCGATTAGCAGCTGGTACCAGCCCGGTATTGCCGACCCTTGCACCGGATAATTGGTTGCTCCAAGTATCAGCCTTATTACGTCTTTCAAACTCCTGTCGTCCACATGGCATGTACCGCCCACAGGCTTACATGCCAGCCACAAGCACCACAACGCGACCGTGCACAGCACACATAGCACCGCTACAACAGCCAACTGAAGCCACCCATTATGCGTACTGAACGTCCTGTCAAACCACAACAAAGGCCTATCCAATACGCACAAAACCCTTTTCCAGACAAACCGAATCCATTTTCGAATACACTTCATAACCAAACATTTTTTTATGACTATCCGCAGTTACCATCAAAAATCCTCGGAAAGGCTTAATTTCAATAACACCGTTCCCGACCCCGCTCCTCCCGCCTCTGCCCCCTTCCGGCTCTGCCCCCTTCCGGCTCTCCTCTCTGTCAGCGGAGCGGGACCGTTCCGTTGCGGGCTCCGTCCCTCCGCCCGCCTCTCCACTCCACCGCCCCGCTACAGCATGCTTAGCGTAGTGGCAAACTACGGACACAGCACCAGACGGAAACCGATCTCGCTGCATCGGTAGTTTGGCTGGCCATGGCAACGGTACGACACGCGGCAGACCCCGGCAACACTGTCCCAGATACCGCCACGCAACACGCGGAAAACGCCCATACCTGGCCCTTTGGGGTTGGGAACCGGGCTCTTGCTGTAGTAGTCTCTACCGTACCAGTCCTCGCACCACTCCCACACATTCCCGCTCATGTCGTACAGACCAAGCTCATTCGCCTTCTTACCCTTCACTGGGTGGGTCTTACCTCCGCTGTTTTTGCTATACCAAGCAACCTCGCCTATGTTGTCGCTCCCGCTGAATTTGAAACGCTTGCCCTTCTTGTGGCCTCCGCGCGCCGCATACTCCCACTCAGCCTCCGTGGGCAGCCGGAAGTCATAGTCAATGCCTGTCTCTTCTTTCAGTCTCTTTTTCAGCTCTGGGAGGAAGCCTGTCTTTATATCATTATAACTCACATTATATGCCGGATAATCAGCCCCTCTCCCACGCTCGTCTGTCCATCCCCCATTCTCTGTCGGCTCTTTCTTCATCACCGCCATCCACAGCTCCTGCGTCACCACCGTCTCCCCTATGCGGTACCCGTCCAGCTCCACCCAATGGGCTGGCTTCTCAACTTCAAATGCATCATCCCCCTGCTCAGCCGTGGCCCCCATCACAAACCGTCCGCCCTCCACTTTCACCATCTTGAACTCCACTCCATTCACCTCAAACTCACCACGCGCCTCCCGCTCTTTACGTTCACGTTCCTTGCGCTTACGCTCCTCTCTTTCCTTTCGTTCCTGCTCCTTCCGCTCCCTCTCCTGCTTCTGGGTCAACAAGTCAACATTATATCTTGTGTCTCTATCGGGCATGCTGAAAGGATCGTCCTCCACGACATCCTGACTATTTTCCGTACTCTCAAACCGCAGCATATACTCTCCAGCCTTGAGGGGAACCTTCTCCAATCTGTCCGCCTGAATATTGGCCCGTTCTTCATCATCCACATACATGACACAATCAAGATTGCTCCGTACCTTCAATTTCGGATAATTGGCCATCTCGTCGGTATTACGCTTCTGAGGCTGACCAAACCGATCCTTGATAAGCTGTGCCATATTTGCCTCAAATATACTGTCAGTATGTATCGTAGTAATCTGCAAACCGTCATTCCCCGTCAATGCATTACTGATTGACTCCGGCAAACCAGTAGGCCACACCTCCACCTCGCCATCAGGCGTGATGGGGACGATTTTCCGGCCAAACTTGATTGCCTCCTCTATCTCCCTTCTGAGCCAGTCACCCTCATCCTTGCAACGGTCAAAGCATCCCCGTGTCAAAACCAAGACGAAATGGCGGCATGTGCGAATGGCAGGCAAAATAGAATCCTTGAAGTACTCATCCGTACAGTCATTGTAATCAAAGAATACCTCATAATGATGCCGTTCAAACTCATACTTAAAAGTGCGGACGGTCCCCACATTCGAGTGTCCTTCCGGGTCTTTACGACGATAGCTTAGGAAAACATCATAACTCATACAATAGTTGTTAATTTAGCACATTCATTTACAAGGCTATCCACCAAGCAAACCTTAATTTAACGTTATGCAAATATACGAAAAACATTCCATTTTACACACTTTTTATTTGGGGACTGCTTCGTGCCTCCGTTTTTCTTCGTACCTTCGTTTTTCATACCCCTTTTTTCATACCCCCCTTTTTTCATACCCCCGGCCCCTTTCAAAAGGGGAGGGCTGCCGCACCACCCGGCTCATCCACTTCCCACCCGACTCGTCCCCTCCTTCCCGACTCAGCCCCTTCTCACCCGGCTCACCACCCCCACCCAACTCTCCACTTCCCGCCCAGCTCTCCCCTTTCCACCCGGCTCACCCATCCCCACCCAACTCATCCCCTCCCACCAAACTCCCCATGACTACAACCCTACAACAACAACCTACAACAACCCACCCACATCAACCAGCCCACAACAACCAATATTACGCAGCTCACAACCCGCGCCCGCGCCCTCCCCTCTTCAGAGGGGCCGGGGGTATGAATATTCACAGAGGCCGGGGGTATGACAACAACCTGCCCGCATCACACATCAACCTGCCCACATCAACCAATATTACGCAGCTCACAACCCGCTCCCGCGCCCTCCCCTCTTCAGAGGGACCGGGGGTATGACATCAACCTGCCCACAACAGCCAATATTACGCAGCTCACAACCCGCTCCCGCGCCCTCCCCTCTTCAGAGGGGCCGGGGGTATGACATCAACCTGCCCACAACAGCCAATATTACGCAGCTCACAACCCGCGCCCGCGCCCTCCCCTCTTCAGAGAGGTCGGGGGTATGAATACTCTCAGAGGCCGGGGGTATGACAACAACCTGCCCGCATCACACATCAACCTGCCCACAACAACCAATATTACGCAGCTCACAACCCGCGCCCGCGCCCTCCCCTCTTCAGAGGGGTCGGGGGTATGAATACTCACACAGGGGTCGAGGGTATGAACACTCACAGAGGCCGGGGGTATGACAACAACCAGCCCACAACAACCTACCCACAACAACCAATATTACGCAGCTCCAACCCGCGCCCGCGCCCTCCCCTCTTCAGAGGGGCCGGGGGTATGAATACTCACACAGGGGGCGGGGGTATGAATACAAACAGGGGGCGGGGGAAGCAGCTTCAGAGGGACCAGGCTGTATTTATCATCCATTGCTGGACACACCTCCACTGCTCGTTTTTCGCTAACAAAGCGGAGAACGGGCGGTGGAGGTGTGAAAATTCAGCGGCCATGAAGCGAAGCAAGGCCGCAGAAAAGAGCTGGCAAAGTACAGCTTATTTCCCAAAGTTGCCATAGAAGCCTACGCCGAGGTCGACGAGACGCTGGGGCAGGTTATCGGGATTGCCGAAAGAGTCGGCGGGAACGTTGACGGTGATGTGGGCGCGGCGAGAGGCGAAAATGCCGACTCCCCCATCGATGTTGGTGTAGGAGGGGATTTCCTGGCTGCCCACAACCGTGCGGTGGTGTGAACGCATGTATTGGTAGAGTTCTTCGTTGCAGGCGGTGAGGGTGATATCGACGTTGTTGACGCAGTAGAGAGTGTCGGTGTTAGAGGCAAGGTGCCGACGGACTATGTTGAGGAATTCCTGCTCGGTGAAAGGTCTGAGCACGTAGTGTCCGCCGTTGGATGTGGTCATGGTGGTTGCACCGGGGATGGTGAGCTGAAGGGTGTCTAAACCTTTTTGATAGCGGAAGGTGACAAAGGGCTGGTAGAGTCGGCCTCGCGGGAGGGGGTTCCACTCAATGAAGCCATAGCAGCCGGTATTGAAGCCGAATTCGTGGGCTCTGGTTTTAGCGGGGTTGATGATGACCTGCTCGAAGGTGTCGTGGGTGGTGGCGACCGGCGGGAGCGCGCCGACAAGGCTGGTGAAGGCGGAGGCAAGGGTGTCGCCCGAAGAGTTGTGGAGGACAACGAGCTGGAAGAGACAGTCGATGTCGGCCGCGAGGCGCGGGCCTGGCACACAGTAGTAGAGGGGCTGGAGGCCGGAGGGGAAGGCTCCGTCGGGTTTGCCGGGACGCAGGGTGTAGGCGAGTTCCCAACGGTCGGCAAGGGTGGCAGAGGCAATGGGGGTGGGGCTTCCGGGCGTGGCGCCGTCCCAGGCCAGGAGGTGGACTGCAATGTCGGCAGGGCGGTAGTAGTTGGAGTCGGCGACATCGGAGTAGCTGTAGAGATTGTGCTGACCTTGAAAGCATCGCTGGACGCGCACCCAGACGGTGTCCTCGTCGGGGTCGACAACGCAGTAGACCGACGGCACTTCGCGCCATGGGGCGTTGGGGTCGAAGTCGGTCTCGCAGGAGGCGAGGAGGAGCAGCAGAGCTGCTAACAATGGGAGGATGCGTTTCAATGTGTTAATGTGTTAATGAGTTAATGTATTAGTGGGGACTTTGCCGAAAGGCTAACACGTATACGGATTAATGAGGTGACTCTTTCAGAAGTGTCCATAGAAACCGACGCCGAGGTCGACAAGGCGCTGGGGGAGGTTGTTGGGGTTGCCGAAGGAGTCGGCGGGAACGTTGACGGTGATGTGTGAGCGGCGGGAGGCGAAGATGCCGACACCGCCGTCGATGTTGCTGTAGGTGGAGGTTTCCTGCCCGCCCATGACGGTGCGGTCGAGGGAGTTGATGTATGCGTTGAGGTCTTCGTTGCAGACAGATATGGTGATGTCGACATTGTTGACGGTGAAGAGCGAGTCTTTGTTATCCTGCAGGTGGGTTTTGATGA
>OCTW011616787.1_pt1 | contig 14111 bp, 11 predicted proteins | sample 1539671 | NCBI WGS metagenome assembly OCTW01 (sample SAMN02144230, study PRJEB22623) | gut metagenome | biome: sheep rumen | host: Ovis aries | place: New Zealand | reverse complement strand
CCGGATGCTGTCCGAGGTGCAGCCCGGGAGGATCAGGTGGCGGATCAGCACCCCGCGCGTCATGATCCCCTCCGGGCTGTACTGCGGCACGCCGCACTGGCGCACCATCTCGCGGATCGCCGCCGAGGCCGCCTCGAAGTAGTCCGGGGCGCGGGCGATCAGGCCGCCCAGGCGCGGGCTGTAATGCTTGAGATCCGGCAGGTACACGTCCACCGCGCCCTCCAGGCGGCGCAGGGTCTCCACGGTCTCGTAGCCGGAGGTGTTCCATACCACGGGCACATGGGGCCGCCAGAGCTCCAGCGTGTCCAGAATCCTCGGCACAAAGGGCGTCGCGGTGATGAAGCTGATGGACTGCATGCCCATCTCCTCCAGGCGGCGCAGGCTGTCCGCCAGCTGCCGCGGCGTGAAGGCCCGCCCGGCGCCCCGGTGGCTGATCTCCGCATTCTGGCAGAAGGCGCAGCGCAGCGTGCAGCCGGAAAAAAACACCGCGCCGGTGCCCCGCTGGCCGCTGATGGGCGGCTCCTCCCACAGATGCGGCGCGATCCGCGCGATGCGCATCTCCTCCGGCATGCCGCACAGGCCCGTGCCGGCCGATTCCGTCCGCTCCGCCCCGCAGCGGCGCGGACACAGATTGCAGCGCATGTTCTCTCCTCCCGAAAAACAGAGGAAGCCCGCGGCTCCCTCCGTCGAAACCCGTGAAAACGGCGTCAGATGCCCACCTCGCCCCAGCTCACCGAGGAGACCTCCAGCGGCAGGCCCAGCTCGGCCAGGCCCGTCAGCGTCTGCGGCATCAGGCGGTAAGTCATCTGCGCGGTGTCGGACTGGACGCTCAGCCGCAGGGTGACCTCGCCCAGGCCTGTCACCTGCGTCAGCTGGGCCTGGCGGCGGTTCAGGTGACTCAGCAGATTGTTCAGCGCGCTGTCCGTCGCCAGCGGCGTGGTCAACGGCATGCGCAGGATCCACTCATCCCGCTCGGCGCGGATCTCCGGCAGGCGGTTGAGCAGATCGCCCTTGCGGACCGTCCGCGTGGGCGTGAGCGCCAGCAGCTCGCTGACCGTATCCATAGGCAGGCCATCCCCGGTGACCAGCAGGGCAAAGCGCCCCTCGCCGGACTGTATATTGCTGCGCATCGCTGCAGCCTCCTTTTCTGTTGATATTTCCCAGATTCGACGTCCGGCGCCGGTTTCCTCCATCCGGAGAAAAATCATTGTGAGGGTTACTGCTCAGCTCCTGGGGGAAGGAAACCCTTTTCGAGGCCGAAAAGGGCTTTCCTTCCCCCAGGCCCCCATCTTTCCCCAAAGCCCTTTCCTGGGGGCAGGAGGTTTTCGGCATTGTGTATGCGTTCCCGATCCTCGCAGATACATAAAGGCCGGCTGGCTGAGCAGTAACTTGCACGGCGAGGAAGGCGCAACAAACTTTTTCCGGCCCACTTTGCAAGTCCGCCGTCCTGTGCTATAATGGGGGCGGAGACCAAATCGACACAAGGAGGTTCTGTCCAATGGCCATCGTGACAACAACCGAAATGTTCCGCAAGGCGTACGAGGGCGGCTATGCCGTCGGCGCGTTCAACGTGAACAACATGGAGATCGTGCAGGGCATCACCGAAGCGGCGAAGATGGAGAACGCGCCTGTCATTCTCCAGGTCAGCAAGGGCGCCCGCGCCTACGCGAACCACCGTTATCTGGTCGCCATGGTGCACGCCGCCGTCGAGGAGACCGGCCTGCCCATCGCGCTGCACCTGGACCACGGCCCCGACTTCGAGACCTGCAAGTCCTGCATTGACGGCGGCTTCTCCTCCGTCATGATCGACAAGAGCGGCCTGCCCTTCGAGGAGAACATCGCGGAAACCCGCCGCGTGGTGGAATACGCCCACGATCACGGCGTCGTCGTCGAGGCCGAGCTGGGCAGCCTGGCCGGCGTGGAGGACGAAGTGAACGTCTCCGCCGAGGATTCCTCCTACACCCGCCCCGAGGAAGTGGAAGAGTTCGTCACCCGCACGGGCTGCGACTCCCTGGCCATCGCCATCGGCACCTCCCACGGCGCGTACAAGTTCACCGCCGCCCAGTGCACCCGCAACGCGGAAGGCATCCTGGTGCCGCCGCCCCTGCGCTTCGACATTCTGGAAGAGGTCTCCAAGCGCCTGCCCGGCTTCCCGATCGTGCTGCACGGCGCTTCCTCCGTGCCGCAGGAATTCGTGAAGATCATCAACGAGTTCGGCGGCCGTCTGCCGGACGCGGTGGGCATCCCCGAGGAGCAGCTGCGCAAGGCGGCCACGATGGCGGTCTGCAAGATCAACATCGACTCCGACCTGCGCCTGGCCTTCACCGCCATGATCCGCAAGCACCTCTTCGAGCATCCCGACCACTTCGACCCGCGGCAGTACCTGACCGAAGCGCGCGCCGCCCTGCGCGACATGGTCCGCCACAAGATCGTCGACGTGCTCGGCTGCAACGGCAAGGCGTAATCACGCTCCCCCAACCCCACGGCGCGGCTTCACCGCCGCGCCTTTTTCATGCGAAAAAGGCCGGGCGAGGTGCGCCCGGGCCTGGAATGAAACCCGCTCAGCCTCTTGTGCCGCCATGCTTTTCCGCATGCCCCAGCAGATAGAGGAAGGCAAAGGCCGGAATCCGGATCAGCCGCTCCCCGCCCCGCGCATTGTGCACGCCATAGTCATCCGCGCGCTTCGTCACGATGATGGAAAGGGCTGCCTCCCGGCTCAGCTCCACAATGGCGTCGCTTTCGGGAATCGGCGCCTGTTCGCGGTACTTAACCTCAATCAGCACATAGCGGCCTCCGGCAGCGTCCACAGCGATGTCGACTTCCTGATCCCTGTTTCCGCCGCGGCAATAGCCGATCCGGGTGGCTTTCCGGGCGTAGAACGAGGCGATGTGCTTGTATACCGCCGTCTCCACCACCTTGCCCAGCTCCTCCGGATCGGTCAGCACATCGTCGTCCATGAGCACCGCGTTCCGGATCGCCGCGTCGGCAATATAGACCTTCGGCTGCGCTTTGAGCGGCTTCCGCCCGCCGAGATCAACCGGCCAGCTCAGGTAGATCAGATTGGCGCTCTCCAGATAGCGGACATAGTTCTCCACCGTCGCGCGGCTCACGCCGTCCAGTTCTCTCGCCATGGCCGCAAAGGACACGATGCCGGAGGAGACATTGCACAGATACAGGAAAATCCGCTCCAGTTCCGTCGCGCTCCGGATGTTGTACAGGGAAGGCAGATCACGCTTCAGGACCTTGTCCACCACATCCTCGCGCATCGTCTGCTGCGCCAGCAGATCGCTTCCCGCCAGGGCGAGCTCCGGGAAGCCGCCGACCCGGAGATAGCGGCTGAAATAATTCTGCAGCGGGCTCAGCTTCAACATGACCCCGGTCCGCTCCGGCTGTGTCATGTTAAGAAAGGATGCCGGACGAACCGCACAGTCCAGGCCCTGCACGTCCACGCCCGTCAGACAGCAGTATTCATAGAAGGACAGCGTGGGCACCTGAATGACGCTCCACCGGCCGGCACCGCTCTCCGTGCTGCCCTTGACGAGAGCCGGACTGGCTGAGCCGGTGGCAACGCAGCAGGTCTGCGGCTGCAGATCGTAGATGGTCTTCAGCCACTGGTCCCAGTCGCTGGCATACTGCACCTCGTCAAAGAAGTAATACACATCCTGCGTGGGCCACACATTTTCGTGGTAGCAGTCCAGAATCTCATTCAGGCTGCTGAGCTTCAGCATGGGATGATCCAGTGAGATGAAGACAATCCGGCCCGGCGCAATCCCCCTGTTCAGCAGGGTTTCGATCATCTGATACTCAATGGTCGTCTTGCCGACGCGCCGCGTGCCGGTCAGCACGACGGTCCGCCGGATCTCCGTCTGATCCAGCCGCTCCATTGCCTCATCATAAGCCAGGCGGCGGTAGCTCTTGAGAAAATCCTGCGGAACATGTCCGGTGACCCACCAGGGATTGTAGGCACGGAGGATTTTCAGGGTCCGTTCAGGCGTGACAATCGCCATCTTCATCACCTCTTTGCCTTGATTATACAACAAACTGAACGAAATCGCAAGATTTCATATAAGTATACTTATACGAAATCCATGGTTTTCGTTCAGTTTGACGGGAATTTTGGTTTTTTCACATGCGGCGGCTCAGCGGTGCTTGCCGTAGCGCTGCTCCAGGGAGTATTTCTGCTTGTCCTCCGCGGCGATGTTCTCGCCCAGCTGCACCTCGATCAGGGTCATGGCGGTGCGGGCGATCACGGTGTGGCGGCAGCCGGCGGGGAGGCGCAGCATCACGCCGGGATGCAGGGCGATCTCCGCGTCGTCCAGGATCGCGGTGCCCTCGCCCTCCACCACCGTCCAGGTCTCGTCGCGGTGGGCGTGGCTGTGGTAGTGCATGCGGTGGCCCGGCTGCAGCGTCACCTTCACGGTCAGGCTCCGGTCCTCCACGTCCAGCACCGTGTAGCTGCCCCAGCTCTTCTCGGCAAACATCACCTGCTGCTGGATCGCGTCCACAAAGGGCTTCAGGTGGGAGGAGCGCTCCTTGTCCGAGACGAGGATGCCCTCGGGCGAGGCGGAGATCACCACGTCGCGCAGGCCCAGGGCGATGACCGGCACATTCAGCTCGTTGAGGATGTGCACGTTCTCGCAGGTGTCGTCCATGGTCGCCTTGCCGTAGCTGCGCTCGCCCATGGCCTCGGTCAGCGTGTTCCACGTGCCCAGATCCATCCAGCGGCCGGCGAAGCGCATGACCTGGATGTGCTTCTCCTGCTCCACCACGGCGTAGTCGAAGCTGATCTTCGTCGCGTGCTCGTAGTTCGCCAGCAGCGTGTGGTAGTCCGTGAACTGCAGCAGCTCCCGCGCCCGGTCCAGCACGTAGCCGAGCCGGCAGGCGAACACGCCGCCATTCCACAGCGCGCCCTGCCGGATGTACTCCGCCGCCGTGGCCGCGTCCGGCTTCTCCTTGAACGTGCGCACCGCGGCGACGGCGCCGTCATCCTCCGGCAGGATGTAGCCGTATTTCTCGCTGGGGTAGGTCGGCTCGATGCCCATCAGCACCAGGTTCGCCTCGCCCCTGGCCGCCTGCTCGCCCAGGCCGCGCAGGGCCTCGAAGTAGTCGGCGTCCACATAGGGGTCGGCGGGGCAGATGACCACCGGCTCCCCCTCGTCCAGGCCCTTCACATCCCGCAGATAGGCCGCGGCCAGGGCGATGGCCGGGAAGGTGTCGCGGCGGCAGGGCTCCACGGAGATGCCCACGTCGGGGCCCAGCTGGTTGTGGATCGCGGAGACCTGGGCGCGGCTGGTCGCCACGGTCACCACGGCCGCCGGGTCCGCCGCACGGATCATCCGGTACATCCGCTGGATCATCGACTCATAGCTGCCGTCCTCCGCCTTGAACAGCCGGATGAACTGCTTGGAGCGGATGTCGTTGCTGAGCGGCCACAGGCGCTTGCCCGACCCGCCGGACAGGAGAATGATGTTCATGCGGCGCCCTCCTCGTTCGCCGGCCGGACAGCCTTACCGCTCGGCCCGCATCGGGTTGTGCAGGAAGTCCTCGTAGCTCAGGCGGATGCCCTCCTCCAGCTCGGTCCGGTAGGTCCAGCCCAGGGCGGTGGCCTTGCTGACGTCCAGCAGCTTGCGCGGCGTGCCGTTGGGCTTCGTGGTGTCCCAGCGGATCTCGCCCGTGTAGCCGATCACCTTCGCGACCAGCTCGGTCAGCTCGCGGATGCTCAGCTCCTTGCCGGTGCCGGCGTTGACGGTCTCGTTGCCGCTGTAGTGGTTCATCAGGAAGACGCACAGGTTCGCCAGGTCGTCCACATAGAGGAACTCGCGCAGGGGGCTGCCGTCGCCCCAGCAGGTGACATAAGGCGCGCCCGACACCTTCGCCTCGTGGAAGCGGCGGATCAGCGCCGGCAGCACATGGCTGTGGGTCGGGTGATAGTTGTCGTTCGGGCCGTAGAGGTTCGTCGGCATCACGGAGATGTAGTCCGTGCCGTACTGCCGGTTCAGGAACTCGCAGTATTTGAGGCCGGAGATCTTCGCCAGGGCGTAGGCCTCGTTGGTCTTCTCCAGCTCGCTGGTCAGCAGGCAGCTCTCCGGCATCGGCTGGGGCGCCATGCGCGGATAAATGCAGCTGGAGCCGAGGAATTCCAGCTTTTTGCAGCCGTTCACCCAGGCGGCGTGGATCACGTTCATCTCCAGGATCATGTTCTCATACATGAAGTCGGCCAGCGCCTCGGCGTTGGCGACGATGCCGCCGACCTTTGCCGCCGCGAGGAAAACGTACTCCGGCTTCTCCGCCGCGAAGAAGGCTTCCACCGCCTCCTGCCGGGTCAGGTCCAGCTCCCGGTGCGTCCGGGTGACGATGTTCGTGTAGCCCTGCCGCTGCAGCTCCCGCACAATCGCGCTGCCCACCATGCCCCGGTGGCCGGCGACATAGATTTTCGCGTCCTTCTCCATCATTTTGCTTCCGCCTCCCGCATCGCGCGCTCCTGCCGCGCCAGCTTCCGGTCGTGCTCCGCCATGATCCGCACCAGCTCCGGGTAGGAGGTCTTCTGCGGATCCCAGCCCAGCTGTGTCTTCGCCTTGGTCGGGTCGCCCCAGAGGTTGTCCACGTCCGTGGGCCGGAACCACTGCGGATTCACGCAGACCAGCATCTTCCCGGTCGCGGCGTCGTAGCCCTTCTCGTCCACGCCGGCGCCCTCCCACCGCAGCGTGATGCCGTTGGCCGCGAAGGCCCGCTCGGTGAAGTCCCGCACGGTGTGCTGCTCGCCGGTGGCGATGACGAAGTCCTCCGGCTTGTCCTGCTGCAGGATCAGCCACATGCACTCCACATAGTCCTTCGCGTAGCCCCAGTCGCGCAGGCTGTCCATGTTGCCCAGCTCCAGGTGATCCTGCAGCCCTTCGGCAATGCGGCCCGCCGCCAGGGTGATCTTTCTCGTGACGAAGTTCTCGCCGCGCCGCTCGCTCTCATGGTTGAACAGGATGCCGTTGCAGGCGAACATGCCGTAGGCCTCGCGGTATTCCTTCGTGATCCAGAAGCCGTACTGCTTCGCCACCGCGTAGGGGGAATAGGGGTGGAAGGGCGTCGTCTCCCGCTGGGGAATCTCCTCCACCTTGCCGTAGAGCTCCGAGGTCGAGGCCTGGTACACGCGGGTCTTCTTCGTGAGGCCCAGGATGCGCACGGCCTCCAGCACGCGCAGCACGCCCAGGGCGTCCACATCGCCGGAATACTCGGGCACGTCGAAGGAGACCTGCACATGGCTCTGCGCGGCGAGGTTGTAGATTTCGTCCGGCTGCGTCAGACCGATGATGCGGATCAGCGAAGAGGAGTCGGACAGATCGCCGTCGTGCAGGGTGATTTTCCCGAGGATGTGTTCGATGCGGCCCAGGTTCGAGATCGAGGCGCGCCGGTGGATGCCGTGCACCTCATAGCCCTTCTCCAGCAGGAATTCGGCCAGATAGGAGCCATCCTGCCCCGTGATGCCCGTAATCAGCGCTTTCTTCATGCGTGCTTCCTCCTGATGCGCCGGTCAGCGGTCCCCGCCGCCGGCCGTGAAGACATTTGATTTCCATTTTATTGTACTTGATTCCCCGCAGAAACGCAAGCCGCCGGAGCAGTTTTTTCGCCGGCGCGGGGAAAAGCCGGGGGGGTGGAAATTGCCGCCGCACATGTCGTTTACGGGATGAATTCATGGTTTTTTGGAAAAACCCATTGACAAACAGATATGAAAAGCACATAATGTAAGGGCTATCAAATCCGCGCGGGCCGCGGTGTAAAAAATCAATATGGCAGGATGTGATCACCGATGGATCTCCGTGAGACCGCCAACCGGGTGCTGGGCATGCTGCAGCGCGCAGACGGCAACGACCCCTCCCGCGGCCACCTGACCATGAACAACTGGGAGTGGCCGACCGGCGTCGCTCTCTACGGCATCTACAAGACCTGGCAGCAGGGGAAGGATCCGGCCGTGCTGGACTACCTGACCGGCTGGTACCGGGACATGCTCAGCCGTGAGCAGAAGCCGCACCGCAACGTGAACACCGTGGCGCCCGTGCTGACCCTCTGCTGCCTGTACGGCGAGACCCGCGACCCGGCCCTGCTGCCGGAGATCGAGAGCTGGATCGACTGGGTGATGAAGGAGATGCCCCGCACCGAGTACGGCGGACTGCAGCACTGCACGGTGTGGAACAAGCACTACCAGCAGCTGTGGTGCGACACGCTGTTCATGGTCTGCCTCTTCCTGGCCAAGGCCGGCGTGGTGCTGGAGCGGCCGGAGCTGATCGAGGAGGCGGAGTACCAGTTCCTGATCCACATCCGCTACCTGCAGAACAAGGTGAACGGCCTGTTCTACCACGGCTGGACCTTCGACCGGCGGCACAACTTCGCGGAGGCCTTCTGGGCGCGCGGCAACGCGTGGTTCACGGCGGCGGCCATCGAGCTGTACGACATCACGAAGCGGGAGAACGCGGCGATGCGCATGATCCGCTCCGCGTGGCAGGACCAGGTGCTGGCCCTGTGGAAGTACCAGCGGGTGAACGGCCTGTACACCACGCTGATCGACGTGGAGGAGACCTACTGCGAGACCAGCGCCACCGCGGCGATCGCCTACGGCGTGCTCAAGGGCGTGCGGCTGGGCTGGCTGCCCCAGGAGCCCTATCAGCAGATGGGCATGCTCTCCGCGCGGGCCGTGCTGAACCAGATCGACGAGACCGGCGCCGTGCAGGGCGTGTCCGGCGGCACCGGCATGGGGCACAGCCTGCAGCACTACAAGGACATCATCGTCACCCCCACCGCCTACGGGCAGGGGCTGACCTTCCTGATGCTGACGGAGCTGATGATCCGGGAATGACCCGACAACAAGCGGTGATTTGAAAGGTGTGATGCGAATGAGTACGGCAGCGGAGCCCAAGCGGCTCAGCAAACGGGAACAGCGTGCGGAGGAGAGGCGCATCCGCAAGGCCATGCACGGCACTGGCCCGGAATACTGGCGCCGCCTCTGGGCGGACATCAAGCGGGACAAATGGCTGTTCCTGCTGCTGCTTCCGGGCCTCATCTACTTCATCGTGTTCAAATACCTGCCGATGTGGGGCCTGGTCATCTCCTTTGAGAACTATGTGCCCTTCTCCGGCGTGCTGGGCAGCGAGTGGGTCGGACTGAAATGGTTCCAGTACTTCTTCCGCTCCCCGTCCTGGACGCGGTACCTGGGCAACACGCTGATCCTCTCGCTGATGAGCATCGTGTTCTATTTCCCGGCCCCCATCATCCTGGCCCTGCTGCTCAATGAGATGCAGTCCCTCCGGTACAAGAAGCTGCTGCAGACGCTGCTGTATGTGCCGCACTTCATCTCCATCGTGATCGTGGTGTCCATCACCTTCGTGATCTTCGGCTCCTCCGGCATCATCTACAGGCTGACGGAGCAGCTGCTGGGGCAGCCCATCAAATACCTGTCCGACCCCAACGTGTTCCGCTGGATGATCATCGGACAGACCATCTGGAAGGAGACCGGCTGGGGCACCATCATCTTCCTCGCCGCGCTGACCAACGTGGACACGCAGCTGTATGAGGCCGCGATGGTCGACGGCGCGGGCCGCCTGCGCCGCCTGTGGCACATCACCCTGCCGGCCATCCGCTCCACCATCGTGCTGATGCTGATCCTGCGCATGGGCTCGGTGCTGGACACCGGCTATGACCACCTGATCCTGATGGCCAACGCCCTGAACCGCAACGCCTCCCAGACGCTGGACGTGTTCGTCTACGAGCAGGGCATCAAGAACGGCCAGTACAGCTATGCCGCGGCCGTCGGCCTGATGAAGAGCGTCATCAGCGTCATCCTCGTCGTCTCGTCCAACAAGATTGCGCACGCGCTGGGCGAGCCCGGCCTGTACTGAGAAAGGAGGCGCAAGCATGACTGTCAAGCAGGAAATCGCCTCCGTGAATCTGGGGCCGAAGGATCCATCGCAGATGAAGCAGTCCTCGGGCCCCGTGGGCGCCAACGCCTCCGTCGGCAGCCGGGTCTTCGACGTGCTGAACTACCTCATCGTCAGCCTGGTCGCCTTCACGACCATTCTCCCGTTCATTTACATCGTCGGCGCGTCCTTTGCCTCGGAGTATGAGCTGACCACCCGGCCCATGTTCATCATTCCCCAGGACGTGACCTTCGACGCCTACACCTACATCTTCTCCACCAACCGCATCCTGACCGCGTTCGGCAACTCGGTGTTCATCACCGTGGTCGGCACGCTGATCAACCTCTTCTTCACCGTCACCATGGCCTACGCCCTCTCCAAGCGGAGGCTGCGCGGGCGCAACTTCTTCCTCAACATGGTCATCTTCTCCATGTTCTTCTCCGGCGGCATGATTCCCGGCTACATCGTCATCGCCAACATGCTCCAGATGAAGAACTCCTACCTCTCCGTCCTGCTGCCCGGCGCGATCTCCGCTTACAACATGATGATCGTGAAGAACTTCTTCCAGGGCATCCCCGCCGAGCTGGAGGAGAGCGCGCAGCTGGACGGCTGCACGGACATCGGCACCCTGTGGCGCATCGTGCTGCCCCTGTCGCTGCCGGTGCTGGCCACCTTCGGCCTGTTCTACGCGGTCGGCCACTGGAACGCCTACTTCGGCGCCATGATCTACATGCCCCAGGCCCGCGAGAAGTGGCCGCTGCAGGTGCTGCTGCGCGAGATCATCATTCTGGCCAACGCATCCGCCGGCGACCTGAACGCGCTGGATCCCAACTTCGTCCAGCCGCCGGAGCAGTCCATCAAGATGGCCGTCATCGTGGTCTCCACGGTGCCGATCATGTGCGTGTATCCCTTCCTGCAGAAGTACTTCGTCAAGGGCGTCATGGTGGGCGCGCTGAAGGGCTGACGCAGGCATGAAACCGTGATGTGCGGCTGGAAAGCCGTGATCAAAATAAAAGGAGGTATCCCCATGAAGAAACTCATCTCCCTGTTCCTGGCGCTGGTCATGGTGCTGTCCATGGCGAGCTTCGCGGCGGCCGAGGAGCCCTTCGAGCTGACCGTGCTGCTGCCGGACTTCTACTCCACCGAGGACTTCCAGACCGAGAACAACCCGGTGCTGGACGCCATCGAGGCGGCCACCGGCGTTCGCCTGAAGGTGACCTTCGCTGCCAACTCCGAGTATGGCAACACGATCAACACCACGCTGGCTGACCCGAGCGAGAAGCAGCCCATGGTCATCTCCCTGACCGACGCGCGCGGCACCTCCATCATCAACTCTGCCCGCGCCGGCGCCTTCTGGGATCTGACCGACTTCGTCAAGGACGCGGAAAACTATCCCTACCTGGCCGCGGGCCCCGAGGGCGTGTACAACAACGTCTCCGTGGACGGCCGCATCTATGGCATCTATCGCTCCCGTGCGTATCCCCGCGCCGGCATCTACTACCGCAGCGACATCGCCAAGGAAGCGGGCATCGAGAAGGAGCCCGAGACCATCGAAGAGCTGACCGCCCTGGCCGAGGCGCTGGCCGCCTATGGCAAGGAGCATGACGCCTATGCGCTGAACATGGTCTCCTACACCGCCGGCACCATCAGCATCATCACCTGCGCCTTCGGCGCGCCCAACACCTGGGGCATCAATGCGGAAGGCAACATCTATCCCGCCCATGAAGACCCCGCCTACCTGGAAGGCCTGAAGTGGCTGCGCCATCTGTATGAGATCGGCGGCATCAACCCCGACTTTGTGACCATCGACTCCACCAACTGGGACAGCATCGAGCGCACCAGCAAGGCCTACATGCGCTTTGACTGCCTGGACAACTGCTATCGTCAGCAGGAATGGTTCGAGACCAACGAGGGCGTCACCGATCAGATCTTCGCGATGATCCCCGGCCTGAAGAAGGCTGACGGCTCCATCACCATCTGGCCCCAGAACCCCGGCTTCGCGGGCGAGGTCGTCGTGACCAAGGCCGTGAAGGAAGCTGACCTGCCCAAGGTCGTGAAGTTCCTCGACTGGTGCAACGGCCCCGAAGGCCAGATGCTCCTCAACTGGGGCGTGCAGGACGTCACCTACTGGCTGGATGAAGATGGCTACCGCCTGGCCGCGCCCGCCGATGGCAGTGACGTGACCGCGCAGATCCACCTGATCCAGCACTCCCTGAACCAGCTCGGCATGAACGTGCCCGGCGACCTGTGCATCCCCGCCAAGCTGACCGCGCTGCGCCAGGAGTACAATGACTTCAACAGCACCTACGGCCAGTATGCTGTGACCAACCCCTGCTATCCGTTCGTGAGCGAGACCTACGTGGCCTTCGGCTCCATGCTCGACCAGATCATCTCCGACGCCGCTGTGCAGTACATCTCCATGCAGATCGACGAAGACGGCCTGCGTGCTGCCTGGCAGCAGTGGAGCGATGAGGGCGGCGCGATGATCACCGAAGAGTACAACGCTGCCTATCATGCCTCCCTGGGCGAGTAAGCCCTGACCGAACCCCGCCCCGCCCGGTGCAAGCCCGGCGGGGCTTTTGCGTGGGACGGGTGCGCGAAAAGCCGGGGGAGGAAACCTCTCTGAGAGAAAGCGGTTTCCTCCCCCGGACCTCTTCTTTCCGGAAAGAGCAGCTTGGGGCTGCGGCTATAAGCATGCCAGCTTCTGCCCGACTCCTTCCCCGTTCGTTTCCCATTCTATTGACTTTCCTTCCCTGATTCGCTATGATGAATGGGAATTGAGCGCCCTGCGGCGAGCCGGGCGTTTGGAGGTGCGGCATGTATACGGAAGCGGAGATTGAGGCGGTGCGGGGGCAGCAGAAGCGGCGCTGGCTGGCCATCGGCGTGCCGGGCGCGGTGCTCTTTGCCGTGATCGTCTGGGGGGCGCTGCGGCGCAGCTATCCCGTCGCGGCGGGGGCCACCATCGCCCTGGGCATTTTGCTGATCGCGGGCTGGGATCTGTTCATCAAGCCGCTGCACTGCTATGAGAAGATGCTGCAGCAGGTGCTGCACGGCATCAGGCACGAGACGGCCTGCACCTTCACCAGCCTGTCCGACAGCCTGTCCACGGTGGACGGCGTGGTCTACCGCACGATGCAGGTGGTCTGCACGGACGAGGACACCGGCCGCCCCTATGACCGCATGTTCTACGCCGACGCGGAGAAGAACTGGCCGGACTGGGCCGAGGGCACGCCGCTTTGCGTCACCTTCCACGGCAAGACCATCGCCGCGGTTCGTGAGCAGAACGCCTGAGAAAGACTGAACGCCCGGAGAAAGAGGAGCACGATGTATCGACTGACTTCCCGCCTGGTGCTCTACAGTGACCTGCCCGCGGACAGCGTGCTGATGCGGCTGAGCGCCATCTGCCGCGATCTGCCCGGGGGCGACCGGGACACGCTGGTGCACCGCGTCCACGCAGAGGTGAAGCGCCTGCTCGACATCGCCACCACCTACGGCTTCGACGAGAACCTCTGGCAGAACTATCTGACCTTCGTGATGATCGACCATCTGAACTCCTTCAGCCTGACCTGCGAGCAGAACGGGCTGGGGGACGGCAGCATCAACGCGATCGCCACGGCGGACTTCGAGATCTTCCGCCAGCTGTTCACCTTTGATTTCAGCCCGCTGGAGGCCGCGCTGGGCGTGGACTGCTTCTCACGGCTGACCCACTACCGCGCCATCCGCAAGCAGGCCGGCTCCTACAACCGGGAGGTCAGCGAGAAGGTGCGCGCCCTTTCCCGCGCCATCGCGGCGGCCCCGGACCCGCAGACCGTGCTGCAGCTGGTCTCCGGCCATCTCGCGCAGTGCGGGGCGGGCCTGTTCGGCATGAACCGCGCCTTCCGCGTGCGCATCGCGGACGGGGAGCCGGAGTTCATCGCCATCAACAACCTTGACGACGTCACCCTGCGGGATCTCATCGGCTATGAATTGCAGAAGGCGCAGCTGCGGGCGAACGTGGAGGCCTTCCTGCGCGGCCGGCCCTTCAACAACATGCTGCTCTACGGCGACGCGGGCACCGGCAAATCCACCTCGGTGAAGGCGCTGCTGAACGAATACTGGACGCAGGGCCTGCGCGTGATCGAGATCTACAAGCACCAGTTCCCGTACCTGGCGGACATCATCAGCCGCGTCAAGCAGCGGCATTACCGCTTCGTGATCTTCATCGACGACCTG
>OCTW011504578.1_pt1 | contig 14113 bp, 10 predicted proteins | sample 1539671 | NCBI WGS metagenome assembly OCTW01 (sample SAMN02144230, study PRJEB22623) | gut metagenome | biome: sheep rumen | host: Ovis aries | place: New Zealand | reverse complement strand
TCTGGCGGATCAGAGCTTCCGGGACCGGGACATCATCCGGTATGAGGGTTCCCGCTGCTATCTCTATGATTACTGTCTGACGGATACGGCGGTGTTTCGTCGTCAGATCGTCCGGACCGGACAGCTGGAGCTGGCGGGAAAATTGATGGGGAAAGAGAAGGCGAGAGAAAAGGAGAAACCCGCATCCGATGCGGGAAAGCAGGAGGAAGTTCCCGGGCGGAGGATCACCGGATCCGGCATACTGGCAGATCTGCCTTCCCGGGAATCTCCTTCGGGATTTTCCATGGACAGTCTGAAGTCCCTGGCGAAGGGGATCCATTCGCCGGGGGATCTGCTGAAGAAGGGGGGAGATCAGGCGTTTGAGGATGCGTATATCCGATCCCACTTTCGCAATCGGACGGGAAGTCCGGACCGGGAACCACATTACTTCTTCGGGGAAATGGAGTATCTGATTTGCGGAAAACCGTCAGACCAGGAAAATGAGCGAGGAGTCCGGCTGCGCATCACGGCACTCCGGGAACCGGCAAACATGGCCTATCTGATGGGGGATCCGGAAAAGTCCGCAGAGACGATGGCAGCGGCTCAGCTTCTCACACCGGGGCCGGCCGCCGCTGCAACGCAGAAACTGCTGGAGGCAGCCTGGGCCCTGGCCGAAAGCAATAACGATTACAACCTGCTGATCAGCGGGAAGAAGGTCCCCTTCGTGAAAACGAAGGCGTCCTGGGCAGTGGATCTGGACGCTGTCATCACCGGAGGGCTGCCGAAGGGCAGCGTCCCGGGCGGGAAATCTTCCGGAGAGATTGTGAGAGACCGGAAGGAGAAGAATGATTCCGGAGCAGAAGCGGAACTGCCGAAATTGAAACCGCTGGAGCATTCCTGTATTGATCCGGGCAATACGTCCGGAGACACGTACGAGGATTATCTGCGGGGACTTCTGGTTCTGACCGGGGAAGAAGTGAAGCTGCTCCGGATGATGGATCTGATTCAGATCAATATGCAGTTCAGTCATGACGGAGGATTTCTGCTCCGGGATTATTATGCGGGGCTGAAGGTGGTGCTGAAGGTTAATGGAAAGGAATACAACGCAGAGAGAGAATATCAGCCGGCGTGAAGGAAGATGGCTGATGCACGAACGCAGAGGAAGCTATATCGTCGAAGCGGCCCTCGTCGTGCCGCTGTTCATCGCCGCGACAGTGCTGCTGATCTGGATTGTTCCGGTGATGGCATCCTGGGAGAATGTGATGTATTCTGCTGCGGACGAAATGCGGCTGGAAATGGTGAAGACGAAGTTCCGGAAATCCGGCGCAGCGCTCCCGGCGGCGGTGATGGTCAGAGCACGGCAGAATACACCGGAACTCACCTTTCTCACAGTCCGGCCCGGCCATTATCTGCAGCGGGCCGGAGGAATGGAGGATCTGGTGACGATCCGGCTGGAAGCAGTGTTTCATCCGAAATCCGTGCTGGGAGGGCTGGTCCCGGTGCGGTTTCAGGAAACGCTGACGGGGAGAGCATTTACCGGAACCACCGGGCGGGGCGGTTCCCCCCGGTCTGATTTCGAGGAGGATGAACCGAGGGTTTACGTATTTCCGGAAAGCGGAAGAAAGATGCATCGGGCCGGGTGCCGGTATCTGAGATCTGCCTGCCGGATGACCTGGCTTTCCCAGTCGGTTCGGAAGCAGTATCACCCCTGTCCGAATTGCGGGGCATCCGGTGCTGCACTGGGTACACCGGTGTTCATCTTTCAGGGGTATGGTGAAGCCTATCACCTGGGAGGCTGTCATTCTGTCAGTAAGTATTACGTGGAAATGAGCCGGTCGGAAGCGGAAGAGAAGGGGTACTCTGACTGTTCACTCTGTGGAGGCGGCGGAAAATGATGGATCATGTGGAAATGACATATCGGAAGGGTGCCGTGGACTGGCTTCTTCGGGATTATCTATTGATGGAAGAGAATGACCTGTGTCTTCCTGCAGGCTGTGTTGAGAAGGCGCATGAAATGTGCTTCTATTTCTGTATTGAGGGATACCGAGAAATCAGTACGGTGGGAATGGTCCCCGCCAGCCGGATTCTGAAATGGGTGATTCAGCTAATCGGGAAACTGTACAGCGCCCAGCTCTATTATGTTCGGCCGGATCGGATCCGGATTGACCCGGACAGAATCTATGTGGGCGTGATGAAACCGCATAAGGATGATGTCCGCATTCTCTTCGTCCCCGAACCGGAAGGGGAAACCCCTCCGGTTCGGGAAAAACTGGCGGTACTGATAGAGGATCTGATTCCAAACTGTGAAGAGGATGGAAGGGGGTATCTTCGTAAGGCGGCTGAGATCATTCGAAAAGGCCGGTCCGGGCTTCGGATTATGGTTCACCGGCTGGATCTGCTGCGGACTGAGGCCTGCCAGTGCGGGTGCTGAGAAGCGGCGGGCGGATGGTATCTGTAGATCGGAACCGGGAGTGGTCCGAAGACCAGGCCGCTCCCGGTCTATTCCTCAGCGAGACGGAAATCGATGCGGCGCAGGGCAGGATCAGCGGAAAGTACCTGGATTCGCACGATATCACCCAGGGTGAAGGTACGGTGGTTTCGAATGCCCAGAACCCGGATCCGGTCCGGATCGAATTCGTAATAATCGTCATGAAGCGACTCCAGCCGCACCAGGCCTTCCACCGTGTTTGGAAGCCGGACGTAGAAACCGTATTCTGTGACGCCGGAAATTACACCCTCTGCAATTTCGCCCAAGTGACCCAGCATATATTGGGATTTTTTCATTTTCTCCACATCCCGCTCCAGTTCCAGTGCTTCCCGCTCTGTGCGGGAGGAGACTTCTGCGGCCTCCTGGGCAGCCGCTTCCATAGAGCGTGCTGTCCGGTCGTTCAGACCGCCGGACAGAATTACCCGGATGATACGGTGGACCATCAGATCCGGATAACGGCGGATCGGAGAGGTGAAATGACAGTAGTAACGGAAGGCCAGACCGAAGTGACCTTCACATTCGGTACTGTACCGGGCCTTCGACATGGCGTGGAGAATGACGGTGTTCACCACTTCTTCTCCCGGCTTTCCGGCCGCCTGCTCCAGTACCCGGGCCAGTTCGGCAGGGTGGATCTGATCCGGAACACCCGGAAGGGACAGGCCGAAGATCCGGAGCACATGCTTGACTTCAGTGATGCGGGATGGTTCAGGCTGTTCGTGGATCCGGTAGACGAAAGGAACTTCCATCCGGCAGAAGTGCTCCGCCACGGTACGGTTGGCTGCCAGCATGAATTCTTCGATCAGTTTGTTGGCCGTTCGACGCTCCGCCGGCCGGATGTCGGTGGGGATCTCCAGATCGTTCAGCAGGATCTCCGATTCAGTTGTATCGAAATCGATGCTGCCGTGTTTCATCCGGTTCCGGCGGAGCAGGGCGGCCAGTTCTTCCATGAGAAACAACATGGAGGTGATGTTGCGGCCGTTATAATCTCCGTAATGCTCCGACAGGTTCGGCTCATGATTTTCCAGGATTTCGGAGACATCATGGTAGACCATGCGGGCGGAAGACCGGATGATGCTTTCATAGATCTCGTGTCTGGTTTCTTTTCCTTCACTGTCAAAGGTCATTTCGCAGGTCATTGTGAGACGGTCAGCGCCTTCGAATAGACTGCAGGCGCCGTTGGACAGCGTCTTCGGGAGCATGGGAATCACGTGGTTCAGCAGATAGACACTGTTGCCCCGTTTCAGCGCTTCCCGATCCAGTTTCGAACCGGCCGGGACGTAGTGGCTGACATCGGCGATGTGGACACCCAGCCGGTAGCCTCCGTCCTCCGTGGCCTCTACTGAAACGGCATCATCCAGATCCTTGGAATCCGCTCCGTCAATTGTAATGATCGTTCGCTCCCGGAGGTCCCGCCGCCTGCTGATTTCCTCGTTCGTCAGCGGCTCTGCAGCTGCCCGGGCCGCCTGGGCGGATACAGCGGAAGGAAAGTCCTTGGACAGGCCGGCACTGCGGATCAGTGCTTTCGTTTCAGCGCCGGCTTCATCGGAACGGGCAATGATTTCTGTGATCCGTCCTTCCGGGGATTCATAGACGGATGCAGGATAACGGGTGATGCGGCAGACAACCCGGTCGCCGCTCTTGGCGTGCCCGGCGTTTTTCTTCTTGATGAATACGGCATCATCCTTTCTGCCGACTGATTCCACGAAACCATTTCCCTTCTGCCGGCGGTAGGTGCCCACGACTTCGGTGACGTTCCGGTTCAGGATCCGGTCCACCAGGCCCTCCGGGTTCTTGTCCCAGTAGATCGGAGGCAGCAGGTCTACCAGGACTTCGTCTCCGTTCATGGCACCTTTCATGTTATCTGCATGGATGAAGATGTCATCTCCGTTTTCCCGTTCTACGAATCCGCTGCCGCTTCTGACTTTTTTCAGTGTGCCGCGGACGAGTCCGCTGCCGTTTTGATTACGATTCTTTTTTCCCATACTTCCCTTATCTTCTTTCCCTGCTGCGGTCACCGGCTGCGAGGGCAGGGGGATCCGCAGATGATGAAAAACGGCAGACGCAATGCGCCCGCCGTTTCTGCAATTTCTCTTCTCATGAAAGGAATCCGATTACTCAGCATCTTCCTGTGCTTCTTCATCCTTCTCTTCCGCAGCCTGGTTCTCCGGAACCTGCTTGATGGAAAGGGAGATTCTCTTTCTGTCTGTGTCGATGTCGAGAATCTTCGTCATGACCTTCTGACCTACTGTCAGCTCGTCACCGATGTTGTTCACGTGCTTGTTCGCAACTTCGGAAATGTGAACCAGTCCGTCCAGACCCGGCTCCAGTTCAACGAATGCACCGTACTCCTTCAGCTGTACGACCTTGCCTTCCACGACTTCGCCGACGTGGTAGTTCTCGTCGATAACAGACCAAGGTTCCGGTGTGGTCTGCTTCAGACCCAGGGAAATCTTTCCCTTCTCCCGGTTCATGTTCAGGATCTTGACATGGATCTTCTGACCGATCTCAAGAACCTCTTCCGGATGTCTGAGCTTGCCCCAGGAAATCTCGGAGATGTGCAGCAGTCCGTCGATACCGCCCAGGTCTACGAATGCGCCGTAGTCCGTGAATCTCATCACGGTACCTTCGACGATGTCGTCAACCTTCAGTGTCTGCCAGATGATGTCGAGCTTCTTCTGTCTCTCTTCCTGCAGAACAGCCTTGTGAGAGAAGACGGCTCTCTGTCTCTTCTGGTCAACTCTGGACACCTTGACTGTCAGAACCTGACCAACGAATTCATCTGCGCTCTCAACGTATCTGTTGGACAGCTGAGACAGCGGAATGAATCCCTGAACATCCTTGTAAGCTGCGATCACGCCGCCCTTAACGACTCTGACGACCTTGACCTCGATATTTGCCTTATTTTCAAGCGCTTCATCGATTTCTTTCCAGTGTTCATTGACCTCAAGTCTCTTCTTCGAGAGCATGATGCCGCCGTCATTGTCATCGGTTCTGATGACCTTCGCCTTAACTTCGTCACCTTCCTGGAACAGGTCAGTGAGCTTCTGGCCTTCCTCGAGCGTAACTTCGTTCGCTCTCAGAATTCCGTCTTTCTTGCAGTGCATGTTCACGATGACTTCCTCATCATTGACCTGCTCTACTGTGCCGGTCACGATTTCACCCTGATGAGGCAGTCGGAGAGACTGATCAATCTCCTCCATGAAGTCCGCCATAGAATTAGCTTCTGTAGTAGTTTCCGTAGTGATGTTGTCACTCATGTTAGAAATAACCTCCTTGATAATACGTTCGGGCGTGGAAGCACCCGCCGCAACTCCTATTCTATTACACTTCCGAATCTCTTTCAATGGTAAATCAGCAATATTTTCTACAAAATATGCGTGTTTACAGGCTTTTCGGCAGATTTCGTAGAGCTTTTTCGAGTTGGAGGAATTCTTTCCGCCGATGACCACCATGGCATCTACTTTTCCGGCCAGATCCGCTGCTGCCTGCTGTCGTTCCCGGGTGGCATTGCAGATGGTGTTGCGAACGTCCAGCCGGACACCTTTGTCCTGCAGTGTTTTCACTACCTCGTCCAGGGTGGACTGCCGGATAGTGGTCTGACAGACCACGAAAGCTTCGCTCCTGTCGAAGCGGGAAGCCTCCTCGGCGCTGCTGCAGATGAATGCACTGCCCTCGCACCATCCGTTGGTACCGACTACCTCCGGGTGGTCCGGGTCTCCGACGATGATCACCGGCTTTCCGGCCTCATGGGCTTCCCGGACCAGCTGATGGATCCGGGTGACGAAAGGACAGGTGGTGTCTGCCAGACGGATGCCGCGGCGGGCGGCTTCGTCATAAAATTGTTTCGTTTCGCCGTGGGATCGGACGATGACGGTGGCGCCTTCCGGAACCTCCTCCAGCCGGTCGATAGCCTGGATTCCCCGGGATTCCAGTTCGTCGGTCACATCCCGGTTGTGGATCAGCTGACCGTGGGTGAACAGAGGGGACCCCGCCGGATTCTCTTTCAGCTGGCGGAAGGCGGTGTCCACTGCTTTTTTTACGCCGAAGCAAAAACCGCTTCGTTCTGCGCGGATGATTTCCATGATGGTTCTCCTGACAGTATGACACGGCGAAATTTCACGAGAGGCCTCCTCATGATATTCCGCCGTATGGAATTGACATTAACGGGTGTTGGACGGCATCCAGAAGGAGCGGGAGAACAGGAATATGATCGGATAGATTTCCATTCTTCCCAGCAGCATCAGGAAGCATGCCCAGAGTTTTCCGGGGGCGGAGAATGTCGCAAAATTTGCTGAGGTCATTCCGCCGAAGAAGGTGCCGGAGTTGGTCAGGCAGGCGACGACGGCGCACATCGTCTTCTCCATGCTCATATCCTCCAGGCCCATGAAGACCATGCCGAGGATCATGACGCCGAAATACAGCAGCACAAACACGGTGACTCCTGCGGCCACCGGTGCGCTGACCGGCTCGTTTTCGATCAGAACCGCCTTGGAACTCTGGGGATGAATCCGCTTGTAGATCCCCCGGAGAATCAGTTTCCAGCATACGGTGGCCCGGCTGACTTTCATACCGCTGGCGGTGGAGAAACTGCAGCCTCCGATCAGAATCAGGAGAAGCAGCGTAATCTTCGTGACAGTCGGCCACGTCTCAATGGAGGAGGACACCACATATCCGGAGGTGGACGCATAGGAAATTGTCTGGGTCAGCGCATTGCCGAAGCAGTCGGACAGACTGCTGTACGTGCCCTGGAGCGTGAGCGCCAGACCGTTGACAATGGAAACCGCAAGGATCAGTCCCAGGTAGATTTTCAGTTCGTAGTTTCTCAGCGCCAGCCGCCACCTTCTGCGGTAAATCTGGTAGTACACCATGAAATTCAGGGAGCCCACAACTGTGAAGATGCTGATGATCACCTTGATGTACGGGGAGAAAATATATGCGCCCCGGGTTCCCAGTGCGTCCACCATGCCGGCGGAGCTGATGGTGGTCAGTGTGTTGACCAGAGCATAGAACGGCGTCATGCCGGAAGGCAGAAGCAACACATATTCCGTCACCGTCAACACCAGATAGATGCGGAACGCCATCACCATGGCATCCTCCAGCCGTGCGGACAGCTTGGACGTATCTCCGGCAAAAACGTTATTTCCCATGACCCGCTGGTCCTTGATCCGCATGGCCGGGAAGATGGACACACTGAAGATGATCAGCAGCATGCCTCCCAGCCAGTTGTTGATTCCCCGCCAGATGAGGAAGCTGTGGTGGATACTGCCCATGTCCCGGGTGGTGGCCCCGGTGGTGGTCCAGCTCGCCACAGCTTCGAACACTGCGTCGGTCAGCGTGTAGTGCCGGGAGGACAAAAGATACGGGACGGCGCTCATCAGCACCAGGAAGAAAAACAGTCCCAGAATCAGCAGGTAGGCGTCCCGGATTTTCAGGCGTTTCGTATACGAGTACTCCAGTTTCCGAATGGCGATGAATCCGATCAGACCCAGCGCCAGAAACAGCAGTGCCGGACGCAGAAATGCCCGGATATCTTCGGTTTCGTGATAATATAGCGCAGTCAGAACCGGCAGCAGCATTGTGGTGCCGGTCAGCAGCATTGCCATGGTAGCGATTCGCAGTAATCTGCGGCGTGTAATAGTCATCCGATAACTCCGATCAATATCTGTTCGTGTTCCAGTAGTGTGGGGAGAACAGCATAAAGAAGGTGAACAGTTCCAGTCTTCCCGCAATCATCAGCAGCGACAGAACGATCTTCGAGAAAGGTGTGAAGATCGAGAAGTTGCAGACCGGTCCCACTTTTGCGAACCCCGGACCGATGTTTCCCATACATGTCAGCACCGATGAAAAGGTGGTCACGATATCGAATCCGTTCAGGGAGATCAGAAGCATTCCGCCGAACAGAACGAGAATATAGAAAAACAGGAAGTTCGAAATATTCGTGGTCACATCCCGGGAAAGGGGTCTTCCGTTGACCTTGATCACAGAAACCCGGTTCGGGTGGATCATTCTGCCGATGCCGTTGCGGATCAGTTTCAGCGCCACAACAATCCGGATCACCTTCGGTCCTCCGCCGGTGGAGGAGGAACTGGCACCGGTCAGGAATACAATCAGCAGAAGCATTTTCGCAAAGGTCGGCCACTGGTCGTAGTCTGTAGTGGCATATCCGGTGGTGGTCATGATGGACACCACATGGAAAGCGGCGTCCGTCAGTCCTTTGAATGGAGAGGCGGTTATGCCCTTTGCCAGCAGATCCGTCAGAATGCCGCCGGTGCAGACCAGGGTGATCAGCCCGTACAGACGGAACTCCTCGTCCCGGAACAGTTCCTTAGGTCCCCGCTTCGCCGCAGCGAAATACAGGTTGAAGTTGGTGCCGCACAGGAACATGAAGACGGTGGTGACCCAGATCAGATACGGATTGCCGGTGAAATGCCCCATACCGTCGTTGTAATTGGCGAAGCCTCCGGTGCCTACGGTGCCGAAGGTCAGGATCAGTGCATCCAGCAGCTTCATGCCGCCCAGCACATAGAGCAGCGTCTGGACGCCGGTAAACGCCAGATAGAGGGTATACAGATTCTTCGCTGTATCGGAATAATGGGCCGTCAGCTTGTCCATGGTCGGTCCCGGTGTTTCCGCACTGGCGATGACCTGTCCGCCGATTCCCATACCTGGCATCAGTGCTGTGGTGAAGACGATGATGCCCATTCCGCCGATCCAGTGGGTGAAGGAACGCCAGAACAGCATGGAGTTCGGCAGCGCCTCGATGTTCACCAGAATCGTGGACCCGGTGGTGGAATATCCGGAGCACATCTCGAAGAACGCATCCACGTAGCTTGGAATGGCTCCGGATACCCAGAGGGGAACCGCACTGATCAGAGAAATCAGAATCCAGGTGAGGGAGACGATCAGATATCCTTCCCGTTTCTTCGGCCGGATGCCGGTGGTGGGGAAGAATTTCATGAGCAGCAGTCCCCCCACCAGACAGAACCCCAGGGTACAGGAGAATGCTTTCGCTGAAACATACTCATGATACAGAAGGGCAACGATCAGCGAGGGAACGATGCACAGCGCAGTTGTAAACAGGATGATCCCTGTGACACGTAATATGTTGCGAATTCTGGAATACATGAAACGGAATCCTCCGATAAACGATATTTCTAAAGCCGTTTCGGCTTCATCAGTTTCTCCAGGTCACCGATACTGGTGAGGAGACAAAGCATAATAACGTGATCGCCCGGCAGAATTTTCGTGTCGCCGGTCGGTATAATCAGTTCGTTTCCCCGGGTGATTGAGCCGATCAGGATGCTGTCCGGCAATTTCAGCTGGGAAATCGGCACATTGATCATCCGCATCTTGTTCGAAGCGATGATCTCCATGATTTCTGCCTGTCCCTGGATCAGAACAGAAGAGATGATCCGTTTGGATCCCTGAATGTACCGCAGAATATTGCTGGCGGAAATGTCCAGCGGGTTCAGAACCACATCCACACCCATTTCCTCGATCAGCTCCTTGTAGTTCTCGTGGCTGACCTTGGAAATGACGTCGGTGATGCCCCGGTGCTTGGCAGTCAGCGCCAGCAGCAGGTTCTCTTCATCGTAGCCGGTTGCGGTGATGAAGGCGTCCATTTCATCCAGATTCTCCTCCTCCAGCACGGACAGATCCGTGCCGTTGGCGTGCAGCACCATAACATTGGAGAGGTGGGAGGAAAGGTAGTGGCACCGGTTCAGGTTCGATTCCACCAGTTTCACGGCTGTACCGAAATTGGCCAGTTTCTTGGCCAGATAGTAGCCGGTCTTGCCGCCGCCGATGATCATGACCTTGTTCAGGCGGCTGGCCTGGGTCCGGACCCGGACTTTCCGGTTCAGTTCATTGATTTCCTTCGTCTCTCCCATCATATAGATGATGTCTCCCTCTTTCACGGTGTGCTTTCCGTGGGGGATGATGACCTTACCTTTCCGGGAGATGGAGAGAATCAGGAAATCCGGGAAAATCTCCCGGATTTCCGGGATCGATTTCCCGATCAGATTCGAGATCCGGGCGGCCGGAACCTCCAGAATGGATACCTTGCCGGTGGAGAAAACACCGGTGGAAAGGGTGTACTTCTCTGCCAGGTACTTGTAGATTTCACTGGTGATGGCCATGTCCGGATTGACAATAAAATCAATCCCCATGGTTTCCTGGATGAAATCGAACTGGTTCATATGTTCCGGATCTCTGACCCGTGCGATGACATGCTTGCATCCCAGTTTCTTCGCAAAAGATGCAATAACAATGTTGGCTTCATCACTGTTAGTCGCCGAAAGAAGATAGTCGAAGCGGTCGATCCGGATCTGGTTCAGGACAGAGATGCTTCTCGCATCCTCGTTGATGGTCATGACATCCAGTTTCTGCGAAATCTTGTCCAGAAGATCCTGCTTCGTATCAATAATTGTAATGGCGTAGTCCCCGTCCACCAGAGACTCTGCGATCTTGTATCCCAGCTTTCCTGCGCCGACAATCGCAACGTTCATAGTCTGTGCTCCTTCATATCGTTTCGTATCTCATTTCATATGTATATTGAGATGAAATAACACGGATTATTGAGTGCCTGTTACAGGCATCTCACTATTCTACTGCTGAACCTATGAATTATCAAGGCGTTTTGCTATAATAATGGGTGCTCATCCGGAGGACCGGGAGGAAGCGGATTTCCGGGATGATTTCTGAGAAGAAAGTAAGGTGAAACAGATGAAAATCAAGAGATTTATGCTGGGACCGATCGCGGAGGACGGCTACGTGATCTATCACCGGCGGGGCGGAGCGTGTCTGATCATTGATCCGGGGTATGAGGCGCCCCGGTATATCGATTTTATTTCCGACCGGCAGCTGAAGCCGGAAGCGGTGATTCTCACCCACCTTCATCACGACCATACCGGGCAGGCAGAGGTTCTCAGCGAGATATACGATGATATCCCGATTATGATGCATGAAATGGACCGCTGCCTGTATGGGGGCAGGGTGGATCGACCGCTTCGGGACGGTGATTTTTTGTCCCTGGAAGAGGAGAAACTGCGGGTGATTCATGTCCCCGGCCATACACCGGGGGGAATTGCACTTCTGTCAGAGAAGTCCCGGGTCTGCTTCACCGGGGACACGCTGTTCGACACGGACATCGGCAGGACGGATCTGGAAGGCGGAAGTGAACAGGATATGAAGGCTTCCCTCCGCCGGCTGGATCAGCTGCTGCCGAATGACATCACGATCTATCCGGGCCATGAGGGGTGCATCAGCATGAAACTGGTCAGAAGATATAACCCGGAATTCCTCCGGGCCCTGGAAGACTGAGAAGAAAGGTATAGAACGGAAGAAGGATTGGTATGACGGAGAACGACAGAAGAACCGACAGAATGAACGACAGGAGCTGCGGTGAGAGTAAGAAAAGAAAAACGGTGCGGATGATTGCGCTGGATCTGGACAATACGACGCTGCGCACAGACAAATCTCTGGCACCCCGGACCCGGGAGGCATTCCGGAAGGCCATGGAGCGGGGCGTGCATGTGGTGATCTCCACCGGACGGGTGTTTTCGGCTTTGCCGGAGAGTCTGACCGGAATAGAGGGGATTGAGTATGCAGTGAATTCCAACGGCGCCTGTATCTATCGGCTGGCAGACAGAAAACTGCTGTATACGAATTACCTGGATCCCGCAGCGGCCCGGACGGTTCTGGATATTCTGCGGGAGGAGCCGGTGGTGGTGGAGGGTTTCACAGACGGTCACGCATACATCAATGCTTCGGCGTATAACGACCTTCGGGAAAACGGATCTTCTTACCTGGCGGTGGATTACATTCTCTGGTCCCGCCGGCCGGTGCCGGATGTGCTGGCGCTGCTGGACGAACACATCCGGGAGATCGAAAATATCAGTGTCAGTGTGCCGGATCCTGCCGAGAAGGAGAGGGTGCGCCGGCGCCTGGAGAAGGTGAAGGGCATTACCATCACTTCTTCCGTTCCCTACAACATTGAAATCGGTGGCGGCACAACCAGCAAAGCCGAGGCGCTGAGCCATCTCATGATGAAACTGGGGGTCACCCCGGCGGAACTGATGGCCTGCGGCGACAGTCCGAATGACCTGGCCATGATCCGCATGGCGGGCCTGGGGGTTGTGGTTGACAACGCTTCTGACGCCATGAAGAGGGAGGCGGACTTCGTGACGGCGTCCAATGACGAGGACGGGGTGGCGAAGGCTATCGAGCGCTTCGTGCTGGCGGAGTAGGATGGACAAAAAATAACGGGAAGACGTTCTGGCATGCCGGGGCGTCTTTTTTCGTCGAATCGATTGACATTTGATGGAAAAATCTGGTAGATTGAACGAACAAAGAATGGAGCAAAGGAGGTGCCGTCATGAAAGACCGGAAACTGCTGGGGGATCTGGGGGAGGAAATGGCTGCCGGAATTCTATATGCGGAAGGGTATGACATTCTGGAACGGAAGTTCCGGTGCCGGCTGGGGGAGCTGGATCTGATTCTGAGGAAGAATGGGGTCATCTGCTTCTGCGAGGTGAAAACCCGGATGAACGGGGGAGAATCCGGGCCGGAAGAAGCGGTGGACCGGAGGAAGCGGCACCGGATCAGAGGTGCCGCCGCGTATTATCTGAAGGAACAGCATCTGGAACACGCCCCAGTGACGTTCCTGGTGATGGGAATACAGATTATGGAGACGGTGGATCCGTTTCTGGATTGAAACGTGGTTTTCGGGACGGGGAGGCGAACGGATATGCTGTCGAGGGTTCATACAGCGGTGATACGGGGACTGAATGCTGTTCCGGTAACCGTGGAAACAGATGTGACAGGGGGCATGCCGTGTTTCCGGGTTGTCGGTATGCCGGATCAGGCCGTCATGGAATCCCGGGAGCGGGTGCGGTCCGCACTCCGCAACTGCGGGCTGGATTTCCCTATGCGGCGGATTACCGTGAATATCGCGCCGGCGGACATCCGGAAACGGGGAACGCATCTGGATCTGCCGATTGCTGTGGGCATTCTGCTGTCTTCCGGGCAGCTCCCGCCCGGGGAGGAAATGGAGGCTCTGTGTCTGATGGGGGAATTGTCCCTGGATGGCGGAATCATGCCGGTGCCGGGGGTTCTTCCGATGATCCGGATGCTGAAGCAGAAGGGGTTTTCCCGGGTTGTTGTGCCCCGGAAGAATGCAGAGGAAGCGGCTCTGGTTCCGGGAATACGCATCTATGGAGGGGATCATCTGGGACAGGTCGCCGCCCACTACCGGCGGGAGAAGATGATGGAACCTCTGGCGGAAATTACAGAGGAGGAACTGCTGCGCCGGGCTGCCGCACGGACGGAGTCGGACGGGATGCAGCCGGATTTTCGGGATGTGCGGGGGCAGGAGGCGGTGAAACGGGCGGCCATGATCGCAGCTGCTGGAGGTCACAGTCTGCTGATGACGGGAAGCCCTGCCACCGGAAAGAGCATGATCGCAGAGCGGATTCCGTCGATTCTTCCGGCCATGAATTACGAGGAAATTCTGGAAACCACCATGATCTGGTCCGGAGCGGGGCTGCTCCGGGAAGACCGGCCGTTGATGCTGCACCGGCCGTTTCGGAAGCCCCATCAGCGGATCAGTGCGGCAGGACTGACCGGCGGCGGGGCGGTGGTTCGGCC
>OCTW013423482.1_pt1 | contig 14125 bp, 13 predicted proteins | sample 1539671 | NCBI WGS metagenome assembly OCTW01 (sample SAMN02144230, study PRJEB22623) | gut metagenome | biome: sheep rumen | host: Ovis aries | place: New Zealand | reverse complement strand
GTTGCGGGTCTTTGTCTGCAATAAGAAGCGACAAGGCTTGCAGCATGGTGGGAGGTATGTGGTGCGGCAGCCTTCCCCTTTTGAAAGGGGTGGCGCGAAGCGCCGGGGTATGAATATCTCCGGGTATGAAAATCCCCCAAAGCAAGAACAACCTTTCAAAGAACCAAGCAAAACAAACAAAACAACAAACTCAACAAAAAAATGAAAAGAACATTAGTAAGTCTATTGACTCTATTGACCTTATCAGGTCTATCAGTATTCACCTCCTGCCAAAAGGACACCCCGGGCGACGGCACCCAGTTCCGCGCTACAATGGAACCCGCTGCCGACGGCAAGACCGTGCTGAGCGGCACGGCTCTGAACTGGGTTGAGGGCGACCAAGTGGCCATCTACGGCACAGCCGGACGCGGCCTCTATACGGCCATCCCGCAGACCCCTGCCACCATTGCCACTCTTAACAACGTGAGCGGCGAGACCGGTGACGGTCCCTTCCGCGCTTTCTACCCTGCATCGCTGACCACGGACGGAGTTACCATTACCCTGCCCGCTGCGCAGACCTACGTCGAGGGTTCAATCAATGAGTTCCCGATGTATGCCGAAAGCGCTACCAACCAGTTAGCCTTCAAAAACCTCTGCGGCGTGCTGAAGCTGCACCTCACCAAGGCCAACACGAACATTAGCAATATTGAAATAGTCACTAATTCAATTGCCAATGGGGTATTTAGCGTTAGCTTCAGTAATGGAGAGCCAGCATTAGTGCCAGTTTCTGGCGGGACATATAGTGTTGTATTGACCTGTCAGAGTCCTCAAGACATCAGCGAAGGTGCTGATTTTTTCATCTACCTTCCTGCTACAGTTGATTCTATTAAGAGTATTATTATTACCTCTAATGATAACCGATATTGCAGAAAGGTGGTCAAACAGACTTCGCATATAACCATCAGTCGCAGCAGGTACACCACCGTGACTTTTGACGAGAACGACTTGGTTTTCTGTCCTATTGGGTCTGAGGGTGGTCTGTTTACTATTAATTCAGAGGGGGATCAAGTATGGTTTTCACAGGGTAATCTGCAATATCAAGCCAGTACCAATACATGGCGTTTTGCAGAGCATCAGTATGACATTGTTGGCAACGGAAACAATTACATAAGCCCAACGTATACAGGATGGATTGATGTTTTTGGTTGGGGGACAGGTAATAATCCTACCAATACTTCAAATAATGATGCAGATTACGGTGTGTTTGTCGACTGGGGTTCGAACCCTATAAGCAATGGTGGTAATGCTCCTAACCAATGGAGAACATTGACAAGTTCTGAATGGAATTATATCATTTTTGACAGGTCTAATGCTTTGGCTAAGAAGGGCGCCTGCCAAATAAATGGGGTCAATGGCGTTATTCTTCTGTCCGACAACTTTGTGCTGCCTTCCGGCTGTAGTTTTAATCCAGGATTTGGACATGGGTGGACTTATAACACGTACACCATTGAACAATGGGAACTTATGGAAGAGGCAGGCGCATTCTTCTTCCCTGCAGCAGGGCAATACCGCTATTATAATTATGGCAACATCGGAATTACTGTACGTTATTGGACTTCGACAATGACGCAACCTTATAACGCAGACAGATTATGGAGCGATTCTGCTGAAGGTTTATCCGCTAATCCGGGGTCAGGTTGGTTTAATCACAGTAGATTCTCGGTTCGCTTGGCTCGGGATAATGATTGACCTTGTCGGGAAATCAAAAAATGGTCTTGCTGTGGCGGATTAGTAATTCGCTGAACAAGGCTTAAGCAAAGCAGCAACCCTTACAGAGGGGCTGCTGCTTTTTGTTCCTGCTGTGGCGGATTCGTTCTGTTTATTATTCGAATGCTCAAAATATCCCCCTACGCAGGGGATATATGGGAGGATGATTGAAAAGTGATTGCGGGGCAGTCAGTTTGTGGAGGCGGGGATGATGCCTTGCTCTTGGTATTTTTTGTAGGTCTTTTCGGCGGCCAGTTGTTCGGCGGCTTTTATGGAGTATTCGATGGCGTGTTCGGCTGCGGTGTCGTCAACTTTTACGCGTACATCGTACTGGCGGCGGCCTTCTTTGCCTTGGTAGAAGACTCGCTCTACTTCGAAACTGATTTTCTTGTGGTTCTTTTGCCCCCAGTCGATGAGTTTGCTCTTGTAGTTCCACTCGGTGTGGGCCATGGTATCGACGTCGAGGTGGAGGTTGATAATTTTGTCGACGACCACGTGTCGGGTAAAGTTGTATCCTTTTTCGAGATAGATGGCACCCACGAGGGCTTCGAAAGTGTCGCCGTCGATGGATTTGAAGATGCCTTGCGACTCGCGGTTGTATTGTATCAGTTGCGACAGGCCTATCTTTTGGGCCAGTTTGTTGAGGTTGGCGCGGCTGACGAGTTTGGAGCGCATTTCGGTCAGGTAGCCTTCGCCCTGGTTGGGGTATTTCTTGTAGAGGAATTCGGCCACTATGGCGCTGAGTACGGCGTCGCCAAGGTATTCGAGCCGCTCGTTGTTGACGCGACGGCCTCGGCCCATGTCCAGCGATTTGGACTTGTGGATGAAGGCAATTTGGTACAACTGAGTGTTGCGGGGGGTGAACCCCAGCATGTTCTTAAAGAAAAGGTAGAATTCTTTATGTTCCCCTCGGTAACGGAAAAAGTTCAGCATGTTCAGTATTTACGGAATGCCAGACAGGCGTTGTGGCCGCCGAAACCAAAGGCGTTGCTGAGGGCGAAATCCACACGGCGAGGAGTGGGTTTGTTGAATGAGAAATCGAGTTGCGGGATGTCCGGGTCGTCGGTGAAATGGTTGATTGTCGGAGGAACGATGTTGTTCTTCACGCTCAGCACTGTGGCGATGGCCTCGACGGCTCCGGCGGCACCCATCAGGTGTCCCGTCATGGACTTGGTGGAATTGAGCGTAATCCGGTTGGCGTGGTCGCCGAACAGGCGCACCACAGCCCGCGGCTCGGACACATCGCCAATGGGGGTGGAGGTCCCGTGGGTGTTGATGTGGTCCACGTCGGTGAGCTGCATCCCAGAGTCGGCTATGGCTTGGCGCATGGCCATCATGGCGCCCTCGCCTTCGGGGTGGGATGCCGCTATGTGGTAAGCGTCGGCCGTGAGGCCGCAGCCGGTTATTTCGGCATAAATCTTAGCTCCCCGCGCTTTGGCGTGTTCCAGTTCTTCGAGGATGAGCGCACCTGACCCTTCGCCAAGCACAAATCCGTCGCGGTCCTTGTCGAAGGGCCGTGAGGCGGTGGCGGGGTCGTCGTTGCGGAGAGAGAGGGCTTTCATGGATGCAAAGCCTCCGATGCCGATGGGGATGATGGCTGCTTCGCTGCCGCCGGTCACCATTATGTCCGCCTTGCCCAATTGGAGCATCATCAGCGAATCGGCGATGGCCATGGCCGACGAGGCACAGGCGGCGGTAGTGCAGTAATTGGGGCCGCGAAAGCCGTATTTGATGGAAATCTGCCCGGCGCAGATGTCCCCAATAGTCTTAGTGACAAAAAATGGGCTGAAACGGGGCACATAATGACCTTCGCAATAGGAGAGGAGCTCGTTCTGGAACGTCTCGCATCCGCCCATGCCCGAACCGAAGACCACTCCTACACGGTCGAGGTTCACCTTCTCGCAGTCGAGCCCTGCATCGCGCAAAGCTTCATCCACGGCCACAAGGCCGTATTGGGCGAAAAGGTCGAGTGTGCGGAGTTCCTTCCGGTCGAAATGGTCTGTACCTTCATACCCCTTCACCTCCGCCGCTATGTGGCAGCGCAGGTTAGAGGAATCGAAATGTGTAATCAGGCCGGCGCCACTTACTCCCTGTAATAAGGAATCCCAAAATTGCGATACGTTATTGCCAATAGGAGTAAGTGTGCCGAGACCAGTGACTACAACACGTTTCAGATTCATTGTACTGAAGCGGGAGAATTTAATTATTTCTGAGCGTTTTCAATGAAAGAGACGGCATCACCCACGGTGACGATTTTCTCAGCCTCTTCATCGGGAATCTGGATGTCAAATTCCTTCTCAAGTTCCATAATCAATTCAACAGTGTCCAAAGAGTCAGCGCCGAGATCATTTGTGAAGCTGGCTTCCAGCGTAACATCTTTTTCATCAACACCGAGCTTATCAACAATGATAGCTTTTACTTTCGTTGCAATTTCAGACATTTTATTTAATTTTTTGAGTTTAACAGGTGCAAAGAAACGAAAAAAAATCCATATAATCATACTTTTTAACTATTTTTCTTTAGCAATACACAGTTAGTATGCTGTTTTTCAAATTATTATTTTTTCGTCCAATCGCCTTCACAACCGATAAAAAAGGCTCCAAAAACCGTTTTCAGAGGCTATGCCGAAACCCAAATTTGTTAAACGAAAAATGCGCCACGGATTTTTATATGTTAAATTTCGTGGAAAGACAACAATTTGAGACTTTTAGCGTTATAGGACAAACACTTTTTATATGGTAAGGTTAGCAATATTAGCATCAGGCAACGGTACTAACGCTCAGCGTATCAGCGAGTACTTCTCCGGGAACGCTCAGGTTTCCGTGGACTGCATAGTTTACAACAAGCGCGACGCCTTCGTGGCCGAGAGGGCCAGGAAGCTGGGTGTGCCAGCTTATTATTTTGGGCGGGCGGACTTTTACGACAATGGCCGAGTGCTGCAATTCCTAAAGGAACGAGGGATTGACTGGGTTATTCTGGCGGGCTTCTTATGGCTTGTGCCTGAGGACATTCTCAAAGCATTCCCCAATCGGATTATTAATATCCATCCGGCTCTGCTGCCCAACTATGGCGGCAAAGGCATGTATGGCCATCATGTCCACGAAGCGGTCATTGCCAACAAGGAGTCCGAGAGCGGCATCACCATACATATAGTCGACAATCACTATGACCGCGGCACCATCCTGTTTCAGGCCAAGTGCGAACTGACAGCAGCCGACACACCCGACACCTTGGCCGACAAAATCCACCAACTGGAACAAAGGTATTTCCCCGAAGTGATTGAAAAAACCGTTCTTCAATGAATATCGGTGTCAACACAAGGCTCATGCTGTCGGGCAAGATGGACGGCATAGGATGGTTCGCCACCGAGACGCTCAGACGGATTGTCCAGTCCCACCCCGAACATGTTTTCTACTTTTTCTTCGACCGCAAGTTCGACCCCTCCTTTGTTTTCGGCCCCAACGTGCGTCCCGTGGTGCTCTGCCCCCAAGCCCGCCACCCGGTCTTGTGGTACCTTTTCTTTCAAGTCAGCATGAAACATGCTGTCAAACGTTACAGTATTGACCTTCTCCTCTCGCCCGACGGGTACATCCCCTTAGGAGTCGACGTGCCGACCCTGAGCGTCATCCATGACCTCAATTTCGAACATAGCAAAGACTTCCTCAAGCCTTCCCACCAGCGGTACATGACCTACTTCTTCCCGCAATTTGCCCGTTACAGCACGCGCATCGCCACCGTATCGGAATTCTCCAGACAGGACATCGCAGCAGTCTACCATATCAAGCCGGAAAAGATAGACGTGGTCTACGACGGCGCCCATGAGGGATACAAACCCCTGCCCCATGATGTGCGCCAGGCCACCCAAGCCAAATATGCTGGCGGCAAACGGTACTTCATTTTCATCAGCACCATACTCCGGCGGAAGAATCTGGCCACGCTGCTGACCGCCTTCGACCGCTTTAAACAGCAGGACCGCGAAGGCATGAAACTGCTTGTCGTCGGCCATCGGGCATGGTGGCAGGACGAGCTGAAGCAGGCATTCGACACCATGAGCCACAAAGATGACGTGGTCTTCATAGGCCGAGCCGAACCAGACGAGCTGGCCCGGCTGCTGGGCTCTGCCACAGCGCTGGTCTACCCGTCGCTGTTCGAAGGATTTGGCATCCCCATCATCGAAGCCTTCAGGGCCGAAATACCCGTCATCACCTCCAACACCACCTCCATGCCCGAAGTGGCGGGAGATGCCGCCCTGTTGATAGAACCCACCAATGTAGACCAGCTGACAGGCGCACTGAAAAAGGTGGCTGAAGACCCGGCGCTCTGCGCCCGATTGGTAGAGCGCGGCCGAATGCGCAGGGAACTGTTCAGCTGGGATATCACCGCCGCCAAACTATGGGAAAGCGTGATGCGGACCATAGAAAGCGCAAACCATCAGATTGTCAAATGAAACGCGCAGGATTGTTGGCCGGATTATTGATGTCCGCTATCGGGCTGCAGGCACAGCAGCCCGCCGCTCCCGACACCGCCCAGCACACCAATCTGGTCTACAACGGGTCATTCGAGGAATACCGCTCCTGCCCCAAGCGCATTGACGCCGTCGGGGTACTCTCCATCGTCGACTGCTGGTACCAGCCAACCCGTGGCAGCGCCGACTACTACAATGTCTGCGGGAGCAAGGAGTGCGGTGTCCCGGTCAACAAGCTCGGCAAGCAGACCCCGCACGACGGCGACGCATATTGCGGCATCTACTGCAGCCGGAACGACTATCGCGAATACCTCCAGACCCGTCTGCGCCGCAAGCTGCGCAAGGGCGACAGCATCCGCCTCACCTTCTATGTCAGTCTCTCCGAGGAGTCGACAGGTGCCGTGTCCACCCTCGGCGCCCTCTTCACCAACGACAGGATTAGTGACACTGTGCGGACCCTTTTCCTCTACAAAGAGCATGAGCGGCTGGCCGAGGGCGTATACCAGACTGTGGCAAGGCCCTACGTACCCCAGATTGTCAACCCCGCAGACCGCCATCTGGAAAATACCCGCGACTGGGAGTGCGTCACCGGCACATTCGTGGCTAACGGGGGTGAACAATACATCACCATCGGCAACTTCAACACCGCCGAGCGCTCCGGCTACACCGACCCCGACTCGCTGACCCAACTCCTCCCAGGGGCATATTACTATATAGATGATGTGCGGGTCGAATGCCTCAACTGCCCTCCGCCCGAAGCCGATGATTTGAATGTGGATTCAACCTACTTGACCGAGAGCCAACCATCCTTCAGCGTCGGAGGGACATTTGTGCTGAAAGAGATTTTCTTTGAATTCGACAAGAGCACACTCCTCCAGCAGTCGTTTTTCGAGCTGATGCGCCTCCTGGCACTGCTTGACATGTATCCCCAGATGTGCATCGAAATCGGTGGCCACACCGATGGCAAAGGCTCGGACAGCTACAACAAGCGCCTTTCGGAAAACCGTGCCCGGGCGGTGGTCGATTATCTGGTCTCGAAAGGGGTCGACCCGGACCGTCTTCAATTTAAAGGGTACGGGAAAAGTGTGCCCGTGGCTCCAAACGACACTGACGAGGGCCGGGCCCTGAACCGCAGGGTGGAGTTTAAGATACTGTCCATGTAGTGTCTCGCGGCCTGGTGCTCTTCATGGCTGGAGTGACACCGGCCCTATGGGTCATCCAGTCTGCGGCTGTGGGTGGTGGGTTTGAAATGTTTCATAAGTCCGTCCCAGGGGCCACATGCCATGTTGTATAGAGGAATGCGGTGTAGGTGCTGGGCAGTCATTCCCCCCGGCGGCGCAGTATCCGTTTCCGCTTTCCGTCCAGTGCAGCTTCGGCCCAACTCCGCTCCTACGTCCTCATAGTGACAGCCCATCCGCGCCATTTCATTCGCGGCAAAGCGTACAATTGTCCTGTCAATGACGTTAATGAGAAGAGCATGGATACAGGCTGCCCCCTTGCTGTGGCGGGGAATGGGTGAAGAACCGGAGGCGGAAAATGGTCAAAAAAAAGAGGTTGCCGATAGGGCAACCTCTTTTTAGTGTTATGTGATTATTGATTCACTATTCGATGGCGCGGTAGAAGGAGACGCGGCGGTTGAGGGAGTAGTTGATGTCGCCGAAAGCAACAGTCTTGCCCTTGTAGTCAACAGTCAGACGGTTCTCATCAATACCATATTTCTTGACCATGAGACGTTTGACTTCCTCAGCACGCTTCTGGGAGAGTTTCCAGTTGTAAGCGTCGGATCCGGTGTAGTCGCAGAAACCGACAATGGTGAGTTTGAGGTCGGGGTTGTCTTTCATGACACGGGAGATGGCTTTCACCTTGATCATTTCGGCAGAGGATACGTGCCAATCATCGTTAGCATAGAGTACGGAGAAGGGGATTGCGTAGTAGTTCAGTTGGTCGGCTTTCAGTCTGTCGAGGATGTTGCTTAAGCTGTCGGAGACACGCTGTGCACGAGCCAGTTCCTCCTTGTTGACATTGTTAATTTGGGCGTTGAGTTTCTGGATCTGGTCTTTGAGTTTCTTCTCGTTGTTCTGGGATTGGGCCAGTTCTTCTTTCACAGCCTCGTTTTCGGCGGTAAGGGCATCGAAATTCTCTTTGGTGAGGAGGGCGCGCTGGGCTATGAGTTCACGGTCGGCGGGGGTGATGCCAAGGTGGAAGAGGTATCCAACGGTGGCCAGAAAATCGGTGTGGTGAAGGGTTCTCCAGAAAGCGGGTGCATCGCCGATGGCGTCGCCTTCAATCTCGAAGAAGAGTTTGTCGTTCTCGCAGACGCGGTAGCTGATGCCGAGACCTGCATCCAGCTGGATACCGTAGTTGTAGAAGGCGCGGGCGTGGTTGGTGCTCCAGGCCAGACCACCACCGGCAAACAGGTAGAAGTCGAAACGGCGGTTGGGATCCCAGTTGTGGAACGAGTTGTTCAGAGAGAGGACATAGTCAACGGTGAAGGCTGCACGGCGGTCCATGGTGAGAGCGCTGTCCGTGACACCCCAGTCGTTGTGCCAAGGGCTGATTTGTCTGTCAGGGTCGTAGCCTTTGGTTGAATTGAGGACGCTGGGCCAGTTGCCGCGGATGCGGAGGTAAGCGCCACGGTCAATTTCTTTCTGGATGGTCAGGCCGGGGCCGAAGTTGAGACCACCGCCCCACCACATGGGGTCTTTGACACCATAGAATTGCTTTACATCGGGCTGGAAGTTGAGCGAGATGCTCGGGCCGATGCTCCAGTTGCTCCAGAAACCGTACTGAGGATACTCGGGAACCTCTTTCTGGGCAAAGGTGCTACCTGCAAAAACTATCATGCAGAGCAGCACGGCGAGTTTTGATACTTTTTTCAACATAATGATATACTTTGTGTTACAATTATTTTTCGCCTATATTTCAATTTGCAAAGATACACTTTTTTTTTCACACAACATTTTTTTTAGAGGTGTAGCTTTTTTTTTTTCATTTTCTGATGGTTTGCGTCCCGCAAAAAAGGGTGGCTGAGCCCCTGTAAATTTCCAAATATTGTGTTAAAAGCATGCCAGTTCGTTTTTTTTGCGTATATTTGCAAATTATTTTTAATCACTCTGTGTTATGAAGACGATACAATTTGATACGCAACATTTGTCCCGTTTTGTGGACGCGAATGAGTTGAAGTCGCTGAGTGCCGAGGTGCTTGAGGCGAAAAGGACGCTATTGGCCGGAAACGGCAAAGGTGCAGATTTCTTGGGTTGGGTTCCGCTGCCTGCAGAGATTCCTGCAGAGGTTGTGGACGGAATTAAGGCCGATGTGGAGCGGTTGGCTTCGAAGGCAAAGGTGTTCGTGGTGATAGGCATTGGGGGGAGTTATCTTGGCGCGAGGGCTGTGATTGAGGCCCTGCAAGGTGAGTTGGGCGGTTTGCATGCCGACAGCCGGTTCCCTAAGGTGGTGTATGCCGGACATACGCTCAGCGAGGATTATTATCATGAGTTGATGGGCCTTCTGGATAGTGAGGATTATGCAGTGGCTGTTATTTCCAAGTCGGGTACTACTACCGAGCCAGCGGTGGCTTTCCGGATTGTGAAGGCTCATCTTGAGCAGAAATATGGCCGAGAGGAGGCTGCCGCCAGAATAGTGGCCATCACCGATGCCCGCAAAGGGGCGCTGCATGACATAGCTGTGGAGGAGGGGTACCGGATGTATGTGATACCGGACAATGTGGGAGGCCGTTTTTCGGTGCTTACTCCTGTGGGGTTGCTGCCGATTGCCATGGCGGGCTTTGATATTGACCGTCTGCTGCAAGGTGCGCGCGACATGCGCAAGGTGTGTATTGATAGCGACAGTGTGGACGAGAACCCGGCTCTGTTGTATGCCGCCCTGCGCAACATTTTATACCGCAAGGGGAAAAAAGTTGAGATGCTGGTGAATTTCGAACCCAGGCTGAAGTATATCAGTGAGTGGTGGAAGCAGTTGTACGGCGAGAGTGAGGGCAAGGAGGGGAAAGGTATCCTGCCGCACAGTCTTTGCTTCACTACGGACCTGCATTCGATGGGGCAATATGTTCAGGAGGGTGAGAGGTTGATGTTTGAGACGGTGTTGAGTGTGAAGGCTCCGCAGTTCGGTGTGGCAATTCCATGGGATGAGCGGAATCTTGACGGCATTAATTATTTACAGAATAAGTCGTTGACGGAGATTAACCACAATGCCGAGTTGGGAACGATTCTGGCTCATTGCGATGGTGGCGTTCCGGTGTTGAGGATTGAGTTGCCCGGCATCGACGAGTATGTGTTGGGCCAGTTGATTTATTTCTTTGAGTTTGCCTGTGGAGTGAGCGGGTATGTTTTGGGGGTCAATCCTTTTGACCAGCCAGGGGTTGAGGCTTATAAAAAGAATATGTTCCGTCTGCTGGGCAAGCCGGGATATGCGGAGAAGTAGTGGGCTGAATGTATACCATATTTATGCCGACATTCTTGTAACAGAGATGTCGGCATTTTTTGTGTCAGTGGTGTGCGGTGGTCAGAAAGGCAGGTCGCCAAGCGGGGCGGTGTCGTTGTTGAGGATTGACGACAGGGGGTCGGGTTCGTGGTTGGTGTTCTCGTCGGAACGGGAGCGGCCGGAGAGTACGGTGAAGTTGTCGGCCACCACTTCTGTTATATAGCGTTTGTTGCCGTCTTTGTCGGTCCACGAGCGGGTTTGGAGTTTCCCTTCTACATATATTTGGGTTCCTTTGCGGAGGATTTTCTCTGCAATTTCGGCCAGGGTGCGCCAGCATACCACGTTGTGCCATTCGGTTTGCTCAATGCGTTCGCCATCGCGGTTTCGGCGGTATTCGGTTGTAGCCAAAGGGAAGGATGCTTTTTTGACTACATTGGAGGTTTCGTCGTTTCGGTCTTGGGGGAGGGCAACGACATCGGGATTCTTTCCCAAATTGCCAATAAGTATAACTTTATTTACGCCAATCATGTCTTAAATATTTTATACCTTTTAGTTCTATTGAGTCATTAGAAATGCAACTCCTGTCGCATATCCGAGTTGCAAAGATAACATTTTTTTAGCAAATAGTAGCATTAAAATTATTCACTGATTGGACAAGTATCTGTCAATCAAACGTGAAATGGGGAGAGATTTTAGCACTTCGGGGCTGACGGGGCTGAAGTATTGGGGTATTTTGCTGGGTTTGGACAGGTATTTGACAGATAGAAATTGGGCTTGTATGGTGCGGTGGGTGAGGTGGTGAGTGAATGATTGGCCAGCCTCGATGGAGAGAGGCTCGTCGGTGAACCATTCGGCAAGCGTTTGGCGTGCTTTGTCGGCAAGTATGCGATGGGGTATGGGTGTTTCGGTTTCGACCAGGGGCAGCTCGTATAGCCCCTGCCAGATGTCGCCGCTTGGGCGGCGATGGACCAGGATGGTTTCCGCGGGGAGTGGCCACCGGATATCGAAGTAGTAAAAATATCGCTCTGTAACTTTTGGTGGGTTTGGCATGACGGGTAGTAGGCTCACTTTCCCTTCCTTCTGGGCAATACATTCAAGCCGGAAGGGACATTGTGTACAGTCGCATCCGGTCGGTTTGCAGATGAGGGAGCCGAAGTCCATTATGGCTTGGTTGAAAAGGTCGGGTCTTTCTTTGTCAATTAGCTTGTTGAGGAGGTTTTCAAACTCTTTGTATGCCGCGGGGGTACGGATGGGGGTGTGGATTCCGTATAGCCGTGCAATGAATCGGTAAACATTGCCGTCGATGACGGGGTAGGGGAGTTTGTAGGCAAACGAGGCTATGGCTGCGGCCGTATATTTCCCGACCCCTTTTAAAGCCAGAATCTCTTTGTAAGAGGAGGGGAATTTTCCGTCCAGGTTGTAGACTATATGCTGTGCGGTGGCATGGAGATTCCGCGCACGGGAGTAGTATCCCAGCCCTTGCCAACTTTTCAGCACCTGCTCTTCGCTGGCATCGGCCAAGTTGGCTACTGTGGGGTAGCGCTTTGTGAAATGGCTGTAGTATTCGCGTCCTTGTTCAATCCGTGTTTGCTGCAGGATGATTTCCGACAGCCAAATGAAGTATGGGTTGTCGGTTTCCCGCCACGGCAGTTTCCGCCCGTTTTCCAGATACCAATTTATGATTTTATTTGCGAACATGGGAGGAGCGATTTTTGGGTTTTTTAAGGTTGAAATTGGACTTTTGAACAGGTTGTTCAGTTATAAGTGACTGAAAAATTCATGTTAAAAAATGATTTTATGAATAATGTATATTCTTTAATTTCAAATATATATATTTCATGACATGTTAAAAAATGTTTTTATCCCCATCGGCGGGGCGCAATAATTTTGCCAATTCAAAAAAAAGTCCGAATTTTGCACCCGTTTTCCGAAAGAAAAAACACTCGATAATAACGAAGATAAACACAAAAAAGTATATTAATCATGTCGAAGATTTGCGAAATCACCGGTAAAAAAGTCATTCGTGGCAACAACGTGTCCCACTCGCGCATTCACACCAAGCGCACATTCTCCCCTAACCTGCAGACCAAGAAGTTCTATATTCCCGAAGAGGATATGTGGATTACTTTGAAAGTCAGTGCTAAGGGTATGCGTATCATCAATAAGAAAGGCATTCTCGCCGCACTTAACGATGCTGCTGCTCAAGGTCACTTGCAGTTCTAAGCCAAAGACAAACAGGTCAAAATTAATTAATTATAAATCCCTAACAAGAAAGAGGTATCAACAATGATTGTAGTTCCTATTAAAGAAGGTGAAAACATCGAAAAAGCCCTGAAGAAACTTAAGAGAAAATTCGAAAAGACTGGCGTGGTGAAAGAACTCCGCGAGCGTCAGAAATTTACGAAACCTTCCGTAATCAACCGGGAACGCAGACAGAAAGCCATCTATGTCCAGCATCTGCGTCAGCAGGAGCTTGATAAATAATATTTGTCTGCACGAATCAATCTAAGGGCGGGTTTCAAAAACTTGCCCTTTTTCAGTCCCTTTTTGAGGACGCGCTGTTCACTATTGGCATCTATCAACCTACACTAACCCGCTTCTATGATTAAGAACAAGATAAAAGAAGTCCCCAGCCTCCTGTTCGTAACCGACAGCATGGAGTTCATGTCGTCGGCGGGGCGACGGCGTATGCTTGAGCAGCCGTGGATCACCGACTTGGCGGCACTCGACCGGGAGCAGGAGAATGTCCAATCGATGCAGTCTGCCCTATATTGCCATGACAATGAGCGGCCCGCCAATGTGTTGCGGCATCAGCTCATGCAGCTGCACGATATTCGTGGGACGTTACAGAACCTATCGACACATGTCGTGCTGGACGAAGTAGAGCTTTTCGAAATAAAGAATCTCTCTTACTTGTGCAACATCAGTCGCCAGGCACTCTCCGACCTTCGGTTGGACGAGAGGTTTCCATTGCCCGACCTGCAGGAAGTCTTTTCATTGTTAGACCCAGACAAAACGGGGGTGCCTAATTTCTATATTTATGATAGCTATGACCATCGTCTTGCCCCTGTCCGACATAAAATGAAACAGGCTGATGAAGCTGAGATGGCAGCTTTGTTGGCACAACAAAACGAGATTCAGCAGCAGGTAATACTCCGTCTCTGCCAGCAGTTGTCGCCCTATTCAGAGAGGTTGTTCTTGGCGTTGGAAGGAATGGCATATATCGATTTTACGATGGCGCGTGCTGTTCTGGCCCATTCCTGGGCACTCGTATTCCCACGAAGAGATAGTCAGCAGCCTGTCTTCCGGGGCCTGTTCAACCCACGGCTCAAACAGCACAACGAGTCGGTGGGCCTGCGCTACCAGCCAGTGGACATCGCGCTTACCCCAGGTGTGACCTTCATCACCGGCGCCAACATGGCCGGGAAAACCGTTCTCCTGAAAAGTGTGGGCCTGGCTCAGCTCATGTATCAA
>OCTW011589103.1_pt1 | contig 14126 bp, 13 predicted proteins | sample 1539671 | NCBI WGS metagenome assembly OCTW01 (sample SAMN02144230, study PRJEB22623) | gut metagenome | biome: sheep rumen | host: Ovis aries | place: New Zealand | reverse complement strand
GTGTTATACATTGCGAAAAAGAATCCTCAAGTAATAGGCGTTTATTCTCCCAATCCTAGTGGTCGGAGTTTGAATCAGTGGCTTTTATGGCTGCCTCAAAAAGTAGACAAGCCGGGGTTGTTGCAGTTGAAAATCAAGCCTTTATCTTTGATTGCAGACGGCTGTACTATACGAGTTCTTACTCCTCAAGAAATTGAAGATCTTCCAAGATCTATGGGAAGAGCGCGCAGCAGTATGGATGCATCTCAAGAAACGCTTGATTTATTAAGCATTCTCAATGTAAATAAGGAGCCCCTAACCTTGCACGTAGAGAGAATTAATCAAGATAAGAGAATAATCAATTTCAACAATGGCGATTACATTATATGTGAAGCCTTTGTTTCAGGAGATATGGTATATCGTTATCCCAATATATATGCTTGCGGCATATATCCAAATACTATTGTTATGGATAGTAAGGGGGATATCATTTCTATTAAATGTCAACAGACTCATATATTACAAGTACCTTCATTCATAGTCAACAACTTTTTTTGTGATTACCGATCAATTGACTTATCTCGTTCCGATATTGACGGGGTTCACTATAAACTAGATTTACTCCCGTCGCGTCACCCGGATTGTCATAAACGATAATTTGATTGAATTGCTGATCCTCGCAGTAGTTTGCAAATCTCCTACAATACTCTTAACTTGCCGTCTGTGGTTCGTAAAACAGACATGACCGACAGCGTAAGATTCGTATATCTTGCCGATGGGACAAAACAATTATCTTCAAAAAACGAGATGAAATGAAAAGATTTATTAGTGCTTTAATGTGCTTAATCATGGGAGCGTCACTTTCAGCTCAAGAACTAAGTCGCGTTGTCTCCATTGAAATAAGCGAAGAAGAGTATACTTCAGCCCTGGCAGAGATGCCAAAATACAACTATGCACTAGACACGAATATATCTGTGAATCTAAAGACAAAGATAAGGGAGTTAATCAAAGAAACATTAACGAAGAGAGAAAAAGAATGGCTCGAGTCTGATGACCTTAGTATCCTGGGTATCGGGCAGTTCCCGACCCAGGAGTATTATGCTCTGATCTGGCAGGCAAATGATCAGGAAGCAGTTTTCATTACCCCTGATCTTAGAGAAGTATCTTTACGTATTATAGGGAGCGATCAATGGGTTTATTCTAAAGAAGAAGTTTATGCCGGATACAAAACTTTTGACTGCGATTCTTATGTAAACATACACGTCTACGACACTCCTGAGCCGGGGAAACTCAGAATGATTGCTATTTACAAAAATCTTGAAATGGCCCCGGACCCGACCATTGATATGCCAGCTATGCTCTGGCACAACAGAAGTCTATATTGTCGTTGGGAAAGCCATCGGCTTGATGACTGGGGAACCATTCACTACTATAAATTACGAATAGAGCGGTAGATATTGCCGCTCCGGCAAAGATCTACCGCTCCCGATAGTCGCAAGGCTGTTATCGAGCCTTAATAATCATTACCATATCACTACCCGTTCCTCCTCCGGGCGGAACATCGGGTCGCCTTCCTTGATGCCGAAGGCAGCGAAGAAGGTGTCGAGGTTGCGGATGGAGACATTGACGCGGTTGCAGCCGAGCGAGTGGACGTCGATGAGCGTGCGGCGGCTGATTTCCTGCTCCGTGATATTCTGCGCCCATACGGTGGCATAGCCGAGATAGAAACGCTGAGTGGCGGTGAAGCCGTCGATGGGCGCGGGCTCCTTGCCCGCGAGGGTGTTCTGCAGGGCGCTGTAGGCAATGCGCAGGCCGCCATGGTCGGCGATGTTCTCTCCGAGGGTTGCATGGCCGTTGGCATGGACGCCGGGAAGCACCTCGACGGCGTCGAACTGCGCGGCAAGTTTCTCGGCTTTGGCGTCGAACTTGGCCTTGTCCTCCGCTGTCCACCAGTTCTGCATATTGCCGTCTTTGTCGAAGAGGCAGCCCTGGTCGTCGAAGCCGTGGGTCATTTCGTGGCCGATGACCACGCCTATGGCACCGTAGTTGACTGCATCGTCAGCGTCGGTGTTGTAGAACGGCGGCTGAAGGATGCCCGCAGGGAAGCAGATCTCGTTAGTGGTGGGGTTGTAGTAGGCATTGACGGTCTGAGGCGACATGCCCCACTCGGTCTTGTCGACAGGTTTTCCGAGCTTGGAGAGGTTGTCTTCCATGAACCAGCGCGAAGCGGCGCAGAGGTTGTCGTAGTAGCTGAGCTTCGGATCGATCTCAAGGCCGGAGTAGTCTTTCCACTTGTCGGGATAGCCGATCTTGACGGTGAATGAGCTGAGCTTCTCCTGGGCGCGGGCCTTCGTCTCGTCACTCATCCAGTCGAGTTCTGTGATATGCTCACTGAGCGCCGTCTGAAGGTTGTGGACGAGGGTGAGCATGCGCTTCTTATCCTTGTCGGAGAAGTATTTCTTCACATAGAGCTTGCCGATGGCTTCGCCGAGTATGGCGTTGGGAGCCTGCATGGCCCTCTTCCAACGGGGCTTCTGCTGCTGCACGCCCGACATCTGCTTGGAGAAGAACTCGAACGAGGCTTCGGTGAAGTCGTCGCTGAGGGCTCCGCAGGCATCGGTCACGAGGTTGGCCACCAGGTAGTTGCGAAGCTGACGGGCGGGGATCGACGGCATCATTGCGTTGACCTCTTCAAAGTACGAAGGAGTCTCGACCACAAGCTTTTCCTGGGCGGGGATGCCGAGCTCTTCAAGGGCTGCATCGAGGTGGAGGTTGGGATAGAGGGCGCACATCTCGGCCGACGACATCGGGTTATATTGCGCGGCAACATCCCTCTGCTGGACCATAGACCAGTAAGGGACGGCTATCTTCATCTGGAGGTCGAATGCGTCGGCGGCGACGGTCTCAGGGTCTTCGACCCCTGCGAGAGTCAGCACCTTGACGAGGAAGGCCTTGTAGCCTTCGCGAAGGGCGGCGTGCTGGGGAAGCAGATAGTAGTCGCGGTTGTGCATGGCAAGGCCGCTCTCTCCGATATAGAGGATATTGGTATTGCTGTCCATCATATCCGAAGTGACATAGCCTCCGAAAAGGCTTCCCACTCCGATCTTCATGAGGCGGGCGGTAGCTCTTGCAAATGACTCTGCGTCGGTAACGCCGGCAAGTTCGGCGATGCCTTTCTGTATAGGGGCGGCGCCTTCGGCATTGAGCCTCAGCGAGTCGAGGCCCATGGTATAGAGGTCGGCGAGCTTCTGCTCGTCAGTGCCTTTTCTGGTCTTGAGGGTCGTGAGATCCTGGAAGATTCCATTAAGCCTGATTTCGTTGTTTTCGTTAAGCACGTCGAAAGAGCCGTAACGCGAAAACTCGGGCTTGAGCGGATTGTTCTTCTGCCATCCGCCGGTGGCGTATTGGTAAAAGTCGTCTCCGGGAGCGACTGAAGTGTCGAGGTTGGCGGGGTCGAGCGCAGGGACTTTCTCCCCTGCCTGCTGGGCGCAGGATGCGGCAAGTGCCGCGGAAGCTATTGCCATAGCGATAAATTTAACCTTCATACGAATAATTGTTTCTGAACTTCAAATTTAACTATCTTTGTCCAAAATGAAAAAAATTATTCTCGCCTGCCTGCTATTTTCGCTCCTTCCAATCTGGGGCACATATACAGTCACCATCGTTTCATACAACGTAGGTGTCTTCAGTAAATATGTCAAGGACAGCAGCCCTGAGGTTGCGGAGATGATGCACGAGGTGAACGCCGACCTCATCGGTCTGTGCGAACTTGACAGTTGCTCCGTTTTCCGCAACGACCGCAGGGATCAACTGAAGGAATTTGTCGGCCACATGGGAGATGGCTGGACAGGACATTTCGGCAAGGCGATGGGCTTTGGAGGCGGCGGCTATGGGGTCGGAGCCGTTGCCGGGCCGCGCCTGAAGGTCCAGCGCAGCTGGACGATTGCGCTGCCCAAGCTCGACGGCTCCGAGCCGCGCGCCGCCGCCGTCCTCGAGACCGACCGCCTGATCTTCGCCTGCTGCCACCTCGACTACACCAAGGGCGAAGCCCGCCTGAAACAGGCCGAAATCCTTACCCGCGAACTCCGAGAATGTTTCAGGAATACCCAGAAACCGGTTATCCTATGCGGCGACTTCAATGCCAAGCCGGACAACCCCACCATGGAATATCTGCGCAAGTACTGGGACATCGTTTCCCCCTACGACCTGTCCTTCCCCTCCGTCAAGCCTGACAGGTGCATTGACTACATAATGGTACTCAAGGGTTCCTGCCGTCACCGGGTCGTCGGCCGGGCCGGAGTCAGGAGCAAATTCAAGTTCGGCGACCCTGCAACCGCCTCAGACCATCTTCCCGTAGTGGTAAAACTTCGCATTCACCAATAAAAAAACGCCGGCCCTGAGGGTCGGCGCTTTCATTGAGCGAAAGAAATTACTCTGCCTTGCCGTTGGATCCGAGGACGTCGATGATCTTGTGCATGTAGAGCTTCTTCATCTCGTCGCGGGCGGGGCCGAGGTACTTGCGGGGATCGAACTCACCGGGCTTCTCGTTGAAGACCTTGCGGATTGCGGCTGTCATTGCGAGACGGCTGTCGGAGTCGATGTTGATCTTGCAGACTGCGCTGCGGGAAGCCTCGCGGAGCTGCTCCTCGGGGATACCTACTGCATCGGGGAGCTTGCCGCCGTTGGCGTTAATGATGTCGACATACTCCTGGGGAACGGAGCTGGAGCCGTGGAGAACGATAGGGAAACCGGGGAGTTTCTTCTCAATCTCGTGGAGAACGTCGAATGCGAGCGGCGGGGGTACCAGACGGCCGGTCTTGGGGTCGCGGGTGCACTGCTCGGGTTTGAATTTGTATGCACCGTGGGAAGTACCTACGGAGATTGCGAGAGAATCGCAGCCGGTGCGCTTGGAGAAGTCGATGACTTCCTCGGGACGGGTGTAGTGGGACTCCTCAGCGGAAACCTCATCCTCAACACCTGCGAGCACGCCAAGCTCAGCCTCAACAGTTACGTCGAACTGGTGTGCGTAGTCGGCAACTTTCTTGGAGAGAGCGATGTTCTCCTCGTAAGGAAGAGCGGAAGCATCGATCATCACGGAGCTGAAGCCCATGTCTACGCAGCTCTTGCAGAGCTCGAAGCTGTCGCCATGGTCGAGATGGAGAACGATCTGGGGATGCTCCCAGCCGAGTTCCTTCGCATACTCGACGGCGCCCTCTGCCATGTAGCGGAGAAGGGTCTGGTTGGCGTAGTTGCGAGCGCCCTTGCTCACCTGGAGGATAACCGGAGACTTAGTCTCGGCTGCAGCCTGGATGATGGCCTGGAGCTGCTCCATGTTGTTGAAATTAAATGCGGGGATGGCGTATCCGCCTGCGACGGCCTTGGCAAACATCTCACGGGTGTTGACAAGACCAAGTTCTTTGTAAGATACCATAACTAATATAAAAGGTTTAGTAATTTCTTAAATCCCGCGAATTTAACTATTTTTACGGAAATCTTGTAGAGAATGAATGGTAAAGTTGTAATATTTTCGGCTCCGTCGGGTGCGGGAAAGAGCACGGTCGTGCATCATCTCCTTGATCTCCACCCGGAATTCGAGTTTTCTGTCAGCGCGACTTCGCGCGCTCCGCGCGGCGAAGAGAAAGACGGCGTCGACTACTATTTCATAGATGCGCAGCGCTTCCGCGAGCTGATCGCCCAGGACGCTTTCGTCGAACACGAAGAGGTCTACCACGACCGCTTCTACGGCACCCTCAAGAGCGAAGTGGAGCGTATCTGGGCCAAGGGCCATGTGATACTCTTCGACGTAGACGTCAAGGGCGGCGCAAACCTCAAGAAGTATTTCGGTCAGGCTGCGCTTTCCGTCTTGATTCTTCCGCCGAGCATGGAGGTGCTGGAGCAGCGCCTGCGCGGCCGGCAGACCGATTCTGAAGAAGCTATCCGAGAGCGCCTTGCCAAGGCCCAGTCGGAGATCGATTTCGCCCGTGGCAAATTCGACATAGAGCTTGTCAACGGAGTGCTGGAAGAGACCTTCCGCACCGCCGAACAGGCCGTAGATTCGTTCTTATGCGCATAGCAGTCTATTCGGGCAGTTTCGACCCTCTCCACATAGGGCATCTGCAGATAATGCGGCTGCTCAGCAGCGACCCCGGCTTCGACTGCACCTATCTGGTTGTCTCCCCTCGCAATCCGCTCAAACCCGAGGGCAAGGAGGCCAATGCGCGCGAGCGTCTGCTTGCCGCAGAGGCCGCCGTCCGCCGCCACCCCGAACTTAACGTCAAAGTCGACGACATAGAGATGTCGATGCCTGCGCCGCACTGGACATGCCGGACTCTCGACGCCCTGCGCGAGCGCGAGCCCGAAAACACATTCACCCTCGTGATCGGAGGCGACAACCTCCGGATTTTCAGGGAGTGGCGCGACTATCAGAGGATACTGCTCGAGTACGGAGTAGTGGTTTTCCCCCGTACCGGAGCGGAATGCGAAGAGCTCAAGGCCTCGCTTCTCGAAGAAAACCCCCTTTACCGGATACGCATAGCCGACGCTCCCGCCATCGACGTCTCCTCCACCCAGATACGCGAATCCGCCCCCGGAGAGGCGGATGATCTGCTTATGTAAATGGCAGGGGGTCTGGGGGGTACGCCCCACAGTCCCCTGGGGGTGCAGGGGGATAGTAGTTCGAGCAGCGAGCAATAAAAAAAGGTGGTCAATCGACCACCTTTTTTTATTGCTCGTCCGGAGCGTTATCCTGAGGACCGCCCTGAGGGCCACCCTGCTGAGGACCTGCGCCGGGGTTGGGGCCGCCGGCCTGGCCTGACATTGCGGAGTAGACTTCGCCCATGACCTTGTTGAGTTCTTCGGTGTATTTGTCGATGTCTGCAAGGTTCTGGTTCTTGACCGCATCCTTGAGGGAGTTCAGAGGAGTCTCGATCTGAGCCTTCTTGTCGGCAGGGATCTTGTCACCGTTGTCCTTAAGGAACTTCTCTACCTGGAAGGTAAGGGCGTCGGCGTTGTTGATCTTGTCGACCCTTTCGCGCTCAGCCTTGTCGGCCTCTTCGTTGGCCTTGGCTTCGTCTCTCATCCTCTGGATCTCGGCGTCGGTAAGACCCGAAGAAGCTTCGATGCGGATGTGCTGCTCCTTGCCCGTAGCCTTGTCTTTTGCGGATACGGAGAGGATACCGTTGGTGTCAATATCGAAGGAGACTTCGATCTGAGGTATTCCACGGGGAGCCGGTGCGATACCGTCGAGGTGGAAGACACCGATCTGCTTGTTGTCCTTTGCCATCGGACGCTCGCCCTGGAGGACGCGGATCTCAACTGAAGGCTGGTTGTCGGCTGCGGTCGAGAAGACCTGATCCTTATGGACAGGGATGGTAGTGTTGGACTCGATGAGCTTGGTCATCACACCGCCGAGGGTCTCGATACCGAGGCTCAGAGGGGTCACGTCGAGAAGGAGGACATCCTTCACGTCGCCTGCGAGCACACCGCCCTGGATAGCGGCGCCGACTGCCACGACTTCGTCGGGGTTGACGCTCTTGTTGGGCTCTTTTCCGAAGAAGTTCTTGACGATTTCCTGGACCTTCGGAATACGGGTCGATCCGCCTACGAGGATAACCTCGTCGATCTGAGATGCGCTGAGGTGGGCATCTTCGAGGGCCTTGCGGCAAGGCTCCACGGTCCTGCGGAAGAGGTCGTCGCAGAGAGCCTCGAACTTAGCCCTGCTGAGGGTCTTGACGAGGTGCTTAGGCATTCCGTCGACTGCGGTGATATAAGGAAGGTTGATCTCGGTCGAAGTCTGGTTGGAGAGTTCGATCTTAGCCTTCTCGGCTGCTTCCTTGAGCCTCTGGAGAGCCATAGGGTCTTTCTTGAGGTCCATGCCGCCGTTCTCCGATGCGAATTCGCCTGCGAGCCAGTCGATGATGACCTGGTCGAAGTCGTCGCCGCCGAGGTGGGTGTCGCCGTTGGTGGACTTGACTTCGAACACGCCGTCGCCAAGTTCGAGGATACTGATATCGAAGGTACCGCCGCCAAGGTCATAGACAGCGACCTTCATGTTCTTGTTCTTCTTGTCAAGACCATAGGCGAGGGCAGCTGCCGTAGGCTCGTTGATGATACGCTTCACATCGAGGCCTGCGATCTTACCGGCTTCCTTGGTAGCCTGACGCTGAGAGTCGGAGAAGTATGCCGGGACAGTGATGACTGCTTCGGTGACATCCTGACGGAGATAGTCTTCGGCGGTCTTCTTCATCTTCTGAAGGATGATAGCCGAAATCTCCTGTGGAGAATAGAGCTTGCCGTTGATGTCGATCCTGGGGGTGTTGTTCTCGCCCCTTGCTACGGTATAAGGTACACGGGCGATTTCCTTGCCTACCTGATCGTAGGTCTCTCCCATGAATCTCTTGATCGAGAAGATAGTGTTCTTCGGGTTGGTGACAGCCTGACGCTTTGCAGTGTCACCGACCTTGCGCTCGCCGCCGTCCGTGAAAGCGACTACCGAAGGAGTCGTGCGGTGGCCTTCATTGTTGATAATGACGGTAGGCTGATTGCCTTCCATCACTGCGACGCAGGAATTGGTTGTTCCGAGGTCGATTCCAATAATTTTTCCCATAATATCTGTTCTTTTAATTTTTCTTTTGTCAGCGCCCCGCTCCCTGCGGGGACATCCGGTAAATAACGAAACCCGTGCCAGCCGCCATTTTCTGACAAATTGTCAGCGGCCGCCCGGACGGGGAAGGCGCAGGGCCAGGCGGCGGCAAAAAGGCGCAAAATGCCGCCGCGCCGAGTGAAATGCGCCGAAAAGGCGGCAAAAAGGCGCAAAATGCCGCTGCGTCGAGTAAAATGCGCCGAAATGGCGGCAAAATGGCGCAAAATGCCGCCACGCCGAGTGAAATGCGCCGAAAAGGCGGCAAAATGGCGCAAAATGCCGCCGCGCCGAGTGAAATGCGCCGAAAAGGCGGCAAAATGGCGCAAAATGCCGCCGCGTCGAGTAAAATGCGCCGAAATGGCGGCAAAATGGCGCAAAATGCCGCCGCGTCGAGTGAAATGCGCCGAAATGGCGGCAAAATGGCGCAAAACGCCGCCGCACCGAGTGAAATGCGCCGAAATGGCGGCAAAAAGGCGCAAAACGCCGCCGCACCGAGTGAAATGCGCCGAAACGGCGGCAAAACGGCGCAAAATGCCGCCACATCGAGTGAAATGCGCCGAAAAGGCGGCAAAATGGCGCAAAATCGCCCGGAACCGCGCCGAATCGGGGCGGGAGAAGCAAAGCGGCGGCAAAATCGCGCCGGCCGGGGGCGTGGAAGTGTTACGAAAGGGATCAAGAGGGACAACGGAGAGAAAGCGGAGAGAAAAAAAAAGAAGTTGTTTGAAATGAAAGGGAAATTGATTAACTTCGCAGCGATTAGTGATAGTGATTGAAAAACGGAAATAAATTAAACAAATATCAACATGAAATTCACAAACATCATCAAGGTGGCAGCACTTGCAGCGCTTGTAGTAGTGGGCGCAACCTCCTGCCAGAACAAGAAGAAGAAAGCAGCTGAAGAAGCCGCAGCAAAGGCAGCAGCCGAAGAGGCAGCCCGTCAGAAAGCCGCTGAGGAAGAGGCCGCAAGGCTCGCAGCCCGCACATTCGAGCTTTCCGAGAGCGTCACCGCTGTCGCAAGCGAGACTGTAGCCGAGAGTGCAGAAGATTTCCGCAATGCTCTCGAAGAGTCCAAGAAGAATACCGAGTTCGGCTCCAGCACCTTCGCTATCCCTACCGCAGGTCTTCTCTATGGCAATGAGAGGTGCAGCATTTCTCTCGAGGCCAAGGAACTTCTCAAAGAATTCCTTGCAGCATGGCAGGCTACTGACAAGAAGTCCGTCATCCTCATCGAGGGCTACTCCAACGACGGAACCAAGACCGCTCCCGAAGGAGCCAGCAAGGCAGACCACAACGCAGCAATCGCAGTCGAGCGCGCCAACCTCGTGAAGGCATGGCTTGTCGCCAACGACGTTCCTGCCCGCAACATCAAGATTGCAGACAGCCCCCGCAAGGTCGACGGCGACCAGAAGCGCGTAAACGTCTCTATCCAGTAAAAGTGGCTCTGTATCGCACACTTACAGACAATGAAATCCGGGACCTCGAGTCCCGGATTCTTTTTGAGGACAACCACCTTCTCGTAATCTCCAAGAAGGTGGGCGAACTCGTTCAGGGCGACAAGACAGGAGACGAATGCCTCGCCGAGACCCTCAAGGCCTACATAGCAGCGCGGGATTCAAAGCCCGGGCAGGTCTTCATGGGAGTCCCCCACCGGCTCGACCGCCCGGTGAGCGGAGTCTGCGTCTTCGCCAAAACATCCAAGGCCCTCGAACGCCTGTGCGAAGCATTCCGCACTTCCGACGTCCACAAAACCTACTGGGCTCTCTGCTGCGCCAAACCGGCAGCAAGTGAAGGCCACCTAGAAGACTGGCTCATCCGTAACGAAAAGCAGAACAAATCGTATGTGACTGAGCCCGGAAGGCAGGGCGCCAAACTTGCTAAACTTAACTATAGATTCCTTAAAAGTACCGACCGTTACCACCTTCTGGAGGTGGAACTTCTCACAGGCCGGCACCACCAGATCCGCTGTCAGCTCAGCCACCTCGGCTGTCCCATCAAGGGAGATCTTAAGTATGGAGCCCCCCGCTCCAACCCGGACGGCGGCATCTGCCTCCACGCCCGCAGCATCTCGCTGATTCATCCCGTCAAGAAAGAACCGCTCACCTTCGAAGCGCCCGTTCCCTCCAGCTGGAAAGGAGTGTAATCGTCAGGTGCGGGAGACTATTGTCGATTATGTCAAAAAGCATTTTCTCGGATAGCATTGTCAATACCGGGCGCCAGAGGGAACTGGACTTCGTAAAGGGTATTGCCATCATAGCTATGATCATATGCCATACGGTTCTGTATATGGCCGAGGTTCCGGAGCACATAGGCTATGTGGTGGCGGACGATGTACTCGGCGGTCCCCTTGCGGCCCCGATGTTTATGATCTGTATGGGGATCGGCATCTGTTTTTCCCATCGTAACACCCCGCTGGAGATAGTTCGCAGAGGCGTATGGCTGTTACTGCTGGGATACATACTGAACATTTCCAGGACCAGCCTGCCTTTTGCGATAGGTTATGCCTTGGGGATGAGAGATTTAGTGTCTGATAATCTGGTCTTCGGACTGATGATCGTAGATATCCTTCAGTTCGCCGGACTGGCGCTCATCTTCATAGGAATATGCTTCAAACTGAGGTTGAAGGGGTGGCAGATGCTGGCAATCGCCATAATCTGTTCTGCCTGCGGCTCCCTGCTACGCGCTTTCAGCACAGGCAACCAGGCGGTTGACGCTATCTTGGGATTATTCTTTGGCAGCGGGCCGATGGATGAGGTCGAGTGCAACTCGTGCTTCCCGTTTATGCATTGGATCATCTTCCCCGTGTTCGGAGTGCTGGCGGGACGATGCCTGGTACGCTGCACCGACAAGGAAAAACTGTATAGGCGCGTTCTGGCCATAACACTCCCTATAACACTGTTTTATGTCTGGTTCAGCATACGAAATGATATAAGCCCCTTCTCCCGGAATTTCTATTACTGGCCGACCATCGTCGAGGCTTTCTTCTTCATCTGCCTGGACCTGACACTGATCTCGCTCGCCTGGCAACTTGGCAAGATATTGCCCAGATGGATAATCACCCCTCTCGAGGACCTGAGCAAAAACATAACCACAGTCTACTTCATAAGCTGGCTGATTATATGCTGGATAGGCATACCGCTGTTCTGGGGTATGGAACTCAAGCCTCTGAATCCGTGGTTAGCCTATATCCCCGGGGTGGCGATAGTGGCCGTATCGTATTGGATCGGACAGTGGTGGAATAAATTCAGGACTAAAATCGGGCTTTGCTAATCCTGGCCACTAATGCCCGCGCCGTATCTGACCAAGGTACTCGCTGGGACGCTGACGCATCTGAATCTTGAAAGCAGCATTGAAGGTCGGAAGGGTATTGAAGCCCGAGAGGTCGGCGACCTGCTCGATTTTCATCCGAGGGTCGCGCTTCATAAGATCGGCGGCATAAGACACACGGTATGAGTTGACAAGCCAGCGGAAATTGTGCCCGCTGCAAAGGTTGATGGTCTTCGACAGAAAAGACCGGTTGCAAAACAGCCGCTGGGCAAGATGGCCGATGCTAAATTCGCTGTCGAGCCACGGACGCTTTTCCTCCATCAGGAGGGTCACCCGCGACCAGAGTTTTGCCATCCGCCCATCCGCATCGTCGAGGTACGACAGGTCTGGCCGGGCCGGGAAGGGACGCCGGTGCGGATCAGTAATCCGTCCGCCAGCGAAAAATAATTTTTTAAGGAAAGACAGAAGGTTCATAGTTCTGGGGATTTGGTTTCAGGACAAATATATCAAAAAATCCCGCCCAGGAATCCTGAGCGGGATATTTGTGACGAAAATTTCCGAAAATTATTTTTTAGGTCCACCTTTGATTGACTCGAAACCTTTGCCGTAGACCCCGGTCACAGACGATACAGAAAGGAATGCGTGAGGGTCGATACGCTTGATTTCCTTCAAAAGTACATTCAGGTCGTACTTTCGGGTGATTACCATCAGCACTTCGGTGCTTTCCTTGGTGTACCAGCCTTTGCCGTCGAGGACAGTGACTCCGCGGTGGAGATTCTGGGTAATCATGTCAGCGATCTCGACATGCTTTTTGGAAAGGACGAAAAGCTGAACACTCTGTTTCGAACCCTGGATAGTAAGATCCAGCACCGTCGAGACAAGGGTAATCAGCACAAAACCATAGACTACGGTAGTAATCTTCTCGACAAGGGGGATAAGCTGTCCGTCGGAATCGTACGAGGGAACGAGAAGCGACGAAAGGATGATGACCGCATCGAGAATCAATACCATCCTTCCGGGAGAAACATTACGGTACTTGTTGACCACGAGGGCTATGATATCCGTGCCCCCCGTACTGCCTCCTTGGGACATTGACAAGCCTATTCCGAATCCCACGAGGATTGCTCCCATAATGACGCTCATCAGTTTGCCGTTGTCGAGTGCAATCTGTTCGATAAACTCGTACGGGATTATATCCTGGAAGACATTGAGTCCTACGGACGCTATCACGATAGCGAACACTGTCTTGACCCCGAAACTCGGACCTAGTGTAAACAGCGCGATAATGAGCAGGATGATGTTGACCGCAAAGTAGGTGTAACCCATCTTGATAACTCCGTGGGTTGCATACTGAACGATAGAGGCGATACCGGTAACACCGCCGCCCACCAGATGGTGCGGCACCAGGAAGATGCTCCACCCGAGCACGTAGCAGAGGATACCGATGGAGATCAGGGCGTACTCCTTGACACCTATTAATACTTTCTTACTGCTTAGAGCCATTTGAACGATTCTTTAGTTTTTCCTTGATAGTCTCGATTGGAGAACTCACTCCCCCTTTGATTTCTTCGAAGCCCTCACCATAGACATTGTGGGTAGGGGAAACCGACATGAATGCCCTGCTGTCGAGCCGCTTGATCTCTTTCAGAAGAGAAGCAAGCTCCGCTCTGCTGATAAGGATCAGCAGAACATTCTTTTCAGTTTTGGTGTACCATCCTTGGGCACTGAGGACCGTGACTCCCCTGTCGAGCACATTGATGATATGATCGGCAAGTTCCTTGTACTTCGCCGAAAAGACGAGCACCTGATAGGAAGACCGGCCGCCTCCGACGACCATATCGATAAGGAGAGTGAAGATCACGATCTCCACTATACCATAGGTCATATCGGTAAAGGTCCTGTCCGGAAGCAGAAGCAGCAGCGCCACTATCATGAGGTCTGTCACGAGAAAAGTCGAGCTGAGCGAGACCGGATAGTACTTGTTGATCATTATCGCGATTATATCGGTTCCGCCTGTACTTCCGCCGAAACGGATGACCATGCCGAGCCCCACAGCCTCGAGCGCACCGGCGATGATAGGAATCAGCAAGGTGTCGCGCACGAAGAAGAAATGGCCGGGCGAGCAGTGAAGGGCGGGCAGCGAAGCGACCACCGACATCGCAACGGTCGACATCACTATCGCGTAGATGGTCTTGAAGCCGAAGCCGATACCCATCGCAAACACGGCGATGATGATGAGAAC